>Ga0182024_10023912_pt1 | contig 10901 bp, 7 predicted proteins | sample P32metaG_FD_120480 | JGI IMG/M metagenome (GOLD analysis project Ga0182024, IMG submission 120480) | Permafrost microbial communities from Stordalen Mire, Sweden - P3-2 metaG (Illumina Assembly) | ecosystem: Environmental > Terrestrial > Soil > Wetlands > Permafrost | place: Sweden: Stordalen... | reverse complement strand
CTGAAGCCTGTCCTACTCGTTCTTGAACACACTTCCATCTTTCATCACGAATGAAACTTTCCGGACCGCCTGGATATTGTCGAGCGGATTTTCAGGCATCGCGATGATGTCCGCGGCCATGCCGGGTTTGATCTGGCCGCGTTCCTGATCCACACCCAGCAGCCGTGCGGCATTGATCGTCATCGCTTGTAACGTGTCTTTCGCGGGCACGCCTGCCTCCACCCAAGAATCAACATACTCCGCCGCGAGCGTGCCGCGCGTTTCGCCGGGGACGGAGACGATCACGTCGGTCCCGAACGCCATCGTTACGCCGATCTGGTAAGCGCGCTTCAACCGGTCGACGAATACCGAATGCAGTTCTGGAAACCCCTCCTCTTGCGCGGCGCTTTTCGTGAAGTCCGTCCCCACCAGCACGACGTGATTTTTCTTCGCCAGTTGCAGATCTTCGTTAGTCATCATTTGGCCGTGCTCGATCGAGTCCACGCCCGCTTCGGCCGCATTATGAGCGCCGGCTTCCGTCCAGCAGTGGGCGGCGAGTTTCAGGCCGTCGCGGTGAGCTTCCGCGACCATGAACCGGATGTCATCCGTGCTGTAAATATATTTCTGATCGTCCACGACGATTTTGATGACCAGTGCGCCAAAATGAATATTTTCGCGGATGGCCTTGAGCATTTCGTCTCGCGTGTCGGCGAAAGCGTATTCCGGCGTCGCCAGATCCTGCTTTTCCGGCTGCAGGTGAAATTGCCCGCCATACGGCGCGATGATGCGTCCGGCATTGATCATCGTGGGGCCGGGAACCAAACCGCGCTCGATGGCTTCGCGCAGGGCGGTGTCCCCATAATTACCCGAATTGCCCACGTCGCGGACGGTCGTGAAGCCCGCCGCCAGCATGTCCCTGGCATTCGCAACGCCTTCGATGGCGCGGTAGGGAGTCGGATCGAGCAGCGTTGTGATGTAGTAGTTTCCGTTATCGCGTTCCTTGATGATGGTCATGCACAGGTGCGTGTGCGCATCGAACAGGCCCGGCAGGACCGTTGATTTTGAGAGGTCAATTATTTTCGCGTCTCCCGGGATTTGCACGTTGGGACCGACCGCTTCGATTTTGTTCCCGCGCACGAGGATGATCTGATTGGTTTCCGTCGTCCCCTTTTCGGGATCGACGAGCTTGCCCGCCTTGATTGCATAGACGCGCGACGGTTCCGGCTGCGCCATTTGCGCGGCCAGCCGCGGCGTTATGATTGCCAAGAGAAAGACGGAAAGGAAAAGAAAACGGACCGATTTGATTTGCGGACGCATCAGCGGCTCCTTGTTAAATAATGAAATCAAATTAACAGAATTCTGGCGGGGATGGAAAGGCACTCGCCCAATTCGATCACGCGAGAGGGAATAGTGTAGAATCAGGATGGCTTTCCGTCCGTTAGGAGGCGCAACGTGTGCAGAAGCATGCGCGTGGACATGGCCCCGTACCGGCAGTATTTCCCACGAACTTTCATTTCAAAACTCCAAAAACCTAGGCGGCTGGTGCGAAGACGAAAATTGCTCATGGTGATGATTTTCGTTTTGATCCGTGCTGTCGCTGTTGCGCAGGAGCCAGCGCCGCAAGCTGATGTGACGGTCCGGGTCGACAAAATTTTTGAGAAATGGAATCGCACTGACTCGCCGGGCTGTGCTCTCTCGGTGATGAAGGACGGGCGCATTGTCTACGAGCACGGCTACGGCATGGCCGAGGTCGATCACGACATTACGATTAAGCCTTCGACAGTGTTCCATGTGGCGAGCATCTCCAAGCAATTCACTGCAGCGTCTATCGTGCTTCTGGATCAACAGGGAAAACTCTCCATCGACGATGACGTGCGGAAATATATTCCGGAACTTCCGAACTTCGGCACGCGGATCACCCTCAGAAATCTAATCCATCACACCAGCGGACTGCGCGATCAATGGGGGTTACTCGGCCTGGCCGGGCGGCGGTACTCTTTAGATCTGATCACCGATGACGACGTGATGTCTGTCATCACCCGCCAAAAGGAATTGAACCTCAAACCTGGCGAAAAGTACGTATACTCCAACACGGATTACACGTTACTGGCGTTGATCGTGAAGCGCGTCAGCGGCATGTCTTTTCGCGAATACACTACTCGTAACATTTTCGATCCGCTGGGCATGAAGAACACGCATTTCCGCGATGATCATGGCGAAGTCGTGAAAAACGAGGCGTATGGATATACCCCGCAAAAGGATGGCCGATTCCGTCTGAGCGTCACAAACTTTGATACCGTGGGCGCCACTGGCTTGCAGACGACGGTGGAGGACCTGGCGCGCTGGGATGAGAACTTCTATCACCCCCTCGTGGGCGGGGTGGATTTTACATCGCAGATGCTTCAGCGCGGCAAACTCAATAACGGCGAGCAGATTGACTACGCTTTTGGTTTATTCATGGACAAGTACAAAGGTCTACCAACCGTAGATCACAGCGGCGCTGATGCTGGGTATCGCGCGGATCTCACTCGTTTTCCCGAGCAGCATTTCTCGGTTGCGGTTCTCTGTAACGCTAGCGATGCCGATCCAACCGGCCTTGTACGCAAAGTCGCGGACATCTACCTCGCTACCGAAATCAAGGCCACGGGTATGCAACCAGTGATCGTAACGCCTTCTGCGGACGTTGCATCCGTTGAGCCGACGGCACCGCAACTATCCGGTTTCGTCGGACTGTACTGGAATCGCGACGACGATCAGTTCGTAAATGTTTATATGAAAGAAGGCAGGCTAGACGTCTCATTCGGCGGCGACAACAATTTCGTCCTCAAACCCGTCGGCGCCTCTGATTTTCACCTCGCCGACGTCTCTTTCGGTGACGACGTTGATGTGAAGTTTGAGCCAGCTGCCCAAGACAAACCCCGGCGTCTTCTGCAAAGCTTTGATGAGGGGAAACCGATCGTGTATGAATCGGTTGAGGCGTTCACTCCCAGCGTTGCCGGACTTTCCGAATACGCCGGTCAATATACAAGCGAGGAAATCGATCCCGTTTACCGCGTGATCATACAAGACGGCAAACTCGCGATTACGCGGCCGAAGTTTAAACCTGCGGTGCTCGAGCCCCAAGTACGCGACGTATTCTCCGGCCCGTTCGGGACCGTCCGTTTCACGCGCAACGAGCAGGGGCAGATTTCAGGCTTCTTGATTGACGACGGACGAATTATTAATTTCCGCTCTACCCGGCGCAACCAATAATTCTCAGGATGGACTGTCATTAGCGACTTGCGAGAAAGACGCGGCCCCCTTGGTCGCTTGTGACGCGTGGTGTTTATGCTACTGCTCTCTGGCTGCCAGCCAAGCTATCACATCGCTCGCATTTCGATCCGGAGGAAAAACAGGGTAGAAGACGTGCTCGATTGTTCCATTCTGGATCACGAGGGCCAGACGTTTTAACAGCGTCATCCCGCTGGTCTCGAAGGTTGGCAGGCGCAGCGCCCGCGTCAGTCTAAAGTGTTCATCGGAAAGGATTGGAAACGGCAGGTGCAGGCGGTCAGCGACCTCGCGCTGGTAGGCAGTGTCCTGCGTTGACAGGCCATACAAATGTTTTACGCCCACGGCTTTCAAATCCTCAAAATGATCCCGGAAAGCACACGTCTGCGGCGTGCATCCTCGTGCACCGGGAATCAGGTCCCAACCAGGAGGATTTTCGACGCCGGGAACTCCCGTGCGGGGATACGTGTAAATCACAACTCGTCCGGGCAGCGAGGACAGGTCAACCGTTGTTCCATCCGTGACAGGCAATGCAACGGATGGCATCCGCATTCCCGTGAGGTGGGATGCCGCGCCATCGTCTGTGGGTGCGGGGATCGTCGACCAATCAGGAGTTCCGACGGTGCTGTTCGTCATCGGCTTGATTACAGCATCTGCCGCAGGACGTACGGCAGGATGCCCCCGTGACGGTAATAGTTGACTTCCTCCGGCGTGTCGGCGCGCGCGATGGTCTGGAAGATTTTTTCCTTCCCCTGCGCGTCGCGGGCACGAACCTCGACCGTCAGCCCCGGAGCAAGTTTCGCCACGCCATCGATTGTATATTCTTCAAACCCGGTGAGGCCCAGAGACTGCGCGGATTCGCCTGCCTTATATTGCAGCGGGAGAACGCCCATGCCGAGCAGGTTGCTGCGATGGATGCGTTCATAGCTTTCGGCAATCACCGCCCGGACGCCGAGCAGCACTGTGCCCTTGGCGGCCCAGTCGCGCGAAGACCCGGAGCCGTATTCTTTTCCGCCGAGCACGATCAGCGGCGTGCCATCCTTCTGATACTTCATGGACGCATCGTAGATGGACATTTTCTCGCCGTCAGGTTGATGGACCGTCCAGCCACCCTCGGTGCCGGGCGCCAGTTGATTGCGCAGGCGAATATTCGCGAACGTGCCGCGCATCATCACTTCGTGGTTGCCGCGGCGCGCGCCGTAGGAGTTGAAGTCCGCCGGCTTGACGCCCTGCGCGATCAGCCATTTTCCTGCGGGAGTATCCACGCCGATCGAGCCCGCCGGTGAAATGTGGTCCGTCGTGATGCTGTTGCCGAGCATTGCCAGCGCGCGCGCTCTCTTGATGTCGGTGAGCGGCGCCGGAGTTTTTGAAATATTTTCAAAGAATGGAGGATTCTTGATGTACGTGGACTTGTCGTCCCACGCGTAGAGATCGCCCTCGGGCACTTTCATGCCTTGCCATGTCGCGTCGCCCTTAAACACCTCGCCGTATTCCTTGTGATACATCGCGGTGGTTACGCTGGCGCGCACGGTGGATTCGATCTCCTGCGGCGACGGCCAGATGTCTCGCAGAAATACCGGCTTGCCGTCCTTGCCGTTGCCGAGCGGCTCGGTTGCCATATCGAAGTCCATCGTGCCTGCCAGTGCATAGGCGACCACCAGCGGCGGCGAAGCCAGATAATTCGCGCGCACCAGTGGATGAATGCGGCCTTCGAAATTTCGATTTCCGCTGAGCACAGAAACGGCGACCAGGCTGTTGTCCTTGATGGCCGCGCCGATGTGATCTTCAAGCGGGCCGCTGTTGCCGATGCACGTGGTGCAGCCGTAACCGACCAGTTGGAAGCCGAGGTCGTTGAGGTATTTCGAAAGCCCCGCCGCATCCAGATAATCGGTGACGACTTTCGAACCCGGCGCGAGGCTCGTCTTCACCCAGGGCTTGCTGTGGAGGCCACGTTCTACCGCCTTCTTTGCCAGCAGGCCGGCTCCGAGCATCAGGGATGGGTTGGATGTATTCGTGCAGCTTGTAATCGCTGCAATGACCACGGAACCGTTGGAAAGTTCGAACTGGTCGCCGTTGTCTTTCACCGCGACGTGCTTTTGCGCCGTGCCTTCGAGCGACTTTTCAAACGACGCTTTGGACTGCTTCAGAGGCACGCGATCCTGCGGGCGCTTCGGCCCGGCAAGAGTGGGCTCGACGCTGGCGAGATCGAGTTCCAGTTTGTCGGTGTAGATCGGATCGGGCGTAGCGTCGGTGCGGAAGATGCCTTGCGCCTTGCAGTATTCATCCACCAGGCGAACGCGCGCGGCATCGCGGCCCGTAAAGCGCAAATACGCCAGCGTCTCCTCGTCCACGGGGAAGAAACCCATCGTGGCGCCATATTCGGGCGCCATGTTGGCGATCGTCGCGCGGTCGGGAAGACTCAGGCTCGAAAGCCCCGTCCCGTAGAACTCGACGAATTTGCCGACGACGCCTTTCTTGCGCAGCATTTCGGTGACGATCAACACCAGGTCGGTAGCCGTCGCGCCCTCCGGCAGGCGGCCGTGCAGCTTGAAGCCGACGACTTCCGGGATCAGCATCGAAAGCGGCTGGCCGAGCATGGCGGCCTCTGCTTCGATCCCGCCGACGCCCCATCCGAAAACACCCAGGCCATTCACCATCGTGGTGTGCGAATCGGTGCCGACCAGCGAGTCGGGGAATGCATACGTCTTGCCGTCCACAGTAGCGTCAAACACAACGCGCGCCAGATATTCGAGATTTACCTGGTGGCAGATTCCGGTGTCGGGAGGAACAACCTTGAAATTATTAAACGAAGTCGCTCCCCAGCGGAGAAACTTGTAGCGTTCGATGTTGCGATAATTCTCGAGTTCCGCGTTGAATGCGAACGCTCCGTCGGAGCCGAATTTGTCCACCTGCACCGAGTGATCGATCACCAACTCGGCGGGCAGGAGGGGATTCACCTTTTTCGGATCGCCGCCCAGCTTGCGAATTGCTTCGCGCATCGCGGCCAGGTCAACAACGGCCGGCACTCCGGTAAAATCCTGAAGCAGAACGCGCGCCGGCATGAAGGAAATTTCCTGCTGCGTCGCGGCGTTTGGGTCCCATCCGGCCAGGGCCTCAATATCACCGGCGTGGACGAAGCGGCCATCCTCCTGCCGAAGAAGATTTTCGAGCAGCACGCGCAGCGAGAAGGGGAGTTTCCCCGGATGGCCGATGGCCTTTTTCTCAAGCGCACTCAAGCTGAAAATTTCGTAGGACTTGCCGTCGACGGAAAGCGTTTCGCGTATGCCGAAGGAATTCTTGGATGCGGGAGACATTCTACTGTGAGTCCTTTCGAGTTTTGTGCAGAGGTATAATCATAGCGCATTCGGATGTTCCGCGCAGCCAACCTTAAGTGGTGAGAGAGTTCGGCGAAGCCCGTTTCTGTTTTGCTTCCGAGTTGGCGAAAATCCGGATACTATCGCATGAATCGTGGAAGTAGCGCAGATTCTAGTGGCGGGCTGCATTCAATGTTAATTATCTTTGGCGGCTTACCAGGCGCCGGGAAGACGACCATAGCCCGAGAGCTGGCGTGTCGGATCTGTGCTGTCCATTTACGTATTGACACTATTGAGCAAGCCATCCGAGCTTCCGGGATGTCCATTCAGCCATTCACAGATGCAGGGTATCGTGTCGCCTACGCGGTCGCTGAAGATAACCTTCGAATTGGTCGAACAGTGATTGCAGACTCGGTTAATCCCGTTCAAGTGTCTCGGGAAGCTTGGATTGAAGTGGCGAACTTCGCGGGGGTCGCCGCCATGGAAATCGAGGTTAAATGCTCTGACGCCAACGAACACAGACGTCGGGTGGAGACGCGAACAGCCGACATCCCGGGATTAAAGCTTCCGACTTGGCAAGAGGTAGTCTCTCGGGAGTATCACCCATGGGGTCGCGAACATATTGTGATTGAAACTGCGGGACGGACCGTTGCGCAGAACGTTAAGTTACTTCGGGGGATTCTGGATAGGCGATAGCCCGCAAGTTTTTCTCGCTCAATTTGCGGTGCATTCGGAAGCCAAGCCAGTCCGGAAGTCCGCACACGGGAAACCAATGGCTGCCTGCCTTCGAGTTTGGTCGAATCGGGTAGGGATTCGGATAGAATAGAGCCTGCCGCGCAACAAACCTGATGAATATCGTTCTCATTTCGACGTACGAACTTGGCCGTCAGCCGTTTGGCCTTGCGTCGCCGGCGGCGTGGCTGCGTGCGCAGGGGCACGAGGTTGCGTGCCTCGATCTTTCGCGTGAAGCCTTCGACGAAGCAGCGATTCGCGCGGCGGATTTGATTGCGTTTTATGTGCCGATGCACACGGCCACGCGGCTTGCGGCGGGGCTGATCGCTCCGGTTCGTGCAATGAATCCGGTGGCGCACCTTTGCTTTTATGGGCTGTATGCGCCGGTGAATGAGGAGTATCTGCGCGGGCTTGGCGTCGGCACGATTCTCGGCGGGGAATTCGAGGAGGGACTTGCGAGTCTTGCGGGCCGTTTGGACACGGATCGACGATTGGATCGAGGTCGAGGAGACCCCCTAAACGTGTCATTCCGAGGAGCGCAGCGACGAGGAATCCCTCCTTCTTCGGACGCAAAAGAAGGAGAGATTCCTCGCTCCGCTCGGAATGACACGTGGGTGGGGGAGGGGCAAAGTTCTGATACTGGCGCGGCGCGGGCCAACGGGGAAGCGGCACAATCCGAACCCGTCATTTCCCTCGCGCGGCAAAAATTCCTCGTGCCTGACCGCGCGGGAATGCCGGAGCTTTCAAAATACGCGCACGTGGTGATGCCCGGCGGCGAACAGCGCATTGCAGGCTCGACCGAAGCCACTCGCGGCTGCAAACATCTTTGCAGGCATTGCCCGATCGTGCCGGTCTACAACGGCGCGTTTCGCGTGGTCGAGCGCGACGTCGTCCTGGAAGATATCCGCCAGCAGGTGGCGGCGGGCGCGCAGCACATCACGTTCGGCGATCCGGATTTTTTCAATGGTCCGGCGCATTCGCTCTCGATTGTTACAGCGATGCACCGGGAATTCCCGCAGCTCAGCTATGATGTGACCATCAAGATCGAGCATTTGCGGAACCACGACGCTCACCTCGCGACATTGCGTGATACCGGATGCTTGTTCGTCATCAGCGCTGTGGAATCCGTGGATGATGCTGTTCTTGAGAAATTCGATAAGGGCCACACGCGCGCGGATTTCCTCACGGTGGTCGCGCGGTTTCGGGAACTTGGCATGACGCTGCTGCCCACGTTCGTGCCGTTTACGCCGTGGACGACGCTGGCGGGATACAATGAACTATTGGACGTGATCGCCAGTGAAGATTTATGCGAAAATGTCGCGCCGATTCAGCTCGCCATCCGTTTGCTGATTCCTGCGGGATCGCGACTGCTCGAATTGCCGGAAGTGCGCGCGATGGTCGGGCCGTTCGATTCCGCGGCGCTGATTTTCCCGTGGAAGCATGAAGATGCGCGCGTGGACGCTCTGGCTAGCGAAATTTCTCAAATCGTGCAGCGAGGGGATAGCCTGAAATTATCGCGCACGGAAATGTTTTCGCACATTCGCCGCGCCGCGCGGGTGGCTGCCGGGATCAATGATTTACCCGGGGCGGCGGTTTCGCAGCCGAGAGGCACGCCCGTACCATTTCTGGACGAACCGTGGTACTGCTGTGCCGAGCCGATGGACAATCAGTTCGTTTCGCTCGGCAAAGTGAAAGAGCCAGTCGCCAAGGCCGATCAGTTTGTGTAAGATGGGCGGAAATTTTCTGCCTCGTCTTTGAATTTCGCGGCCTCAGGGGCTAAAGCCCCATTGGTTGGCAATTCTTAACGTCGCGGCTGAAGCCGCGACCCACAAGGCCTTCTAAATATATGGGTTTCGTGGCTATGATCGTGAGGCTAGGTGTCCGTTTTATGTCCTGCGAGGCGGGGTATTATCGACTGCGGGAAAGATCGAGAGCTTTGTGGGTCGTGCCTTTAGGCACGACAAATGTGCCGCGATTTTTTCAGGGGTTTTAACCCCTGAAGGCGAAGGCTTCCATTTTCCACAAACCATTGAGCCGTGCAATAATCATGCGCCGGGTGGGCGGCACCGATAGAGTCGGGAAGTCCGGCTTTAGGCCTCTGAATGAAACTAGCAAAGGTGGTCTTGTCTAAATCCTCATGAGCCGTTTACTGATTCTTGCAAGCAAGCTTGGTTACCAGACGCGCAGCTTCGCGGAAGCTGCCAAGGCGCTGGGCGTCGAAGTCGTGTTTGGCAGCGACCGCTGCCACCAGCTCGAAGATCCGTGGGCCGACGGAGCGATTGCGCTGCGCTTCGATCAGCCGGAGGAGGCGGCGCGGCTCATCGTGAAGCAATCGCTGGTGCGCCCGATCGACGGGATCATCGCGCTGGGCGACCGGGCCACGACGACGGCCGCTTTCACGGCGCGAGCCCTGGGAATCGCTTATAACTCTCCAGAAGCCGTCGAAAATTGCCGCAGCAAATTGAGCCAGCGCGAAATTTTGCATAAAGCGGGACTACCCGTGCCCGGATTTTTTTCCTTTCGCCTCGACAAGAAGCTGGACAAGATTATTCCGCGCGTGCAGTTCCCGTGCGTCGTCAAGCCGCTGCGCCTGGCGGCGAGCCAGGGCGTGATCCGCGCGAACAACGCTGAAGAATTCCAAACGGCCGTGGCGCGAATCGCTTCGCTTCTAAAGTCTCCCGAAATTCAGGTCACGCGCGAAGCGGAACTCGACCGATTACTCATCGAGCGCTACATTCCCGGAACGGAAGTCGCCGTCGAGGGATTGCTGACGCGCGGAAACCTGCGGATTCTCGGCGTGTTCGACAAGCCCGATCCGCTCGAAGGTCCCTATTTCGAGGAAACAATTTATGTTGTGCCATCGCGATTGCCGGATGAGATGTATGACCGCGTTCTGGAGTGCGCCGTGGCGACGGTCCGCGCGCTAGGGCTTACTCACGGTCCAGTACACGCCGAATTTCGCGTGAATGAACAAGGACCATGGGTTCTGGAAGCATCGCCCAGGCCGATAGGCGGGCTGTGTTCGCGCGCGCTGCGGTTTGGCCCGGAGCGCAAATTGCTGGAGGAAATCCTCGTCCGGCACGCGCTGGGGATGCCGGGAAGCGATCTTGAGCGGGAAGACGGCGCATCGGGCGTGATGATGATTCCGGTGCCCAAGTCAGGCGTCCTGGAAAAAGTGGATGGAGAAGATCATGCCCGCGCAACGCCCGGTATCGAGGATATTCAAATCACGGCGCGTTTGCATGACTTCATCGCCGCATGGCCGGAGGGCGCAAGCTATCTGGGATTTATTTTCTCCCGGGGCAATTCGCCTGCGGAGGCGGAAGCAGCGCTTCGCCAGGCGCATAGTCAATTGAAATTTGAAATTGTCGAGCGATTGACGGTCGAGCATCCGGTGACGGGGGCTTTGCCGGAGCCGAGCACGACTGCTTAAGTAAGACAGGCTTCAGACCGTCTGTTTTTTTTGCAGCAGCAAATTCAAATGCCGACAGGCTGAAGAGTTTGTGTGGCAACTCTTCGCCAGTGCGAATTCTATCTAGCGGGGGGGCGGTGTTCTTGCTGGTCCTCCGCAAGGTTGAACCCTCTGGATGATGTCTCGCTTCTCAGGTG
>Ga0182024_10023911_pt1 | contig 10902 bp, 7 predicted proteins | sample P32metaG_FD_120480 | JGI IMG/M metagenome (GOLD analysis project Ga0182024, IMG submission 120480) | Permafrost microbial communities from Stordalen Mire, Sweden - P3-2 metaG (Illumina Assembly) | ecosystem: Environmental > Terrestrial > Soil > Wetlands > Permafrost | place: Sweden: Stordalen... | reverse complement strand
TGAAGGAAAAAAACTCGCTAATCACCTCTGCTTCCGGCTTTCCTGCCTGTGATAAAGGAGAGAGGTTTGATGCTATAAGAATCAATAACGGATATCCACCCCGCTCCGTTTAGGTTGATTCACGCCAGACGGTTAGAGCGAGGGGAGTGGCTATAAACGTTTTCATTTCAATCTGTCATTCTGTCTATTTGAGTATTTGGGCAATGGGCTAGGCAGGTTCGTGGTTCTTCCCTGGCCTAATTCGGGTTAAGTGCCAAAGAGTGAAACTTACTATAGTAACCAAAATGTATAGTATTTAGTCAATATCTACGTGAGCACCAACCTGAATTTCATTCGCCTCATCCGACATTGACCTGCCGACCAACACTGGAACGCCAGTGTCCCTTCCCCTAAGTTGAGGAATGCCCAACAGTGGCCTCAGCGGCGATGCACGAAGGTGGAAAAGGCGATCTGCAAGTTCAACTCAAATCGCACGTGGGGGATACCGGGGACACCATGATAAACTCGCGATATATGACCTTCTATCGGTGCGGAATGGGTATTGGTGGGAGCAATACCCGTTTTGCCTTTGATCGGCCTGCCTGGCGGATTTGCAACATCGGGCAGCTTGGACTGCTGGTTCTGTTCGTGTCGCTTGCAACCGCGGTATACGCGCAAAATGTCAACCCGGGGGCGACACAGAATCCGAATGAGCTGGATTGCTCAGACCCCCTGATGGCAAGTTCTTCGCAATGTTCCGGGCAGAATCAGCAAGACCTCAATTCGAACCTGTCCTTGCAAGTGCGACCCCAGGCAACCCCGGCAAATGGCAATTATTCAGATATTGAGCAGCTATCCCGGCAGACCGCTGACCGCAATCAGACACAGCAGCCTCTGCCACCACCTGAGCCGCCGACCGAGTTCCAGAGGTTTGTTACCTCAACCACCGGACAAAGCCTGCCTATCTACGGAGCTAACCTGTTTCGCAGCGTCCCTTCCACTTTTGCGCCCCTTGATATGTCTCCGGTGCCGTCGGATTACGTCATCGGTCCGGGCGATGAACTGCGCATCCGCGTCTGGGGGCAGGTGAGCTTCCCGGCTAACGTGCGCGTGGACCGCTCCGGCAATATATTTCTTCCCCAGGTTGGTCCGGTGCATGTCGCGGGCCTGCCATTTTCCGAGCTCGATGGGCATTTGAGGAGCGCGATCGGCCGTGTTTACCACAACTTCGACCTTACCGCGGACGTGGGCCAGATTCGTGCCATCCAGGTGTATATATCTGGGGAGGCGCGCCGCCCCGGCGTCTATACCGTCAGCTCGCTGAGTACGCTGGTCGACGCGCTCTTCGCCAGCGGTGGACCTTCGGTTCAAGGCTCGATGCGTCACGTCCAGTTGCGTCGCGGCAACGAACTGATTACGGACTTCGACCTTTATAACCTTCTCATCGACGGCGATAAGTCAAAGGACGTAAAGCTCCAGTCTGGTGATGTCGTCTTCATTCCCCCTGTGGGTCTCCAAGCAGCAGTCGTCGGCAGCGTCCGGAGCCCAGCCATCTACGAGCTGGTTGCAGGCGAATCGCTTGCTGCCCTTCTCGCCAATGCCGGAGGGGTTTCTACGGTCGCCGCGGGTGCGCGGGTCTCGATCGAGCGCATTGACGATCACCGCGACCGGCACGCAATGGAAGTGGCCGATGATGCCAGTGGCCTGGCGACTCCGATGGCTGACGGTGACCTGGTGCGCGTCTATTCCATCTTGCCGATGTACCAGAAGACAGTCATGCTGAGAGGAAATACTGCGAACCCAGGCCGTTTTGCCTGGCGCGCCGGTATGCGTGTCAGCGACCTGATTCCGGACAAGGATTCCCTGATCACGCGCAATTACTGGTGGAAGCGGGCGCGGCTTGGATTGCCCGCTCCGGAAGACGTGGAAGGACCCTTCCAGCCCGGGATGCAGGGAAACCAAGGGCAGAGCCCAGGCCAGAACCAGAACTCAACCCAAAGCCAAACCCAGTTCGAGAATCCGAGCCAGAACAAGAATCCGAACCAGAACCAGAACCAGAACCTCACGGCGCAGCAGCGCGCGGGCGGATCCACCCTTGCGGCTGCGGAATCAGCTTCCGCGGCTGCTCGCATTGCTGCTCCAGGGCAGCGAACCGTGATCCGTGAATTGGCTCCGGAGATCGATTGGGACTATGCCGTCATCGAGCGTTTGGACAAGGACACGCTGAAGTCCGTTGTGATCCCCTTCGACCTGGGCAAACTGGTAATAGATCATGACGCCTCACAGGATCTTGAATTGCAACCCGGGGATGTTGTGTCGATCTTCTCGCAGGCGGATTTCAAGGTTCCAATCGCACACCAGACCAAGGAGATCAGGCTGGACGGAGAGTTTGCTCACGCCGGTGTCTACACGGCCCAGCCAGGCGAGACGCTGCGTCATCTGGTGGAGCGCGCGGGAGGGCTTACGCCGAACGCTTACTTGTACGGTTCGGAGTTTACGCGCGAGAGCACGCGCGCGGTGCAGCAGGCTCGAATCGACGAATACGTTCGCAGCCTGGGCATGCAAATTCAGAGAGGCAACCTGGCCCTGGCGGCATCCTCGGTGAGTTCGCCCCAAGATTTGGCCAGCGGCGCCGCGGCGCAGACAAGCGAACAAGGTCTTCTTACCAGCCTGCATCAGATTCGCGCCACGGGGCGTATTGTTCTCAAGTTCGAACCAGAAAGCGAAGGGTTAAGCACCGTCCCCGATCTCACGTTGGAAGATGGGGACGCTTTCATGGTCCCGCCGGTTCCCGCCAGCGTCAATGTCGTCGGCGCGGTGTACGATCAGAATTCTTTCCTTTACATACACGGGGCCAGGGCGGGCACGTATCTGCGGTACGCCGGCGGAGCAGACAGGGACGGCGATCGTAAACATGAATTCATCATTCGCGCCAACGGAGATGTAGTGAGCTACGAGAGTGACAAAGGAACGTGGGGCAGCAACTTCAACAATCTGCGCATGAATCCGGGGGACACTCTGGTAGTTCCCGAGAAGACATTCAAACCGTCGGCATTGCGCGGCATAATCGACTGGTCGCAGATGTTCTCGCAGTTCGCGCTGGGTGCGGCGGCGTTGAGCGTGCTTTAATAGCCAGGATATGGGCCCCTTCCTGAGCATCGTGCCCGCAGGAAGATCCCCAGGCCGACAGGACCCGATGAAGATTGAAATGCTGAACCCTGAAGCGACAACGCACGGCCAATTCGATCCGCCTTTGCCCGTGGCCGGAGATTCCACAAAGGAGGCGGACGAACTCTCGATGCTTGATATTGTGATTCTTCTTGCAGAGCGGAAACGCCTCGTCTTTGCCATCACTGCTCTCTTTGCAATTCTCGCGATTGTGATCTCCCTGCTTCTACCCAAGAAATACACCGCTGTCGTAACGCTGTTACCGCCTCAGCAGAACACTTCAACGGGTTCAATGATGAATTCCCAGCTTGGCAGCCTGGGAGGGATTGCTGCGCTTGCCGGCGCCAGCCTCGGCCTCAAGAATCCCAGCGATATGTTCGTGGGCATGTTCAGGAGCCGAACGGTCGAAGAAGCGATGGTGCAGCACTATGAGCTGATGAAGGAATACCACACGCAGTATCTTTCCGACGCCCGGAGCACGTTCGAGGACCATGCGACTGTAGACGATAGCGGCAAGGACGGCCTGATCAGGATCTCCATCGAGGATCGAGACCCAAAGCGCGCCGCCGAGCTGGCCAATGGCTACGTCGATCAATTCAGGCTCCTGTCTCAGAGTCTCGCCATTACGGAAGCCTCGCAGCGCCGGGCCTTCTTTGAACATGAGCTTGAGACTGCGAAGAACAGCTTGGCCGATGCCGAAGAGGCTCTGAAGAAGACAGAGCAGACAACGGGCGTGATCCAGCTTGACAGCCAGGCACGTGCACTGATTGAATCGGCGGCCTCTCTCCGCGCGCAGATTACAGAGAGGGAAGTGCAGATTCAGGGAATGGAGACCTATGCAACGGGGCAAAACGCCCAATTGGTTCAGGCTCAGCGCGAACTCGATGGTCTGCGGGCGCAATTAGGCAAGCTGGGCGGTTCCGAAGAAAGTGGCAACGGTGAACTCATCGTCCCCAGAGGAAAGGTCCCCGAAGCGGGCCTGGAGTACGTCCGCAAGTTGCGCGACGTGAAATACTACGAGACGATCTTCGACATCCTTGCAAGGCAGTTCGAGCTCGCCAAGCTTGATGAGGCAAAAGAGGGTGCGTTGATCCAGGTCATGGATCCCGCAATACCTCCCGATAGGCGTTCCTTTCCGAAGCGTGCGTTCATCGTGATTTGCGCAACCTTCGGCGGATTCCTGGTAGGGGTCACTTACGCTCTTGTGTTGAACGGCATCCAACGCATAACCGCCGATCCGACGACAAATGAAAAAATGGGTTCGCTCAAGCGAGCCCTGGCGTTTCGAAGACCGACGACGTAAGGAATTGCTGGCTGTGGACTCCGGGACCTCGCCGATCACTCGATCCATCTTGGGGCCTTCTTGTCCCGATCGAAACCGCGCAGCTAGTACCGTGCCCGCGTGGTTGAGTAATGGAGCGCCGACGGGCCCGTTTGCGCGTGAATTTCCAGTCGATGGTGGTGCGGTCGCGGTCGATGCGGCGCTCCCAAGTATGAACTTCGCCGCATAGTGCCGACAGGTCGCCGATTCTCCGTTGCTCCAGACACTGGCGACTGAGCAGGCTCACTTCGATCTCGGCCTAGTTAAGCCAACTGCCGTGCTTGGGTGTGTAATGCACTGTGAAGCGGTTCCACAGCAAGCCTCCCAGCTTTTCGCCATACCGCTTCACCAGCGACTTGCGACCGTGCGTGTTCAGATTATCCATAACCAGGTGGATGGTGCGCGCCTCAGCATAGCGGGCGACGATCTCTACCAGGTAATCGGCAAACTCCGCCGCCGAGCGCGTGGCCGTAGGCTTGGGAAAATGCCGCCCCGCTTTGGGCTCCACGCCGCAGAAGACGTTGGCCGTGCCGCAACGCTTGTATTCATAATCGCGCCGAGCCGGTTGTCCCGGCCCGGCAGGTAGCGGAGCGCGAATGTCCCGGTGCAGCACCACCGGCTTTTCGTCGATGCAAACCACCGGTTCCTCCTCCGTGAGCGGCTCTTCATAGAGAGCCAGAACATCTTCCATGCGCCGGATGTACTCCTCATCCAATTCCGCCACGCACCACATTTTTTTCCCGCCACGGCTTCAGGTCGTGGCTCTGAAGAAGGATGCGCACCGTCTCCGGCCCCACATGTTCGACCAACTTGCGCTTCACCGCCTCTTGGGCGATCAACCGCACCGACCAACGCGCCCGGCCTGCCGGCGGCGGCCCGCAGACCATGGCGATAATGCGCTGACCATGCTCAGCGTCCAACAGCGGCTTCTGGCCCGGGCGAGGAGCATCGTAGATGGCCGCTTGCAATCCGCCCTCCTGGTAGCGTTTGCCGATCTCCCATGCCGCCTTGGCGGAAATGCCCACTCCGGCTCCGGCCTCCACCGTCGTTCGGCCATCGTCGATCTGCCGCAGCACCAAAGCCCGAATCACCGCTCGCACCGGCTGCACCCCGCCGCTCAACAACTCCTCGACCTGTTTCCGTTCCTGCCGCGAAAGCTCGATCTGCAACCTCTTACGCTTGTCCATACCTCCGATATACCGCTCGCTGCTGTCCCGCAAAAGTGCCAAGCTTGATTACGAATCTACGGAGTCGCGGTACTAGTCAAAATGGAGCGACTGGAACGAATTATCTGTGTTATAACTCTCGTGGTCACTATTCTCTCCAGGTCACAGGTCCAACGTTGCCTCAACGCATTCACCACGGGTTAAGCGCAGACCACCAGAAATCTCGCGACCCTTCAGCTGAAGTCCAATGAGGAAAGGAATTCACTCGATGCCTCATCAAGAAATCTCGCGCAGAGAGCAGGGCTTAAGCCATTTGTCGTTTCGCGCGGTCCTGCTTACGAAACTGTCGCCCGTTTTGTTCTATATATTCCTCGCGATCACAGTTTTGGCAATCTTTATCCCTTTCAACCCAACTATGCCAAGTAAAGGACTCGATCCATCATGGGTATTCGCCATGAATGAGGGCGTCGCACGACACATGAGTTTTGGTAAGGAAATCATATTTACTTTTGGGCCCTACGCGTCAATCTTGACAAGAACATATTCTCCCGCAACTGATGGGCGGATGATGTGGGGCAGCCTCCTGTTGGCTGTGTCCTATGGAACTGCTTTGCTATTTCTATCGCGGGGCGAAAAGCGATACATCTTGCTTATCCTGCTGCTGTTTCTGGCAACGTTTGGATCTGCCGAACTGCTGCTTCTATCGTATTCATTTCTCATAGCGGTATGCGCCTTTAAGCAGATAAACTCAGATGATAAAAGCAAAGCTTTAGACCTCACCTGGCGGCAGGTGTTGGCAGTTGCCGTGATGTGGTCGACGCTTGGCTTGTTGCCCGTAGTTAAGGGTAGTCTACTATTGCCGTTTGTTGCATCCGTGTCCATACCTTCAGCTCTTCTCTTGTACCGTTTCCGCTTTAAGCGAGCCTTCTTTCTGCTCTCAATTCCAGTCGCGGCGTTTGTTGCGTTTTGGATTACGGCTGGCCAATCGCTCGCCGACCTCCCAGCGTACCTGCGTGGCACTATCGAGCTCACGTCCGGATTCACTGAAGCTATGGCAATACCCTGGGGAACCTTGCCAAGCGTGATCGGGGATGGGCTCGTATTCGCGTTTCTTGCCCTGTCCGCATTGCTGTTCTGGTCCATACGCCGCTTTCCCCAGTTATTGGCTGCGTCAAAATGGATGCTAGCCACTCTCTGTGCCGTGTTCTTGCTGGTAGTGTTCAAACATGGATTTATAGCTACTGCCGCCTTATCGGGTGCATTTTCTTCGTTTGCCGTGTTTATCTTGATCCTCGGCTTCCTCTATATGGACAGATATCTCATTTGGTCACTATCCATAATCATGGTTCTTACAGCCGCTACTTCGGTTATGCGAGACGGGGTGTTGATCGAAGAGGTACGGGCGAGGTTTGGCGTCGGAGCTGCATGGAGCGGAGGTGCGCGAGGGGATATATTGGCTTTTTGCTTGGAAAGAGCGACCGAAGCCTACTCTCGAACCACCTATAAGAGCACCTGGAATACGTATAGTCAGGCTTGGGATGGGCTGCACGCAAGATTCAGCCGGAACAATGGCCTGGCGGTCCGGTTTGAAAGAGCTAAAGCAGATATTAGAAGCGAGTATGCTCTACCTGCGCTTAATGGAACCGCAGATTTCTACGAGTACGACCAATCGGTTCTCCTCGCATCGAACAATGAATGGAACCCGCGGCCCATCATTCAGAGTTATTCTGCTTACACTCCAGCGTTGGTGAGGCTCAATGAGCAGCACCTTCGTGGTCCGGGTGCTCCAGAGTGGGTGCTGGTTGACGTTCAGAGCATCGAAGGCCGCCTTCCGTCGCTCGACGATGGGCTGAGTTGGCCTGCGCTATTGGACAATTACTCATTCACCTCATTTGAGGGTCAGTTCGTTCTTATGCGCAGGAAGGCCATCGTTCATAGAAGTAGTAATTACGAAAGTGTAGATAAAAGGACATGTAAGACGAGCGCGATGGTTGTTCTCCCTAATACGGACGGGCTCTTGTTCGCTGAAGTTGATCTGAAGCCGACATTGGCGGGGCAGTTGCTCATCGCCCTGTTTAGCCCTCCTCAGCTCAAAATTGAAGTCGATCTCGGAGACGGAACTTCCAGGAGTTACAGAGTCGTGTCTAACATGATGAAGACCGGCTTCCTCGTTTCGCCTCTGGTTACGAATACGGACGACTTCGCATCTCTGGCAGCTGGAATCGCGTTTCCAAAAAATAATCGAAGAGTTGCAAGAATCTCCATTACACCGACGTATGGTGGCTCGGTGTTTTGGTCGGATACCTATACGTTAACATTGAAGAAGCACATAAGAGAATGAGCATATGCAGGCTAAGGAGACGGGATGAATAAGTTGCAGAATGTTGTGGTTGTGGGTGGATGCGGACATGTTGGGCTACCATTCGGAATGGTGTTGGCCGATCACGGCATGCAGGTGGTTCTGCTTGACATTGACCGGGCTAGAGTTGCCTCGATCAATGAGGGGCATATGCCCTTTCGCGAGGCGGGAGCCGAGACGCTTCTGCCCAGGCTCATCGGAAAGTCCCTTAAGGCTACCACAGATAAGGAGTGCTTGCGCTCTGCGGAGGTGGTGATTTCTGTGATCGGCACGCCCGTGGATGAACACCTCAATCCCACCGTCTCGGCGTTGTACAGCAGTCTGGACGATTTGATTGAGTATGTGCCCGATGGATCACTCCTGGTGCTCAGAAGCACTCTCTACCCAGGGGTCACCCGCCTGATCAAGGACCGCATTGACGAGCGGAAGCGTAAAATTCACATCGCCTTTTGCCCCGAACGGATCGCCGAAGGGAAAGCCATCGAGGAACTCACCAGCCTTCCTCAGATTATTTCCGCGTTTGAACCTGTTGCATTGGCCAAGGCACGCGAGGTGTTCAGTCGAATAGCACCGGCTCTTATCGAATTGGATCCCCTGGAGGCGGAACTCGCAAAGCTTTTCACCAATAGCTGGCGCTATCTCAATTTCGCTGCTTCAAATCAGTTCTATATGTTGGCCGAGAGTTACGGCCTGGACTTTTACAGGATATATAATGCAGTTACCCAGGAGTATCCTCGAATGCGAAGTTTTGCGCGTGCGGGGTTCGCTGCCGGTCCGTGCCTGCTGAAAGATACCCTCCAACTTTCTGCGTTTTCGAGTAATAATTTTTTCCTAGGCCACGCGGCCATGCTCGTCAACGAGGGTTTGCCTAACTTCATCGTTACCCAACTCCGGACAGAGGGGTTATCCAAGAGCACTGTAGCGATTCTGGGGATGGCATTCAAAGGTGACTCGGACGACAAGCGCAGCAGCCTGTCATATAAACTGAAGAAGTTGCTTCAAGTTGAAGCAAGAAATGTGCTTTGCACTGACCCTTTCATCTCCGATCCGAGGTTTGTTCCCATCGAGCAGGCCATCGAGAAGGCAGATGTAATTATACTTGGCGCCCCGCATTCCGCATATAGAGGCTTACAGTTCCCGGCCGGCAAGAAGGTCGTGGACATTTGGGGTTTTTGGCGCTAGAACCAGCACCATGCTAACGTGGGGAAGGAGGGTAAATGAAAGTTTTGGTTACCGGTGCGGCCGGATTCATTTGCGGTTATCTAATTCAGGAGCTTCTTGACCACGGGCATGAGGTAGTCGGCCTTGATAACCATAGCAAGTACGGGCGCAGTCAGAAATCATACGACAGTCATCCCCGCTATCATTTCGCCGAAGGGGACGCCAAGGATGTTGAGTTGTTGAAGAGGCTGCTTGTGGATTGCGATCATTTCGTTGCGGCGGCAGCCATGATCGGTGGAATATCCTACTTCCACGAATTTGCGTACGATCTGATGGCGGAGAACGAACGCATTACGGCGGGCTCCTTCGATGCCGCAATCTTCGCCCATAAGAACAGCAAGCTGCAGAAGATTACCGTGCTCTCCTCCAGCATGGTTTATGAGTCAACTACCGAATATCCAACTCCTGAAGGCGCCGAACAGCGATGCCCGCCGCCGAGGTCGACATACGGTTTTCAGAAATTGGCGACAGAGTATTTTGTAAAAGGCGCACTGGAACAGTATCGCCTGCCGTATACCATTGCTCGGCCGTTTAACTGCGTTGGAATCGGTGAGAAGCGAGCACTGCGCGATGTTGACGTGTACAGCGGAAACGTAAAATTGGCCATGTCACACGTTGTTCCCGACCTGGTGCAGAAAGTGCTCAAGGGGCAGGACCCGCTGCACATTCTTGGGGAAGGGAATCAGGTGCGGCACTATACCTATGGCGGCGATCTGGCACGCGGAATTCGGATTTGCATCGAACATCCGAACGCGCTGAATCAGGACTTCAATCTTTCAACTGCCGTGCGCACTACCGTTCTGGAGTTGGCGAAAATGATTTGGGACAAGGTGCATAAGGGCGCAAAGCCGTTCCGGGTGGTTCACGATCCGGCGTACGAGTATGATGTGCAGGAGCGTTCGCCTGCCGTGGACAAAGCTGAAAGACAGCTTGGCTACATCGCGGAGACTCCGTTGAGCGCCATTCTGGACGAGGTTATTCCCTGGATTGAGGATCAGATTGCCCTGGGCCAGATCTAGCAAAACAACACTGGGAATTTGGCGCACTCATTCGGTTCGCGTACCCCATTCGTTTTTGCGGTGCTTTCTCATTTGCGTCAACGTATTAGCCCTGGCTCAGGAGTTGAAAACTCGATCCTTATGGACGAACTGGATGATGCCGACCTTGTGGCCGGCTTGTTGGCGCTGTGAGACTCTGGAACTTCCATAGGAGGAACACGTCTTGGCTAGCGAGATGGTGAAAACCGGGACAGAAGATTTGACAATTATCATTCCCGTGTACGACGAGGGTGCAGGGTTCGAGGATTTGTGGAGTGAATTGAACACTCACCTTCGATGTCCATTCCGCGCCCTTGTGGTATATGACTTCGATGAAGACAACACCATTCCCGCTGTGAAAGCAGTGATTGCGCGCGGCGAGCAGCGCCTCAGCCTGGTTAAGAACGAGATCCGGCGCGGTGTTGTTGGTGCTCTCGTCACCGGCTTCCGTAAGGTCGAGCATGGTCCGCTGTTGGTCGTCATGGCCGATCTTTCTGACGATTTGGCGCAGGTTGGACGCATGTTGGAGCTCTATCGCGAGGGTTATCACGTCGTCGTCGGCAGCAGATATATGAAGGGTGGGCGCATCGTGAATGGTCCAGTGCTGAAACAAGGACTTTCGCGCATGGCAGGAGTCAGCCTGTGCTGGTT
>Ga0182024_10023910_pt1 | contig 10902 bp, 9 predicted proteins | sample P32metaG_FD_120480 | JGI IMG/M metagenome (GOLD analysis project Ga0182024, IMG submission 120480) | Permafrost microbial communities from Stordalen Mire, Sweden - P3-2 metaG (Illumina Assembly) | ecosystem: Environmental > Terrestrial > Soil > Wetlands > Permafrost | place: Sweden: Stordalen... | reverse complement strand
GAATCGATCAGCATTTTCTGCAACCGCACCATGTCGGCGACGGTCACCACGGGAAACGACATCGCCCACGGCTCGCCTGTCTCGGGGTTGATCGAAGAAGGCCCCGTGGTGCCCCGGCATCCGCCCAGAATATTCGAACAAATCACGAAATGCCGATCGGTATCGAACCCCTTGCCGGGCCCGATCATGCTCGACCACCACCCTCCCTCGCCCGCGGCGTGCGCATCGCCCGAAAACGCGTGCAGGACCAAAACGGCGTTGGATTTACTCGTGTTCAGAGTGCCGTAAGTTTCATACGCGACCTCAACCGGCTTGAGCGTGACGCCGCAATCAAGCTCCAGCTGTTCAAACGTAGAAGTAGCTGCCTCCGCGATCATATTGGGTAAATTCAAGTCTAACAGCATGAGTTTTAGTGGGGCAGGTTCCCGACGTGCCCTTCTTCAAAACCCGGTCGGAGTAACAAAAAAGCTCTCGCTCCACGAACTCCCCGGCGCAATCGTCTGCAAAGAAGCATCCTTCCCCGCCTGGGTCATGTTAAAGGCGTTGGTCTCCGAAGCCATGGGTTCGAAGCACACAAACGACCCACCTTTAGGCGCATAGACCACAGCCACCGGAAACTTCGGACCGAACTTCACCGCAATCCGCTGCTTCTTCCCCTCCACCGCCCACTCCGCGCCCGTCAGGCCGGTGAACACGTTATCGAGTACGTGCCCCGCAAGCGGGTAAGGATTCGAAAATTCCATCGGCTCCCGCTCGCCCGTAGGAACCACCAAGTCCGACAACACGACGCTCTCGCGCGCTGCCAGATGCACCTTCCAGTCATCCCGAGGCGAATCGGTCAATTGAAAATAGGGATGGAATCCCAGCGACAGAGGCATCGGATCGTGAGAAAGATTCTCCACCGTAGTCGCCACTTCGAGCGACCCGCCGTGCAGCCGGTGGGTCATCTCGATCGCATACGCAAACGGAAACTGAGCCATCCAGTCCGGCTCCCTCCAAGGCTCGAGGCGCGATGTCACCGATGAATTGTCTTTCTTCACAACCTTCCACTGCGTCGCAAACGACACCAACCCATGGATCGGCAAATGATTCCCGTCATACCGCACATTCCCGAGCCCCGGATTGAACACATACTTCTTCCCGTTCGCATAGAACGCATCGGCATCGATCCGGTTGGCCCAAGGCGACAGCAAAGGAATCCCGCCGAGCCCTGGCTTCGCTCGCCACGCCTCCAAATCCGGCGCCGGCTTATACAAAATCTCGACGCCCCGCACGGTCATCGAATAAGCAATGTTGCCAAAGTCGGTGGCAATGCTGACGACAGTCAGATGCTCAGGATCGGTTAATCGGACAACAGATTCACTCATTTCACGACCGTCAAGACAGCGACGTTACACTTCTTAAGCCACGCGGAAGTTTCCTCTACCATTTCAGGGAGCGAAGGCTTGGCACCATCTGCTGCGGGCCCCCGTCCGCCGGGATGATTTCTGCCGGCATGCCGTACACCGCGATATCCGCAACCACGAAGCCGTGGTGCAAATCATGGATCAGAAATCGATGCGCCAAGTGTTTCATGCAGTCAGCTACTTCTCCTACGAAATCTCTTCCGTCCACCCCTCGAGAATCGACTTCACCTTCGCCGTAAACTGATCCGCCAGCGCCCCATCGATCAATCGATGATCGAACGTCAGCGCCAGGTACGCGATGGACCGGATCGCGATCGCGTCATCGATCACTACCGGCGTTTTCTCCACCGTCCCCGTACCCAGAATCGCCACTTGCGGCTGATTGATTACCGGTGTCGCGAACACGCTGCCGAAGCTTCCGAAATTGGTGATCGAGAATGTCCCTCCCTGCACCTCATCCGGCCGCAGATGACGCGACCGGGCCCTCGCCGCCAGATCCGCGACCGCCCTTTGCAGACCGATCACGCTCTTCTCGTCCGCATTGCGAATTACCGGAACGATCAGTCCATTCTCAAGCGCCACCGCGATCCCCAGGTTGATATCGCGATGGTAAATGATGTTCGTTCCATCGATCGATGCATTCAGAATCGGGAACTGGCGCAAACCCACGCACGCGGCTTTCAGAACGAACGGCAGGAAGGTCAGCGAGAATCCATACTGCGCCTGCACGTTACCCTTCGCCTTATCGCGAGCCTTGGCAACTTTCGTGAAATCCACCTTGTGCACCGTAGTCACATGCGCCGAGGTCTGCTTGCTGAACACCATGTGCTTGGCGATGCTCTGCCGCATCATGCTCATAGGCTCGACGCGAGTCCCCGGCGCTTCGCCAACCCGAGGCGGAGATGGCACCTCAACCGTCTGCGGAATGGTGGCAACAGCCTGCGGCGCCTGAGGAGGCGGCGGAGGAGGAGCAGCCTGAGGTTGGGCCGGTGGAGCAGGCGGTTCCGCCTGCTTCTGCTGCGGAGCGCCCTTCGAAGCCAGATAAGTCTCCAGATCCTGCTTGGTAATCCGGTTCCCCGCTCCCGTCCCCTTCACCTGGCTCAAATCGATATTATTCTCCCGAGCCATCTTCCTCACCAGAGGCGACAGCGGCCCGGCGGTTTCTTCCACCACCGTCGCAACCGGCTCAGGCGATCCATCCGCTTCAGGAACCGGAGCAGGTGGAGGAGGCGCCTCCGGCTTAGCCTGCGGTGCAGCCGGAGCCGCTGCCGACGCAGCGCCAGCCCCGTCATTGATCCGAGCCACGATGGTATTGATCCCCACCGTCTTGCCCTCTTCAATCAGAACCTCGGCCAGCGTCCCTGCCGCCGGCGAAGGGATCTCCGTGTCCACTTTGTCCGTCGAAATCTCGAACAGGGGCTCATCGCGCCCGATCGTCTCACCCGGCTTTTTCAGCCATTTGGTCAGCGTTCCTTCGACAATACTCTCGCCCATCTGGGGCATCACGACGTCAATCATAAGTTCTCCATTTGCCGTTCAAACACGCGTCCGAAATTCTGTATGAGTGCCGCGACCACTTCCCCGCGCTCCGCCTGGCATCCCAGGCTTCGCATCGAGGTCACCGGCCGCGTTAAACCGCACGGTACGATGTACCGGAAATAATCTAAATCTGTATCCACGTTCAGGGCGAAACCATGCGAGGTCACCCAGCGGCTGACGTGAACGCCAATCGCTGCAATTTTTCCCTCGCTGGTCCAAACGCCCGTAGCGCCCGCCTCGCGACCGGCCACGATCCCGAATCCGGCGAGCGTATCGATGATCACCCGCTCAATCGCGCGTACATAAGCATGCACATCGCGCTTCCATTCTCGCAAATCGAGTATCGGGTAACCGACAATCTGGCCCGGCCCATGATACGTAACATCGCCGCCGCGATCGGTCTCAAAAAACGAAATCCCCGCCCGCTCCAAAACCTCCGGCGAAGCCAGCAGATGTTCCGCATGCCCATTCCGACCCATAGTGACGACATGGGGATGCTCGACGATTATTAACTGATCGGAAATCGCTCCGCTCTTCCTCATCTCCACGGATTGGCGCTGAACCTCCAACGCCTCGGCATACCGCACCAGCCCCAGGTCGCTTGTGGCGCACGCACTAATGCGTGCCGCGTCGACAATCGTGTCGACGCTCATATCTCCGTCCTGAACACATTATTCACGCAAAGGCGCAAAGCTCGCCAAGACCTTCCCCGTCTTCCTTTGCGAGCTCTGCGCCTCTGCGTGAAATTATCTTCAGGCATTAATCGCCTGTCCATACACCGCGTTAAACGCCTCGCCGACCGCTTCGTAAATCGTTGGATGCGCGTGAATCGCATGAATCACCGTATCCACGGTAGCCTCAGCCTCCATCGCCAGCACGCCTTCGCCGATCAATTCGAACGCCTCCGGCCCGATGATGTGGACGCCCAACACTTCTCCATGCTTCTCGTCCGAGACCACTTTCACAAACCCGTCGTGGCGGCCCAGAATCGTGGCCTTGCTGTTTCCCGCAAACGGAAACTTCCCTACCTTCACTTGATACCCAGCGGCGCGCGCCTGCGCCTCCGTCAATCCCACGCTGCCGATCCCCGGCTCCGTGTAAGTACAATTCGGAATCCGTAGCTTGTTGATGGGCGTAGCCGGCTTGCCCGCAATATGCGCCATCGCGACCATCCCTTCCGCGGTCGCTACGTGCGCCAAGAGAGGCGTGCCGCCGACGATGTCGCCAATTGCGTAAACCCCCGGCTCACCCGTCCTCTGCATCGAGTCGACCTTCACGAACCCGCGATCCAGCTCCACTTTGGTGCCCTGAAGTCCGACGTCTTCGGTAACCGGCCGCCGTCCGATCGCGACTAGAAGTGCCTCCGTCTCCACCGTCTCACGCTTCCCGTCCGCCATCGCCACTTCGAACTTCACGCCGTTATCGGTGACCTGAATATTCTCCGCCCGGGCCCCGGTTTCGACGCGAATCCCCTGCTTCTTTAACAGACGCAACAGTTCCTTCGAAACGTCCTCGTCTTCGAGCGGCACAATCCGCGGAAGCATCTCAAAAACCTGCACCTTGGTCCCAAACCGATGGAAGCACGACGCAAATTCGGCCCCCACCGCGCCCGCCCCCAGCACCGCCAGAGACTTCGGAATCTCCCGCAAGTCCAGGATCTCAATATTGGTCAGAATGCGCTTCGCATCCGGCTTCAACCCTGGCAGCATCCGCGCCGCCGACCCGGTCGCCAGCACGACATTCTTCGTTTCGTAGACCTGCCTGGACCCGTCGGCCGCCGTAACCTCAACCTTCCCCGGCCCGGCCAACCGGCCCCAGCCCTTGATCCAGTCGACCTTGTTTTTCTTGAATAAAAACTCGATGCCCTTGGAATGTTTGCTGACGATTTTGTCCTTCCGGTCGCTGACCATCGGATAATCGAGCCGGGGATTCTCGCAATGAATCCCCTCTTCCTCCGAGCGCACAAACCGGTCCCAGACATCAGCCGTATGCAACAAGGATTTAGTCGGAATGCACCCGACTAATAAACAAGTCCCGCCCAATCTTGGGTCGGCCTCGATACAGGCAACCTTCAATCCATACTGTCCGGCGCGAATCGCAGCCGAATACCCACCGGGGCCACTCCCGATGACAATCACGTCGTAGGTCATTTATTTTTCAGTGTAGCATTGGGGAGTCGAATCTCCCGAAAATGAAGCTGCCCAATGGCGAGAGCGGCAGTGCGGCCAGAAAAGCTGTTGTGCTCTGACCGCTCCTGTTAGTCGCGGCGCCATGTTTTTCAGAGCCGCGACCTCCGGGAGCGGTCAGGGGAAGGATAATCGCCGCGTAGAAACTTACGGGAACTAACCTTCTCTCTCCGCGCAAGTCGTTACAGAAAGTGCAACAGACCGATCACGAATTGCTGCTGCAGATGCTCTCGGGCGACGAGGAGGCATTTACCACGCTTTATCGCCGCCGTCAGGGGCCGGTGTATCGGTTTGCGTTGCAAATGACCGGAAATAACATGATTGCGGAAGACGTGACGCAGGAAGTTTTTATGGCTTTGATTTCGAAAACGGCCAAGTACGACCCGGCGCGGGGGACGCTCGCGTCGTTCCTTTATGGGATCGCGCGAAATATGGTCCTTAGGCGCCTCGAAAAAACCGCCGAAGTTGAAGATTATGCGGGGCCAGAAGACATTCTCGACGATCTTACGCGCCGCGAAACCATCGAGCAGGTGAGGCGCGCTGTACTCAGCCTGCCACCGGTCTATCGTGAAGCTGTGGTTCTTTGCGATCTTCAAGATACGAGCTACGAAGCTGCCGCGCAGGTGCTCGATTGTCCCGTCGGCACCGTGCGGTCCAGGCTGAATCGGGGACGGTTCATGCTGGCGCAGAAACTGGCGGTGAAAGTATGAACGAACTTCTAAGGGCCCTGGCCGAGAACGATCGGGATCGAGAGACTCCGGCGGCCGTCGAATTACGGCTAAAAGCCGCATTCCGAAAGAAATACGCGCGCCCGAAGTGGCCATACTTCGCGACGGCGGCCGCTATCGCCATCGCTCTGTTCCTATACCCCCGTCCTAAGCCGCAAACGATGGAAGTCGCGATAGCTGCACCGTCTGTTCCGGTGCTGCCCGCGGCAAATCCGGCGCCGCGCAAGGTTTTGCATCGAAAACCGGCTCGAGAAGTCGTGACCGAGTTTTACCCGTTAATGGACGACCCGCCACCGTTTGAACGAGGTGAACTTCTGCGTGTCAACCTGCCCGCTTCCGCCATGCGCGGCGTCGGGCTGCCGGTAAGTGAGGAGCACTTGGATGACGTGGTCCAGGCCGACGTTTTAGTGGGGCAAGAAGGGCTCGCCAGAGCCATCAGATTCGTAGGTAATCGACCTTAAAGGAGCTTAAAATGACAAAAATCGTGCTCTGTGGAGCCATATTTAGTATTATTTCGCTGTCCGCGCAGGATACCGCTGCCATTGACAAAAAGGTCGCGGAGGCGAAGGCGCAACTCGACGAACTCAAAGTCATGGGCGTCTCGATGATCAACGGCCCGACGGTGAAGGGAGCTCCCTACTCGGCACAGGCGGTGAATGAAATGGTGCAGACGCTCGCCGATGGGAATCGCATCTCGCACAGTTCGACGTCGACGATCTATCGCGACAGCCAGGGAAGGGAGAGGCGCGAGGAAGCCAACGGCCGAGCGATCTTCATCAGCGATCCGGTTGACGGTGTGAGCTATAACCTGCAGACCAACAGCAAGGTAGCTCATAAAAATACAAAACGGACGGTGGGTTTCAGCTATTCGACGGGGAGCGGAGACGGTGTGGGCGTCGGACGCGGGGGATCAATTACGACGGAAACACGGACTTTCGTCATGAATTCGCCGGGTAGCGGGCCGGAGACTTTTTTCTTCTCAAACCAGGAAGTGAGTTCCTCCAAAGCCAAACCGTTAGTGGAAAATCTGGGCACCCAGACGATGGAAGGCGTGTCGGCCGAAGGCACTCGGACCACGGTCACGATTTCCGCCGGCCAGATCGGAAATGAGCAGCCCATCGTCACCGTTACCGAACGCTGGTATTCGCCTGAACTGCAAGTGACGGTTATGAACACGCGGAAAGATCCGCGCACCGGGACGACTACTTACAAATTGACCAATATCGTTCGCAGCGAGCCGTCCCCGACGCTGTTCCAGGTTCCATCGGATTACACGGTGATCGAGCCGGAAAACAAGCGGGTGATTCTCGATAAGCCGGAAGAACAACAATAGACGTGCACGTCGACACGAATGTCGACGCGACACACCTGGAGGTGTGCGCCACGCTAATGGGTTGTGGAGTTTTTGCCCGCTTGGCGCCATTTCTCGCCCACCTGTGCCACGATTGTAATAGATGTGCCCGAATTATTCCTCGATTTTGTCCGCGGTGCTTCTGGTGGCCGCGTCACCTGCCGCTTCTCCTCAATCTAAAACCTCTGTCTCGCTGGGCGAGCTGAGTGCGTCCTTCGAATCGCTTGCCCGGCGCGTGCGGCCCTCGGTGGTGCAAATCTTCGCGACTGGTTACGCCTCCAGCGAGGAGAGCGAAAGTTCCAACACCGCCAGCCTGTTATCGAAACAGCTGAGTACCGGCTCCGGAGTGATTCTCTCCGAGGACGGTTTCATCCTCACGAATAATCACGTCGTCCGCAACGCGCTGAAGATCGAGGTGAAGCTGTATCGCGAGACCACCGGCGGCCGCATGCCCGACGCTACCCTTCCCGCTAAGCTGATCGGCGTCGATCGTGAAGCGGACCTGGCGGTGATCAAGATCGATCGGACGGGACTGCCGAAGCTTGCTCTGGGCGATTCGAGCAAGCTCCGCCAAGGCCAGCTGGTCATGGCGTTTGGAAATCCCCTGGGCCTCGAAGGCTCGGTGAGCATGGGCATCGTCAGTTCCACGTCCCGCCAGTTCAAGCTCGATGACCCGATGACTTACGTGCAGACCGATGCGCCGATCAATCCCGGCAACAGTGGCGGGCCGCTGGTCGATTCCGACGGAAGCGTGGTGGGAATCAACACGTTCATCCTGACGCAATCCGGAGGCAGCGAAGGGATCGGTTTTGCGGTGCCCAGCAACCTGGTTCGCAGCAGTTTCGATCAGATCGTGAAAGACGGCCACGTGCACCGTGGGCAGATTGGCATCGTGGCGCAGACCATTACGCCGGCGATCGCGAAGGGGCTCGGCCTTTCGCAGGATTGGGGCGTTATCGCCTCCGACGTTACGCCGGACAGTCCGGCCGCTACGGCGGGACTCAAGCCGGGCGACATCATCGTCACTCTGGCCGGAAAAGAAATGGAAAACTCGCGGCAGTTGGAAAATCTGCTGTATCAGGAGCCTCTCTCCGCCATCGTCGATGTGACGGTCAACCGCGACGGCAAGCCCCTGAAATTCAGCATGCCGGTGATCGAGCGCGACGACGATCCTCAGCGCTTCGCCGACATGGTGAACCCGGAAAAAAATCTGATTCGCAGGCTGGGCATTCTAGGCATCGAAATTACTGAAAAACTCGCCGACATGCTTCCGGATTTGCGCTACGATTACGGCGTTGTAGTAGCGGCCCGCGCTGCCGATGCTCCCGGCGCCGTGCTCGAGCCGGGCGACGTGATTTACGAGATCAATAAAACGCCGACCGTTTCGATTAAGGCTTTGCGGGCGGTTCTCGATGCAGCCAAGCCGGGCGATACGGCGGTGCTGCATATCCAGCGGGGGACGAAGCTGAAATATATCGCCATCGATCTGGAATGAAGTATTCTCCCACGTCCATGAAGTGGTTCGTCGCGGTCATCAGCCTCGCGGCACTTTGTGCCCAGCAGAAGAAGCCTGTTGCGCCCGCGGTGTTTCCTCTGGAAGCGCTGCGTGTCGAGGGGAATCAGAAATTGACGGTGGAGAAAATCCTCGGTGTCGCCGCGTTGAAGATCGGAGAGCCGGTGATTCGCACCGATTTCGATCAGGCCCGCAAAAGGCTGCTCGAAACCGGGGCGTTCCAAAGCGTCGCCTACGAATTTAAACCGAGCGCCGATGCCAAGGGCGTCGACGGCGTGCTTCGCGTGATCGAGGTCGACGCCTGGTTTCCCTACCGCTTCGAGGATCTGCCCGCTACCGACGACGCTCTCCGCGCGATGCTGCGCAAGCAGGAGCCGATCGCCCTGCTTACCGGCGACGACCGCATCCCGGCAACGAAGGAAGTGATCGTGCAATACACTTCGGCGATTGAGGAATTTCTGGGCGGCAAAGTACAAGTCACCGGCAAGGTGATCGCGGACGTGCCGGACCAGCCGGCCATTGTGTTTCGCCCGCCTACTCCGCGGGCAAATATCGCCGAGGTCCATTTTATCGGCAACGAGGTGCTGCCGACGGCGACCCTGGTGAGCTCGCTCTCGCAGGTCGCGGTGGGCGTCCCGTATAGCGACCCGACCATTCGCCAGTTGCTCGACGCCAGCACGCGCGCACTTTATGAGGAGCGCGGCCGAGTCGGCGTGACATTCCCGAAAATCACGGTTGAAAAAGCCCCGAAAATCGACGGCGTCTCCGTGACGATTATGGTGAACGAGGGCGAATCCTACAACCTGGGAGCGGTAAAGATCCAGGGTGTGCCGCCGGATGAGGCCGACGGGATCAAGAATATCGGCAAATGGCGGTCGGGCGACATCGCGAACCTGGAAGAAATCAGAGCGGGCGCCATCAAGATCGCGGACCGCTTAAAAAGCGACGGCTACCTCAAGGTCACGCAGAAGGTCGATCACACCACTCATGAAAACAACCATACCGTGGATGCTTCGATCACGGTGACTTCGGGACCGCAGTATCACTTCGGCAAACTGACGATCGATGGACTCGACGTGCTGACCGAGCCTCAGATCCGTAAAGCCTGGATCATGAATCCTGGGTCTCCTTACCGTCCCGACTATCCCGACCGGTTCCTGAAAGATCTTCGCGACCAGGGAGTGTTCGAAAACCTCGGCGAGACACGAGCCGAGAAGACGATCAACGAGAAGGCCAGGATTGTCGACGTGAAGCTGGTCTTCGGTGCCGCGAAGCCGAAGGAGAAGCAGGGCGCCAAGCCGCCGGTGGGACGGGGAGGCTGGCCGCAGTAACTCAATTTCCCGGGACCCTAATCTTCCCCCTTTTCAATAACATCCTACTTCCATCCATCCCCGCCCACAAAACCCTGCCGTATTTTATAGTCGACTAGGTTCCGCGCTCTTCCAACGGAGAGCGGGGCTGGCCGTTTGGAGGATCCTAGGTTCGCCTCCTTCGGCGCGCGTGCGTTGGACGTCCGCCGGTATGTGAATCCGGATCTTCGCGCCAGGCGAAGTAAAGCCTCCTGGCTAAAGAGGCCTCGATAAATTTTTTTGGCCGCTCAAAAGGAGGAAAACGAAATCCGAGCCGGAGATTAAAGGAAGTAATCCTTGACCTTGTCGAAAATGCCCTTTTCGGCAGGCTCATTTTCAGCCGGCAGCAAGTCTCGCAACTGCTCGAATAACTTTCTCTGCTCGCGAGTCAGCTTGGATGGGACCTTTACGTCCAGATGCACGTACAAATCGCCGCGGGTGCCGGTGTTCAGATGAGGCACTCCCAGCCCCTTAATCCGCAATCGGCTGGCCGCCTGCGAACCTTCCGGGATCTTTATGGTCTGCAATCCGTCGAAGGTCAGAATATCGATCGTCGCGCCCAGTGCCGCCTGCCCGATGTTGATGGGGACCGTGCAGTGCAGGTCGCTTTCATGCCTTTCGAAAATCGGGTGCTCGGCGACCTTGAGCACCACATACAAATCACCCGTTGGACCGCCGTTCGCTCCCGGCTGGCCCTCCTGCGATAGCCGCAGCTGCGTCCCGTTGTCGACCCCCGCGGGAATATTTACTTTCAGTTTCTTTTCGCGCCGCAGATAGCCTTCGCCGCGGCACTCTTTGCAGGGACGGCGAATGATCTGGCCGCGCCCGCT
>Ga0182024_10023909_pt1 | contig 10903 bp, 8 predicted proteins | sample P32metaG_FD_120480 | JGI IMG/M metagenome (GOLD analysis project Ga0182024, IMG submission 120480) | Permafrost microbial communities from Stordalen Mire, Sweden - P3-2 metaG (Illumina Assembly) | ecosystem: Environmental > Terrestrial > Soil > Wetlands > Permafrost | place: Sweden: Stordalen... | reverse complement strand
TCGATCGGCCTGTACTCGACGCCGACCTTGTAGGTGCTGTCGTCGCCGGCTTCGCTGTAGTGCGAGAAGCGGTAACCGCCATCGAGGGTCAGGTCCTTGATAAGCGGCTGGTCGTGGGCCAGCGGAGCCCGGATTTCGAAAAAGACTTCCTTCGTATTGGTGGCCCCGGCCACCGGCAGGGTTTGGCCGCCGCCGCCCGAGAGGTCGCCTTCCTGCTGCTCTGTGTCGAAGTTTTCCTGCAGGTAGTCTCGGCGATATTCCACCCCGATGTTCACCCCGACGCCGTCGGCCGCCCATGGGCTCTTGATGCCGTAGTGGCCGAGGTCACCGGTCAGGTTGATGCTGGCGATCTGTTGGGTCGTCTCACCGGTCGTGAAGGCGTCGACGAGCACATAGTTGTATTGGGCCGGGGTTATCGCGGCGCCCAGCGGCTGGAAGATATTCAGCGGCACGCAGCCGCCGGCGGGATTGGCGCACACGGGCGTCGTCGTGCCGGGCGCGTAGACGACGTCGAGCGCGTTCTGGACCCTGGTCGCCGAGGCATAGCCGGTGATTTCTTGGGTCAGCCGCGCGACCCCCAACTGCAGATAGGCGTCGTAGCTCCAGCCGCTTCCCAAGTCGCCGCGGAGGCCCACGTCGACCTTGTAGTCGGTGTGTGTGATGTCCGAGTTCCGCGGAACCGAGGCGAAGCGGTAGCCGATGCTCTGACCATCGAGCATCTGACCGCCCGGCGCGCCAGGAACGACGGCCTGGGCGAACGGGCCCGAGCCGCAGCCCAGACTGGTGGCCTGCGACAGGCTCATCAGCGGATTGTTGCAGTTTAACGTGTAGCCGGCGCTCAGGTTCGGACCGGAGTCGCGGAAGAGGCCACTGGGGGCGATCTGCGCGTTGGTCTGGTCGTCCATGAACATGAAGTCTGCATAGACTTCGGCCATCTTGTTGATGTCGTAGTGGGCAAAGAATCCGGCCGTATACTCTTGATCTTCACGTTGCATATAGTTTACGGGATTGAAGTTGTAGGAATAGGCGCTGTTATAGGGCACCAGCGTCCCATTGTTCATGAAGCTATTGACCAGGGTGCCATGCAGTTTGAACGGCGGAACGGTCGGTGGCGTATTGGGGATCGGGACTGTATTTGTGTCGAACCGGCCGTAGGCGCTGTTGCTGGAGCCACTGCAGACGTGCGTAGTGTAGTCTCCTACACTGGGCGGCGACGACGCGATGGCGCAAGCGCTGAAGTCTCGCGTCCCCTGCAAGATGGGATCGGTGTGGCGATAGGTCGCGTAGGCGGTGATATTGCCTTTGTCATCCGGCGAACTCGTCCCCATGATGATCGACACTTGATGGATGCCGCCGTCGGCGCCGACATCCTTGGGGACCGGCAGACCGACCGTCCCATTGGGATTTACGAAGCTCTTCAGGGAGACCTGGGCGCCGGTGTTGTCGTTCTGGTGGTTGTCGAAGCTGTACTGGTAGTCGACCTGCACTCCTTCGAAGTTCTTCTTCATGATGAAGTTGATGACGCCGGCCACGGCGTCCGAACCGTACACCGCCGAGGCGCCGCCGGTGACCACGTCGACGCGATCGACCAGGGCGGTCGGAATATTGTTCAGGTCGGCGGCGAGACCGACGCTGCTCGGGTCGCCCGGCATCAGACGCTTGCCGTCCACCAGCACCAGGGTGCGGGTCGGGCCGAGGTTGCGGAGGTCGGCTTCGGCCGTGCCGGTCGAGCCGTTGGAGACCTGTCCGGTCTGGTTGGCGAAGGCGGAGGGCAGCTGGTTCAGCAGCTGGAGGATGTCCGTCTGGCCGCTGAGCTTGACGTCCTGGCTGGTCACCGTGGTCAGCGGGCTGACGCTGGTCAGGTTCGGTTGCGGGATGCGCGAACCGGTGACTACGAGTTCCTGGACGGCCGCGGGCGCGGCTTCGGTGGTCGAGGTGGCCGCCGCGCTCGGCGCTGTCTGGGCGGACGCAAACGACGCGGCCGCGACGGCCGCGCTGGTGATCATGGACGACGCCAGAAGCCTGGCGCGCATTGTGGTTAGGGTCAAAAGTAGGTCCTCCGAACAGGCCGGAACGCTGTCTCGAGATGGAGCGCCGCGCCGTGAGCGTGAATGAATCCCGGTGAAACCCCCCGGTTAGGCTCAGTTACGGGCCGTCGCGCGGACCGGTCAACGTTCATTACGCGCCGGTAATGAGATCGTGGCGCCCCTGTTACTTTCCGGTCACAGATTGCGCCCTGGCGGGGGCATGCGTCTAATAAAACCGGCTCGAAAGGTGGAGGGGAAGGTCATGGACGGCGGAAAACGGGCTGATCTTGCTCCGATTTGCGGGGTTTTAGCGATTCTCGCCAGCGGCGTCGTTTCCGCCGCCGAAGCGCCCACGCGGGCCCCGGCCATGCAGTCGGTGCTCGATTGCCGGGCGATCGCCGATGGGGTCCAGCGGCTGGCCTGCTTCGACAAGGCCGTGGGCGAAATGGCCAAGGCCGAACAGACGGGCGATCTCGTCACCATCGACCGCGAGCAGCGCCGCGCGGTGCGCCGCCAGGCCTTTGGCCTGACCCTGCCGTCGCTGGCCATGTTCGACAGAGGCGAGAAACCGGACGAGGCCAACCACATCGCCGTCACCCTGACCCAGGCCGTCCGCACCGGCGCCGGCAAGTGGGTGTTCACCCTCGATGACGGCGCTGTGTGGCGCCAGATCGACGACGGCGAACTCGAACCCCCGCCCCGCCCGGGCCAGAAGGCCGTGATCCGCCGCGCCATGCTCGGCAGCTACATGATGCACATCGAGGGATCCGCGATCCGCGTGCATCGCGACAACTGAAGCCCGCCAAAAGCGGCGGACGGGGACCTCCACGCCGCGTCCGCGATTCCCACCCGACCGTGGAGCGCGGGATACTGACAAGGTCGCGTTTTCAGTGTCTGGTCGTGGCCATGATGGAATACGCCCAGCTGCTTCTGCAGAATCTCGCCCTCTCCGGAGGGCTGTTCATCCTGCTGTGGCTGATCAACCTGCGCACCCGCGATCCGAGCTTCATCGACAGCTGGTGGGCGCTCGGCATGGTCGTGATCGCCTGGGACACCTACCTGTTCGTGGGCCACACCGGGGCGCACGCCACCCTGCTCACCGTTCTGTGCACGCTCTGGGGGCTGAGACTCGGCTTCTACCTGCTCTGGCGTTGGCGCAAGCACGGGCCGGACCGGCGCTATGCGACGATGATGGCGGCGGCTCAGAGGGAGCGTCGCTGGGGCTACGGCACGGCCTCCCTGCTGCTGGTCTTCGCCCTGCAGTGGCCGCTGCAGTTCATCGTCTGCCTGCCGGTGCAGCTCGGACAGATGGGCGGCGACGAGCCGCTCGGGCCGGTGGCCTGGGCGGGCGCGGGCCTCGCCCTGTTCGGGATCGTCTTCGAGAGCCTCGGCGATTTCCAGCTCGCGGCCTTCAAGGCCGACCCGGCCAACGCCGGCAAGGTCCTGCAGAGCGGCCTGTGGCGCTACACCCGCCACCCGAACTATTTCGGCGACGCCTGCGTCTGGTGGGGCCTGTGGATGATCGCCGTCGACGCCGGGGTCGGCCTATGGTCGATGCCGGGGCCGATCCTGCTCACCGTGCTCCTCACCCGCTGGAGCGGCGTACCGACCGTAGAGGGGAGCATGCGGCGCAAGCGGCCGGACTATGAAGCCTATGTGCGCCGCACATCGCCGTTCATCCCGATGCCGCCCAGGAAGATGTAGGACGACGACTTGACCGCAACGCCGCCCGGTATTTCACCGCCTGACCTGGCGCCGGTGATGGACGCCCTGCGCGCCCAGAATATCGAGCGGGCCGTGGATCTCGCGGAAGCTGCGCTGCGGAACGGCGCGGAGCACGCCCTCCTGCTCAATCTGCGGGCGTGGCGGGCAGAAAGGGCGGGGCGTTACGACGCGGCCCTCGTCGATCTGCAACACGCCCGCCGCCTCGCGCCGCGCGACGTCCCGACCCTCAACGCCCTGGGTCTCTGCCTCGCCAACCTCCAGAGGCTTGCCGAGGCGGTGGAAGCGTTTGAGGCGGCCATCGCGCACGATCCAGCCTTCGCTCCGGCTCACTTCAACCGCGGCTGGGTGTCCGAGGAGTTGGGCGAACCCGACCGTGCGCGGTCCAGTTTCGAGACCGCCGCGAAACTCAATCCGCGGGACCCCACGCCCGTGGCCCGCCTGGCGGAGCTGGCCGCCCGGGCCAGCGACTGGATGGGCGCTCGAACGCTGGCGGAGCGGGCCCTGGCGCAGGGCATGCAGGTCGGTCAGCCTGGCCAACCCACCGCCGTGCTGGCCCTGGCCTCCGCCGATATCGCCGAAGGCGCCCCGGACGCCGCCCGCGCCCGCTTGTCGCCGCTGATCGCCGACCCGGCGGTCTCTCCCATCGAATTCATGCGTAGTCCCACGGCGCTCGACCGGCTCGCGGCGATCTCGCCCGCGGACGCCGAGCGCCACCGGGCGATCTACTGGCGACGGGTGCGCGAAATGGGGGACAACCCGGCTGGACGGGTGTTCATCGACAAGCTGCCGCTCAACACCATCAAGCTGCCGCTGGTCGCCAAGCTGTTCCCGGACGCGCGGATCCTCTTCGCGCTGCGCGACCCGCGCGATGTAGTGCTGAGCTGCTTTCGCCAGCGCTTCCGGGTGAACCCGTCGATGTTCGAGTTCCTGACCCTGGAGGGGGCGGCCCGGTTCTATGGGCAGGTGATGCGACTGTCCGACCTCTACCGGCAACGCTTCGCACTTCCTGTCTTCGAGCACCGCTACGAGGACCTGGTTCACGACTTCGAGAGCCGCGCGCGGGCCGTGTGCGATTTCATCGGCGTCGACTGGACGCCTGACATGCGCCGCTTCGGCGAGACCGGCGCCCGCCGCACCGTCGCCACCCCCAGCGCCACTCAGGTGGCCCGCGGCCTCTACGACGGCGCCGGCCAATGGCGCCGCTACGCCGACCAGCTCGCCCCGGTGATCCCCATCCTGCAGCCCTGGATCGACCGGTATGGCTACCAAGCGTAAGAAAACAAGAAAGGTTCACCACAGAGACACGGAGGACACCAAGGCGATAGTCTTGCAGCATCGTACTCGTTGAATCTTAGCGCGCGCTCCGCGCGCGATTCCTCCCCATATACCTCCATGCCGCAGAACTATCGCCTTGGTGTTCTCCGTGTCTCTGTGGTGAACTTTTTCTTACTTCCTACCGGTCCTTCGGATCGATCGCATCCCTGAGGCCGTCGCCGATGAAGTTGAAGCTGACCAGGGTGGCGATCATCGCCACCGAGGGGAAGATCAACAGCCAGGGGGCCAGCTCCATGTCCTGCGCGCCGCCGGCGATCAGGCTGCCGAGCGACGCCATCGGCGGCTGCACGCCTAGCCCCAGGAAGCTCAGGAAGCTCTCGGCCAGGATCACGCCGGGAATGGTCAAGGTCACATAGACAGCCACCGGCCCCAGCAGGTTGGGGATGATGTGGCGGGCGATGATCGCCGTCCGGTCCAGGCCGGCGGCTCGCGCCGCCTCGATGAACTCCTTGTTCTTCAGGGAGAGCGTCTGGCCGCGCACGATGCGGGCCATGGTCAGCCACTCCACCGCCCCGATGGCCACGAAGATCAGGATGATGTTGGAGCCGAAGGTGACCATCAGGAGGATGACGAAGAAGATGAACGGCAGGGAATACAGGACGTCGACGATCCGCATCATCACCTCGTCCACGGCCCCGCCCAGGTAGCCGGCGGTCGCGCCCCAGATCACCCCCACCACCAGGGAGACGCTGGTGGCCACGGCGCCTATAGCCAGCGAGACGCGCAGGCCCATGAACAGGCGGGCCAGCAGGTCGCGGCCGAGGGCGTCCGAGCCCAGCAGGTGGCCATGAACCAGGGGCGCGAGCCAGACGTCGTCCTTGTTGATCTCGTCATAGCGGTAGGGGACTAGCCAGGGGCCGACGATCGCCAGCATGACCAGCATCGCCAGGACGGCGGCGCCCGTCACGGCGGCTCGGTTGCGCGCCAGGCGCCGGCGCGCGTCGTCCCAAAGGCCGCGGCCCTTCACGGCGGTCTCCATCAGGGCCGCGCCGCGACCGGAACCGGGAACCAGGGAAATCTGGGTCACGCCAGCCGCACCCGCGGATCGAGGCCCGCCTGCAACAGGTCGGCCAGGAGGTTGAGGACCAGGATCAGCACCGCGTAGACGATGACCATCCCCATCACCACGGTGTAGTCGCGCTGCAGGGCGCTGACGACGAAGAACTTGCCGAGGCCGGGCAGGTTGAAGATGCGCTCCACCACCAGCGAGCCGGTGAGCAGCCCGGCGCAGGCCGGCGCCAGGTAGCTGACCAGGGGCACGATGGCGGCGCGCAGGGCGTGGCGGGTGACGATCTGGCGCTCGGGCAGGCCCTTGGCGCGGGCGGTGCGCACCCAGTTCGACTGCAGCGCCTCGATCATGCCGGCCCGGGTGAGGCGCGAGATGATGGCGATCTGCGGCAGGGCCAGCACCGCCACCGGCAGGATCATGTTGGGAAGGGCCCCATTGTCCCATCCGGCGATGGGAAGGATCCCCAGCTTGGAGCCGAACAGCAGCTGCAATAGCGGCGCGGTCACGAAACTGGGGATGGTCACCCCGATGATAGCCACGCCCACGGTCAGGTAGTCGGCGGCCTGGTTCTGTCGCAGGGCCGCCAGCACGCCCAGGCTCACGCCGGTGAAGGTGGCGATCAGAATGGCGGTGCGGCCGAGCCTGAGGCTGACCGGATAGTTCTCGCGCAGCACGTCCAGCACGGTCTTGTCCTGGTACTTCAGCGACGGGCCGAAGTCGCCGTGCAGGACGCCGCCCAGGTAGCTCACGTACTGCACGCCGAGCGGCCGGTTCATGCCGAACTTCTTCTCGACGTTGGCCTTGATTTCGGGGGGCAGGCGGCGGTCGTTGTCGAAGGGGCTGCCCGGCGCCGCCCGCATCATGAAGAAGGCGACGGTGATCACCACGAAGAGGGTGGGGATCGCCACAACCAGACGCCGGACCAGGAAGCGCAACATGCCTTGCGAAACTGACCGCGCCCCCCAATGATGTCAACGCGGGCTCACCGGCCCGCCGATCCCCCATGGAATCCAGGACTTCATGACCGACTTTCGCACCGTCACCGACACCTTTTCGGTCAGCCCGCAGATCTCTCCCGCCGACGTCGCGGCCGCGGCCGCCCAGGGCTTCACCCTGATCATCAACAACCGCCCCGACGGCGAGGCCCCCGGCCAGCCGACGGGCGAGGAGATCGAGGCCGCCGCCCGCGCCGCGGGCCTCGACTATCTGAACGCGCCGGTGGTCGGCCGACCGGGCCCGGCCCAGGTCGAAGCCGTGCGCCAGGCGGTGGCCGGGGCGAAGGGCAAGGTCCTGGCCTATTGCCGGTCGGGGACGCGGTCCATCTGCACCTGGGCCATGGGTCAGGCGGGCGCCGTCGACCGGGACCAACTGCTGCGCCAAGGCGCGGCGGCCGGCTACGACCTCGCGCCGGTGATTTAGCGGATGGCCGTCGTCATCCCCTATGTCCGCGAGATCGACATCGCCTACGGCCGCTGCGACACGGTCGCGCCGCTGATCCGGCGGGTCACCGCCAACAACCCCGGTCCATTCACCTACATGGGCACCGGCACCTATATCGTCGGGCGGGGCGAGGTGGCGGTGATCGATCCGGGCCCCGACATCGCCGAGCATCTGGAGGCGATCCAGGCTGCGATCCCGGGCGAGCGTGTCAGCCACATCCTCGTCACCCATCACCACCTCGACCACTCGCCCCTGGCGCGGCCACTCTCGGCGAACACCGGCGCCAAGGTCTGGGGGCGGGCGGTGAAGACGCCGGTGGTCGAGGACGCGGTCAAGCTGGAGGCGGGCTACGACCACTTCACCCCCGATGTGCCCCTGGAGGGCGGCGAGATCATCGAGGGCGCCGGGTGGACGATCGAGGCCGTCCACACCCCCGGCCACACCTCCAACCACATCTGCTACGCCCTGCGCGAAGAAAACGCCCTGTTCAGCGGCGACCACATCATGGGCTGGTCGACCACGGTCGTCACCCCGCCCGACGGGAACATGGGCGACTACATGCGCAGCCTGGAGAAGGTCAGGGAGAGGGGCTTTTCCACCCTCTGGCCGACGCACGGCCCACCGATCCGCGAGGTCGAACCGTTCATCGACGCCTACGCCGCCCACCGCCGCGACCGCGAGCGCCAGATCCTGGAGCGCCTGGCCGCCGGCGACACGCGTATCAAGGCGATGGTCCCGGTGATCTACGCCGCCATCGACCCCCGCCTCCACGCTCCCGCCGCCCACTCGGTCCTCGCCCACATGATCGAGCTAGTGAGGAGCGGGCAGGTCGTGACGGAGGGCGCGCCTAGCCTGGACAGCGACTACAGGCTCGCAGGGTAGCTGGGCGCCTCTCCTCCCCCACCGGGGGAGGGGGACCCCGAAGGGGTGGAGGGGGCCGACGCGGCGGAGATCTCGCCCAGTCAGCCCCCTCCCGGCCTTCGGCCGTACTCCCCCCAATGGGGGGAGAGAGCTCTGTTCCTCCTACCCGGCCTTCGCCGTGGCCGTCGGCAGGAGATAGCCTTCGAACCTTTGCCGGATCAGCTTCTTGTCGATCTTGCCTGTCGCCCCGAGCGGGATGTCGTCGACGAACACCACGTCGTCCGGCATCCACCACTTGGCGATCTTGCCCTCCAGGAAGCGCAGGAACTCGCCCGCATCCGCCGTCTCGCCCTCCTTGAGCCGAACCAGCAGCAGGGGCCGCTCGTCCCACTTGGGATGGGTGACGCCGATCACCGCCGCCATCAGCGCCTTGGGATGGCAGGCGGCGATGTTCTCGATTTCGATGGAGCTGATCCACTCCCCGCCGGACTTGATGACGTCCTTGGCCCGGTCGGTGATCTGCATGTACCCGACGGGATCGATGGTGGCGACGTCGCCGGTGTCGAAAAAGCCCTCCTCATCGAGGATCTCGCCGCCATCGCCCTTGAAGTAGGCCCCGGCGACATAGGGCCCCCGCACTTTGAGCCGCCCGAAGCTGATCCCGTCCCAGGGCCGCGGCGCGCCGGCGTCGTCGGTGAGCTTCAGCTGCATCCCGATGGGAGGGCGCCCCTGCTTGAGCTTGTAGGGCATCTGCTCATCGAACGGCAGGGCGTCGATCTCGGGCGTTGGCGTGGCGAGGGTGCCCAGTGGTGAAGTCTCGGTCATGCCCCAGGCGTGGACCACCTCAACGCCGTAGTCGTCGTGGAAGGCGCGGACGATCGCTTCGGGCACCGCCGACCCGCCGATCACCACCCGTTTCAAGGTGGTCAGCGTCGCATTCGTCTCGCGCATGTGGGCGAGCAGCATCTGCCAGACCGTCGGCACCGCAGCCGAGAAGGTGACCTTCTCGGTCTCCAGCAGTTCGAGGATCGAGGCTCCGTCCATCTTCTGGCCCGGCATCACCAGCTTGGCCCCCACCGCCGGGCACGAGAAGGTCAGGCCCCAGGCGTTGGCGTGGAACATCGGCACCACCGCCAGCACCGTGTCCCGCACCGACAGGCCCATGACGTCGGTCTGCAGGGTGACCAGGGTGTGCAGGAAGTTGGAACGGTGCGAATAGAGCACCCCCTTCGGGTTCCCGGTGGTGCCCGAGGTGTAGCAGAGCCCGCAGGCGGTTTGCTCGTCGAAGCCGCCCCATCGGCAGTCGGCGTCGTGGCGCTCGATCAGGCTCTCGCTGGCCAGGACGCCGTCCAGCGGGATGTCGCGGACGCCACCTTCGTCGGTGAACACGATGAAGCGCTCCACCGTCGGCATGCGCGAGCGGTGCTCGATCAGCGTTGGCAGGAAGGTCGTGTCGGTGAAGATGACCCGGTCGCCGGCGTGGTTGATGATGTAGCAGAGCTGGTCGGCGAACAGGCGCGGATTGAGGGTATGGCAGACCGCGCCGATCCCCATGATCGCGTACCAGGCCTCGATATGCCTGCTGGAGTTCCACGCCAGGGTCGCCACCCGGTCGCCCGGGCGGATGCCAAGCTCCAGGAGGGCGTTGGAGAGCCGCTTGGCGCGCCCGCGGATCTCGCCGTAGGTGACGCGCACGATCGGCCCCTCGAGCGAGCGGGTGACCACCTCGCGCGAGCCATGCCATTCGGCCGCGTGGTCGAGGATCCTGTCCACCGTCAGCGGCCAGTCCTGCATCAGCCCGAGCATCGCGCGTCTCCCCTACGTCATCGGAAGGGACTCTTAGGGATAGAGACGCTCCGTCGTCCAGCCCTCGCCGTCGCGGTGGTAGGCGAGGCGTTCGTGCAGGCGGAAGGGCCGGTCGCGCCAGAACTCCAGGCTCACCGGCAGGACGCGGTATCCCGACCAGTGCTGCGGCCGCGGCACTGGGCCGAGGCCGAACTTCAGGCCGAGTCTGGCGATCCGCTTCTCCAGGGCGAAGCGATCCGGCAGCACCTGTGACTGATCGGACGCCCAGGCTCCGATCTGGGCCGAGCGCGCCCGGGTGGCGAAATAGGCGTCGGCCTCGGCGTCGGTCACCCGCTCGACGTCGCCGCGGATGCGCACCTGCCGGCGCAGGGACTTCCAGTGGAACATCAGGGCGCAGCGCGGGTTGGCGGCGAGTTCCCGGCCCTTGGCGCTCTGGGTGTTGGTGTAGAAGACGAAGCCGCGCTCGTCGACGCCCTTCAGCAGCACCATGCGTGCGTTCGGCATTCCCTCGGCGTCCACTGTGGCCAGGGTCATGGCGTGGGGATCGTTGGGCTCCGACTGGCCCGCCTCGCGCAACCAGGTCTCGAAGAGGGCGAAGGGACCGTCCTCCGGCAGCAGGGGCACCGGCTCGGCGGCCTCCACCGCGCGGACATGGTCGTCCTCGGCCGGCGAGGGCGGGATCAGGGTCGTGTCGTTCATG
>Ga0182024_10023908_pt1 | contig 10903 bp, 7 predicted proteins | sample P32metaG_FD_120480 | JGI IMG/M metagenome (GOLD analysis project Ga0182024, IMG submission 120480) | Permafrost microbial communities from Stordalen Mire, Sweden - P3-2 metaG (Illumina Assembly) | ecosystem: Environmental > Terrestrial > Soil > Wetlands > Permafrost | place: Sweden: Stordalen... | reverse complement strand
TGTCATGCAGCACCGTGTCATGCAGCACCGTGTCATGCAGCACCGTGTCACGCAGGACGGCGAGCACGGCCTCGCGGCGTTCCTGGGCCAGCGTGGCCCGGGGCGGCGTGGGGCCGGCGATCTCGGGTGCCGGGTCAGGCACCGCGTCGTCCGGCGCCTCCGGCACCGCGTTGTCCAGTGCCTCCGGCTCCGTGTCGTCCACCTCGGCGAGACGGGCCACCGCGCTGGCCGTGAGGGCCCGCTGATGCGCCAGGTAGCGGTGGGTGATCAGCTCCCGCTCGGGGTGCGCGGCCAGCCAGCCCCCGCCCGCCCGGAGCAGCTTGTCGATCTCGGCGTCGTCGACCCAGTAGTGCTTGCTGTCGTCCAGCACCGGCAGCAGCACGTACAGGTGGCTGAGCGCGTCGGCCAGCCGGACCTGGCCGGCCAGCCGGACCGTGATGTACCGCGAGTCGCCCCACTCCGGCAGTTCCGGGTCGAGCGGGATCCGCGTGGCCTCCAGGTCCCAGCCCAGCGGCCGCAGCAGCCGCTCGGCCAGGCCGGCGCCCCCGCGGCAGGACAGCGCCGGGATGCTGATCTCCAGCGGCAGCGCGCGGGCGGCCAGGTCCGGGCGGGCGTCACAGCGCCCGGTCATCGCGGTGCGGAAGACCCTGCCCATCGCCACGGCCAGCATCGACGAGGCCGCGTAGGGCCGGTCGTTGACGTACTCGGCGAGGGAGAACGCCTCCGGGCCGCCCCCGGCCGCGCCGGCCCGCCGGTGGCCCCGGACCAGTGCGATCGGGTCGATCTCCAGCAGCAGCGCCGCGGTGCAGCGCTGCTCGGCAGCCTCGGGGTAGAACACGTGCGCCTGGCCCGCGGACACGGCGAAGCTCTGCAGCCGGTCCGGGTGCTTGTGCAGCAGGTAACCCAGATCCGTGGCCGGCGGCTCGGTCAGCGTGATGCTCAGCAGCATGGCTGGCAGTCTTGCCGCTCTAACCACCGTTAGCCAACGGTTTGGCTTCGGGGCGGTGCCCGGGCGCTGGCCGGGCACCGTCCGGTGGCCTGCTCTGCGGGTCCAGGCGGGTGCAGGTCAGGCCACGGCGGGCAGTGCGGCGCGGGCCGGGGCGCCTGCCTCGATCCAGCGGTAGACGTCCCCGATCCCCTCGGCCAGCCCGGTTTCCGCTGTCCAGCCCAGCTCCCGCGCGGCCCGGCCGACGGCCAGGACGCTGCGCTGCAGCTCACCCGCACGCGGCGGCCTGAACTCCACGCGCACGGGCCGGCCCGCTGCCGCCGCGATGATCTGCACCAGGCCGAGCACGCTGACCTCCGTGCCGGTCCCGATGTTCCAGGTGCCGGGGCGGGGGTCGTCCGCCGCCGCCACGAACCCGCGGACCACGTCGCGGACGTGGACGTAGTCCCGGGTCTGGGTTCCGTCGCCGTAGACCGTGGGAGGCCTGCCGGTCAGCACGGCCCGGCAGAAGATCGGGATCACGCCCGCCTCGCCGCCGGGGTCCTGCCGCGGGCCGTACACGTTGGCGAGCCGCATGATCGAGTGCCTGCTGTGGTGCAGCCGGTTGTACACGCCGACGTACTGCTCGGCGCAGTACTTGGCCGCGCCGTAAGGAGACTCCGGCAGCGGCTGGAAGTCCTCGGGCGAGGGGATGGGCGCGTCCCGCCCGGAGATGGCCCCGCCCGAGGACGCGAACAGCACCCGGGCGTCCACCGCGCGGGCCGCTTCGAGCACATTGACGGTCCCCAGGACGTTGATCTCGGTGTCGCGGGCCGGTGAATCGACCGAGAGCCGGACGTCGATCTGGGCCGCCAGGTGGCAGATCAGTTCCGGCCGGGTCTGCGTCACGACCGCGGCCAGCGAGGCCACGTCGTTGATCCCCACTTTGTGCAGGACGACCCGGTCGTCCAGGCGTTCGGGCCGGCCGGCTGACAAGTCGTCGGCCACGATCACCTCGTCGCCTCTGGCCAGGAATGTGTCGGTGAGGTGTGAGCCGATGAAACCGGCCCCGCCCGTCACGAGTACGCGCATTTCTGTTCCCCCCTTGCTGGTAGTCCGGGCGTGTCAGGGCTTATGGGGCGGGCCGTTCCGCTGGGTCAGCCGCATCTTCGGCTGGTGATCCCAGGGGTCGTGCCAGTCATCGACTACCTGCGCATTGAGCCCGTGCCGCTCGGCCAGCGCGAGCAGGGTTTCCGGGCGGTAATAGAAGTCCTCCCGGTGCACCTGGTAGTCCTGGCCGTCGTGCGCGTAAAAGGTGAAATCGAAGAAGCCGTCCGGCGCCATTACCCGGCCGACGTTCGCGAGGCACTGGTCGATGATCTCGAGCGGGCAATGCGTGAACACGCTGTTGGCGTGCACGACATTGAAATAGCCAGAGGGCAGGAAGCTGAGGGCCAGATCGTCGGTCAGCGTCAGCCGGGGCACCTTGTCTTGCAGCCCTGCTTCGCTGAGCACCTTCAGGGCCTCGGCCAGGATCTCCGCCGAGATATCGATGCCGTAGTAATTCCCGGCGTCCAGGTAATCGATCAGGGGGCGGCCGGCGCGCAGATTTCCGCAGCCTATCTCCAGGATCCGGTCCCCCGGCTTCAGTCCGTGCCTGACCAGGTAGTCGAACTGCATCTGGCCGAACTCGAGCCATTGGGAGTAGCTTCGGCTGCCCACCGCCACCTCGACGCCGTGCGTGGCCGCCTTGTACTTCATGATCTTGCGGTAGTAGCTCACGTGGTCATCTGTTTTCGAGCGCAGCCACGTATCGACGCAGACGCGGCGTATGTACGGCGGGATCTGCTCCGGATGCCGCGCCGCGAACGCCAGTTTGTAGGACAGGCTGGACCGATTTTGGTTTTCTGTAATTTCCATTTGACACCTACCACCGGCAAAGCCGGTATCGTGTAACGGTGAAGTTGGCCTGGATGAGCCGCGGCGGGGACTTGCCGGCGGCCCAGATCCAGCGGGGCCCGATCCGGGGGAGTCGGCGCTTCGTGCCGTCGGCGTGGGCCATGGGGTGCCCCGGGTGAGGGGACACCGGGCCGCGGTGATCCTGGCTGCTATTTCCCTGTCGGTGGCCGGCTGCAGCGCGCCGACGGCAAGTGTCGCCCTGAGGCCGGGCGGGACTCACGTCACCTGCGCCGATACGGCATCCGACGCCGGCCGCCTGCAGCACGCCATCGACGCCAGCCCGCCGCACGCGGTGATCGAGATCAGCGGGACGTGCCTCCTTGATCACGGCATCGTGCTGCTGGCCGACCGCACCTATACGGGCGATGGCCGCACGGCCACCGTGCTCCGCCAGGATGCCCCGATGCCCTACGTAATGGCCTCGGCGGGTTATGTGCGTAATGGCTCCACGACCGGGGCGCCGATTACTATCGAGCAGCTGACCGTGTCCTGCACGGGCCAGGGCCGGACCAACGGGATCGTCGTCCTGAACTGGCAGGTTGATGTGCAGCAGACTGATGTCACCAACTGCGGCGGTTCCGGGATCGCCGACACCGGCCAGACGGCCGATGGCCGCAGTATTACGAACACCAGCGTGAACAGCCGCTTCTCCGATAACTTCATCACCGGCAGCGGGGTTAACGGTTTCGAGGTCATTGACAGCGGCAACGCCGTCACCGACGGATACCTCACCGACAATCAGATTGCCTCGTCCGGGAAGGCCGCCGTGGCCATGGAGAACGCGGCCGGATGGAATATATCCGGTAACCATCTTTACGATGACGCAGGTGACGGGATCGTGGCCGGGCGCATGTTCGGGACCACCATCAGCGGTAACTTCATCGAAGACTTCGGGAGCAGGCAGGCCGCGGGTACCTGGTATGGCATTTCGTGCTCGGTCCAGGATGGCGACGGCTCCACGATCTTCGGCAACAGCGTGTTCAATGACCTGGGTGAGCGCGGTGGTGCCCGGCACATCTACGTCGCGATCCTCAAAGCCAATTCCGGCACCGGCCGCGTGTCCGTTACCGGAAACGTGATCGGCGGGGCCGCCCGGACCGACGTCGGGCTTTCCTTCAACGCGGGCGCTCATCGCCTGGTGATCGCGTCGTCCGGTAACGTGATTACCGGCGTGGGGACGGTCACTCAGCATTTTGGTGCCGTCCAGATCTCGTCAGGGAATTGACCCGGGCCAGCCGGGATGACGCGGAGGTGCGGGCCTGGCCGTACCGCTTGAGCACCTCGTCGGCTGACCCGTAAAGGGCCGGGTGGGCCCGGATCGTGCGCACCGCCCACTGGCCCGGCGTGATGCGGGCCCGGTGGGCCAGGGCCAGCGGCGAGCGCCCGGTGACGGCTCCCTCGCAGACGAACAGATCGCTGGTCTTGAGCGTTTCCTTGTAGCGCTTCTCGCCTTTGCCCATGTCGATCAGGGTGATCCCGGCCGCTGCCGAGTCCTCGATCATGCGGACGTGCTGGATCAGGCCCGGCGAGCACTTGCCGAACTCCGGGTCGTACGCGGGGAACCAGTGTGCGAGGTGGTGACGGGACCGGAGGCCGAAGTGTGCCGCGACCGGGCTATCCCCCGCGTACAGCACCGAGAGGCGCCCGCTGAAATGACCGCCGCGGGCCTCGAACAGCTCAGTCATCAGCCCGACGATCCACGGCCGGGCGAAGCGGTCGGTCCGGCCCGTCCGCCGGTACTGATCCGACTTCCAGGCCATGAGGGCGCGCAGCGCGGCCGGGTCCCGGGAGTCGGCGACGTGCCGGAGCGGGCCCGCCTGGCGGCCCAGTTTGCGGCCCCGGCGCGCGAGGTCCTTCAGGAACTGGGGTGAGTTCGTGGCCAGCTTGGCCTGGTAGGCCGGGAAACCGTCGGCCAGGTCGATCACCGGGGACGGCGCGGTGGCCGCGACCCAGTTACCGAACGGGCGCTGTTCCTGGGCCAGGTGATCGAAGTAGAACGCCGAGACGCCGCACCCGCGCAGCAGGTCCCGCGCGTCCCACTCGAACCCCCGGGCATGCACCAGGCCCTGGCAGTCGGTGAGCCCCGCGCCGATCGGCACGCCCACCCCCAGCCGGTGCTTCTCGAACGGGAAGAAGCCGCTGACGCCGGCTCCGTCGGACAGCACGGCCACCCTGGCGCCCGGCCGGAAGCGGCCGATCGCGGCCGCGAATTCCGGGCTGAGGAATGGGTTTCCCTGCCCCGGGTCGCGGCGCTGCATGTCCTGCCACGCTGCGACCTCGGCCGGGCCTAGCTCGTCCGGGCGAACCACGGATATCTGCACGGTCATGGCCCCTTTCTCGTCTGGTGTCGGTTGCTCCGGTGCCGGCTATTTGGAGGCGGCAGCCGCGCTGACCCGCCGCGCCGCGAACTGGGCGCCGCAGACGAAGCGCATGAGCGGGCCGAAGGTGGCCGCGGCGGGCAGGCCGACGAAATGCAGGCCGGGCACGGAGGACTCGAAGGAACCGGACAGCTGCGGGAAGGTGCCGGTCAGCCGGATCTGCTGGCGCAACTCGGGCCCGAGGAACCCCAGCTTGGCCAGGTTCACCTGGTAGCCGGTGGCGGCCAGGACGTGGTCGACCCGCAGCGTGGCGTGCTGGCCGTCGGCGCAGGAGGTGGCCAGCGCGATCCCCTCCGCGTCCCGGGTCGCGCCGCGCACGGAGTGCTCGTTGAGGATCGGGATCCGGCCGACCACGCGGTCGGCCAGCCACCAGGCCCCCAGTGGCCCGAGGACTCGTTTAACCAGGCGCAGGCGGGTCTCGGCGGGCAGGTACGGGAACAGCCCCGCGGCGTGGCTGAACGGATAGATCCGCCATGTCGGCCCGAGCGGCGAGTGCGGCTGCGGGAGCTTTTCCAGGAACGGGTTGGTCGGTGTCTCAGGAGGGTTCCCGAACCGCGCGGTGCCGCGGGCCAGCACGGTGGCGGCGGCGCCGGCTTCGTGCAGCAGGGCCGCGCTCTCCAGCGCCGACTGGCCCGCCCCGAGGACGGCGACCCGGGCCCCGCGGAATCCCGCCAGGTTGTCGTGCTGGGAGCTGTGCGATACCAGCCCGCCGGCGGACGGGCCGCCGGGGGCGATGGCGGCGAGTTCCCCCGGCACGTACGCGAGGCCGGTGATCCCGGTCGCGACCACCACACGCGGGGTCAGAAGCTCCTCACCCGAGCTGAGCACCAGGTGGAAGCCGTGGCCGGTGCGCCTGAGCTCGCGGATGGTCTCGTCCTCGACGTCCGGCACCAGGCGCTGCTGGAACCAATCGCCGTAGCGGGTGAACAGCTGGATCGGGACCACCTGGTCGCCGTGCAGGGGACGGATCCCCTCGGCGTGGCAGTAGTCCGTCAGGCTGAAGCCGGGGGCCGGGGCACCCAGGCTGGAGGCGTCGGGCGTGGACTTCAGGCACATGCCCGCGGGCATGTTGCTGCGCCAGCTCGACATCACCTTGCCGAAGACGCGGGCGTTGATCCCCCGGGCCCGGAGGTGGGCTGCGACCGACAGCCCGTACGGGCCGGCCCCGATGACCACGGCGGGAGTGCTGCTGGTCCCCGTGCTGCTCCTACCGGTGCTGCTAATCCCCGTGCTGCTCATCAGTGTGTGCTCCTTTTCCTTGCGTGCCTGCGCCGCCAGGCCCCTCGCTGGCGGCGGCTGAAATCGGACAGGGCGAGGCTGGCGAACCGCGGCACCATGGCCACGAACGGGAGCGGGTCATCGGCCGCCAGCCACGCGAACTCCGTGCTGCTCGCCCGGCCCGGGGCCGACGAGGGCGCGTAGCCGCTGCCGCGCTCGCCGATCCGGGCGAGCAGGTCGATGTGCTCCACCACGATCCGGCGCCCGTTGACCTGGTCACCCGGGGGTACGTCCTGGCCGGTCATGTCGAGGTAGAGGGCCCGCAGGACATCGATGCCCGCGGCCGTCTGGAACAGGCGGAACTGGTTCCCCATCCGGGGGTTGAAGTCGACCAGCTTGTACTGGCCGTCCCGCCGGTCGTAGCGCACGTCGAGGTCCGCCACCCCGTGGAAGTCCACCGCTTTGCAGAAGCGCCTGGCCATCTCGGCCAGCGCCGGATTGGGCACCGCGATCCCGGAGGCCGTGGCGCCGGTGTTCGGCGGCCAGGACCGGAGTTTGACCCCGGTGAACAGCACGAGGCAGTTAGACCCGGCGTCGCAGTACAGGTGCACGATCCAGTCCTCGGCCTGGTCGTGCGGGACGTAGTCCTGCAGGATGAACGTCGCGGAGCCGCCGGCCGCGGCCGCCAGCGCGGTCAGCTCCTCCGCGGACCGGAGCACGGTCGTGCCGGGCACCGCGGGAGCCCGGCGGCGGACCCACGGTTCGGCGTTCTTGGCCACCACCGGGAAGGTCGCCGTCTCGGCAAAGGCCGCGACATCCTCCGCCGAGGAGACGTAGACCGACTCCGGCGCGGGCATCCCGTGCTGGCGGCACAGGCGCAGCAGCTCGTGCTTGCTGGCCAGCTGACGGGACAGCCCCGGCTGGATCCGCGGGAACAGGAAGTGGCCGGACAGCTCGTCGGCGTGCTCGGCGATGAGCACCGCCGCCTCGTCGTCGACGGGAACGAGAACCGACGGCTCGCCGATCTGCCGCCCGACGGCGGCCAGCCCGTCCACCAGGTCGGCCGGGTCCTCATGCCCGGTTGCCCGCCAGCGGAAGTGGCCCGCCGTGTAGCGGGACAGCGCGGCCGGGGTCAGCGCGTCCTCGCTGGTCACGTAGACGGGGACGCCGAGCCGGCCCAGAGTGCGCACCGCGGCGACCCCGCCGGAATGCAAGGGATACTGGCCAACCTTGAGGATCAGCGCCGGAACCCGGCCATGCTCCCTGGTTCTCATGTCACTCCCCCGAATCGCAAGACCACATCACTGAGCACGAGCACGAGCAACGGCACGGAGGCCACGGTGAGTGGGCCGATGAGCCGCGTGGCCCGCGGCCGGGCGACCCGGAGGAACTCCCGCGCCATGAGTACGGCGATGAGCGTGAACAGCAGGACCAGGCCGAGCACGCTCACGATCGTGGTCGGGGAGCCCCGTCCCCCGTTCGGCGGCAGCGGGCGGGGGTGGGCGCCGGGCGGCCACTGGAGCGTGTACACGGTGGCCGCGCTGTTGGAGAACACCACCCGCACGCCGGGCTCCGCGCGCATCAGCCCGCTGAAACGGCTGCCCCAGCCGGCGGGATACCCGGCGGCCTGCTCCAGGTAGGTCTCCTGGGTGCGGGTGGTGATCAGGTACGTGCCCGGGCCGGAGCTGCGCAGGCCCTGCACCAGGCCAGAGACGCTCGCGGGATGCACCGGTGCCTGCACGGGAAGGTAGAGAACCTTGCCGATGTCCTTGTAGGACCAGGGCATCTCCGGCGTGTTGTCGATCGTGGGCGAGGAACTCAGCCACTGAATCCGCGCCCCTTGCGCGTCGTGTGCGTAGATCCAGTTGCTGGCGGCCACTTCACCGGTCGGGATCTGCTCGAAGGCGTCGTTGCCGTAGCGCACGAGGATGAAGGCCACCGGGAGGACCGCGGCGCACAGGGCCAGCACCGGTATGGCGCGCCAGTTGGCCCGGCCCGCCTTCGGGTCGGCGAAGAAGAAGCAGCCCGCCAGGATGGCGGCGGCCGGGAGCAGGAAGAGATAGATCCGCAGCGCCATCTCGCCGCCGTAGCTCTGCAGTCCGATCGAGAGAATGGGCATGCAGAACAGGGCGATCAGGACGCGGTCGTCGAATCCCTTCCGCCTCCGGCGGAGCAGCCCGAGGATGGCCATCCCCACGATCACGGCGGCCACGCCCTCCCGGGCGTGCAGCGTGACCAGGTGCACGGACGTGCTGCCCATCAGCCGGCCGCCGACGCTGCTGCTCAGGTTGCCCCCGAGGTTGCCGAAGCCGCCGAAGATGTTGGACATGTGGCCGGACCAGTAGTCCACGGCTGCGAAGCTGACCCAGCCGATCAGGATGACCCCGAGCAGGACCGGCAGCCCGGTCAGGGAGCTCCGCCGCACGAGCACCAGCGCCGTGGCGGCCCCCACCAGGTAGAACGGTGTCAGCTGGTGGCTGATGGTGGACACGGCGAAGATGGCGATCAGGACGGCCAGCAGGAAGGCACGCTGGCCGGTGCTCGCGGGCCGGGGTGCGAGTTCGCCGGGCCGGAGGATCCCGAAGATGCGGCGGTGCAGCCGGGTCAGCCCGGAGACGATGACGTGCGGGTCGGCACTGAGCCTCGGCTGGGTGAACCAGTTCACCAGGATGGCCAGGAACACCAGGTAGAGGACGTAATTGAAGGATTGCGGGGAGAGGTAGTCCTGTCCCACCCAGTTCCCCACCGTGAACAGGAACCCGGCCACCCACTGGGCCCGCCACGGGATCCGCAGGTTACGCATGATCAGGAAGAACGGCGGCAGGCAGGCCAGGTCGATCATCATCGGCCACACCCGCATGAGCCCCAGCAGGCCGTGGGTGCCCGCTGCCCCGGTCACCATCGACACCAGCGCGAAGAAGCCGGGCCAGCTGAAGTAGGCGGCCAGGCCCGGGGACGCGTGCCCGGTGCTGCTGATGTACTGGATGAAGCCGGCGATCTGGTAGGCCGTCGGGAACCGCGCCTGGGGCTCGATGAACGTGGTCACGCCGTCGAGGCAGATGACCAGGGCCACCAGGCCGGCGGCCAGCCCCAGCGGATGGGGCCGGGGCAGGGCGACCCCGAGGACGAACGCGAGAGCCAGGATGACCACCCCGGCGATCGCGCCGTGCGGCAGCACGGACAGCAGTCCCAGCCCGTTCATATGGCTCAGGCGGACATGGCGCAGCGAGGCGAAGAACGCCGCGAAGCCAGCCAGGCCCATGGCGCCGATGGCCGCGGCCGGGAGAGTGGGCCAGCGGATGGGCCCGGTGGAGAGCAGGCCCGGCCGCCCGAGGGCGATGGTCTTCTCGGTCTGGCTGGTCATGGCCTGCTGACCCCCGGGGTGCCAGCCTCCGCGGCCGGCCCGGCGGCCGGCGCCCGGCTGCCCGCCAGGGTGCGCCAGAGGCCCGGGATGATCAGCAGGGCCACCAGGCCCTGGCTGATGACCGCGGCCAGCCCCGCGCCGACTGGCCCCATGGCACTGACCAGTACGACGGTGAGCCCCAGCATCAGGACGCAACGGGTCCCCTGGATGATCGCGACCAGGGAGGTCCGGCTCTGGGCGCGGAGCGCGCCCAGGTAGACCTCGGTCAGCGCACGGGGCAGCGTTGCCACAGCGAGCAGTTCGAGGACCGGCGCACCGTACTGCGCATAACCCGGCCCGAACAGGCTCAGCCCCGGGTGCGCGAGCAGGGCCACCAGCGCCGCGCACGGAAGGAGGATCGAGGCTATCTTCCGGAGTGCCTTACGGCAGTTCGCCGCGAGGGTGGACGCGTCGAATGCCCCTTCGACGGTCAGCGACATGGACATGTTGACGCCGACGAGGTCCAGGACACCGCCGACCAACCAGGCCATGTAGAAGTACGCGGTGAAGCGCACGTCGGCGATCCGCACCGCGACCAGGACCGGCACCAGGTTGGTCGTGGCGAGCAGGAACGCCGATCCGGAGTAGTCACCGGCCAGGAAGCGGCCCATCTGGCGGTTCGTGGGCGGGACGCAGTCGAGGGTCGCCTCGGCGTGCCGCGGGACCAGGCGGCGGTAGATCAGTGCATTGACCAGCGGCACGGCCACCAGCGCCGGGAGCATCCAGGACAGGTAGATGCCCAGATGGGTCAGGCTCGCCGCGAACAGCACCAGCAGGACGATCTTGATCACACCGAACAGACCGTTTTCGAAAAGAACCCATACCGCGTTGCGCAGCCCGGTGAGCACGCTGTCCTGCAGGGTGAACACCGCCCAGACGACTACGCAGACGATGAAGAACAGCCCGACGATGGGGTTGGCGAGTTCAGCGTAGGACGGCCCCCACCGGTGGATCGTGAGCAGGAAGGGAATGGTCACGGCGACCGAAGCCGCGGCGCTGACCAGGTAGGCCCGGGAGACG
>Ga0182024_10023907_pt1 | contig 10903 bp, 10 predicted proteins | sample P32metaG_FD_120480 | JGI IMG/M metagenome (GOLD analysis project Ga0182024, IMG submission 120480) | Permafrost microbial communities from Stordalen Mire, Sweden - P3-2 metaG (Illumina Assembly) | ecosystem: Environmental > Terrestrial > Soil > Wetlands > Permafrost | place: Sweden: Stordalen... | reverse complement strand
GCCGCCTGGGAGAAAGACCGCAACAAACGTCACACCAAGGCAGATTGGCAATTTACTACCGCCGACGCCCGCATCAAACTGAAGCGGCTTTACCCTCGTTTTGAATGACTCGCGGCACTAGTGGTGGACGGACTGCCGGCTCACAAAACCGCGCTCGTGAAGGATTATGGTCGCATCGACCAACGGACTGCTGACCCTTCATTTTTTACCAGGATATGCTCCAGAACTGAACCCTGACGAATTGGTCCGGAGCCACATGAAGCGGACTGGAGTAGCGAGAACTCCTCTACGCAAAGGAGAACAACTGAGCGATAAAATCGAAGCGCAACTGGCCGCCATCAAAAGAATGCCGCAGCTTGTCCGCTCCTTCTTCAAAGCGCCCCATGTCGCCTATATTGCCGACTGGTGAGTAAGAATGCCGTCTCACACCATTGGAAAGGCTGCTCGCCGACCTTTGCGATCTTTCGGCGTCTGACATCGATTGCCCCAAGGCTCGCCGGTAAGAAACGTCATTGCAGGTGACAAAAATCCATCGGCCAGCGAGGCTCGCGACTCGGGCGGCATCATTCCGTTACGGTGGGCGGCATCATTCAGGAATCCCGGGCGCCATTATCCCGTTATACCCGGGCGCCTTCGTCGTAATCCGCAGACTCCGCTTCAACACGAGCTAATTCGCGGTGCGCTATTAACCTCTCGATGCAGCTGAAGAGCGCCTCGCGATAGGCGCTGACTGCCTTTTCGGACCTATACAATCGCTTTGAGCCGCCTTTTTCCCGCACCATTTTCCGTATGTTCGACGCGTTGACGCTTAGAGATTTTGCGACCCTTCGCAACCTGCGTTGCTTGATTTCTGCCAAAAGCCCGTCACGAACCGTCGTTCAAACTCGGCTTGACCGCTCGGGACCTGATCGAGCGGGGCCATCGCCCGGATCAGCCACCATGACCGGCGTAACCGCAACCTGTCCCCATGCGAAAGACTAAGCGAATTTCGGGCGATTCCGAAAACCTCTGAAATCCGCCGCATGCGATGGACGGAAGCAGCCAGACGCAATTCCTCCCGAAATGGCTCTGTGCTCATGGGGTCCTGCCGATAGTCGATCTGTGCATCCTCGGAAAGACCCGAGAAAAAAGTGTTCTTCCCATTGGTTCGCCTCCTTACCGATAAAACGGATGCCGATCGCTCGTACATCACGGCGTTGGGTCGCGCCTCGATCGAGATAATCACAATTCAGGAATTTCATTTCCCGATAAAGATGATGAGGAATTGAGCGAGCGCTTCTGCGTAGGATTTCAGCAGGTCGATTGGAACCGGGGAAAGCGTCTGGCCGACGGTGCTGCTGCGCATTCTGGGGATTAATACTATACGTTCCGGCACTCCCTATTCCTCGTCGTGATAGGCGCGCATTAGCGGGTCGCTCTCGGCGCACCGACGTGCCCAGCCTCATGGAGCGCAAGCGCGATGCCAAGGCCGTGGCGTCCGGCTGCCTCCAGACAGGCGTGAACCTGTCCGATCTTGTGTTCGCCGAGCCAGGTGACCCCGTCGAGCCCGCATGAATCTTTCGGTCCTTGACGGGGCGGCCGTCCGCTCTAGCTTTACAGACGCGGAGCGCAAAGGCAGCTGACATGGCCAAAACTGTCGCGGACCAATTCGCGGAGATTCTCGCCACTGCGGGCGTTAAGCGGATTTATGGCATCGTTGGCGACAGTCTGAACGGGCTGACCGACTCGCTTCGCCGCCAGGGCAAGATCGAATGGATTCATGTCCGGCACGAAGAGGTCGCGGCCTTTGCGGCGGGTGCCGAGGCGCATCTCACGGGTGAGCTCGCCGTCTGCGCCGGCAGCTGCGGGCCCGGCAACCTCCACCTCATCAACGGCCTGTTCGATTGCCACCGCTCGCGGGTGCCCGTGCTCGCCATCGCTGCGCAGATCCCGTCGGCCGAGATCGGCGCCGGCTATTTCCAGGAAACCCACCCGGAGACGCTGTTCCGTGAGTGCAGTCACTATTGCGAGCTGATCTCCGGCGTCAACCAGATGCCCCGTACGTTGGAGATAGCAATCCGACAGGCCGTGGCCAACCACGGCGTGTCGGTTGTGGTGATGCCCGGCGATGTGGCCCTGCAGCCCGCGCCGGATGCACCGGCGCCGAACGTATTGGGCCTCCTCCCGCACCGAGCGGTCGTGACGCCCGCGCATGCGGATCTCGACCGGCTGGCAGCACTTTTGAACGGCGAGGGCCGCGTGACCGTGCTGTGCGGCTCGGGATGTCAGGGTGCCCATGATCTGCTTCTCGCGCTCGGTGAACGGTTGAAAGCTCCGATGGTGCATGCGCTCAGGGGAAAGGAGCATGTCGAGTGGGAGAACCCCTACGATGTTGGCATGACAGGGCTAATTGGCTTTTCGTCGGGCTATTACGCCATGCTCGATTGCGACGTCCTGCTCATGCTGGGGACCGACTTCCCCTACCGTCAGTTCTATCCCGAGGGCGAGGCGGTGCGCATTGCCCAGGTCGACCTCAGGGCGGAACAAATCGGGCGCCGCGCAGCGGTCGATCTCGGGGTCTTGGGTGACGTCCGGGCGACGCTCGAGGCGCTCCTGCCGCGCCTTGAAGAGAAGCGTGATCGTGCGCATCTCGATCAGGCGCGGGAACACTATCGCAATTCGCGCAAGAGCCTCGATGATCTGGCCGCCGGCACGCCCGGCAGGAAGCCGATCCACCCGCAGCAAGTTGCCAAGGCAATCAGCGATCTAGCCGCCCAAGACGCCATCTTCACCTGCGACGTTGGTCTACCGACGGTGTGGGCCGCCCGTTATCTCGCAATGAATGGCAAGCGGCGGCTTCTCGGATCGTTCTGGCACGGCTCCATGGCCAATGCGATGGCGCAGACGATCGGCGCGCAGTCGGCGTTCCCCGGTCGGCAAGTCATCTCGCTGTCGGGTGACGGCGGGTTTGCCATGCTGATGGGCGATTTCCTCAGCTTGGTGCAGTTGCGTCTGCCGGTAAAAGTCGTCGTGTTCAACAACGGCGCCCTTGGCTTCATCGAGATCGAGCAGAAGTCTACAGGCTTCCTCGACACCGGCACGGAACTCCAGAATCCGAATTTCGCGGCCATGGCCGAAGCTGTCGGCGTCCGCGGGATCCGGCTCGAGGACCCGGGCGACGTCGAGGCCGGCATCGCTGCGGCACTCGCCCATGACGGGCCAGTGCTGGTCGACGCAGTGGTGAACAGGACGGAGCTTGCCATGCCTCCGGTGATCACCACGGAGATGGCCAAGGGCTTCACGCTTTACATGGTGAAGGCCGTGATGAGCGGTCGGGGTGACGAGTTGATCGATCTCGCCCGATCGAACCTCTGGCGCTAGGCATACGAGGCTCCGATGGATACCACGGCGCTTATCCTGTCGCGACTTCAATTCGCCTTCACCATCTCATTTCACATCATCTTCCCGGCCTTCAATATCGGCTTGGCCGCCTGGCTCACCATTCTCGAGGTACTGCATCTCACGACTGGCCGCCCAGCCTATCAGGTGGTCTTCGAATTCTGGCTCAAAATCTTTGGCGTGGCGTTTGGACTGGGTGTCGTCTCCGGGGTCGTGATGGCATTCCAGTTCGGCACGAACTGGAGCGTGCTGTCCAAGATGTCCGGACCGATTCAGGGGCCCCTCCTCTCATACGAGACATTCACGGCCTTTGCGTTGGAAGCCAGTTTTTTTGGCGTCCTCCTTTTTGGCCGGTCTCGCGTGCCCGCCTGGTTCTATCTGGTCTCGACCGCGATGGTGGCGTTGGGGACGACGTTTTCGGCGTTCTGGATCATGGTCAACAACAGCTGGATGCAGGTGCCGGTCGGCTACGTGGTGCAGAATGGCGCCTTCGTTCCCGATGACTGGGCCAAAATCGTCCTCAATTCGGTGGTCTGGGTGCGATTTCCCCACATGCTGTTGGCAGCTTACCTGACTGGTGCTTTCTGCGTTGCTGCGACTGGGGCGTGGTACCTCCTGCGGAATGAGTATCACGCTGAGGCGCATATCATGCTCGGCATGGGCTTATTCCTCGCTGCGGTGCTTGTCCCAATCCAGATCTTGTTCGGACATTTCACCGGCGATTACGTGCACGAATACCAGCGGCCGAAATTCGCGGCGATCGAGGGGCGCTGGCATGATGAGCAGCCGGCCGGAGAGGTCTTGTTTGCGATTCCTAATCCAGCAGCAGAGACCAACAATTATGAAATCAAGATCCCGGTTCTCGGCAGCTTGATCGGGAGCATGAGCTTTACCGCCAAGGAGGTCGGCTTGACCGACTTTCCGCCCCAGGACCGCCCGCCCGTCGTCATTCCGTTCTTCACGTTCCGGATCATGGTTGGCTGTGGCTTGATTATGCTGGCCGTTGCGTGGCTTGGATCCTACTTGAGCCTTAAAAAACGTATCGAGCGGAACCGCTTCGTGCTGTGGCTCGTGTTTCTCAGCTTCCCTCTGCCCTTCATTGCCATCCTCACCGGCTGGTACACGGCGGAAGTGGGCCGCCAGCCCGGGGTGGTCTACGGCGTCTTGCGAACCGCCGGCGCAATGACGCCCTTCTTGACCGCGCGCGAGGCGGCGATCTCACTCGTCGTCTTCTGCGCCATCTACACGCTCATCTTCGCTTTCGGCATTTTTTACATCCACCAGCTCCTGCGGGCTGGCCCGGCCGGACATCTGATTGAGCCGGCATCTGGCGCCGTCCCCAATCGTCCAATGTCTGTTGCGCATCACGCTCTAAGCTCAGGCACAAGCTCCATCGACGATGGAGAATCGCCATGATCATGTTCTGGGTCACGCTGTTGGCAGTGAGCATTCTGCTCTACGTGCTGCTCGACGGATTCGATCTCGGCGTGGGTATGCTGTTCGGTTTGACAGGCAGCGAGACCAGGCGGCGCGCCATGATGAGTGCCGTTGCGCCCATCTGGGACGGCAACGAGACGTGGCTTGTGGTGACGGCAGTTATTCTATGGGGCGCCTTTCCAGTCGCCTATGCGGGGATTTTATCTGCCTTTTTATCTGCCACTACTTGTCATGCTGGCGGGGCTGATTCTTCGCGGCGTCGCGTTCGAGTACCGCAGCAAGACGGAACGGATGCGGTGGTTCTGGGATTTGAGCTTTGCAGGGGGATCATTCGCGGCAACATTTATCCAGGGTTTAACAGTTGGTGCCCTTGTCGAGGGCCTGCCCTGGGCCAACGGTCAATATGCCGGTGGCGACTTCGGCTGGTTCACCCCTTACGCGGCACTCTCTGGCATCGGATTGTGTCTCGGCTATGCACTTCTTGGCGCCTCTTGGCTGGTCAAGAAATGTGAAGGCGACGTCCGAGAGGCAGCCTATCGGCTCATACCTTATCTATCGGGCGGGCTGCTTATTTTTCTGATTGTTGTCTTTATCTATTCGCTGACCGAACAGCTCGAGGTGATGGACATGTGGGTCGAGCGACCATATTTGTTTGTGTTCCCCATGATTGGCGCAATGGCAGCAGTATTGCTCGCGTTCAGCGGTCGATACCGTTGGGATGAAGTGCCGTTTCTTGCGGTCGTAGTGATCTTCTTGTGTGCCTTTGGCACCTTGGCCCTCTCGTTCTGGCCGTACATGATCCCCTTCGTCCTTACCATCGAGGAATCGGCAGCGCCGCAGTCCAGTCTTGCATTCATGTTTTGGGGAGAGGGTCTTTTCGTCTTTCCACTAATGCTGTTCTACACCGCGATCAGCTACAGCGTCTTTAGAGGTAAGGTCAGGTCGGCGCCGGAAAATTACTAGATCCAAGGGACGCCAAGGAGTGACGCATGAGAGTCGGACTTTTTATTCCCTGCTACATCGACGCATTCTTCCCAGACGTCGGCATTGCGACACTCGAGCTCTTGGAGCGGTTCGGCCACGACGTCCAGTACCCCCGCGACCAGACATGCTGCGGCCAGCCGATGGCAAACAGCGGGTTCAACGCGGAGGCCGCCGAGACCGAGGCGCTGTTCGTGCGCAACTTCTCCGGCTTCGACTACGTCGTGGCACCTTCCGGCAGCTGCGTCCACCATGTGCGGGACAATTTCGACGCCATCGAGCAGACCGACTCGGTCAAGGAGGTCCGCGCGCGAACCTACGAGCTGGTCGAGTTCCTGCACGACATCCTGAAGGTCGACGCGTTCCCCTGGGCCAGATTCCCGCATCGGGTCGGCCTGCACAACAGTTGCGGCACCTTGCGCCGGCTCAAGCATGCGCGGCCGTCCGAGCTGCACGAGCCGTCCTTCTCCAAGCCCATGGACCTGCTCTCCAAGGTCGAGGGGATCGAGTTCGTCCAGCCGGCCCGGCCCGACGAATGCTGCGGCTTCGGCGGCACCTTCTCGGTGTTCGAGGAGGTCGTTTCCACCAAGATGGGCTACGACAAGGTCCGCGACCACGCACAGGCCGGCGCCGAGTACATTGTATCGGCCGACAGCTCGTGCCTGATGCATCAGCAAGGCTGCGCCGAGCGCATCGGCGTTCCGATGAAATTCATCCACATCGCGGAGATCCTGAACGGAGCCAGCGCATGAGCACTGCACACGAGAAGACCGACGGCGACGGCGCCATGCTGCATCCCGAGCTGCGGGCCGAGGACGATCCCGATGCCATCATCCGCGATGGCCGCCGCCTCGATCACGCCGAGGGCGCGTCGAAGCCGCTTCGGCCGCCACCCGAGCTGCAGTCTGAACTGCAGCCGCGTGGTGCTAGGGTCCATGGCAACCGGCCGATCGACCAGGCAGAGGCCGCCGCGCGCTTCATCGCCGCTCCCGAGCACGAGAAGATGCATGACGAGCGGCTCTGGGACCTGCGGCAAAAGCGCGACCGTGAGATGCACGGCATTCCCGAATGGGAGGAGCTTCGGTCGCTCGCTTCGGCGATCAAGGAGCACACGCTCTCCCATCTCGACGAGTATCTCGACCAGTTCGAGGCCAATGCGAGATCGAACGGGATCCAGGTGCATTGGGCGCGCGACGGCGCCGAGCACAACCAGATCGTCCACGCCATCCTGCGCGACCATGGCGCTACGTCTCTCATCAAGAGCAAGTCGATGCTCACCGAGGAGTGCGGCTTCCGGCCCTACATGGCCTCGGTTGGCATAGAGGTGATCGAGACTGATCTCGGGGAGCGAATCCAGCAGCTCGACAATGAGGATCCGAGTCATGTCGTCGTGCCCGCCGTGCACAAGCTGCGCACCGACGTGGCAGAGGTATTCTCACGCACGATCGGGACCGACCCTGGCAACAGCGACGTCCATTACCTGGCGGAAGCGCAGCGGGAGGCGACCCGCCCGCTGGTCCTCAAAGCCGACGCCGGGATGACCGGGTGCAATTTCGCGGTCGCCGAGACCGGAACCTTCGTCGTCTGCACCAACGAGGGTAATGCCGATTTGTCGGCCAATGTGGCAAAGCTGCATATCGCCTCGATCGGCATTGAAAAGATCATCCCGCGCCTGGAGCACTTGGCCGTATTCGTCCGCCTTCTGTCGCGCAGCGCGCTCGGCTCGCCGATGACGCAGTACACCTCGCATTTCCGCGGGCCCCGGCACGGCGGCGAGATGCATGTGGTGCTCGTGGACAATGGCCGGTCCGAGCGCCTGGGCATGGCGGAGTTCTGGACGTCCCTGAAATGCATCCGCTGCGGCGCCTGCATGAACACCTGCCCGGTCTACCGCCGCAGCGGCGGTCTGAGCTACGGGGCCACTTATTCCGGCCCGATCGGTCTCATCATCGATCCGACCTTCAACGCCCGGAAGTATAGCAACCTGCCATTTGCCTCCTCGCTCAACGGCAGCTGCAGCAATGTCTGCCCGGTGAAGATTAACATCCACGAGCAGATCTATGCATGGCGGCGCGTGCTCGTGGAGCGGCATGAGGTGCCGCTTGCCAAAAAAGCGGCGATGAAGGCCGCTGGGGCGCTGCTGTCGCGGCCCGCCGCCTATCGCGTGGCGATCGCCGCCGCAGATATCGCGCTCGCGCATCTGCCGCGGTTCGTCATCTACAACGGCCTGAACGCATGGGGGAAGCACCGCGAGGTGCCGCACCCGCCCAAACAGACCTTTCACAGCTGGTACAAGGCGAACCGGGGAGCGAAGCAATGAGCAGCCGCGACGACGTTCTGGCCTCGATCCGTGCCAATCTGCCACGCGTCGACCGGCCGCTTCCCTACGTTCCCGCGTTCGACGACGAGCCGCCTGCCTCCTTGCTGGACGCCTTCAAGGCCAGCCTGCACCGCATGGGAGGAATGTTCCTCGACCCGCCGGCCGCCGGCGACATCCTGGCGCCGGTCCGGGCGAAAATTGCAGGTGCCAAGATAGTCTGCTCGACGGTGCCCGAGATCGTAGGCGACCGGGATATCGCCGGCATAGGCGCGCCGCGGGATCTCGCGGATGTGGACTTCGCCATCGTCCGCGCCTCCTTTGCCGTCGCCGAGACCGGCTCGGTGCTCCTAAGCGAGACGGATCTTTGCGTCAACGCGATCGCCTACCTTGCGCAACACCTGATCGTGCTCCTCGATCCCGCCGACATTGTCGTCAATCTGCACCACGCCTATCGCCGGCCTGAGTTCCGCGACGGGCACTATGCCTGTTTCCACACCGGCCCATCCGCGACGGCGGACATCGAGGGGGTCCTCATCCACGGCGCGCAGGGCGTGCGCTCGCTTTCCGTCCTGCCCATCGCGCGAGCAGCCGGCGACCCGACCCATTAAAAACAGAGGAGGAATCCCATGGACCAGACCATCAAGATCCAGCCGTCTGATACCCTGCGGGGCGTTGCGTTGCTGGACGACCCCATGCGCAACAAGGGGACGGCGTTCACTTCAGAAGAGCGCCGCCAATACGGGCTGGAAGGCCTACTGCCGCATGCGGTGGAAAATCTTGACCGGTTTGTCGACTATTCAGTCAGTCAATCGGGGCAGCAAAGGTAGTTTGCCCCGGTCGACGCTAGGCGACGTCGCTGAGCAGGTTGGCCCAACCTGCATCCATTGAACCCAAGAGAGATCACATGGCCGACATGAGAAAAGAGAGCGACAGCCTCGGTGTGGTTGAAGTGCCTGCGGACAAACTGTGGGGTGCTCAAACCCAGCGCTCGCTTGAGCATTTTAGCATCGGAAGGGATTTGATTCCCCGCGAAATGATCACCGCCTACGCCACCTTGAAGAAAGCGGCTGCTGCCGCGAATCATGCCAGCAAGCGGCTCGACGATCAGCGTTACAAGTTGATCACTCAGACTTGCGACGAAATCCTCGCCGGCCAGCACCACGACATGTTTCCGTTGCATGTGTGGATGACGGGGAGTGGCACCCAGTTCAATATGAACGTGAACGAAGTGATCTCCAACCGCTGCTGTCAACTCGCGGGCACGCCCCTCGCAAGCAAGGCGCCGGTTCACCCCAACGATGACGTTAACATGGCTCAGTCGTCGAACGACTCGTTCCCGTCGGCCATGTATATCGCGGCAGCCGTCAACGTGAAAATGCGCCTCATCCCCGCGATCTCCGCCTTGCGTGATGCGATCAGCGCGAAGGCACAAGCGTGGAACGATATCGTCAAGATCGGGCGCACGCATATGCAGGACGCCACCCCGCTCACATTGGGCCAGGAATGGTCCGGCTACGCCGGGATGTTGTCGGACGATCTGGACCGGATCGAAGCAGCTCTGCAGGGGGTGTACCGCCTGGCCCTTGGCGGCACGGCGGTGGGCACCGGCATCAACTGCGCGCCGGGTTTCGCTGAAGCGTCCGCTGCCGAGATCGCCAAGCTCACGAGTCTGCCGTTTGTCACCGCGCCGAACAAGTTCACAGTGCAGGGTGCCCACGACGCGCTGGTCCAGCTGTCCGGCACGCTACGCACGCTGGCCGTGTCACTCTATAAGATCGCCAACGACATCCGGCTGATGTCGTGCGGACCTCGCGCCGGATTTGCGGAACTGTCGATTCCGGAGAATGAGCCGGGCTCCTCGATCATGCCGGGCAAGGTCAACCCAACCCAATGCGAAGCGCTCACGATGATCGCTGTGCAGGTAATGGCCAATGACGTAGCGGTGGGCTTCGGCGGCGCCGGTGGCTACCTCGAAATGAACGTCTACAAGCCGCTGATCATCTTCAATATCACGCATTCCATAACCATCATGACCGATGGCTGCGTGAACTTCCGCAAATTTCTGGTCGAGGGCACGAAGCCCAATCTGAAGAAGATCAACGAATACGTCGAGCGTTCGCTCATGCTGGTGACGGCGCTCTCGCCTGTCATAGGCTACGACAAGGCCTCAAAAATCGCCCACTACGCCATGGACAACGATCTCACGCTGAAGGCTGCCGCGTTGAAATTGGGCTTTGTGACTGAGGCCGAATTCGATCGTGTCGTCGATCCGAGGAAGATGGTCAAACCGTACGTCGCGACCGGCAAGTAACGGAAGCGCAAGCTCGAACTCAAACCCACCCCCAACCACAACATGGAAGGAAGTCACCCCATGACGATCACCGTCATGTCCGAACTCACAAAACACGCAAGGAAGGCAATTCCCATGACGACCACCACGAAGCACGGAATAGAGTTGCTCCATGACCCATCGCTTAACAAGTCTACCGCCTTTACGGAGGCCGAAAAGCAGGCGCTCGGCCTCGTTGGCCTTGTACCGGACGTCACGGAGACCGAGGATCTGCAGCTGCACCGCGTAATGATGCAGCTCGGGCACAAGAACACGGACCTCGATCGCTATATTTACCTCATCAATCTGCTCGACCACGACGCAACGCTCTTCTACGGCGTTGTTGCACGGATACGGCGAGGTCTGGCGTTTGGGCAGGAGGAGGCGGTAGAAGGCGGTTCGTGAAGCTACCGAGCGGGTTTCCTTCTAATGCCGAACAAGCACAACGCCGATCGCCG
>Ga0182024_10023906_pt1 | contig 10903 bp, 8 predicted proteins | sample P32metaG_FD_120480 | JGI IMG/M metagenome (GOLD analysis project Ga0182024, IMG submission 120480) | Permafrost microbial communities from Stordalen Mire, Sweden - P3-2 metaG (Illumina Assembly) | ecosystem: Environmental > Terrestrial > Soil > Wetlands > Permafrost | place: Sweden: Stordalen... | reverse complement strand
TGGCCGGAACTGGAATCGAACCAGCGACACAAGGATTTTCAGTCCTCTGCTCTACCGACTGAGCTATCCGGCCAAAAGATAGACTAGGATAGTGTGCTTGGGCTTTTTCCGCAATTATTCCTTCGGAGCGTTCTCCGTTTGAAAAAAAAATTATATAAAAATTTGTTCTTTTCTAAGCCTTTCCTTGAACCTATTTTATGAGGCTTGGTATTCTGGTGGTTTCTGATGATTCCTTTAATTGACTATAAGCCCACGAAGATCATTATCAGGATGCCCAATTGGATCGGGGATATGGTGATGGCAACTCCTATTTTGACAGACGTCAGGAAGGCGTTCCCTGATGCCCACATCACGGCGATGTGCCGTACCCCTCTTTCCGACCTGCTCAAAGAAGACCTTGATATCGATGAACTTTTTTTCTTTAGCAAGGTCAATAGCTTTGGAAGAAGAAGCGAGCAGAGGGATATCATCGAAAAGATCCGGCGCGGGACCTATGATTTGGGAATCTTGCTGACCCAGTCCTTTTCTTCTGCCTGGCTGTTTTGGCGCGGCAATGTCAAACGGCGCCTGGGCTATAAAGGCAAATGCCGCAACCTTCTTCTGACAGATAAGCTCGATCTCCCTGTGAATATCCGTCAGCAGCACCTGGTCACAACTTATAAAATGGTGCTAGCCCCTTTGGGCATCCCCGTTTCTGAGACAAAGCCCCGTCTTTTCTTGAAGGACAAAGAGCTGGAAGAGGCCCAAACGCTGCTTAAAAGACTGGGCATCTCTCCGGCGGCGCGCCTGGTCGGGATTAACCCTGGGGCTGCTTACGGCTCAGCCAAATGCTGGCTCCCAGAGCGTTTCCGCGCTGTGACTGAAAAATTGCTCAAGCTTGAAAATGTGCAGATCGTCTACTTTGGGGATGCAGTCACACAGCCGCTGGTCAAGGAAATCTGCCAAGGGCTGCCCGTCACAAATTTAGCGGGGCTCACAACACTGAGGGAACTGGCCTGCCTGATTAAACTCTGCAAGGTCATCCTCACAAACGATAGCGGCCCTATGCATATTGCTGCAGCTGTCGGGACGCCGTTGGTGGCGCTTTTTGGATCGACCAATGAAATTGCCACAGGCCCCTACAAGACAGGAACCGTGATCCATAAACATGTCGATTGCTCGCCCTGTTACAAACGGGTCTGCCCTATCGATTTTCGCTGCATGAAGCGGATTGAGACCGATGAAGTGTATGAGGCGCTGGTAAACAAATTAAATAGTAAGAATTATGCTGAAAAAAATTTGGAAAAAAATCGCGCCTAATCCTTTGGACCGGCAGCTCAAGCAAGCCGCTCGACAGGGGTGCAAGACTGTACTCATTCATTGGAACCGAGGACTTGGCGATATTGCACTCGGACTCTACGCTATTGTCAAACGTGTCCGGGAATATATTCCCGATGCACAGGTGACTTTTTTAACACGCCCCGATTTGAAAGACGGTTTTCAGCTCCTGAAAGGCGTCGATGTCATTATCGCCCCTGAATGGTCCCGTGGAAAACCGATGACTTTTCCGGCAAATTTGCCTTCCTTTGATTTGATCATTCCCAATGCGGATCCTTCTTATTGGGTCGCCTGGCAGCGGGGTACGCTGATTCCTAAAATGGAATGGAACAAAGAGTGGGACTCGCTTTGCGACCGTTTCAAGCTCCCCTCGCATTGCGTTGCTGCCCATGTCCACTGCGAGACCGGTTACTATTTTGAGCGGAATTGGCCGTTTGATAAATGGCAGGAGCTCTTTGACTCTCTTGAAGGGCCGATCGTCCTGCTTGGCCTTAAAAAAGACCCGGTGTTCAAACACCCGCAGTTGATCGATCTGCGAGGAGAGACTTCTCTTTTTGAGATCCTAGCTATTTTGAAAAACAAATGCCGGTGCCTGATCGCTCCCGATTCGGGCATCTTAGGAATGACGTACTTTCTCAACACGCCTTTTCCGCTCAGAATTGTTTCCCTCTGGGCCGATCCTAATCATGGCATTTTAAAACAGAACGTCCCTTCTCCTAATCCCCTTCTTGAACATATCCCTATCATCAGCCCCAACCGGAAAGACGCTGCGCTGATCTCTGTCTCGCGGGTCCATAACGCCGTATGTTGAAAGATCAAGAAAAGTTCTTAAGCGAGCAGCGGGCCCTCATTGCTCAAACATCTCATTTCCCTATTCCGGAACCTTTTAGAAAATTCAATCGGCCGACTGAAAAAGCACGTTTGAAAGGCGAGGAGCTGATCTCTCAAGGCAAAGTCGCCTGTCTCATTTTGGCCGGAGGCCAAGGAAGCCGTTTAGGAACTCCTCTGCCCAAAGCCCTTGTCGAGGTGACCCCCGTCCGAAAAAAAACCCTCCTGCAGCTTGTCTGTGAAAAGACAGCGGCGGCATCTAGCGCTTACAAAACTCCTCTGCAGCTGGCGATCATGACATCTTCTGCAAACCATGCCGTCATCGCCGATTACCTTTTGAAGAATGGTTATTTTGGGCTTGAGGCGGGCCAAGTACAGCTGTTTATGCAAGACAACGCTCCTTTTCTCAATGATCAAGGCAATTGGTTCTTCGAGGCTTCAGGATGTTTAGCTGAAGGACCAGATGGAAACGGCTATAGCCTGCGCAAACTCATGGAATCGGGCATTGGCAAACGGTGGAAGGAGCAAGGGATCGAAACTTTCCTCGTGCTTCCTATTGATAATCCCCTGACGGATCCTTTTGATGCGGCTTTATGTGGACATCATGCTTTGACAAAACAGGAAGCGACCGTGAAGGCTATTGAAAGACACGATGCAAAAGAAAAAGTGGGAGTGATCGTCTCTCGTGAAGGACAGATCGCCGTCCAGGAGTATTCTGAGCTGCCTGAAAACTTTGAAGCTCCTTTGGCCCATATCGGCCTTTTTTGTTTCAGCCTCTCTTTTGCAGAGCGGATCTCTCGCCTAGAACTTCCATGGCACCTGGCCCGAAAAAAATATGGAGATCAGCTCATTTGGAAATTTGAACGGTTTCTCTTTGATGTTTTATCTTTTACTCAGCAGAGCGGCGTTCTTGTCTATTCGCGGGAAGATGTCTATGCTCCTTTGAAAAATCTGGACGGCCCCCTCAGCTTAGATACTGTACAGAGTGCTTTATCTGCCTCTGATCGGCGTCTGATCGCCGATTTGACGAGGATGCCGGAGCCTCAGCACCTCTTTGAGCTCGACCCGGCTTTTTATTATCTGTCTTCTGATAAGAAGACTGCATGGGAGGGGAAACAACTTCCCGTGCTAGATTATTACTCTGTTTGAACTACTTTTTTCTGCAAAACTTGCAGCAAGGAACTGAACTTCATCCCCAAGGAGTAAAATCCATACTCGCGGATATATCTTTCTCGGATCGGAGTCCATCTTATTTGTTCCATAGGTAGAACACTATTCATAATCAGAGCTTCTTCATTTGAAGATTCCCCTTCTTCCCCTACTTTGCGAAAAATATCTCTTTCAATCTGTTTCTCTGTTTTTTTATAGAATGCCACTGAAAACCAGGGGGTATTTACCGATGCTGGATCGCTTGTTTTCGTCGTATAATCATAAGCAACGGCTTTTCCCTTATTTTCTCTTGCCGCCTTAATGATGAAACGGATGTGATCGGCCATTTCCGCATGTGTAATGTGCTCTGCTTCAGCCTGCTGCCAATTTTCAGTAATGACATTTAAAAGAGAATCACCTCTTTGAATGAACCCTCGAACATTTTCATTTCCAGGCCTTGCCCTCCACTCGATAACTAGAATAGGAATTCCAACAATCTCTGGAAGCCGAACGATCTGGTCTGCAGATTGAATTTTTAATTGACTAGCAGAAGTGGAAGAAACAGGATGTAAAGCGGTAGAGGATAGAGGCGGCTGAGTTGCAGGGAGTACCAGCGGCCCAATATGATGAATTCTGCTGACCGGGGTGTCTCCGTCTATAGGAAGTCGGGTTGACGTGGGTGCAGGTTTATTCCTAGATCGTGCCGGAGGATCAATAGGAATAAAAGATCTTTTAAGGGCCACTACAATCATACCGCCAATGACTGCACCGATAACAAAAAGAAATACATAGGTTACTTTGAGCAAAAGGGGCTCCCGAGCACAAAAAGGGTGTAAAAAATGAGAATGAGAACAAGTTGCGTTAGAAAGACCTCTGATTGCCATAAATCTCAATACTTTTTTAAACTTAATTAAAACATTTTATTTCCAATTTTCTTATTTTACAACGCAATAAATTGAAAAATATTCTATAATGTCTGTGCCAGCAGATCCTATTGTATGTAAAATGTTTTTCCTTTAGGTTTGGTGGCAAAAAGTTATGTTCCAGTTTGCATTACACCATCTGCATTCGATTCAGTCAGAAGTTCCTATGGAACATTTTGAAAAAATGTCGGCTATTTTAGAACAGCTGATCCCGGAGGAGATGCGGTTTGAAGATAAGACAGACTTTTTGAACTGGGTCAAAGAGACTCTCCCCCTGTTCAAGTGGAATGAATGTTCTTCTTTTCCAAACAGTTTATCGGTCCAGCTGCTCTGTCTTAAAAGCCATCAATTGCAAATTGAGAGTTTTTTTTCTGAAATGCTCCGAAAATGGCTTCTCCCCGGAAAAGAGGCCTCTATCTTGTCTTTCAATCACATGTATTTTCATACGAAAGATTTTCCGGAAAATGCCTTTTTTATCGGTGAGATCAAAATCTTAATCGAGACCTCTCAAGCATGGTACGATGCATTAGCAAACCTGGCCTTTCTCACGAAGGAAATTGCACTGGCCCTGAGCTCTCCTCCCCATGCTTCCTACATCTTGATGAAAAGGATTTCGTCTTTGCACTCAAAAGCAACGATGATCCATCAGGAATTGAACCGGCTCATGCGTAAGTCGCCGCATTACCTCGAGGAATTGATCTTAGATGAGATGGGCCGTTTCCTGGCTCTTGCTTCTAAAGAATTCTTAGGCCAGCGCAGGCCGCATCATATTACAAGGCTGATCGCCTCTATTTACCTGATCCGCAAAAGTTTATTCCACAGACTGACTTACTCTCACAATGTCCATCATATTCAACTCCGTTTCATTCCGACTTTTCTAGAGTTTCCTTTTTGCTTAAAGCCCGTTTTAGGCTGCTTGATCGGCATTAGTTTGGTCGAAGAGTATGAAATCCTTGAAGAGAAGCATATCATCTTTGCTGTCAAAAAAATCGTTCCTCAAGCCGAACTGGTCAAAGGGAGCTGCTGCTATTTAGACCAGAAAGAAGAGAAGGTCAAAATTATCTACCTTGAGCTGGAAAAAAGAGACGGAACTTCTTTTTCTCTCAAGGAAAGAGAGGTTCTCAAGCGGTCGCTCAAGGACCAGTTAAAAAACTGCATTGAACAACTCATGCCTCCTATTTTCATGATCCGCAATGAAGAAGAGGTCCTGAGGAACATCCTCATGCTAAGAGGCGAGATCCGCTCCACGAAAGACCTTCCGCAGGTCATGATCTCGCTGGACCGTCAGACCAAAACGGAGATCGTTTTTACCATCATCTGGGTCTCTATCCGAAAGCAAGATAAGCTCTCCCTTCAAAAGATGGTCGAACAAACCTCAAAAGACCATGCTCTCATTTGCGAAAGAGTGCAGATCGTCGGGTACCTCAGAAAAAAACATCCCATCGAGGTGCATGTTCTACAATTGAACATCCCCCGCGATCCCTCGCTGCTAAGGTCGAATCTTTCACTGAATTTCTACCTAGCCAGAGAAAAGGCCGCCTACTATTTGCATGAGACCCTTGGAGAGTTCCGGGACTACAACGGCGGGGTGATCTTCAAACAGACCGAGATCCTTGCATCTCTGAAGCAAGAGTTTAAAAAAATAGCCGACACAGACCCTGACTTGATCGATGATTTTTTCTATTCCATCAGCCCTATCGAAAAACAAGCGACGATCCCCTTTTTCTCCCTTAAGACCCTCTTTGAGCTCTTGTTACAAAGCTTGCAAGCAGAGCTGAGTAACCGCCGTCAATATTTTCTGAAAATCCACGAAGAAGGTTCCTGCATATTTGTGATTGTCCGGTTTGTGGAAAGCTCTTTAAAAGAACACTTAGCCGCCGCTATAGATATGTCCCAACATCTGATTGTCAGCGATCTTAGCATGAAAGGTTCGGGAGTCCTTTCTTATATCTATGAGAACCAAAATAGCTCTTGCCGCCATGATTTTTACGATCTGGTCCGACAAACGATTGAGACATGGCATCAAAAAATCGAAAGTACAAAAACAATCCACATGAACATCCCTTTCGAGCCGACCTCTTTAGATCCGCGTCTAGCAGGAGATGAGTTCACCGGTGGAATGTTACGGCTTTTATTTGAAGGGCTTATCCGTTTAAACAGCCAAGGCCAATTCGAATATGGGATGGCTGAATCAGTCTCGATCTCTCCCGACAAAAAAAACTATACCTTTAAGCTCCGGAAAGCGCTGTGGAGCAATGGATCTCCCGTCACTGCCCACGATTTTGAATATGCATGGAAAAAGATCTTATCGGCCGATTTTAACACCTCTTTTGCTTATCTGTTTTATCCCATTAAAAATGCGAAAGAGGCAAAGCAAGGGCTCATTTCTCTAGATCATGTAGGGATTAAATCGCTGGATGATCAGACGCTGCAAGTAGAGCTTGCTTTTCCAGCTCCCTATTTCTTGGAGTTGACTGCGCTGACGATTTATTCTCCTGTGAATCATCAGACCGACAGTCGCCATCCTAACTGGCCCTTACAAGCGCAGGACGGCTATGTGTGCAATGGATCTTATCAACTAAAAACGAACAGGCCCAATCAATCTTATGAATTAAGTAAGAATCCTATTTATTGGGATGCCAAGAACATCGATATCGATAAATTTATTATTTCCCGGGCCTCCTATCATGTGGCCCGGCAATTGTTTAAAAAAGACGAGATCGATTGGATAGGCCAGCCCTTCGGACTTTGGGATTTGGACTTTGAGACGGGACCCGAAGATCAAGTTTTCACAGCACTAAACACTGGTGTCTATTGGTATGTCTTCAATACCGAGAGATTTCCCTTCCATCATTTAAAATTAAGGCGTGCTTTTGCTTTGGCAATTGATCGGAGCTTCATCACAAAGTCTCTTTCAACTCCCACAAGGCCCGCTTACTCTCCTATGACGGCTTGCTTAAGCCAAGTCTCGGGTGAGCGGTATTTGCAAGAAAACTTGGAGCTTGCCCGCCAGCTTTTTGAAGAGGCTTTAGCTGAATTGGGTTTGAGCAGGCAGTTTTTTCCTCCTTTGAACCTGTTGTATGCTAAAGGCGGGGTTCGGGATAAGTCGGCCCATTTAGTCAAAGAACAATGGGAGAGGGCCTTTGGAATTCAAGTCCGGTTAGAGCCCCTTCAGTGGAACCTAGCGTTTAATCAAATGAAGCAGGGTGACTTTCACATCTGCGGTATTCTTTGGAGAGCCTTGGTGAACGATCCCATTTATGTGCTTAATTTCTTTAGAGATTCTAAGGAGCGGATTAATCTATCCCGGTGGGAAAAACCTGAATATCGAGAGCTTCTAGAACTGGCTGACCATGAGCTCAACTCACCGCAACGTTATAAATATTTAGCCCAGGCCGAAGAACTTTTACTTAAAGAAATACCTATCCTACCCGTCTATCATATCGACTTTAGGGCGGTCGTCAAAAATCATATCCAAATGCCTGGTATTTCTCCACAAGGCATTTTGGATCTTAAATGGACGAAAATTAAAAAAAATTTACCCTTGCAAAATTCTAAACTTTTAATAAACCATAGTCATAGCTCTTAACATTAGGAGGTCATTTATGTCAGCAATATCAGCTCAAAGAGGTCCACAGAGTTGGCCATCGAACAACCTGCGTGCGCTTGAAATCCATCCTGCTTTTTACGGACCATTAACCGAGGATCATGCTTCTGCAATGCTATCAGGACACCCCCCCTACACCTATATTTTACGGAACGAAGGCTCCAATCAACTCTTTCTATCTTTTGTTAACGATTGTAACATTATTGAACATCTTCTTTTTAGCAAAAAGGGGTCTATCTGGTTTGGTCAAAATGGAGATCCCCATATCGAAAACTCTGTTAGGGCTTTAGTACCAGATATGATGCACTGCCAATCACAACAATGCAGAATGCTTCCAAGACTTCATAGTTTTATTCGTTAATCTCGATGGCTGCAGAAAGAACAGCGGAGCTTATGGCCTCTCCGGCCAATAACTTGACGAAGTTCCCTCAAGGGAGCGTACGGGAGTTGTTGGCCCTTGCTGCACCTCTTTTTCTCATTTTATTTTCGGGCTGCCTGCTGAGTTTTTTAGAACGCATCTGGTTTGCCCGTTTTTCTATCCATGCCTTAGAAGCTTCCGTCAATGCCGTCTATCTCCTGCGGATTTTTCAGATGCCCTGCATTGCCCTTGCCATGATGGCACAGGCCTTTGTCGGGTATTACAACGGGGCCAAACAACTGACTTCGATCGGATGCTGCATTTGGCAGATGATCTGGTTTTCGATTTTTTCCATGATCATTACCGTTCCTTTAAGCTTTGCTGCCTATCATATTTTTTTTAGAGGGCTGGAAATTGAACAGACCGTCGCTCCTTATTTTTTCATCTTGGTTTTTTGCAACTTTCTTTTTCCGCTCGGAGCTGCGCTGTCGAGCTTTTATTTGGGAAGAGGAAAAATAAAATTCATTGTCTTAGCTACGGTGGGGGCCCATTTGCTCAACGCGGGGCTCGACATCGCTTTTATTTTTGGGATCGACCCCTGGCTTCCCCCCATGGGAATCAAAGGAGCCGCTTTAGCGACCTTGGTCGCTCAAGGGAGCTTGTGCATTCTGCTATTCGTTTTGTTCCTAAAAAAGTCCCATCAAGAGACCTTCGGCACCCATCAGTGGGCATTTCAGCCCAAGGCTTTTTGGCGTTATATCTCTCCTGCAATTCCCCGCGCCTTTGGGCGTCTCGCGTTGTTTGCTTTTTGGGCTGCCACAACCCACATCATGGCATCTAAAGGCGGAGACTATCTTTTGATCCTAACGATCGGGGGGACCATCAGCATGTTCTTAACGTTTCTATGCGATGGCGTCCTACAAGCCTTTGTTGTTTTGATCTCCAATGCCTTAGGAGCCCAAAATTATGACCGGCTCAAAAAATTTCTAGGTTCTGGCTTCATCTTATTATTTGCATTGGCATGCATTCTAGCTCTGCCTCTTGTCATTTTTCCCCAAACGACACTTTCGTTATTTTCTATCAAAGACGGCTTGACGGAGAGCATACGGTATACTCTGCTTTGGGTATGGCTGCATACGCTTGCTGTTGTTGTAAATGCTCTTTTGCTGAGCGTGCTTATTTCTTTCAAAGACACTTTATTTATTCTGATTTCAAATCTGTGTGCATCGGTTGTCGGATATTTTCCCACTTATTTTTGCATGAACTATTTTAAACTTTCTCCTGATAAATTTTGGCTCCTCACTCTTTTCAGTATGGTATTTTCTACCTCTCTTTACGCATGGCGCATCTCCCGCAAAAAATGGCTGCAGCCCCTCCCCAACAAACAATCCAATTCGATACAGCACCCAAGCTTGAGCATTGAAAGCTAATGTGCTAATCTGATTCAAAGGTCAAAAAATGAAAATCTGTTATCTGGGCGCCGGTACTTGGGGATTTTGTCTAGCTTCTCTCCTGGCATCTAAGGGAAACGAAGTTGCATTGTGGACCAAGCGGGATGATTTTGCAAAATTGCTTGCAAAGACCCGGCAGCATCCCAAACTTCCCAATTTCGAAGCCTACAAAACCGTCACTCCTATCAGCGACCTGGCTACTGCGCTCGAAGGGGCCGATTTTATCGTCGAGTCGGTCACCTCCATGGGCATCCGCCCTGTCTTCGAAGAAGTCCGGAACCTCGGCGGCGGCAATTGCCCGATTGTGATCACTTCAAAGGGCATTGAGCAAAACAGCTGTCTCTTGCTTCCTGAAGTTGTCGTCGATGTGCTAGGGTCTTCCAACCGTAAATTTGTCGGATGCCTCAGCGGCCCCAGTCATGCGGAAGAAGTGATAGAGAAGCTTCCGACATCAGTTGTCTGTTCTGCCTATGAGCCCGATCTGATGCGTCAGATCCATGATCTTTTTTCGACTCCCTTTTTCCGAGTTTATCCGAATTCAGATATCAATGGAGTGGCCTTTGGCGGCGCGATGAAAAATATCATTGCGATCGCCTGCGGAATTTCAGACGGATTGGGATTCGGAGACAATACCAAGGCCGCTCTCATGACACGCGGACTCCATGAAATCCGTAAACTCTCGGTAGCAAAAGGCGCTAAGTCCGAAACGTTAAATGGGCTGTCCGGCCTGGGAGATCTCTGCGTCACGTGCCTTTCTAAACACAGCCGAAATTATAAATTCGGCCATCTAATTGCCGAAGGATTGAGTCCGGAAGAAGCAAAAAAAACCGTCGGTATGGTCGTCGAAGGAGCCTATACGTGCGTCGCCGCTCTGCAGCTCGCCAAAAAAGCTCAGATCGATGTGCCGATCACCCAAGCGGTCTATTCCATCATCTATGAAAACCTCAATCCCCGCGATGCCGTCAAAGCTCTCCTCCAACGCGCCATCAAGGAAGAACATCTGTGATTAACGGACAAAAAATCGTCTCTGCTGAAGAGATGCAAAGAATTGAAAAACTCGCCGCGGCTGCAGGCCACGACCTTGCTAAATTCATGGACAACGCAGCCGATGGAATTGCCTTAGCGACAGAGCGGTTTCTCGAGCAATACGACCTTCCTAAGAAAATCATGTTACTGACCGGCAAAGGCAATAACGGCGGCGATGCCTACACAGCGGGAGCTTTGCTCCTCAAGCAAGGTTATTCTGTCCTAGCTGTCTCTGCATTTCCTT
>Ga0182024_10023905_pt1 | contig 10904 bp, 5 predicted proteins | sample P32metaG_FD_120480 | JGI IMG/M metagenome (GOLD analysis project Ga0182024, IMG submission 120480) | Permafrost microbial communities from Stordalen Mire, Sweden - P3-2 metaG (Illumina Assembly) | ecosystem: Environmental > Terrestrial > Soil > Wetlands > Permafrost | place: Sweden: Stordalen... | reverse complement strand
GTGCCGGCGGCGAAGCGGGCGATGAAGTCGTTGAGCTGGGCGATCTTCTTTTCGCGCTGCGAGATTTGCGATTCGAGGGTGGAGCGGATCTGGGTTTTGGCCATGACCATGTCGTCGTAGCCGCCGGTGTAAATGATGATGGTCTGGTAGTCGATGTCGGCGGTGTGGGTGGTGACGCTGTTGAGGAAATGGCGGTCGTGGGAGATGGCGATGAGGGTGCCGTTGTAGTGGTCGAGGAAGTCCTGGAGCCAGTGGATGGAGTCGAGATCGAGGTAGTTGGTGGGCTCGTCGAGCAACAATGCTTCGGGCTTGCCGAAAAGGGCCTGGGCCAGCAGGACGCGGACTTTCTGGCCGCCCTGGAGCTCGGACATTTTGCGTTCGTGGAGCGATTCCGTGATGTCGAGGCCATCGAGCAGGACGGCGGCGTCGGACTCGGCAGTGTAGCCGTCTTCGTCGCCGATGACGCCTTCGAGCTCGCCGAGGCGCATGCCGTCGGCGTCGGATAGCTCTGGTTTCTCATAGATGCGGTCGCGCTCTTCCATGGCGGCCCAGAGAGGCTTGTTGCCCATGATTACGGTGTCGATGACGCGATAGGCGTCGAAGGCGAACTGGTCTTGCCGGAGAACGCCGAACTTGCGGGGGCGAACGACGGTGCCTTTCTGGGCGTCGAGCTCGCCGGTGAGGATCTTCATGAAGGTGGACTTGCCGGAGCCGTTGGGGCCGGTGAGTCCGTAGCGGCGGCCAGGGACAAAGCTGACGCTGACTTCCTCGAAGAGGACCTTCGAGCCGTAGCGCATGGTGACGTTCGAGACACTGAGCATTCTTTTATTTTTCCTAATTGGTGGCCGCACCGGGATTTTGGCGCCGGCGTGCCGGATGGGCCGGGGTTGGGTCTAGATTGGGGCGCTTGGCTTCCCAGGTCTCAAAATCGAGACCTGGGGCACCCAGATTCGCAGGAGTGGCCAGATGCACCCGGAGGATTTCTTCTCCTCTAGTTTCTCATAGGCGCCACCTGCCTTGATGGCCGACGGCGCGAGAGCTGACTCATTGGGCAGGTTGCGGGGTCGATGGGGCTTTGAGTGTGCGGCGGTGGGGTTTTGCGTGCCGATGGACTGCCGGGGCGGGGCGCACTTTGGGCGGAAGAGGCGGCACGTTGGCCAGCTCGGCGAGGAGGTTGTTGGCTTCGTGGAAGAAGTCGATTGTGGCGTCGCCTTTGCTCCACGTGGCGGCGAGAAAGATGCCGGTTTGGCGGGTGGGACTGACGGCGATGTAGGTGGTAAAGCCGGCGCCGCCGCCGGTTTTCTCCATCAGCGCGGGTGGGGTATCGGGATCTCCAAGCTGAACCCATCCAAGGCCTATGCCGGTTGGATTGCCGGCGTGGCTGAGGCCCTGAACGGATTTGAGTTGTGCCGGTTTGAGGTAGACGGCAAGAGCCGCGGCCGGCTGGGCAACAGAGCTGGGGACGCGCAGCAGATACTGGAGCAGTTTGGCCATATCCGCGGGAGTGGAATAGACGCCGCTGCTGGCTCCCGAGGCCTGGGTATCGGTGCAAGGGCCTTCATCTTTTATCGGCTGCAAGAGGCGGGCGCATTGCTCTTTGCTCGGTACGAGTGTTGTATCCCACATGGCAAGCGGCTGCAAAAGGGTCTCATGCAAGAGCTGGGCGTAGGACTTGTTGGAAGCTGAAGCGAGGGCGTCGCCGAGGAGATCGAAGCCAATGTTCGAGTAGAGTGCAACGGTTCCGGGAGCTGTGGTGAGTTTCTGTTTTGGCAGCCAGGCCCAGCGGGCGGCGTAGCCGGGAAAGGTGAAGTGCGGCACCTTCGCGGGAGAGGGCAGAACCTCGCGAGGCAGTCCGGATGTATGGAGGGCCAGATCCTGCAGCGTGACGGGTGTTCCATCGGGGCCTTGAGGCACCTTGGCATGCGGCGGGGCGTAGCGTTGCAGGGGGTCGGTGAGAGAAACCGTTCCCGCGGCCGAAAGGCGGGTGAGCAGGTCTCCAGTAAAGACTTTGGAGATGGAGCAGAGACGGAGCTCAGAGTTGGAATCGGGAGCATGGCTGCTGCCGGAAGATGTTTCGCCATAGCCCTTGATCATGATTTCGCTGTTGCGAACAACCACGAGAACCATGCCGGTGACTGCGGATTGCTCGAAGATGGTCTGGCCGCGGAGCGCGGCGTCGGCCAATGAGAGAGGCTGCTGGGCGCGGAGCGGTGCGGCCAGGGTGAGCAACAGCGCGGTGGAGAGAGCGATTGTGGCGACAGACGGGAGGCTCGCCGCGAATGCTTGATTCACGGCGAGCCTAAAGCGGCGGAAAGGGAAGCCTGAAGTTGCTTTGACCGGTGTCGCCATTTTTCAAAACGAATAGGGCCAATATATCGCAAGTGAGCTTCCCTGGAAGCCAGTTCTGTTTCAGTGCGCGGGGACGGCGGCGTATTTTCCTGCTTTGGCATAGAGCCAGTCGCCGCCAGACCCCGGATCGTTGGGGTCTTTGAGGACGTAGTACAGCATGGTGACCGGTGCAAAGCACTGGCGGTAAATGAGGCCGATGCTCGTGCCGTGGCCAGGTTGCACGACGTTCATGGCGAAGTTGAAGTACGCGGGCGGATTGTCGATACGCAGCATGTCGTTGTGGATCTGGCTGGTGATTTCGTGCAGGTTGCCGCCGGAAAATGTCGAAGTGCCGTCGTTACCCACTCCAAACTCGTAGTGGGGCGGGTTTGGGTCGTCCTGGTTGTAGGTGGTGTCGATCGCGGCCTGCCATCTTCGCGTGACCGGAGCCATGGTTTTGGCGGCGACGACGCGGAGGATGATGGAGCAGGAATTTTTGGAGCCGGGGCCGTAGATGGCGTTGACGAAGTTATCGCCGCTGTCTCCAGTTTCGGCTGCCATAAGCTCGGCTGGGGTGGGCGGAGGTTTGACGGAAGCGCAATAGGCGGGCAGGACGAAGAGCGAAGCCGCGGGTGGCGCAAAGGAGACTTTGGCGATATCGACCATGGTAGTCATGGGGCCGCCGGGAGATCCGAAGGCGGACTTGATGACCAGGCCGTCCTTCAGATCGATCCAGGCTTTGACGTTCATGCCCTGCTCAACGCCGGTATAGACCTTGGTTGGGATTCCGTTGAGGGTCTCGTCGCCGGCGGGCTTCAGATCGCCCTTCGCGATGGCTGCAGTGAGCTCGGCGGTGGATTCGAAGGGATCGCCCCAGTCCCCGGAGAAGGTGCCGGCGCTGCACGATGGAGGGGTGATCGAGGCATCCCAGGTGTGAGAAACGTGGGCGGTGAGATCGTAGAGAGTGAAGATGTGGCGCGCTGGTGCGCCGTCAGTGCCAGCAGGGTTGTAGAAGTCGGTGAAAGCCTTTGCGCCGCTTCGATAAATGGTCATTGAGGAGCCGCCGGCGGCGCCGGCAACGCCTTGCGTGATGGTGTAGGCGGTTGGGGGCGTTTGCGCATGCATGAGTGGTGACAAAGCCAATATTCCAACTAGAGCGAGAATTCGCGAAGCGGACATGATGGAAAGCTCCTTCATGGAGGATGGATGGATCAGCGTAAGACCAACAAGATTGAGGTGACCAGTAACTTGGCGAGAGGAAAGCGATCATAGCTGCCGGAACATCGGCCGTCAACCCTGTCTATCCTGTTGACTTGCTCAACCGAACACGGTTAGTATGACGCCACCGAGACGGGCATTCTATTACAACATTGGCCGGGGGTCTGATGGCACGCAAATTGAATCTATCCTTCATAGGGTTGATCACGTCGATTTTGTTCACAACTTTGCTCTGCTTTTCTGTAGTCGCCGAATTGGCAGCGCAGTCCTCCAATCAATACGCGCTTTTGCGCAAGCCGACGGTGAGTGAATCGCGGATTGCATTCAGCTACGGGGGCGACATTTGGATCGTGGATCGCAACGGCGGTGACGCGAAGCGCCTTACCAGCGACGTTGGCATCGAAATCGATCCGGTGTTCTCCCCCGATGGTTCCACGATCGCCTTCACCGCGGAGTATGACGGCAACGAAGATGTATACGTGATTCCTGCGACGGGCGGAATTCCCAAGCGGCTCACTTCACTTGCCGGCGACCAGGCGGTGGGTTGGTCGCGCGATGGCAAACGGGTCTTGTTCCGCTCCGGACGGCAGAGTTACTCCTACTTCTCGCAGCTTTATAGCGTGCCGATCAGCGGAGGGCTGCCGGAACAACTGCCCCTGCCGTATGCAGTCGAGGGTTCATATTCGCCGGATAGCACCGAGCTTGCCTACGTGCCTTATACGAACTTTCGCGAATCGTGGCAATTCCAGCGCGGATTGAAGCACTACCGCGGCGGCACTGCCTCTCCGGTCTGGATCGCGCGCCTGTCCGATTCCAGCGTCGAGAAGCTGCCACGCAAGGATTCAAACGATTCCACGCCGATGTGGATCGGCGACAAGATTTATTTCCTCTCCGACCGCGATGGACCGGTGAACCTGTACGTCTATGACACGAAGTCTAAGCAGGTGAATGCAGCGCTGTCGAGCAACGGAGTGGATATTAAGTCGGCGTCAGCAGGACCTGGCGCTATCGTCTACGAACAGTTTGGCTCGATTCATCTGTACGACCTGGCCACCGGCAAACAGCATGCAGTGAATATAAGCGTCACCGGAGATTTTCCGGCGGTTCGTCCGCACTACGTGCCTGCCGGCGACCAGATCGAGAACGCGAACATCTCGCCCACGGGCGCTCGCGCTGTGTTTGAATCTCACGGCGAGATCTTCACGGTGCCTGTTGAACATGGCGACATTCGCAATCTGACCAACACGGTCGCAGTTGAGGAACGCGATCCCGCATGGTCTCCAGATGGAAAGTGGATCGCCTACTTCTCCGACGAGTCCGGCGAATACGCGCTGCACCTGCGCCAGCAGGACGGCATGGGCGAGGTCAAGAAGATAAGCCTGGGCGATCACCCAACATTTTTCTATTCTCCCAACTGGTCGCCTAACAGCAAGAAGGTTGCTTATAGCGACAAGAAGGGTCAGCTTTGGTACCTCGACATCGAGGCGGGGAAACCCATTCTCGTCGACACCAATCCATTCGACGGCGCCAATTTCAATCCGAGCTGGTCACCTGACAGCCGCTGGCTCAGCTACACGCGCCAACTCGACAGCACACTGCAAGCCGTGTTTGTTTACGGCATCGAGGACAAAACTGCACATCAAATCACCGATGGCTTGAGCGACACAGCTTCGGCAGCATTCGACAAGAATGGGAAGTACCTTTACTTCCTGGCCAGCACCGACGATGGACCGACCATCGCCAGCAGCATGGGCGCGTATAAAGTTCCAGTCACGCGCAGCGCGTACGTGGTGGTTTTGCGCAATGATCTGAAGTCGCCGCTTGCGCCGCAAAGCGACGAAGAGAAGATAACGTCGGGCAAATCCACCATCGCCGCCGACGACTCTGATGAATGTAAGCCCGGAGACGAAGGAAAGCCATCGAGCGATGAACCGGCCGCGGGCGCTAAGAAGACCGGCGACGAGACGGCCGCAAGCAAGGACGATAAGAAACCGGCAGACAAGGACGATAAGAAGCCGGCAGAGAAAAAGGACGAGGGAAAGAACGCGGGCAAAGACAAAGAACCCGCAAAGACGACGATTGACTTCGAAGAAATCAGCCAGCGCATCCTTGCACTGCCGATTCCTTCCCGCAACTACGATCAGTTGCTCGCCGGAAAGACGCATGTGCTCTACCTGCTCGAAGGGCGCATCGTCGATGATGCGGGAGAGAACGGGCACACGGTACAAAAGTTTGACGTTTGCACGCGGAAGACCGATAAGCTGCTGGATCATGTCGGCGGTTTCGCGATTTCTGCAAATAACGAGAAGGCGCTTTACGAACAGTTACCTCCGCAAGACCCCATGGGTTCCGGCGAAGGTGGACCGTCGCACGGCGCCTGGACGATCAAGGCCGTCGATGCACTGGGCAAGCCGGGTGAGCCCGGCAAACCGGATGGGACTCTGCACCTCGACTCCATGATGGTGTACACTGACCCTCGCGCGGAATGGAAGCAGATGTTCCGCGAGGTGGGCAGGATCGAGCGCGACTGGTTCTACGATCCCAATATGCACGGTGTCGACCTGTCGAAATTGATGGCGGCGTATCAACCTTATGTAGACAACGTGATGAGCCGCGCGGATCTCAATTACATTTTTGCCGACATGCTGGGCGAGATCACCGCGCAGCATGTGTACGTGTTCGGGGGCGCTCGTCCTGAAGTGAAGCCAGTCAATGTGGGCTTATTGGGGGCGGACTATGTGATCGACCACGACCGCTATCGCTTTGCAAAGGTCTACTTCGGTGAAAACTGGAACCCGGGCCTGCGCGCACCGCTAACAGAACCGGGCGTCAACGTTCACGAGGGCGAATATCTGCTTGCCGTCGACGGGCGCGAGGTGCATGGAAGGGACGAAGTCTACAGCTTCTTTCTGGAGCGTGCCGGCAAAGCCGTGCAGTTGAATGTGGGGCCGGATCCGACCGGTAAAAATTCGCGCACAGTCACCGTGGTTCCGATCGGGAGTGAGCACGCCTTGCGACAGCGCGAATGGATGGAGGGGAATCGCAGGAAGGTCGACGAGCTGAGCGGCGGCAAGCTGGCCTATGTTTATGTGCCGGACACGGCGGTGAACGGCTTCACGTATTTCAATCGGTATTACTTCGCGCAGAATGCAAAGCAGGGCGCGGTGATTGACGAGCGCTTCAATGGCGGCGGATGGATTGCCGATTACATCGTCGATTGGCTGCAGCGTCCGCTGTTGATGGCCGCCATGACCCGCGAAGGCAAAGATACCACTATTCCTCGCGTAATTTTTGGCCCCAAGGTGATGCTGATCAACCAATTTGCCGGATCGGGCGGCGATGCTCTTCCCTGGATGTTCAGAAAGCTTGGCACGGGCCCGCTGATCGGCACGCGCACCTGGGGCGGCCTGATCGGGATTGGCGGCTATCCGGACTTGATGGATGGGGGCGCAGTGACTGCGCCGCGGTTTGGATTATTCAACCCCGACACCGGCGAATTCGATGTCGAGAACAAGGGCGTCGCGCCGGATATCGAGGTGGATCTCGACCCGGCACTCTGGCGGCAGGGGCACGATCCGCAATTGGAGAAGGGCGTCGAGGTCGCGCTCAAGCAGATGCAAGAGCACCCGGTGCCGCCGATCAAGCGGCCGAAGTATCCCGTGTATGAATGGCAGAAGGCGCGCGCCGAAGCGGCCGCAGGGCAAACATCATCCGATAAGTAATCGGGCAACGAGCAATGGACGCCAGCGGCCATGGATTGGTTTTCATAGTGGGAACGGTGCATCGATAGGTAGCAGACAAGTACGCGTCAAGCACGGTTGGTTCGCTCCAGTGTCACCTGGCGCACTCGTGCCAATGCGCGAAAGGCATCCCGCAGGAGCTAATGCTCGCTGGTGATCATCTACGTCGTGCAGGGTTTGGATTCCGAAGGCCCAAGTCATGGAGCGCGTTCCGCGCAGTCTCACGCCTACCATCGGAGCGACATGGCTCGCTGTGGGTCGGGTGCGTTGGCTATTCGACACGCAGGCAGGTCCGCGCAACCGGTTTGTGGCGCGTTGGATATTCCTGCGAATGCTCGCAACCATTTATTTTTCGGCATTCTTTCCATTGCTGTTCCAGATCGAGGGCCTGAACGGACCGCACGGCATTTTGCCCGCACAGCGCTTTCTGCTCGACGTGCAGAGCCAGGCGGGGCCGCTGCGGTATTGGTACGTGCCTACGCTCTTCTGGTTTTCGTCCGGCTCGCACGCGACGATGGTGGTGATCTGGCTGGGGCTGGCGGCGTCGGTTGCCGCACTCTTCAATCTATGGCCGCGGCTCAGCTTCTTTGTCTGCTTCGTCTGCTTCCTGTCATTTGTCACCGCGGCACAGGCGTTTTCAAGCTATCAGTCCGACAGCATGCTGCTGGAGGCGGGCTTCCTGGTTCTGTTTTTTGCGCCCAGCGGAATCAGGCCGGGCTGGGGAATGGCAAGCACACCCTCACGCGCCAGCCTCTTCCTTTTGCAATGGGAGTGGTTCCGCATCTACTTTGAGTCCGGCCTGGTAAAACTGCTCAGCGGCGATACGGAATGGCGAAACTTCACGGCGATGGACGAGTACTACCAAAACGGCCCGTTGCCAACGTGGGTGGGGTGGTATGTGGAACATTTGCCGCACTGGTTTCACGCGGCCACGGTAGTGGGCACGCTGGGGATGGAGCTTGCGGTGGTGTGGATGCTGTTTCTGCCCAGGCGTGTACGGCTCATTTGCTTCTGCATCGTTACGCCGTGGGAGATTGGCGTGATTCTCACAGCCAATTACACGTTCCTGAATTACCTGGTGCTCACGCTCGGCTTTCTGCTGCTGGACGACCGCAGCGTACGTTGGCTATTGCCGCGGCGGGTTCGCGACACATTGCCGGTGACTGCACAGCAGGAGGCCGTGGCGAGCAGGACAGAGCTGGTTTCGATTCTTGAGGCTGCCGGCGAGGACGGCGAAGAGGCTCCTGCAACTGCGCGCGCTCCGACAGCGTGGTTCAATGCTGCTCGCGTTTGCTTGTCGGCAGCGATGCTCACTTGGATTGGCTACGCAACCACGGCAGAGATGATTCGAATGCAATGGCCCGATTTGCCGCTGCCGTCTCTTCCAGTGTTGGCGCTGGAACCATTTCGCATTGCCAACCAGTATGGACTGTTTGCCGTAATGACCCGCGGGCGTTACGAGATTGAATTTCAGGGCTCGAACGATGGAAAGAATTGGACGCCGTATCTGTTCCGGTACAAGCCTCAGGCGCTCGACAAAGCGCCGGGCATCTATGCTCCTTACCAGCCGCGCTTCGAGTGGAACCTGTGGTTTGCTTCGCTGGGCGAGTGGCGGCAAAATGACCTTGTGCCGCTCGCCGAAGAGCGGCTACTGGAGAATGATCCGGACGTGCTTGCGCTGTTCCGGACGAATCCATTTGGTGAGGCGCCACCACGCTACGTGAGAGCGGTTTTGTGGCAGTACTGGTTTACCTCGATGGAAGAGAAACGCCGAACAGGGAACTGGTGGAAGCGCCAACTGATGGGGCTGTATGCGCCGGATCTTACGCGGCAGCCGGACGGTAAATTCGCCGTGATCGAGTGGCCTGGGGAACTGCCGCCGCATGACTGAGCGTTTGCGGCGCGCGAAGGTGAGTGGGTTGGGCATGGCAATCGACATCAGAAATGAGTTCTGTCCGAGTAGTCAGTAATTCGCCCGGAACTCGGAGGATGGCATCCTGAGCGGCAAAGAATCGAAGCCTCGCTTGCACCGAGGCGCCTGATTATTCCATCGCATGCAACGCGTCATATGCCTCTTTCAACGCTGGATCGTTAATTCCAATCGACCTCAGTCTGGCTTCGATCCGGTCGTGGACAGTTTTGGAATCAGGAAAGTCCTGGTCGGTCCAAAATCTGTCTTTGCGCTGGAAGTATCCGGCTTCCTGCAGAAACCAAATTCCATATCTGAAAGCGTCTCCCTGGGTGTCGTCCAGATCGCTCACTTTAAACGAGCCGTCAGGCTGGTAAGACTTGGTCAGGCACCAATTGAGCATCCTGGAAATCTCTTCACGCACCCGTTGCCGGGTAGCGTCGTCAAGATTCGGCCAAGCCGATCTGAAGATCTTCACTGCGTCCCAATTCAGATGGTTCTCATAATGGCCGTCGAATAGGATACCGGCGGGGAAATTAACGTGGTCTAGTTGCAGCAGGCGTCGAGCGATTCTGTCCTTGTGTTGCACTTCGCCATTGAGATCAGAAATGACATGGAAGGTCATTCCCATGTCGTCCATCTTCCAGACCTTTCCTTGCCGATCCACCAACCATTGTCCCCAGCAGCCTGTCTCCGGATTCTGCCAGCGATCTACAAAGGCGCGCAATGCGTCCTTGAGTTGCGGATGAAATGCGTAGCATTCAGTTTGCCGAGTCTGAATAAGCAAACGAGCGACGCCGGAGAAGGTCTCATCCAGTTCTTCGCGATTGAATACGCCCGTCTTCGTGAAGTCGTCGTAGAGATCCGAATTGAGTTGGGCGTCGAGCTTTTCAGGAGAGTTAATTCGATCCAGGAATGTCAGAGGATAGCGGGGAGCAGAGCGACATTCCTGCAAGTCGTCGACCGAGTAATAGAGCCTCAGGTACCACGCATTAATTCCCAAACCCCAGCTTCCGTCGGAGGGCTGCTGCTCGTGGGCGAGTTTCTGTTCTTCCGTCTGCATTAAGCTTTGGCGGAGATCAGAAACCCTCGCATTAGTGGTTGCCAAATCTGAAGTGAAGTTCAACAGCCAACGAGCCTCGCGATAGATATGCATTGAATAGTGCGTATCTTCGCCTGCAGCCTGGCGCCGATTGATCTCTTTCACAAGCGGCCGTAAAGTTGGATCTAACAGTTCAAGCCGCTTCTGTCTTGCAGTGGGAATTTGCGAAAAATCCCAATAAAACTGAGTCGATTCTTGAACCGTATGCCATCGCGATTCACCAACATTTTGGGGCGGTGCAGTGAAAATACCCGCCCGACAAACTGAGGCCGCGATGGCTATCCGCCGAAGTTGCGCACGGCTGACATATATGGTGATCGCGAGTGCCAAGATCAGCAATATGGGAATCAGCCATCGTCTAAATCTGCTCACGGAGTAAATGATACCTTCATCCAGGAGAACAGATCTTCGGAATCAGCCATAAACCAGCTTTCACGATGACATTAAGCCCGCCTCCCGTGCCTGGTTTCAGGTGTAGGGTCCGCAATCCGGACATCCTATGAGAGGGGATGTCAAGAGAAAAACTCTCCCTTGCTCCCCAGTGAGGGGAAGCTGTTCGCCTTGCATCCAGCCCGCTGTCGGAGGAGCCTCCGAGGCTGTGGGCTAG
>Ga0182024_10023904_pt1 | contig 10904 bp, 27 predicted proteins | sample P32metaG_FD_120480 | JGI IMG/M metagenome (GOLD analysis project Ga0182024, IMG submission 120480) | Permafrost microbial communities from Stordalen Mire, Sweden - P3-2 metaG (Illumina Assembly) | ecosystem: Environmental > Terrestrial > Soil > Wetlands > Permafrost | place: Sweden: Stordalen... | reverse complement strand
CAAATTGTTTATGTTCACTCTGTACAATATGTTCTAAACTTTCAGCACTATCTAATACATGCTCAGTTGCTGCATGATAGAAATATAACAACTTTTCTAAGGGATAATCTGGAAGTTCGTCATATGTGTCTTGTTCAGCCGCTAGCATTTTTCGCTGTATTTCTTCTAATATATCATCTAACATTTTTTCCTTTCATTTAATAACTTCCAGAACAACCATATTGGTCCGGAATGCTCATATGATAATATGCGATAAATCTCATTGCAATTTGAATCTGTACAAATCTGTTACTACGAATAGGGTGTTGTATTGTTCCAGGGTTACCCCCAAAACCTATATAGTTCGCTCGTGTGATGCCCAAGCCATCTGGATATTCATACGACCAACTTTGCCAACCACCCGTTGCTTTAGCCTCACAAATGTCCACTTTTTGCCATTGTGGTATTAGTGATCTATTGATTGCTGAAGCTGGTAAAACTGAAAACATAAAACTGGATATTACGATAATTGGTAAAAATAGTTTCTTTAACATTAAAACTCCAATGTTTAGCAAATAGGACTAAAAAATATCGTGTTTTTCAAGTCACACCTTCTTTCTATGTTTAATTTAGATTATTAGCGTCGTCCACGACGAAGATCATCTCGTAAACCATCAGCGTAATTAGAACATCTAAGCTCCATTGCCTCGGCTAACGATAAAGCATCATCCAAACTTAGATTATAGGCAGAAGCCTCAAATGGCTCAAATAGGTCCTCGGCCATTCTGTCTATCTCATTCTCATCCATTATTTCTCCTTTATTACTGGGATTGACTCTCCCATCAGTTCATAATCATTGTTCCTATTATGAACCTGTGCAACAGTCAATTTATTGGTTCTAATTTGGCCATCAACTCTAAAAGTTGACACATTTCTCCGTGTAATTCTCTCTCTTCAAAGGATTTATTGGGAATTAAACTAAGTCCCAAACAAATACTCTCAACTTGATCGATAGTGAGATTTACTGGGCTTTTACGATTACTCATAATCTTCTGCAAATTTCTGAGCTTCTTCTAATGAAGAGAATGGAACTCCTATATTCACGATTTTCATTAATCGATATGTGCGTGGAAACTTCGTTATGTAAAAAAACGCTGGTGATGTAATCATTCCACCTTCGGCCGAATACCAATCTTCTACTACATCATCGTATTCAGGATCATCTGAAAGCCAATTATCGAATTCAATTTTTGGACCAATTCTATAAAAATCTTCGATTTCAGCTTTTAGTGCTTCATTTTCTTCAACAGCATCAAACAGTTGCTTTATTTCTAATAGACGTTCTGATGTAACAAAATTAATGCATCCTCCATCACTACTTGTATATAATGGATGTTCACCGAAATGCCCACCACCATTATCACAATAACCCATAGGCCAGTTATGAACTTTTACTGGTTCATTCATTATGAATTCCTCAATTCTTCCAGAATTGCTCGCCTCTCAGCTTCGATTTTATTCAGATCAATTCCAAAGAATTCTGCAAATAGTTTTTCTGGGGACATCGAAAGTGGATAATATCCACCATCATCATACTCATCCCCATCACTCCAAAAACACAGACTATAGCCTTTTTCAGTTAGCCAATCATAAAACTTAGCTAATAGTTCAGATTGTCCACTTTCAATTATTAGATGTTGAAAATCTAATTCTGGTGTGTTATTCATTACTCTCCTTTTTAAAAGACTCAATGATTTCGTCAACCAGATCTCTGAGAGATTCATTTACCTCACGGGGATTATCGGGATCGACATCATATGGTGGATTTGTGATTCGGTTTCTTAGTACTTCGATTATCGCTTCTAATTCTTTACGAAGATCATTACATTCAATAATTTTATCAAACAATTTTTCTTCTAGTGTAACCATTATCGATTCCCCAATTCTTTCAATATTGCTCGACGTTCTTCTTCAATTTTATTTAGATCAACACCGAAGAAATCAGCAAAGAGTTGTTCGGGACGAATATGCAGTGGCATGAGAACTCCCTCACTGTAATCACCAAATTGATCATATCCTCCCCATTTTGCTAAAACAAAATCCTTCTCTATTAGCCAATCACAGAACTTAGCCAGTAATTCAGCCTGTCCGCTTTCTATAATTTCGTGCTGGAAGTCTAGTTCTGGGGTGTCATTAATTGCACTCATTTTCCACCTTTAACTGATCTGAAGGGATTAAAATCTCTCTACCCCCTACTTTTGAAACAAAAACGTGAAAAGTCCACGTTCCGTAGTAGTCCATCTTATTTAAATCTTCTTCATAATATTGCTCAACACCATCAGGTCTAGGAGCTTCGTAGCCGTCCACATATAATGAGCCACGAAAATCTTCGTCCATAGGATCTGTTGTAATAGTTAATTTCATTAATTCTCCTTAATATATTATTATTCCTTGTCAAACAGAAAATCTTTGGGACTTAAGTAGACTTCTTCAGCATCTTCCATATCTTCTTCAGTGTCTCGTTGACCACGAATGATATCGGCTTCTTGCTTTCTAAGAATTACTTTTTGTTCTACTTTTTCTTCTACTGTTCCTTTTGCAGCAGACCAATAAGTCCACGTTGTACTAATGCCTTTAGCTTTAGAATCAGCTCTATTAATTCTTTCAGAACGCTGTTTAAATGTACTGTACAACCTAGGTAGTTCTATGTGATAGAGATATGGAGCATATAAATTCAAACCCCTCTGTCCAGCATCACTCGTTAAGAACAAGGCTGGACCGTTAGTTGCATTAAAGTTATCTCTACGGATTTTCTTCTCAGAGTCGTCCAAACCAGTTCCCCAATGAGTAATGATTGGAACTTCTGTACCGAATCTCTTTTTTAGAGCGTCTTCATACAAAAACAAAGTAGCATTAGTCCAAAAGGTGAACATAACAACTTTTTCATTGTTCTCAAATAGTTCTTCTAACTGTTTTTCATATAGTTGATATTTTGCAGAGTTCTCTATCTTAAACGCATCAGGACCAAAATGTTTTACGACTTCTTGAGCTATTGCTGATTTACTGATTAGCAAAGAACTAGAACTATTACAAATCATTCGTAGAATATCTACATAGCTCCACTGTACAGCCCCAATTTCAGTGCTATATCTATCTTGAGCCATTTGAAGAACATGTTTATAGATAATTTTATCTGCATCGCTAAGATCAAAAATAAGCTTCTTTTGAATTGATTCAGGAAACTGCTTAGCAATCAATGGATCTGATTTCATAGCAATATGTGTACTACGTTCATGGGCTTTACCTAATAGGCGTAGTTTTTTACGATCCCATTCACGGACTTTTAATTCATTAACCCAGGGTCCGTATGACATGACAACGTAATCTTTAGCATATTGACGCTTAAACTGATCTCTGGTAAATGTAGTTATTCCATTTAGATGTGGAGATAGAATCTCTAGAATATTAAAAATATTAACTGGAGAAGTTGTGTATTGTGTAGCTGTTAAAGCCAAAACTCTCATATCTGAGTGGTGATTAATAATATAATCAAAACCTGCTCTTAGTAGATTCTTATCGGTATTAATCTTTTGAGCTTCATCAAGAATTATCAGAGTTCTTTTGCCATTGATAAGAGAAGCAATTTCTTTGAGGTCAGTTCGACTGAAGTTAGGAACTTTTTGTCCACGCTTCTTAGAAGGTCCACGGGCTTTCTCGTAGTTCATTATCAGGACGTCTGAAGTATCAGTAAGATAAAAATTATGACGCTTAGCCCTAGTGAACTTTTCGGATACTTGCTCTACCTTCAAGAAGGTGTCTCGTCTCATATCTTCTAGCCAATCATCGATCTTAACCTTATCGCAGAATACTAATACTTTATCGATCAGGCCCTCGTCAAATAATCTTTGAGCGAGCAAAGCTCCACCTACTGTCTTTCCAGCTCCAGTATCCCATTGAAGAATAAATCTTCTATCTCCCTCAGTCATACAGTCCCAAACAACGTTGAGACCAGCACTTTGGAAAGGATGTAACTGTTTGGTCTGAGTGAACGGACATACTACCTTAAATTCATCTTCAAGGTTCAAAAGAACATTCCAAAAACGCTCAGCTCCGGCACTAAGAAACTTTATTTCAGCACCCGCAGCTATGAACAAATCGTTTAATGGCTTGGCGTCCCCATAGTGTTTAAGGGAGAACAAACCGTCAATATATTGGCTAAAAGGCTCTCCAGTCAACCCAAGGCTGTCCGAAGAAAATCTAAGGACACCATTGAGTTGACGAGATTCCTCCACAAAGATAGTAATAGGCATGGCTATATCCTATCAGTGTTCGAAGCCGATTGCACCCTCTTCGAGACAACAAATTATTTTTTTTAGTCCCCATCAAGGAGTCGAGCCTTGACCATGTGCGATGGTACCATACGGGGTTTAATCTTATTTTAAGACACAGCTTTATGAAACAAAAATTCAACCATTTCTTTCACATCGAAGTTGTCGTCAGTTACTCGTAAAACTTTTGATCCACATGTTGGACATTCTTTCCACGTTCTTGCCTTACTTAGAACGTTATTGATTTGAACGATTTCTTCTTCGGTAAGAAATTCCTCACAAACTTCACAATGGTAAAAATTACTCATTTGATTCTCCTTTTGAATCCCATTTACGTTGTTTAATTTCATCTATTACCCATTGAATTTCAATAATTGGATCAGTGTCTTGAATATCTTGTAAATAGTTTACAATATTATCAACTGTAGTTATTTCACCTATAGCGATATAAAATGCTTTAGCAAATTCTGGATCTTTTAATTGTTTTTCTAAGAATTTATCAAAATTCCAATTCTTCATTAGTTTCCTTCCAATGTTCATAAACAGCAGCTTCATATTTACGACGATTATCATTAGCAGTTCGTGTTGCTGCAGTAGCAATACTTGCTAACTCTGCTCGATCCCCTGGTCCAGCTTGTATTAAAAATGCAATTCTCTGAGCAATGATACTTGACTCATATTCATTTCTAATTGATTCAAGTGTATCTTTAGTCATCTTCACTCCCTACAATATATCTTAGCATTTCAACTGTAGATACTCTCTTAGACATCCACTTAATTTTCTTCTTAAGCTTACGAGGAAGTCTATTAACTCCACTTACGACCATATTCAGTTTTACGTTATCTTGATCCCCAAATTCACTGAAGGGTAGAACACGACTATCTGCTATAAATTTTTTCATTCTACTGTCTCCTTAACTGGGGTAAATCTATTACAGTGAACTATCCATTTACCATTTTCATCTGGTATCATTCCACCGAATTCATTGAAGCCATAGAATTCACATTCTTCGGCCCATACTTCACCTGAGGCATTCATAAAATAAGACAGGTGATGATCTTCTAAAGTATGACCACAAATACAAAGTGCCTCATAGTCTTCTTTTTTCATTTATTTTCTCCTTTATGCGAACGAATAAGCAGTTTACTAACTTGCTTAGGTCATCACAGCTTTCACCCTCTCATGATTGGAGACTTGTAGTGTTGTTTACAGTTTACACCCATAACTATTCCTCTGTTCCTTATAATCAAGATGCTCGCAACAGATAAGCTGACATGCTATAAGACTGCCTGTAATACCCTTCCCTTATTCTCTGAAAAGAGGATTATTCAGTTATCAGTCGTGCTCCAATCAGGTATCGAACCTGAACTATGTTCCTTATGGAGCTGTACTATTCAATTTAAATTCTAATTTACCTTAAATATTAGACATCAATTGACTATTAGTTAGTTATTAGCTAAACTATCAGTTATTAACTAGTGACTAACTGTTATATATACCGCTTTAACAGCGGTAATCCAAGACAATTACTATCAATTGACTATCAACTGATGTTATGGAGTTACTACCCCACCCCAGCACCCTTTAACCCTAGCGGGCATTATAAAGAGTAACTGAGATTCACTAAATAAGCAACTAACTTAATATTACAGTTTCATGACAATTTAGTACCCCATATCTGAGTCGAACAGATACTATGTACCATATGGGGTTAATTCTTAAAACTTGAATTATATCTTTTAATTACTTCTTGAGAAGCTTTTATTTTTGATTTATATTCTTTCTCTTTATTTTCTATCATAAGATATTTATTAATTTCTTGTTTTATCTCTTTTGTAGATTTACCATGCATAATCGATAATTGCTTTAATAATTCATTATTAGTTTTTTTATAGAGAGTAGCTAAATCCGCTAATGCTTGATATCCTACCTCCATAGCTATTACTAAGCTCTCATGATCTTCATCACTAAAATTAATTTTCATTTAATCCCAATCATGAGATTCTAATATATCAGAATATATATTACCATGATATATAAATTTCTGATTTATAAGTAAACTTAGGGGAGTAGCGTGTTTACCACCCCAATAGTAACATTTATGTTCATTATCCCGAAGGCATAATCCATGATTTACTCTTACCATTGTTTTTTGACTTGTTACTACTCTAATTTTAGGATTAGGTTCGTAGCGATATTTTGAACAGTATAATCTCTTATATTGTTTCATATCATTATAAAAACAATACATCATATAATCTGTACTCTTACGTTTTTCTCCACCTGTTTGCCCAATTGAACTGGCTTCAGGAAATAATTTATAATCAAGTTTATGTTGATCCCAAATAATTTCTTTTCTTTGAATCACTTTTTTAAGCAATTCACGTTTAAACAATTGATCATTATAACTTCTATTAATTCTTGATGACATTCTATTTAAACTATAAACAATTTCTATTGTTGCCAATGAGTGTTCATCATTAGACAGAACATCACCAACTCGTGGTACATAATATTTATCTATTACTGTATGTAATTCCATATTACACTCCTTTTTATATTTACATTTTTGATCCTAAACTAGTTCCAATAGTCATTTTGTTATAGTTTTTGGCATCATGGGCTTTTAGTCTACCAAATGTTCCATTATTGAGTTTACGGAGTTTGCGTGCCGTATATTTCTCTGGGTCAGTAGATTGAGTAAAATACTTTTTACGATTATTATTCTTAATTTCAAAAATTAAGCGATTGTCTTTTATAGTACCCATATATTTCCTTGTTTGATGTATACTTAATAGTATATACCTATTTTAATAAAATATCAAGGATATGAGTAAATATTTAAGCGGAGCAAGTGAGAATCGGACTCACTACAAAGTCGCCAGAGCTCCTGTAATTTTATTTTAGTCGTCAATATTAAATAAATTATTAGTATCATTAAGATATTCTGAAAATATATTAAAGAAATTAAGATGAGATTCACATTCTTGTTTCATTGAATCTATTAATATTTTCATTAAAATTATATATTCCTTTTTATCTTTTTCATTTAAAATATCATTATCTTGTGTATCTTTAAGTATTGCTAAAAGATGTTTAATAACAATTATTGTTGTTGAAAAGTCTTTTAATACTTCACTATTATTTTTATCAAATGCATTATAAGCATGATAAACTAATACATTTAAAGTTGTAAAATTTTCTTTAATATTATTTGTAAGTTTATTTTTAATAAGATCATCAATTACTTTTTCAAATCCCTGAAAAGTGTTTAATTCTGAATTTCCTCCATTTTTTAGGAAATTTTCAATTTCTTTAAAATCGTCATCTAACATTTTTTTCCTTTATTTATTATTATAACTTTAATTACTTCCATCACATGATACTATATTAAATATCTCATGAAAAAAGGTTTCTAATTTTATACCTGGTTTTGCTAAACTTTCTTTTTCTTCATGTGAAAGTTTAGAAAGTGTATTACCAAATAATTCAGATAAATGTTCTGTAATATCTCTCAAATTTTGTAAAAGAATATAATCTTCTTGAGCAAGTTCACTCGTAGATAGTAATTCTGATAGCTCTGGGTCATGATTTTCTATATGATAAATTTGATTATTAATAAGATTATAAACAAAATTTACAGAACTACCAAGAACTACTCTTTCCATTTCACTTAAATCTTTTATTTGAGTATTTTCATCATTCATATGTATCCTTTTCTTAACTATATTTACTGATATTGTACTACTAATATCGTGGGCAAAGAGTGAATCGAACACTCTTTAGCGCACCAGCTGCCTTATTTTTTATTACTTCCTGGTCGAGTTAAAGTATTTTTAATATTAGAACTTTGTGGATAACTAGAAACAAAAGATCTACCAGAAATAGAGTTCTCAAAACTCTCTATTCTTTTCTGTAGTTTTTTTGCTGGTTTTCCATTTTCAGTGCTATGTTTTGACATTTAATTTATCTTTCTCTTAATGATTCTATGAATTGATAAGCAATTTGCTGTATTAATACAGTATATACTCCTAAAATTTCTTCAAATTCCTCAGGAACTATTTCTCCAATTTCCTCACTACCATTTTTCCAAATTTTTTCTTGGACTTCATCCATTGTCTCTAATGCAGATTGAATTAAAATATCTCCAGTTTGTTCAGAAGCTGGAAGTAAAGAATGATCTTTTGTAAATTTTTCTATTTCTATACAACCAGTATCTTTTAAAAATTCTATTAATGTATTAAATACTGTTAAAGTTTTTGATAATAATATTGCTTGAAGAGGAGTAAGATTAACATTAATACATTCCTCTAATAGTTTATTTTCATCCATTTTATCCTCTCTTATTAAAATCTTTGTGTAAAAAATACTTTTAACAGATTTAAAGAGTTTTCTAAACAATTATCTAATATTGTAAAAAATTGTTCAGTATCTTCTGGTGCTTGCTCATTATATTCTTTTGTATAAGAAGTATATAATTTTAAAGCAATATCAAGTATTACTTTAATAATACTTTTAATGAGTATATCACCCTTATTAAACTCTTCACCTTCTTTCCTATCTTCATTATAAAGTGTATTTTCTATCTCTTCTAATGTATCTTTATCTAAATCTTTTAAATTAGTAAAGTCTATATTAGCATATTTTGGATATTTTTTTATAAATGCTTTTGTATCAAAAACAGCTACATTAGAATATGTATTATACATTGTTAATATACGTCCTATATGATTTAATGCTAATGATATAATTAACATTTCTTGAGGAATAAAAGAATTACTAATCTCTTTATTAAAAAACTCCTCTATAGATTTAAGACTACTATCATTAAATTCATTTTCAAAATTACTATTTAATTCATTTTCCATCTTTCTCTTTTCTATTGTTTATTAAAAATCCAGGGGTTCTGGAGAGTATCGAACTCCCTACTATAATTGCTCAAGCTTTTATATAAATGCTAAAATCAATTAAAATACATTTATTATAAAGCGAGCATACTAAGGGTTATTAACTGAAACTGATTAATAACCTGTAGATTAAATATAGTAATACCAACTATCAGAACCATGTAAGCATTTTAATGACATGCTTGGGTCATCTTAAAATTATTTTACTTCCCACTCTGTAATACCAAGATGGACTTTACCCAATGAATCCCACCAATTCTTATTAAGATGGTCCGTTGACCATTCTTTTACATCATTATATGATTGTGCTTTTTCTAAAGTATCAAAAATACCTATAATTTCTGAATATTCTATACTATATTCTATTAAAACATAAACTTTCATTTTTCTCCTTTAATTAAATCCATAAAATTCTTTCAAATCCTTTACGTTCCCATACCTTAACTGCTCTTCTAATGTATCCTACCTGTCTACTAGTAGTAGTAGAATATCTACTAGGATTTATACAATAAGTTTTGTCTTTAAAATTAACAAAACATATTAATTGTCTATATGAATAAATACAATAATCATATTCATAATATTTAAATAGTTGTATAGAATTTAGAAAATAGAAACCAGTCATATTTATTTTATGACTACTATGGTGATGAAAATTTTCAAATTGTTCCATTTTTTCTACACAAGTTTGATAGTTATCTCTCATTTTAATGTACTTAAGTTTATTACATCACCAAGCATTATTGATGGAATACTAGTTTTACTAGCACCCCTTATCATTGATTTTTCAAATGGTGCATATAAATCATAAAACTCAAGTTTTCGCCAACCGTGTTCAAAGTTCCAAGCAATTGCTTGATCTATAGTTACCCAATAAGGTTCATTGGGTACACGATTCCAACCGTGTTCCTGACCACTAATATTATCTCTACATATTAATAGATAGTCACTATCACTTCCTTGAAGTTTTTCAAACATTTCTTTTGCATGTTCATCATACATTCCAACATATTCCATATCATTTTTTCTCCAATTCTTCCATCCAACCTAAAACTATGATATAAGCATCTGCTCGTCCATCCTCATAGTTAGTATTAATTGCTCTAGAAGTTCCAGCATCTGGCTGAAATTTTCTGATATTATCAATTGCACGTTGAATTGTATATTTTAACTCTTTTATATTGGCACGAAGGCCATTGCATTCCATTAATGCATCAAACAATTTTTCTTCTGTTGTGCTCATGATTTCTCCAAGTTATCTATCCAATATTCACAAGACTTTTCGAGATCTGTTCTGCGTTGCCATTCAAAATCAACTTGTTCCCAAACTTCAACAAAACGGATATCTTCACAGTTCATTGTATCTCCTGCACTCATACAACCATGATTAGGTGGATCACCATAATGATAATGCGTAACAATTCGATTAAGATCATTCATGTAATTCTTTTCATCACCCCTCATAAGGGCATTCCAATTTTCTCGGTTGTAGCCCTCACCCACTAAGAATGATTTATGACAGGCTTGACATTGAATCTCAGCTAAAAGTGCATATTTTACATACACTCCAGTTTCTCTTGGGGAAAAATCACAATAACGTGGTACACCCTGAGTGGTATACCATTTAGGTTCTTCACTAATTCTTGATTTAATATCATTATATTCAATTAACATTTTTCTCCTTTTCTT
>Ga0182024_10023903_pt1 | contig 10904 bp, 11 predicted proteins | sample P32metaG_FD_120480 | JGI IMG/M metagenome (GOLD analysis project Ga0182024, IMG submission 120480) | Permafrost microbial communities from Stordalen Mire, Sweden - P3-2 metaG (Illumina Assembly) | ecosystem: Environmental > Terrestrial > Soil > Wetlands > Permafrost | place: Sweden: Stordalen... | reverse complement strand
GTTCGCAAAGTTTTTTCTTGCCGCCAGCGGCGGTCGTGGGTTATAACAGCTTTAGTCTTGCCTGATTCCGTTGGCCGGTTTTGAGGTGTCCCTCATTGGCCGCTTTTCAGGTGTCCCCCGAGGGGCGTGGCGTAACGTGTGGAGCGATGCACCTTTGGCCAACCCCTGACCCGCTCCTGAAAGGGAGGCGGCCTTCACGTGGGGGGCTTCGGTTGCTGGGGGACGGCCGCGCTTCGAAAAATGGGCCATCTAACCTCTGGGTGCACATAATTCACGGCACGACGCCGCTAGTCGCCTGAACGAACCGATGAGCGGGAAGCCGACAAACCAGCAACGTGATTTTCGGTGACCGGGGTTTGCCCAGGAGTGGTTGTTTCGGATTAGGCTTCGTGACTTGCTGCACGATTACTTAGCCAGCGCCCAACCCGGGCATCGGCGGAGTCTGCGTGGGCACAGGGCTAGACGGACTTGAGGCGTTTGGCTGAGAGACAGCAAATAGAAAATCCAAGAGCATCGAGAGAATGGGCCAGAGAATCACCACCAGAATCACGGTTCCAGTGCCTGAAAGAGTTTGTAGCTGCAGGAATTTGGCATCGGCAGTGTCTTGGCCGGCGCCTGACACAAAAGCGCTCCACACAATGATGCCGACTGCTACGCCTATGAATACAACGGACAGCATTAGCGTCAAACGGTGCACTTTGACCCACTCGACGTTCGCGCCAAAGTTCTGAAGAACTCTTTGGCCGAGCACGCGGGAAAGAACCAATAGGCAAATAGGGCCAAGCATTTGAGCAATCCACTTTAGAACTTCACCCGTGATAGGTCCCAGACGCGGGGCTGGTCCGACGCTAAACACGAGCGTGACCAACATCGCTGCTACCACACCCCCGATCCAACATGCAAGAAGTCTGAAATTCAGATTGTTTCGCTCTTCTTCGTTCATTGCACCCTCTTTTTCGCGCGTTTAGTGAAAGTGATCCTGGTCCAGCCCCCATCCTTTAAGGTGGTCGTTGGCGTGCAGTCTCGCCGGTGTCGGAGGCACCCTACGCTGCGGAAACCCCCCGTCGCAATCGTACTCGTAAACCCAAATGGCCTGACTCGGGGACTTGGGGTCATTCGCTGGCACAGCCGAGCTCGACAAGACCTTTTGCACCCATTGAGAGGTGTAGGGGCTTACGACGTTAGCGAAGTCATCATAACCAACTCCGGCGGACGGCAGCGCTGGTTGGAAGTTCATCGGCAGTTCACTTGATCCAAAGAAAACGATCAGTTCGCGAAGCGAAACTTTTCTAATGAGTAGATTGGCGAAGAACCTTTCAAGTGGCGACCTCCCTGCGGACCGCATCACGAAGCATGCGTCAGGCGCTGCGTAGGGCGCACCCTTGGGGGTAAATTCCCTCGGGGGGGTGATAACGGCATCACAATCGCTGCTCCGACAGTACTCGAAAACTGTGCTCATATCCTGCGGCTGGTCCTTAGCCTCCGCCAAGAAGGTGGTTATATTACCCAAGTTCTTTGTCCAGATGCCTTTCAGATCCTTGACATCTTTTCTCATTGCGGAGGTAGATGGAGTTGGCAGACGTGCGCCCTGGTATAGTCGAGTGAGTGCGTTGACCTCTGTCATCGCTTTGATATCGGGACCGTCAAATACCGCGAAACTGAAGCCCGTCGCGGTACGCGTGGTGTGGTTGGCGACGAATTCAATCCGGTCATCGGATAAATTCCTCGCGCGAACCGGGTCCGGCGAACACGCCTGCACGATTTTCATTAAAGTCGCCGAGGTGTCATGAACGTCAGATGTGCCCGGTGCACCGAAACGCGCTACGGACTGCGGCAGGTCGGCCTTAGCCCGGACCGCGAAACGCAGTGTCACTCCCTTGGCGGAGCTAGCCTCTGTGGCGATAATCGCGGGGGTCTTGTTGCGTGCTTGGACCAATGGCACATTCGACCAAGGAACAAAGGATGGTCTCCGCAAGCGTTCGTCCCGAAAGAGATGTGCGAGACTTTGAACATCGGCCCTTTCGTCTATAGTGTCAGTAAACAAGAAAGATGCGTGATCTCCGACGACCGCCGCTTGTTCGGCTTCGTACCATTCGCTCGGCTTGTGTCCTCCCAGATTCTGGGGAGGAGGTTCGCAGCTGGATTGGCTGGCGCCGGCGACATTCAGAAGCTCCGCTAAGGTAATGTCTGGCTGGTTAACGCTTAAAGAATCGATTGGAGTCGTGTGCACGATCAATCCCATATTCCCCAAGTTTGGGCCCAGTGTCAGATTGTCGCCGATATCCGCGTATAGAATCTGGCCAACCGTGATTCGCTCGGAGACTTTAAGGTTGGAGACGGTAAACGGAGGCGCCGCGAGGCCTAATGTGCGGTGGATGCAACTGGACGTCAAGGTCGCTAAAGCGAGGACGGCGAGTCTTGCGAGATGGCGCCGAGGAACGCTGAACAGCGCATTAGCGCCGCAATCGCTCATCCGAGGCCAGCGGGCGACCATAATCCCCATCAGTGTCGCCGGGGATTCGCGGATTGGCGGCCACACCAGGCAAAACATCTTTCGTGAGTTTACCATCGTTGCGGACCGATCTCACGCACTTTGAATCGGCGCAAGGAATAGCATTCCGCAAGACCGCTCCCCATAGGTCGCCGTCCCGTCGAGTTGACGGAGGCGCCCATCTCGTTGTTTGTTGCGTCGCAACCCCGCCTCTTCCGGCCAGATCGCCTAGGGCCTGGGATGGGCCTCGAACTGATCGGCCTTGGATCGCGTGGCCTTTCGATGTCCGCTCCTCAGTTCACCACTTTGGATTTGCTCGCCTCCCGAGCGGGTTGCATAATCCTGTCCCACATCTCGGCAACCTCGCGGTCCTTGCCACGGATCGCGTGGCTGTAGATGTCGGCGGTCGTGCGCACTGAGGAGTGGCCCATGCGCTCGGAGATGGTCGCGAGGCCCGCGCCCTCTTCGAGTAGCAGGCTCGCGTGGGTGTGGCGTACCGTGTGAAGCGATGCACCCTTGGGCAGGCCCAGGCGGCGGCAGATGCGCGACACAGTTGAGGAGATCGAATTCGGCATCAGCGGCGTCCCGTCCGGGTTGGAGAACACCAGATCGAGGTCGGCGCGGTAGTCCGGGCCAAACTGTCGGCGGAACTCAACCTGCCGCAGCCGATGCGCCTCGATTACCACTGGCATCGTCGGTGGCAGCGCGATCTTGCGGGGCACCTCCGTCTTGGTGGCTTTGAAGATCAGCCCATCCTTGGTCTGGCAGAGCGACCGGTCCACGAAGGCAGTGTTGTCGCGGATGTCGCACCAGCGCAAGGCCAACACCTCACCGCGGCGGCAGCCGGTGGCTGCGCACATCTCCAGGAACGTCGAGAGGCACCACGGACCCAAAGCGGTATGAATCAGCGTCTCCTGCTCGTATGGAAGCAGCGATAGCCCGGCGCGCCTCTTCAGTTTGGGCAGATCGCTGTGAGTCACCGGATTGGTGGTGGTCAGCCCCCACTTGATGGCGCGCACGAACGCCGAAGAGACTATGCCGGCGATGTTGCGGACCGTCTTCGGCTTCATTGGGCGCGACTCCTTGGTCCTGCGGGTGTGGCCGCCTGACCTCAGCAGGCGGGCCCATTCGCGACTTAGATTCAACGGCGTGATCTCGTTCAGGTTCATGGCGAGCAGTTCCGGCGAGAGATAGGCCCGCATCGTCTGGTATCCCTCAATTGTGGTGGGCGCGAGGTTTTCCTTCGCGTGCTGCTGCATGAACTCTTCGAGAAGCATCGCCAGGGTCGTCGGCATCGGCGCGGCGACGCCCCCGGCGCTGGCCTTGCGCACCTGCTCCTCGGCGCGGCGCGATGTTTCGGCGGCTACCGCCTCCTGCTTCGTCGCGAACCCGGATTTCCAGAAAAGCTCCTGCTTCTCACGGGTGGCTCCCAGGGTGAATTGGTAGCGCCATACCACCTTTCCCGATGTGTTTTTGCGTTTGTAGACGGGCATAACGTCACGTCACCTTATGCTCGGTTCTGCGTTGAAGTCCAGTCGGCATCCCGCAGGTGCGCTCCCAGTTTTCGAAAGCGTGCCGGGTGACGATCCACCGTCGCCCGAGGCGGATGGCAGGAATGATGCTCTGCTCCAACATCGTGTAGACCGCCGGCCGGCCGATGTCCAGTCGATGCGCGATTTCCTCAACTGTCATCCTCGCCCGGGGATTTGTGGCGAGCCCACATCCTTTCCCATATGGCAGGTACCGTGGCACAGGGCTCGTACTGGACTGGAATTCGATTGAAGTTTCGGGCGGTCGCATGGCCGTGTCGATTCGACACCCACAACGGTCTCCGCCCGGCGGTCGACGCGCTGTCTGGTGGGTTTCTGAACACTATATACGCGGAAGGTTGGAAAAGTGTCCGGTTCTGGGTCGCCTTGGAGAGTGTGCTTTAAAAAATAAAGCTCGGTCTTGGGAGCCAAATCGCCGGCGATATAAGATGCAAATGGCTGCCATTGGGCTCCCGCTAAAAACTGAAACAATTCCACATCGTCCTGTTTGTTTGGTAGTATGAAGCAAAGAGAGGCCCTTGTACCCGTGGATGGGGAAGCCGGGGCCCGCTTCGGGCAGTCCGAATCCATGGCACATCTCTCTTGTGCGGAGATGGATTCCTATGCCTGCTCTTTGCGTCGCGAAACTCTCCCTGCGGCCGAAACAATGCGTCGCAGTTGAGGCGAGGCATCCCTCCGCACGGCAACTTCTCCTGAACAGATCGCGCCGACGATTCTTTCAGTCCTCTTGGTTGTCGGACCCGAACAACCTGGCCGAAGCTGCTGTCCCAACGGCGTCCCCGATTCAAAACAGCAAAGGAGGCTCGTTCGGGATATGACGTCAATCAAACTGCTCGGTCCGCCTGATTATAGTGCCGACGAACAAGCGGCCCTGATCGATTTCGTTCTGGCGCTCCGGAAATCGCACGTCCAGGAATTCCTGAGGGATGCCGAGCTATCCGGGTATTCTGGAACCAAAGAGGACTTGCGCGCGAGGATTCAAGAAGCCCTCGATGAGGGCGAAATCACCTACCCGCAGTTGGTGGACTTCCTCGACTCGGTGGTCCCGTGGGGCAAGCAGCACGTTTTCCTCTACCGCGGGCCTCAAACCGATATCCAGGCGTGGAAGGACCCAGATTACGTCCACGACCTCCTGAAACGACACCGGATTGGAAAGCTCTTCAACGCCAAGCTTCCCTTGATTCATCCTGACAAGCTCACTCTGTCTTCGGTAGCTCATGCCGATGGAAGACTGCGGATCACGGCCGTTCAGATGCGTGAATATCGGGAAAGGGTGCCCGAGCACGACGAGGAGAAAGAGATAAACGGCGAAAGGATATTTCTCAAGGCGTACAAGGACCACTGGACGCGAACGCTTGCGGGGTTCGAGTGGGACTTGAACGCTAACGTCGCGATGCTCCAGATTACGCAGCTCCAGGAGGACGGAGACTACGAGGACCTCGCCGAGGAGTTTTCTCGTCTTGTGAAAGCTTGGCTCGACATCAAGCAGTTCGGCGCAGTCGATCTGCGCCCAGTGATCCCCAAGCTTCACGAGCTCGAAAAGAACGGTCAGGCCGAAGCGCGTTCTCACGGAATCGACTATCGAACGCTGCTGGGGAGGCGGATTTCGGCACGCAGCCCCAACCCGCGGGCCTCGGTACACGGCGAACCCCACATTGACGATGCAATGGAGAACGTGCGAAAGAACAGCGTCGGACACCTTGGTAATTTCTATTGGCTGGCTGGCAAGAAGCCGGGTCCGGGCGCGAATCCCTTGAGCGGCGACGTCCACCTGATGATCGTGGGCGCGAACTCGCGTGTTAATTTTCCAACTCCGAATGCAGAGGACGTGGTGAGGTATGTTCTTCACAGAATCCGCGCGCATTGCTGAACAACACCCAGATCTTGCGCGCACCTTCGAACTCCTGGATTCCCAATTGGGCAAACTGGGCCCCGGCGACGTTATCCGACCTGGTGATTTAGCCAGCTTCCTAAGAATCGATCTGAATCAGATCCGCTCGGCACTCGAATTATTCGCAACGGAGGGAGTGCTTAGTCGGGCTGAAATGATCGAGTGCTCATACTGCCAAATGGCGGCTCCGCGGTCAGACTATCAGGACGCGCTGGATGAGGAGGACGAATACCGATGTACGAGTTGCGACCGTCCGCTCACGGATCGGACGATGCGGGTCATCGCGGCCTACCAGCGCGGCGAGAAGTGGCCGGATGCTCCAGTCTCAAACTTGGCCGTTGTGCCCCATGTTGCGTCATCAGGCAGTTCCTACCCTATGCTCGATGAGCTGGGTTGGTATACCTACGACCGTCTCGCTGACGCGTTCAATGTGGGTAAGGATGCGCTCCGCAAGAGACTGGACCGTTTTCGGGAACATAAGCTGAACGGCTGGAAGGAGACGGACGATCGTCGCCCGAGGGAAGGAAAGTACCTCTACCAGCTCCAGGCCGTTAGGACCGTCATCGACGAACTGCGCGCGTCCAGCCAGCGTCCAGCGAAATAGTTTTCTTTGCCGGATCTCGCCCGCAGCCGCATCAAATAGAATCGTCCAGCGTCCAGCGACCGTCCGCTGACAACACAAACATCGCCCAAGCCCTAATGCTGCGGTTGTTAGCAAGCGCTACCGTACCAACGCGTGTCCGGCAGCAGGGATAAAGTGAGGGCGATTTTGATGAACGGCGGTCCGCAATCAACACAAGATCTGCGAAATTCTGAGCGCCAGTTCGTGGCTGGTCTTCAGCGCCTCGGTCATGGCCGGCTCCAAGGTCTAGCAATCCGCCACGGCGAACTTGTGCTCGATCCGTGGCCGACCACCATTCGGGACGTTAAGTTCGGCGCACGAGCAAATCAGCCCGAGCCCAAGGCCGACGACTTCCTCCTTAAGCAACAGCTTGTCGAGTTCTTTGAATACGTCCGCTCCGTGGAGTCGGGCGTCATTCGGGTCCTCGAAGTGAAGAACGGCTTGCCGTTCTCGATGTCCATCGAGAAGGAAACGATCAGCCATGACTGATCAGGTTTTCGAGCAGGCGTATTCCATGGCGTGCCGCGCTGCGCGTGCGCGACTGGCTGCCGCCGTTGCGATGGGCGCCCTGCCTCGGCAGGACTGCGAGGATTTGGAGCAGGAGGCGCTCATGGCCGTCTGGCGGGCGCTGGAACGGTTCGACCCTTCGCGCGCTTCGCTACGGACCTTCGTCGAAATGGTTGTCGCCGCGAGGTTCGCGTCACTTATGCGGACGCGCCGCTCTCTGCCCGTGCTTGGACCGGTTGACGAATGTCACGTGATCGGCCTTGACGGAATTCCGGCACTGGAATTTCGCGTGGATCTCCAGCGCGCGTGCGCTTCGCTGACTGAACCGGACCGCCGCCTTGCCAGCTTCTTAACCGATTACACGCCCACGGAAGCAGGCCGTGCCTTGGGGATTGCAAGGTCGAGCGTGTATGAATCTATCCACCGCATCCGACTGGCGTTCAAGAAGGCCGCTTTCGGACGGCGCACAGGTCGCGGATGATGACGAACGGGCCGCTCTTCCCGGCGGAACTAACGGCTCGAAACCAGTGGTGCCTTTGGCGGATTGAGCCTGACCGGAAGGGACGCCCGACCAAGGTCCCCTACAGGCCCGACGGTAGGAAGGCGGCCAGCGATGATCCGTCGACATGGAGCGCATTCCAGAAGGTTTGTGACGTGCTTCGGGAGCAGCCGCGGAGCTATAACGGCGTGGGGTTTTTCTTCTCGGCGGACGACCCAATTTGCGGTATTGATCTGGACACCAGCCTGGATGGAGACGGCAACTCCCAGGGTTGGGCGACAGATATTCTCAGCCGATTCCAGAATACGTATTGTGCACGGTCCGTCTCCGGCCATGGATTGCACATCCTCTGCCACGCCAGCCTGCCAGGCAAAGGACGGAACTTCTATGTCCCCGATGGCCCGATTGATGCCAACGGCAAGCGAGCTCAAATCGGCACCTTCGATCGAGCCCGGTTCTTTGCCTTGACGGGGGAGCGGCACCGAGATTCACCGCTGGAGTTGACAGATCACCAGGAAACGGTCGAGTGGCTCCTGGATCTCATGCAGCGGCGTCGCCGGGTTGATCGTCCCGAACGGGAAGACGAATTATCCGATTCAGAGATCATCGAGCGTGCCCGTCGAGCAAAGAACGGTGCGAAGTTCGATAGGCTCTGGGCGGGAGATTGGCAGAGCGACTACGGGTCGCAGTCCGAGGCAGACCTCGCGTTGTGCTGCATCCTCGCGTTCTGGTGCGGTCCCAACTCGTCGCGGATCGAGGCATTGTTCGCGCAAAGTAGTCTTGCCCGCGACAAGTGGTCCGAGCGAGAAGACTACCGCGAACGCACGATTCAGGCGGCTATTGAGCAGACGAAGGAATTCTACGGGACCCAAAAGCGACATTCGCAGCCAGCCACTGCCGCAGAAGTTCCGTCAGGCCGCCCAGGACAGGATACACTTCCAGAAATCTGGGTGGGTGCCAGGCAGCTTCCGGCAATTGCTGGTGACGCTCTCGCAGCGCTCCAAGCCGCCAACGCCCCGCCGGAACTGTTCGTCAGGAGCGGACGCATGGTGGCCGTGATCCGCGACGAAAGAGACCGCCACGTAATCTCGGAAATCTCGGAGGCCGCCCTTCGCGGGCGCATGGCTCGAAGTGGATTCTATTACAAACTCAACAAAGACCAGGAGCGCATCGAGTGCGCGCCGCCGCTGGACGCCGTGCGGGATATCCTGGCGCTCCCGCCGAGCGTATGGGAATTCCCTCCGCTGGAGGCGCTGATCGAAACGCCATTCCTACGGCCAAACGGAACCGTCTGTATGAACCCCGGCTACGATGCGGCTACGTACCTCTTCTACGCTCCTACGCCGGGTCTGCGCCTGCCGGAGATCCCGGAAGCGCCCATGATCGACGACGTTGAGGCGATGCTGGACCTTATCGATTCCGCGATCTGTGACTTCCCATTCGTGGATGCCTCGTGCAAGGCGAATGCCCTCGCGTCTATGCTCACTCCCGTTGTGCGCCCGGCGATCGACAGCCCGACGCCGCTCGCGCTCTATGACGCTCCCCAGGCGGGCACAGGGAAAACTCTGCTGGCTGAGGTGGTCGCCATCATTGCCACTGGCCGTGCCGCCGAAACGTTTTCAGCCCCGCGAGATCCAGAGGAATGGCGCAAGAAGATTACCACCGCCCTAGTATCAGGTACAGGCGTTGTCGTAATCGACAACGTGAACTACCGGCTCGATTCCGACGCGCTGTGCAGTGCGATCACGGCGACCACCATTTCGGATCGCTTGTTTCGGACATTCGAGCGAATTGTGTTGCCCGTCAAGTGTGCTTGGATCGCGACCGGCAATAATGTGCAACTCGCGGGTGACATGCCGCGGCGGTGCTACTGGATACGTCTGGATGCAAAGCAATCAAAACCCTTCCACCGAACTGGCTTCAGGCATGAAAATCTTCGCACGTGGGTGACGGAGCACCGTGGCGACCTGATTGCCGCCCTCTTGATCTTGGCGCGGTATTGGTTTCTTCAGGGTCGGCCCAAGCCGAAGAAAGTGACAACGCTCGGCAGCTTTGAGTCCTGGTGCAACGTGGTCGGCGGAATTCTCGAACTGGCAGGCGTCGAGGGTTTCCTTGGCAACGCCGAGGTGATGTTCGAGCAGGCGGACTCGGACGGCGTCCAATGGGAGGTTTTCCTGTTGGTGCTGGCGGACGTATTCGACGACGAGCCTTTTCGCGTGACCGACGTAGTCGGGAAGTTGATGAGTAACGGTGCCTGCGGGCCGGATTCAAAGCGTCTCCGGGAGGCGCTCCCAGACTTCCTAGCGGAGGCGGCGGATAAAGCAGGAGGATTCTTCCAGCGGCGCCTCGGCAGATGCTTCTCGGAACGAATCGGGCGGCGTTTCGGTGAGAGCCAGGTGTTCGTAGAGCGAGCGGGTGAGCATGGCAAAACGAAGGTTCAAATGTGGAGGATCGTGAAACCGTCTCCGCTCACCTCGTAACTCCGCAATAGCTCCCGTCGTTTCAGCCGCCATACCTGGCCCTATTCAGACAGCGCTCCGATTAGACTAAGTAACAAGCGTTCCCGCTGTGAATTGTCATGCGCGCCTTGTACCAGAGCCTGGCGGCTCTCGATCCCCACACATTTGAAGTCCTCATATTTCAGCTAGTCAAAGCACGTTATCCGCACGCCGATGTCAAGCACATTGACGGTCGTGGCGGGGATCAGGGGCTGGATGTGATTCGCGGCCAACTCGATGAGAGCCCTACAATATGGCAATGTAAATCGTTCCCCAACGGCATCAAAGACTCCCAGAAGCGACAGATCAAAGAGAGCCTTGACCAGGCGCTCCGGCACTTCACCCCTCGGCGCTGGATACTCTGTTTGTCCACGGATATGGATATCCGAGCGCTGCGGTGGTTTCAGCGCCTCGCGGCATCGCGCGCGAACGCGACCCAAATTGTCCTTTGGCCTGCGAGCGACTTGGTCAGGGAGCTCCTGTATCAACATACGATCCGCGAAGCATTCTTCCCCAACACGGTAATAGGCACGAGGGAGGTGAGGGAGGCTCTCGCAAAAACAGGCGAGCTTAGCGAAACCGAACTCGCGACCATGACTGCGGAGAACGCGGACCTGTACCTTCAAAGGCTTCAGGCCTACGATGCACGATTCACCTATGCACTAACTTTCACGCGCGATCGTCAACCAGAAAGGCGTGTTGCACCGGGTGCCCTGTTAACCATGTAAAGTGGACCCCATTGTCAAGACCATTTTTTGTCCGCAATAAGCTAATGCTCGGCGGCGTCTTGGGTTTGAGTTTTGGGGCGGCGGGTGAGGCCGCCCCTTGCCATTCCGGCCCTTGAAT
>Ga0182024_10023902_pt1 | contig 10905 bp, 11 predicted proteins | sample P32metaG_FD_120480 | JGI IMG/M metagenome (GOLD analysis project Ga0182024, IMG submission 120480) | Permafrost microbial communities from Stordalen Mire, Sweden - P3-2 metaG (Illumina Assembly) | ecosystem: Environmental > Terrestrial > Soil > Wetlands > Permafrost | place: Sweden: Stordalen... | reverse complement strand
GGACGCGACGCGCATCAACCCCGAGCACCGCCGCGCCTGGGGCTACCTGGGCCTGGCGCTGCAGAAGCTGGGGGAGCTCGAGGAGGCGCAGCGGGCCTTCGAGCGCGGCGGCCATCCGACCATGGCGCGGCGCGTGAGCGAGGGGCGGCAGCGCGTGACCATGCCCGCACCGGCCGGAGGGGGGACCGGGATCGACGACGGCGGGCGCTCCGTGACGGAGACGGCGTTCACGGAGCTCGACGAGGGCGAGCTGCGGTTCGCGCTGGCGGAGCCGCGGGTGCCCCGGCACAGCGACTCGCCGTGGGACACCACGGACCCCGGCGACCTGGCGAAAGCCTCCGGCGCGCCGGGACGAACGCCGCCCGCGCCTGCGGTGGGCCGCGCCGTCTCGGTGCGGCCGCCGACCCCCCCCCGCACCGGCGGCCCGCCGACCACGCCGTCCGCACCGGCGGCGTCGACGCCTGTCGTCGAGGACCCCCGCGACCCGCCCGCCTCCCTCTCGCTTCCCTCGCCGGCGCGCGGGCCGCACGTGGCCCCTTCCCTCTTCGCGGACGCCACGGAGGCGCCCATCGCGCTGCACGCCCGCGGCGTCGTCGTCGTGCGCACCACCGAGAAGCAGGCCTTCGGGGCCAAGCTCGAGTCGCTGCGCGTCGTGCGGGGGACTGCGGCGACGTGCGTTCTTCACCGGCGCACGCGCGTCGCAGACACGCACGAAGTGCTGGGGGGGATCGGCAGCCCGGTGGTTCGCGTGTCGGGGAGCGCGCAGCTCGTGCTCGGACCGCGGGCGCGTCACACCCTCGTCCCGGTGGCGCTGGAGGACGAGCTGGCCTTCATTCGCGAGGATGCGCTCCTGGGGTTCGAGCTTCGCCTCGCCTACGAAAGCGGTCGCCTGGCGCTGGGGGCCCCCGGGGAAGGAAGCCGCAGTCCTGGCGAGGGGGCGCACGTCGTGCAGCTTCGCGGGAGCGGCGGGGTGGTGCTCGAGCTCTCGGGGACCCTGGCCAGCGTGCCATGCGCCGCGGGTCGGCCGCTCCTCGTGCGACGGGAGTGGATCGTCGGATGGTTGGGGCGCCTGGTGCCGCGTCCGCTGCCGCCGGCCGAGTCGCCCAACGGTCAGCGGGGGTTGATCGCATTCTCGGGCGAGGGCACGGTGCTGATCTGCGCCGGGTAAAGGGCGCCCTCCCCCGCCATGATCCCCGACCCTCTCGCACTCGTCCGGCCCACCCGGCGGACGCTCGCGCAAGATGCGCTGAACGTTCCCAACCTCCTCACGATGGGGCGGGTCGTCGCCATCCCCTTCTTCGTCTGGCTCCTCGACACGCCGACCCCGGTGCGAGGCTTCTGGGCGTGCATCGTCTTTACGCTCGCGGCCATCACCGATCTTCTGGATGGCTATCTGGCGCGCAAGCTCGGCGTGGTCAGCGTCCTCGGCAAATTTCTCGACCCCCTGGCAGACAAGCTCATCGTGATGGCGGCGCTGGTGTGGATGGTCCCCATGGGGCGCATGCCGGCGTGGGCCGTAGTGTTGCTCCTCGGGCGCGAGCTCAGCGTGACCGGCCTTCGCAGCGTGGCGGCGAGCGAGGGGGTGGTCATCAGCGCGGGCAACGAAGGCAAGACCAAGACGGCGCTGCAGATGATCGGCATCATCGCCCTCCTCCTCGGCTACCCGTATCACCTGTCCTATGCGGGGATCGACCTCGGGGTGGTCGACCTCGTCCACGTGGGCCGCATGCTGGTCTACCTGTCGCTCCTCTTTTCGTTCGCCAGCGCGGCACAGTACGTGCGGCTCTTCGCCGAGGCAGTCCAGGCCAAGGAGACGCGGCGCGACGCGCCAGGGTGACGCGACTCGCTCGTGCCGCTGGCGTTCCCCTTCGGTTTCTGGATAAGTTCGCGCCACGGACCCCTCCATGCGCCCCCGCTTTGCCTCCCTTCTTCTCCCTCTCGTCGCTGGGCTTCTCTTCGTCTCGTTCGGCGCGTGCACGAACGAGGGCGAGGGGCAGCCGTGTGACACCAACGCCGGCAACGGCGGCAACGACGATTGCCAGAGCCCTCTCGTCTGCACGACGGGCCTGACCAACGCCACCGACCCGCGCTGCTGCCCGCCGAACCGCGCCGACGCCAAGACGCCAGAGTGTTCCCTCTCCGGCGCGAACTTCGACGGCGCCAGTCCCGCCCCGCCGGACGCGTCGAGCCCGGAGGCCACCAGCTCCGAGGCTGCGGCGTCCGAGGCGAGCACGGACGCTCCGGCGGAGGGTGCGGCCGAGGCGGCGACGCTTCCCGAGGGATCCGCTGCCGAAGCCGGGGACTGACGTCCGTGCCGCCGTCGACACTGGTGCACGACGCGCAGCAAGCGCTCTGGTTGGTCCTGGCCGTCTCGCTCCCCGTGCTGGCCGTGGCGGCGGTGGTGGGCCTCCTCATCGCGGCGTTCCAGGCCGCATCGCAGATCCAGGACCCTACGCTCGCGCACTTGCCCCGGCTGCTTGCGGTGATTGCGGCCGTCGCGCTCCTCGGGCCCTGGATGGGTCATCAGGTGGCGACGTTCGCGCAGCAAATGTTCGCCGCGAGGTAAAAGGCCGCGGACGGCCAGAGCGGCCGGGAGTGACGACGATGCCAGGCAAGGGCGGAGCGCCCGCGGCCGTTTGACCCCGCTCTGCCCGTCTGATAGCTCCACCGCGATGAGTGAATCGTCACTCAGTGCGCGGCGCGCGCGACGCCGGTCGGGGCGAGCCGTACGCGCGGGCGACAAGCGCGAGCGCATCCTCGATGCCGCCGTGCGCGTCTTCGCCAAGAAAGGCTTCCACGCCACGCGGGTCAGCGAGGTGGCCAAAGCGGCCGGCGTCGCCGACGGAACCATTTACCTCTATTTCAAGTCGAAGGACGAGCTCCTGGTCTCCCTCTTCGAGGATCGCGTGGAACGCCTGCTGACCTTCCTCCAGACCGAGCTGCCGGCGACGTCGGGGGCGTCGGCGAAACTGCGGCGCATCATCGAGCTCCAGCTCGGGCTTCTGGAGGGCGAGCGCGATCTGGCCGAGGTCGTCACCGTCATTTTGCGCCAGTCGACCAAGTTGATGAAGGAATATGCGGCGCCGAAGTTCACGGCCTACCTCGACGCCATCGCGCGCGTCGTCGCCGACGGGCAGGCCTCGGGCGAGCTGCGGGGCGACGTCTCACCCCACCTGGCGGCGCGCGCGATCTTCGGCGCGCTCGACGGGATCACCATGACCTGGGCGCTGGGCAAGGCCGATCGAGGGGGACTGGTGCGTGCGTCCGGACAGCTGGCCGAGCTGGTCTTGCGGGGGCTGTCGCCGCAGGGCGAGCGGCGATGAGCCCGGGCGGGAAACGCCTGCGGGAGCGCGCCCGCGTGCTCGGGCAGGTGCGCGGCTTCTTCGACGCGCGCGGCTACCTGGAAGTGCAGACGCCCATCGTCGTTCCCTCCCCAGGCCTCGACCTGCACCTCGACGCGTTCGAGGTGACCGGGGCAGAGGGCGGAACGGCAAAGTGGCTGATCACCTCGCCCGAGTACCAGATGAAGCGTCTCCTGGCCGAGGGCTGGGAGCGCATCTACCAGATCGTGGCATGTTTTCGTCGCGGCGAAATGGGCGAGCGCCACAACCCGGAATTCACCATGCTCGAGTGGTACCGCGCCAACGCGGGCGTCGAGACGGTGATGCGCGACACCGAGCAGCTGGTGGCTGCGGTGACCGGCGGCACGGTGCGGCTCGGTCCGCGCGCGATCGACGTGCTGCCGCCGCTGGAGCGGTGGACGGTGTGCGCGGCGTTCCAGCGCTTCGCGGGCTGGCCGGAGGAGGCCACGCTCGACGCCGCGGCGCGCGACGAGGACCGCTACTTCCGCGCGCTGGTGGAGGAGGTCGAGCCGCAGCTGGCGGCGCTGGATCACGGCGTTTTTCTGGTCGACTACCCGGCGACGCAGGCCTCGCTGGCGCGGAGAAAGCCGGGCGACCCGCGCCTGGCCGAGCGCTTCGAGCTTTACGTCGGGGGTGTGGAGCTGTGCAACGGCTTCGGCGAGCTGGTGGACCCGGTAGAGCAACGCGCGCGCCTGGAGGCCGACCAGAGAGCCCGCCGCGAGCGCGGGCTCGCCGTGTACCCGCTCGACGAGCGCTTCCTCGATGCGCTCGCCCGGGTACCCCCGAGCGCGGGCAACGCGCTGGGGCTCGACCGCCTGGTCGCCCTCGCCTGCGGGACCACGGAGATCGCCCAAGTTCTCGCTTTCGCCGCCGACGAGCTGTGAGGCCAGCGACGCGCGACGGGGGCAAGCGCCCGTTGCCTCAGGCGCCGAGCAGAGAGGCGCGCATCCGCCCCGTGGCCAGCTCGACGGCGTCCGACAGCGTGGGAACGATGAGGGTTTGCATGGCCCGCTTCACGTCGCTCGCGCGGCCCGTCATGGCGAAGACCAGGCACTGGTTGTAGACGCCCGCCGTGGCGCGGGAGAGCAACGCCTGCGCCCCGAAGCCCATCTCGGTGCGAAGCATGTCGCGAAAGGCATCGCCGAACCCCTCGATGCGCCGCTCGACGAAGGTGTCGATGGCCTCGCTGGTGGTGTCGCGCGGTCCGAAGCCGGTGCCCCCGACCAGGATGATCGCGTCGGCCTCGTTGGCATTGGAGACGTTGGAGACGAGCTGCTGGATGAACTGGCGCTCGCCGTTGACGAAAACGTTGCGCACCAGCTTCATCTTGGCGGCGCGCACCTCCTCGGCGGCGATCTTTCCCAGATCCTCGCCGCCGCGGGTCTGCGCCGCCATGACCGTGCCGACGAGGACGCGGGGGACCGGGCGCTCCGCTTGGATCATCGCTGGCGATTCTAGCGCGGATTATTCGCGCTGCAGGAGGTCGTGAAGAATCCGGGCTAAATCTCCGCAAAAAGGACGTAGGTGATTTCGATTCATCCGTCTTCGGGCACGGCGATTCCCACCGCTCGCATGAGGCGCAGGGCATTGGAGCTTTGAACGATCCCCGGGCGAAGCACATAGTCGAAGGTCATCGTGTCGCCGGCGACCTGCTCCTCGAAGTGCACGTTCTCCACCCGTCCGCCCAGCTCACGCTCCAGCGCGGTGATGCCCAGATCGTGCGTCGACACCGCCCCCAGCGCTCCGTCCTCGACGAGAACGCGGACCACCGCGCATGCCCCCACGACGCGCTCGCGGGAGTTGGTGCCGTGCAGGATCTCGTCCAGGAGAAATAGGACCGGAGGGCCGCCCGGCCGGTGGGCGAGGTCGAGTACGCGCTTCAAGGCGCGTAGCTCGGCGTAAAAGTGCGACACTCCCTCCTCGAGCGAGTCCTCGATACGCATGCTGGTGGCGACTCGCGCAGCGCCGATGCGCAGGGCCGCGGCGCAGACGGGAGCTCCGGCGAAGGCCAGCACCGCGTTCACGCCGAGGGCGCGCAGCAGCGTGCTTTTGCCGGACATGTTCGACCCGGTCACCACCAGCGCGTGGCCGGCGGCGGGAAGAATCACGTCGTTGCCGACCCGGCGGCCGTCGGGGAGGAGCGGGTGGGCGAGGCCGCGCGCGTCGAGGACCGGCCCGTCCGCCAGCTCGGGCCACGCGAAGTCGGGATGCTCGAATGCGAACCCCGCCAGGGAGGCCAGGGCTTCGACCTCGCCCAGCGCGTCGAGCCACCCGCGAACGTGCATCCCTGCGCGGCGGCGCCACCGGAGCAGCGCGAAAGCGCAGTGAACGTCCCACAAGAGGAGCGGGCCGATGAGCAGGCGGAAGACCTCGTTGCGGCGCGCGTCGACGTACCCGACGATTCGCTCCAGCGAGGCGATCTCCTCGCTCGCCTGGCGCGTCCCCGACGCGAGCCGCTCTCGAAGTTCGCGCAAGAGGGGCGCCTCGAACGGCTCGGCCTCGAGGGCGGCGATCATCGATCGCCAGCGCGTCGCTGCGGACTGACGGTCGGAGGCGACCGAGAGCATCGCCGTCAAACGGGCGCCCAGGGCGATCCCGATGGCAAGCTGCCCCACCACCACCAGCGTGACCACCGCACCGCGCAGGCCCAGAGAACCGAGGGCGATGACCGCAAACGTCGCGGCCGGGAGAACCCACCCCGCGACTGCCAGCGCCGGCGAGAGACCGCGCTGATCCTCGGCCCAGGCCAGGAGCGGCAGCGGATCGGGCTTCTCGTCGGCGAGAACGCCTCCGGCGGTGGCCAGCGCCTCGCGGAAGGCCGGGCGAGCGGTCAGATCGCGCACCGCTTCTTGACGGGCCTGCACCTCGGCCGGCCACGCCCCGGGATCCTCCAAAGACAGGAGCTTTGCCAGCCGGTCCTCGCCGAGGCGGGTCTCCGTCGCGTCGACCATCTGCATCAGCGAGGCATGCCCGAAGATGTCGAGATCGTTCGCAAACGGGTGAAAGGTTGACTTGAAGCGCTCGCTCGCTCGGGGCAGAGCATCCCAGGCGTGGTCCATCCGTGCCAGCCCGCGCTGGTGGAACCGGAGGGCCGCCGAAGCACGGTCCCGGCATTCGTGCACTCGCGCGTGGACGAGGACGAGCGCCACGAAACCCACGGCGTCGGCCGCCACCGCCCATCCCGCCCAGGCCCCCAGCCGTCCCCACACCAGGCCGCCGACGAAGACCAGCGCCAGCACGGCCAGTACGAGCCGCGTCGTCCCGATGGCCCGCGCGCGATCCTCGAACCCGGCCACTTCGCGCGCTCGCTGGTCGCGGCCTTGCTGATAGGTTGCCCTCGCCTCCACGGGGGCCTTGTTACCACGAGCGCTGCAGCGGTCAGGCGGCGCGCGACGAACGGCGCGACGAGGATCGCGCGTGCGCCGCCCCGGCCGGCAGCAGTCCCACCGCCACGGCCAGGCCCGCCAGCGTGAGCCTCGGGGCCTGACCGCGTCGCCGCTCGACCAGGCCGGCCGAGTCGAGCCGTCGCATCGCGGCGCGAACCCGGGCCCGCGATCCGCCCACCCGGAGGGCCAGCGCTTCCTCGTCGGCTGCCTCGCACCGCCTGGCCACCCTCAACATCGCCCGGAGAACCGTCGCCTCGATGTTCATGAGGGCACCGTAAGACAGTACTGAACATACGTCCAAGAGAAAGGATGCGAACCAGGGGGCCCCGGGGCGTCTACATCATCCCCAGCTCGTGGAAAAGGAAGGTGAGCTCGGCGCCGAGCTCGACGACCAGCTTGGCCACGGGCTTTCCGGCGCCGTGTCCGGCCCGGCTCTCGACCCGCAGGAGGATGGGGCGGGACGGGTCCGCCTGCGCCTCCTGGAGACGCGCCGCCATCTTGCGAGCGTGCATGGGATCGACCCGCGAGTCGCTCTCGGCCGTCGTGAAGAGAACCGCGGGGTAGGCCACACCGGCTCTCACCCGATGGTACGGCGAGTAGGCATGGAGCCAGGCGAATGCGGCCGGGTCGTCGGGATCGCCGTACTCCGCCGTCCACAGGCCGCCGATGCGGAAGCGGTGGTAGCGCAGCATGTCGGCCAGGGGCACGAGGCTCAATCCGGCGCGGAAGAGCTCCGGCCGCTGGGTGATCGCCGCCGCTACCAGCAGCCCGCCGTTGGAGCCGCCGACGACGCCCAGCCTCCCGGGACACGTCACCTGGGCCCGTACGAGCTCCTCCGCGCAGGCGAAGAGATCGTCGAACACGTTCTGCTTTCGCTCGAGCATCCCCCCACGGTGCCAGTCCTCGCCGAGCTCCCCGCCCCCCCGCAGAAGCGCCACCGCCCACGCCCCGCCTCGCTCGACCGTGGCGAGCGTGCGCGCGCTGAAGGACGGCGTCAGCGCGATGTTGAAGCCGCCGTAGCCGTAGAGCACGGCGGGGCGCTGTCCGTCCCTCGGGGCGCCGGCGCTCTCCACCACGAACATGGGGATGCGCGTCCCGTCCCGGCTGGTGGCGTAGAGCATCGAGACCTGAAGGTCGTCGAGGGACAGTCCTTGGCCGACCTGGTCCCAGGTCGTGGTCCGGCCGGTTCCCGGGTCGAAGCGCAGCACCCGCCAGGGCGTTGCGAACGATGTGAACTCCACGAATGCTTCCTCTCCGTCCCACGCTCCGCCGATCGCCGCCGACCCCAGCACGGGCAGGCCGACGGCCCCGAGGTGCGCGCCGTCGCGGTCGAACCGCTCGATGCGCGCGCTGGCCTCGCGGAGGTAAGACGCCACGAGGATGCGCGAGGGCCCGCCGACCGGGACCACGTCGCTGAGTACGTCCGCGGTCTCGGGCAAGACCACCTTCCACTTCGCCCGCTCGGGCGCGTGGTAGTCCACTTCGAAGAGTCGGTAGCGTGGCGCGCCGTCGTTCGACATGACGTAGAGGACGTCGTCCAGCGGGTTCGGCTCGTAGAGCGCCTCGACGCCGGTCGCCACCGCCACCCAGGGATGCCCTCCAGGCGGCGAGCCGACCTTGGCCAGATCGCGCAGCCAGACCTCGCTCTTCTGCCAGCCCATGTGCACGCGGACCACCAGCCAGCGGCCGCCCGGCGAGAGCAGAACGGAGGGGACATCGAGCTTGTCCCGACGTTCCCCGAAGACCGGCGCATCGGCGATCCAGTCGTCGCCCAGCGTGTGGTGGTAGACACGGCAGAAGTACTTCTCGTCGCCGGGCGGGACCTCACCGGGGACCGGGTAGCGCGTGTAGAAGAAGGTCTCGCCGTCGGGGAGCCAGGCCACCGTGGCGTGGCGCGTGTGGGGGATGCGGTCGGGCAGGTCCACGCCGGTCGCCACGTCGCGTATGCGCAGCGTGCTCTCTTCGCTGCCCGCCTCGCTGACGCCCCACGCCACGCGCGAACCGTCGGGGGATGCGGCCCACCAGTCGATGGCGGTGGTCCCGTCGGCCGAGAGCGGCGACGGATCGATGAGCACGCGATCGATGCCGTCCACGCCGTCGCGCACGCAAAGGGCGGCCTGCTCCTGGGCTCCTTCGCGGCGCATGTGGAAGTAGCGCCTCGTTCCTTCGCGCGAGGTCCGGACCGCCGGAACGCCGGCATAGCCCACCGAGAGGAGCTCCCGGACGCGCCCGCGCAGAGCCTCTCGGCCCGGCACCTTGGCCAGCCAGGCCTCGGTCGCGGCGGTCTGCGCCTCGTCCCAGGCGCGCACCTCGGGCGAGTCGCCGTCCTCCAGCCAGCGGTAGGGGTCCGCCACGGCGACCCCGTGCAGCACCTCGAGCCGATCCTCCTTGCGTGTCTTCACTGGGTCGAGGCTACAGGCTCTGTGATAACCCGGAAGCGGATGCGACCCCTCGTCCTCCTGTCCAACGACGACGGGTATTCCAGCGACGGCATCCGCGCGATGCGCGACGCCCTCGTGGCCGCGGCGGACGTGGTGGTCCTCGCGCCCGAAAGCGAACAGAGCGCGTCGAGCCACTCGCTCAGCCTCTACCGGCCGTTGCGGCTGCGCCTGGTGGAGCCCGGCATCTTCGCCCTCGACGGGACGCCCGCCGACTGCGTCTACGTCGCGCTGCACGCGGGCGGCCGCGTCCTTCCGCGGCGGCCCGACCTGGTGGTCGCCGGCATCAACCACGGGATGAACCTCGGGCAGGACGCGTTCTACTCCGGCACCATCGCCGCGGCGCGCGAGGGCGCGTTGCGCGGCATCCCGGCCGTGGCCACCAGCGCCGACCCCGGTGCGGACCGGGTCGCGGTTGCCGCGCTGGGCGCGCGCGTCGCTTTCGAGCTCCTCGCCGCACGTCCGGCGACCGGCACGCTGCTCAACCTCAACGTTCCCCCGGCCTGGAATGGCGAGGTTCGGGCCACGCGTCTCGGCGCGCGCATCTACCAGGAGCTGGTGGACTTCCGCACCGATCCGCGCGGCCGCGAATACCTGTGGCTCGGCGGCCCGGGCGTTCGTCACGAGCGCGACGCGGGGACGGACACCGACGCGTACGACGACGCCGCCGCTTCGGTCACGCCGCTCCTGCTCGACCTGACGGCGCCGCTGGATCACGCGCGCACCGAGGCGCTCGTCGCCCGCGCCGCCGCGTCGAGGAGGTGAGCTTTCGCAGCAGTCCCGGGCTAGTGGTCCGTTTCCTAAGTCCCGCGGATAAGTCCGCGGGCGCGCTGCTTCGCAGCGCGAACGGACCACTAGACTTCTTTCCCGGGCCTTCGCCCCGAACCCCCAAAGCCGCTCCCGCGGCTTTGCTAGCAGCCCATCCCGCAAGATCATTGTGCTTATTTATTCGCGCGACTTGCGGGATGGTCTACTAGTCTGCGCGACCGCCGAACATGCCTACCAAGACGAAGAAAAAGACCCCCGCGAAGGAGAAGGTAAAGGCGGCCGCGAAGGCGAAGGGTCCGGCCCGCCGGGGCGTCGGTCACCGGGCGCCCGTCGCGGCGCTGCGCGTGTCGCGCCCCGTCGAGAGCTTCCAGCTCTGTCGCTCGCTCCTTCGCGAGGTGCCCGACTTCCCCAAGCCGGGCATCGTCTTCAAAGACATCACTCCCCTGCTGGCCAGCCCGCGCGCGCTGCACATCGTGCTCGACGGTATCGCCGAGCGCTTCATCGGCGAGCACGTCGACGTCATCGTCGGTATCGAGGCGCGCGGCTTCATCTTCGGCGGCGCCCTGGCGGCACGCCTGAACGCCAGCTTCGTCCCCGTGCGCAAGCCCGGCAAGCTCCCGGCCGCGGTCGATCGCGTCGAGCTGGTGACCGAATACAGCCGCGACGCCCTGGAGATGCACAAGGGGAGCATCCCGGAGGGCGCGAACGTGGTCGTGGTCGACGACGTCCTGGCGACCGGCGGCACGGCGATGGCCGCGGCCGCGCTGGTGAACAAGCAGGGCGGCTACGTGGTCGGCTACGCGTTCGTGGTGGAGCTGTCGTTTCTTGGTGGCCGCGAGCGGCTCCTGCCGGTCCGCGTGGAGAGCTGCCTCGTCTACTGAGTGCGGCTAAATCCGCGGTCACGAATGTGAACGCGGATTTAGCAACAAACCTGGGCAATAAATCAGCGTG
>Ga0182024_10023901_pt1 | contig 10905 bp, 10 predicted proteins | sample P32metaG_FD_120480 | JGI IMG/M metagenome (GOLD analysis project Ga0182024, IMG submission 120480) | Permafrost microbial communities from Stordalen Mire, Sweden - P3-2 metaG (Illumina Assembly) | ecosystem: Environmental > Terrestrial > Soil > Wetlands > Permafrost | place: Sweden: Stordalen... | reverse complement strand
CTTCGCGCCCTTCGTGGCGTCGGGCTCGCCGAGAAGGCACCGAGTTCGTGATTGCCCGAAGTCGCCGCATCGAGTCGGTGATCGACGCCGTGGGCAACACGCCGCTCGTGCGCCTTCGCCGTGTCGCGGCCAAGGCACCGGACGTCGCCGTGTACGCCAAACTCGAGTTTGCAAACCCCGGCGGCAGCGTCAAAGATCGCCCCGCGCTCCGGATGATGCAAGACGCGCTCGCCGACGGGCGCCTCACGCGAAAAAAGATCCTCATCGACTCGACGAGCGGCAATACCGGCGTCGCGTATTCCCTCTTTGGCGCGGCGCTCGGGATTCGCGTGCGGCTCGTCATGCCGTCCAACGTCTCCAAGGCGCGCAAGGACATCACCAAGGCCTTCGGAACCGAGATCATTTACTCCGATCCGCTCGAAGGCTCGGACGGTGCGATCAAGAAGGTCCGAGAAGTCGTTGCCAGCGACCCGGACACGTATTTTTATCCCGACCAGTACGCGAACCCCGGCAACCCTGGCGCCCACTACGACAGCACCGGTCCCGAAATCCTAGCGGCCGTCGGGGATACGATCACGCATTTTGTGGCCGGGCTCGGTACGACGGGCACGATGATGGGAACCTCGCGACGATTGAAGGAGCACACCCGCCGAATCGAGTGCGTCGCGGTCGAGCCGGATCAGGCGCTGCATGGGCTCGAGGGATTGAAGCACCTCGCGTCGAGCCTCGTTCCCCCCATCTACGACCCGACCGTTCCCGACGTGATCTGCCCTGTCAGCACGGAAGACGGCTGGGATATGGCGGATCGCCTTGCACGCGAGGAAGGCTTGCATGTCGGGCACTCGTCCGGGGCGAACCTCTTTGCTGCGGTTCAGATCGCGGAAAAACTGCAATCGGAGCAAAAGGGGGGGTGCATCGTGGCCATCGTCGCCGATCGCGGCGACCGCTATTTCGCACCGACGAAGTGGGACAAGCATTACGTCTGGTAAGCTGGCGGTTCGACAATGCGTGACCCTGCGAAGCACCCCTGGATCACTGGAAACCTCGTCCTCCCGAAGAGCCTCCTCGAGCGCGTCTATGCCGAAGCGCGCGCGGCCTATGCCCGCGACGAGGAAAGTTGTGGTCTCTTGGTCGGAAAGGCCGGAGAACCTCTCGTCCTCGACGGCATCGTTCCTCTCGAGAATCGAGCCAATAAGCTCCACGCCAAAGACCCGGAAGCCTATCCGCGCACAGGGAGAATGTATTTCGATATCAACCCGATGGTTTTTGCCCGCGAGATGCGCGACGGCGATCTGGCCGGCCGTCCCGTCAAAGTCCTCTATCACTCGCACCTCGACACTGGCGCCTACTTCTCCGAGACGGACGCATCGACCGCGACGATGGGCGGCAACGAGCCCGCGCACGAGGTCGCGTATCTGGTGACGAGCATCTATGCGGGTGAGGTCCGCGCGCACGAACTTTTCGTGTGGAGTCTGGAGGCGCGCGCGTTCGTTCCGAGTGCACTTCACGTCCTCGAGGAAGGTGCTCAAGAGGCACCGTGAGGCGATATGTGTGCGGCGTGCTTTTCGCGGGCGCGCTTGCGGGGATCACTCCTCGCGAAGGGCGCTGCGATGACCTCCGTGCCGCGGCGGCGCTCGTCGCAGATGCGTGGCGAGCCGAAGGTGCCGTGGTCGTTCGCGAAGACGCTCGATTTCTGCACGAGGGAGAGGCGGCCACACTGAGGCTCCCGCTCGGAGCCGGCGAGCTTTGCCAGACGCTCGCCCTCATTGGGGCACGCGGACTGAGCTTCCACGCTCGCATCGGGAACGGTGCATCCGACGAGGCTGCCGACGAGCAGGTGGCCAGCGCGGCGGGTGTGCTCGAGATGACGTCTTGCGGGACCGATCCGATTCGACTCCTGCGAGTCACGAGTGATGCGGGCAGGGGAGCTCTCGAAACGGTGAGTGCGCGATCTCCACAGCCGCTCACGGCTCTGCGCGCGATTTTGCTCGAGCGTACGGGGGGCGTGCTGCCCGCGCCGCCGGAACCCGGAGCTCTCCCTCCTTTGCCCACGCCTTCGAGGCGCGCCGCCGTCGCCGAAGCGCGGGCAGCGAGGGACGGCGCGCGGCTGGCCCCGCGCCGCGAGTGGCGAAGCGGCGCGGACGGAAAGGGTGAGGAGCGCATCGCTCTCGAAGCGGGCTGTCACCGCGTGGAGCTTTTCGCGCCAGATCCGCCCGCGATGCCGGGGTCTCGGCACCCGCGCTTGGACTTGGACGCGGCCATGAAGGACGAGACGGGCGAGCTCATCGCTCGCGATCGCACGAGCGCGCCCGACGCGCGCGTCGAGACGTGCGTGGGCGAGGGCACGAACGTAGCCGTTCTGTTCGAGGGTGCGACTCCCGGCTCGCCCGTTCTCGTCACCCACGCCACGTTCGCTCTCCCCGAGCATTTGCCGCTCGTCTGGGGGCAGAGGGCGCGCGCCCGTATGGCGGCGGCGCTTCTTCCGCGTCACATCGGCGCATTCGACCGAGACGCAGTCTTCCTCGCGCAGGGCGCTTCCGGCCTTACCCCAGTGCCGTTCGAGGTCGAGCCGGGCGCCTGCTACGTTGCCGTCGCGGCGCTCGAGCGCGGACATGCGCGCGGTGTCGGCCTGCGCGTGGCGATGGGTGCGCGATCTTCGTCCGATGAGCGCGGCACGAGCGACGACTCGAGCGCCGTGGCCTTTTGCGCGAGAGACCGCGAAAACGTGCGATTCGAGGTCGATGCGCGCGGCGCGGGCGTGGCGTGGGGCCTCGCCGCGTTTCGCGTCGCAGGCGGAGTCTGGGAGGCTTCACGATGAACTCGCGCCAAGGGGCGATCGCGCTACTCGTGGGGGCGATCGGTTGCGGCGCCCGCGCACCCGAGGTCCGTTCGGGCGGTGCGAAGTCTCCGCATCTCGCGCCGCGCGTCGTCGCTGGAAACCTCGACGCGAGCGTCCTCTTGGGCGATCTCCCCGCGCGCGCGAGCCAGCTCGGCGCGGGACCCCTGTCGGTCGTGGCGTCCGGTGAAGCGGTCGAGCGTGAGCGGCTCGGCGGCTTCGTGCTTGTGCCCGACGGCGCGTGCCTCCTCGGCTACGCGCGCGCGTCCACGTCGATTGACGATTTGGACCTCACAGCGTTCACCGACGCGGGAAACCCGATCGCCTCGGACGATGGCCCCGACGCACATCCGACCCTCCTCTTGTGTCCACCCCATCCCGAACGGGTTTATCTGGCTGCATTGACCGCAAGCGGAGAAGGCCTCGTCGCCGTCGCCGCCCAGCTCGTCGGCCCCGAGCGGGCCGCCGAGGTGGGGCGGGCATTGGGCGCACGCGGGGCAAGGTTCGCCGCGCCGCGTGCCGCCGACCGGTGGATTGGGCTCGACGACCACGTGCGTGCGCATCGCGACAGCCTCGGAGGCAAGTGGGAGGAGTTTCGTCGCGTGGCGCTCGCGGTCGACGCGCGGGTCCCCGCCTTTCTCAACTTTCCTCTCGAAGCGGGCGCCTGTACCGACGCGGTCATCGTGCCGGACGACGATGTCGCGCTTCTCGAGGTAGAGGCGGTCGACGAGGGCGGTCACGTCGTCGCGCGCGCTCTGGGCGGTGCGCGCGACCGGACCGTGACCGTCTGTTCCACGCTGGCGTCGGGGGGGTCACTCTTGGTTCGCCCGCACGTCGGCCAGGGATTGGCCGCGGTCGTACTCAGTCGCGCGCGTGGAGAAGTCGCCGGCGACCTGACGGCGCGACCCGACGTGGCATGGGCCGCGGGCTCGTTGCCGCTCGAAGCCACGAAGAGCGCTCGCAACATGGAGCTCGCGAAGGTGGGCTATCCGCCGCCGGAGGTGACGCGGACCGGCACCCTCACGACCGGCCGGCTCTTCACCGTGCCGATCGATTTGGGCGCGGCGGACGGATGCTCACGGCTCGACCTCGTGTCGGGAGCGCCTTTGGCGCTCGTTCAGGCGGCGGTGTGGGACGACAAGGGGGTGCTCGTCACGCAAGGGGAGGGGGCCGCGTCCGTCACGCTCTTCGCCTGCGGGCACGGCAAGGCTCGACTCGAGCTCGAGGCGCGCGGGAGGGGAGGGCCGTACGCGCTGCTGATGCGGCCGGAGCGTTGGAAGGACCCCGCGTTTGCGGGCCACCCTCTTTCCACCTCGCACATGTTGGCGCGCGCGGCGGTCGGCACGAGCGCGATGCTCGAGGGGGTGCCTGTCGCCGTACGGGCAGCCGTAGTGGATGCGGTTCACCGATTAAGCTGGGAAGAGACCATTCCGGCCCGCAAGTGTTTGCAGATCGCCGTCGGGGCTGAGGGGGACGGGACCGGCCTTTCCGGACGGATGATCGAATCGACGACGGGAGACGAGATCGACCGCACCCATGCGGATCGTGCGATCGCCATGCGTGCGTGTGCCACGCCGGAGGTGCCTCGCGTCGTTCGAGTCGAGATCCATGCCTCGGCGGGTAAGCTGGACGCCCTCATCGGCGAGCGGGTGACGGACTAACCCGCGCGGCCCGCCAGCTTCGCGAGTGCCGCGTCGGCGCGCCTCGCGTCGACTCGCGCGACGCAGATCGACGCTCCGCTCTTCGGCACGAGCAGGAGCCGGCAGCGCCCGACGATCCCCGGACTAAGGCTCCCGAGCACGAAGTCGAGGAGAATGCCGACGACGAGAATGACGAGGCCGGCCCAGAGGAGAGGCGGGGACGCCGACCGCACCCCATCCACCATCGTGCGAACCCCGACGAAGCTCCCGACCGCGAGCGCAAGGAGTCCGCCGTAGAACGCCGCGTGAGGGTAACGCACTTCACGCACGACGCGCGCGACCCCCTCACGGACGAGAACGATCTCGCGATCGCGGAGCGTGCGACCGAGCATCTCGATGCGCCAGCTCACTCGGACCCCCTTCTCGGAGAAGATCATCTGCCCGGGCGCCTTGTACGCAAGCGCAAGCTTGGCCGCGAGCCGCACGGCATGCATGAGGAAAAGGATCCCGGAGAGCGCAAGGAGCGTGGTCGCAAAGGGGCCCCTCACCCCGAAGAGAACCTCGCCGTCGACTCGTTCGTCAAAGGCCGCGTCGCTCTCGCGGAGTACGCGGGCGATTGCGACGTCTTTCACCTCGGAGGCGAGTGTGGCGGCGTGCTTTTTGGCCGAAGCGGAGTCGGACGTCGCCAGCGCCGCCGCGCCCACGAGCGCCTCGGCGCGACCCAAGTCACCGAGGACTCCCTGGTCGATGCGCCGAACGCGATCTGCAACTGCGGACCACAAGTCCGCGGCGTCTTCACCGAGCGCGCGGTCGAGCAGTCTCGTCGCGTCGAACGGCGTGTGCGTCGCCAGCCAGAGCGCGGTGGATGCGAGCTTGTCTTCCTCGTCTGTGGTGTTCGGTCGCGCTTCGGCGACCGCGTGGCCCCAGAGCGCGCGCGCGAGGATCCGCTCGTCGTTCGAAGTAGGACCGACCTCGAGCACGCGGAGCGCATCGCCGAGCTCGGTCGCCGCGTCTTCGCGGGTGAGCTTTCGCTCCTCCGCAAGCCGGGTGACGCGCTCGGCGGCTCGCCAGTCGTCCGCGCGTTTCTCGGCGGCGGCGTAGGCCACAGTGCGCACCAGGAAGACGAGGTCAGCCAGACGAGGGTGCTTTGCAAGGGCGTCGAACGCGCGTATTTCCGCTAGGTCTTCCGTCGCCACGGCTTTCCCTACAGCAACGCCCGAGAAAGCTCCACTCTTCCGACCTTCGGCGGCGCGCCTGGTTCTTCCTCGTTCTGGAAACTTGGCCCCATGAAGCGGCGTTCGGTATCGCCGTTGGCAGAGTGCCGCGACCGGTTCGCCGCTCTTGAAAGGCAAGACCATGCACACGAAGGCAGAGATGCTGAGCGACCTCCGAGGAATGCTGAGAGACGTGTTTGCGGCGACCGCGAGGGGAGGGGCCTACACGCGTGTCGCGCGCGCCCATGGATACGTCGACGGCTTCATGCGAGCCCTCCTCGATACGGACGTGGTCTCCAAGGCGGAGCTGCTCGCGCTCGTCGCCGAGGAGCGCGAGAACATCTCGGGCCCCGCGACGCGTTCTACGCTTCACCTCGACGATCCGATTTTCTCCGAGCCCGCGCCCTCGCGCGAAGTCGCGGCATAGTCGGCGCTCGGGTTCGTCGGATCGCTTCAGTCGAGCGCGAGGCTCCCTCCGAAGTCCACGAGCGAAAGGAACCCGTCCATCCGTGACGATAGGTCGTCGCGCGTGAGCCGAAGAAGACGCTTCGGTCCGATGTCTTCGACGCAAAAAGAGCCGAGTGCGGAAGCGAAGAACATCGCCCGACGGAGGGCGTGCGGGGACTCGGCGCTGGCTCCGCGGCTGGCCATGTATCCCATGAGTGCGCCCGCGAAGGTGTCGCCGGCGCCCGTCGGATCCTTCACCTCTTCGAGGGGATAAGCGGGTACGAAGAAGGTGCCGCTCTTGTCGAAGAGGAGCGCCCCGTGCTCTCCCTGCTTAATGATGAGGCGCGAGGGACCGCGCCTGCGGATGTCGTTCGCCGCTTTGCATAGGTTCTGGATGCCGGACAGCTGGCGTGCTTCCTCGTCGTTGATGACGAGAAGATCGATGCGCTCGAGCAGCTGTCCTAGGGCTCGTGGTTCGCCCGCGATCCAAAAGTTCATCGTGTCCGCCGCGACCAGTCGCGGGCGATCGATCTGGTCGAGCACCTCGATCTGAAGTTGCGGATGGATGTTGCCGAGCAACACGAAGGGCGACGCGCGGTAGCCTTTCGGAATCTTGGGGCGGAAGTCCGCGAAGACGTTGAGCTGGGTGTCGAGCGTGACCCGGCTCGACAGGTCGGACGAGTACTTGCCGTGCCACCGGAACGTCTTGCCGGCGACGCGTTCGATCCCATCGATACCGATGTCGCGCGTTCGCAGGGCGTCGAGATGCTCCTCGGGAAAGTCGCTCCCCACGATCCCGATGACGCGGGCCGGCGCGAAGAGGGATGCGGCGAGCGAAGAGTACGTGGCCGCACCGCCGAGCACGTCGTGAAACATGCCGCTCGGCATGTCGAGGTTGTCGAATGCGATCGATCCGACGATGAGCAAGGGTTCGGCGTTGGGCACGATGAAGACCTCGTCCGTGGTTCAGATAAAAGTTAGACGTCCATGGCGCAAGAGCGTCTCGGCGAGACTCGCCCTGCGCCATCTCTTGCAGTGCTCACTTACGATGACGGCTCGGAGGTGATCGAATGCGACGTCGAGCACGTCGTTGACGATGAGGTAGTCGAAAAACCCATAGTGCTCGATCTCGCGCCGCGATACCTCGTAGCGTCTGAGGACGACCTCTTCCGTCTCGCTCGCCCGGCCGCGAAGGCGATGAAGGAGCTCGTCCATCGACGGCGGCAGGATGAACACGCTCACCACGTCCGGCTGCTTGGCGCGGATCTGGCGCGCGCCTTGATAGTCGATGTCGAAGATCATCCCGGAGCAACCGTCCGTCCGTCTCGCTCGCTCGATCTCGGCGATTCCAGTCCCGTACAGGTTGTTGTGCACTTCGGCCCACTCCAGGAACGCGCCATCTTCGATGAGGCGCTCGAACTGGGCTCGGTCGACGAAGTGATAGTCCTTGCCGTCGACCTCGTTCGGGCGCGGAGGGCGTGTCGTATGCGAGACGCTGAAGTAAAGGTCCGGGAGGTTTTTCTGGATCAGTCGCGTGAGCGTCGTTTTGCCGGCGCCGCTGGGCGACGACAGCACCAGCAGAAGGAAACCAGCCATCTTGCAACCCTTCCGCTCAGCCCAGCCCCTTCTTCCTCTTCACTTGCTCCATGACGCGCGCGTACTCGATGTCCCACGTGCGCGTGCCTTCCTTGACATGCTTGATCTGCGCACGGACTTCGGCGTCGACGGCATCCTCGACCGCCATGTGTTTCTTGAAGATGGGCGCCATCTTGCGTCGCAGTTCGACGTCCTCGCAGAAGATCTCGTCTACGTTGGTCGAATGGTGAAAGATCTCGACGACCTGATCGAGCAGGAAGTCGAGCATCTCGTCGCCGACTTTTATCCCTTTTTGGGACGCGACCTGCTCTCGAATGCGATTGAATTCGGTCTGTCCGCGCCCCGTGCGTTCGAGGAGATCTTTGGTGCGTTCGTTCACCTCACGCTCCGTCGCCAAATAGTTCGAGAGGACGGCCTCCACATCGGCTTCGACCTCCCGTGGCGCTCCGGCCTCGATATCTCCGGATGCGACCAGAGCTCGCACCACCTCCGAGGAGATCGGCGAGACCTTCGTGCTGTATAGACGCATGGGGGGACCCTACCACTCTGGAGCCGAACCTCACCGGCGAATCTGTAGGCTTCCGGCGTAAACTGTTATGCTCCTCTCATGCCGGTCTGCCCGTGGTGCCAGGCCGATCTTCCGTCCGTAAACGCTCCTTGTCGCGCGTGCAGCAGGCGAGTGACCGGTCAGCCGTCCGCCGCACCCCCCCCCCAGGTACCTGTTTCGTTCCAGTCGGGAGGCGCGAGGGAGGTTCCAGAGCTGGACTTGTCGACGCGGTCGCAGAGGGGCGCGCCCATGGCCGGCGGGTTGGCGACGGCGTCCGTCTCTCCGTCGAAGAGACCTCCGAAGCTAGCTCCGGGGCCGACTCCCGGGCTCGCCATGATGCCGGGCGTGGGCGGCACGGTATTCGACGAAGATGACGATTTCTCGGCAGAAGGCGGAGGGGGGGGGTCGAGCGCGCTCGAACTGGATGATATTCGGGTGGTTCCGTCGGGATCGCTTGCTTCGGCCGCCTCGCTCGCGACGCTCGGACCCGCCTCGCTCGCGCCGCCGGTCGAGCGTTTTCGCAGGGGTGGCTTCGGGGGAGCCATTGAGCCTACGGCAGACGAGCGAGAGGCGAGCGCTCTTGCCGACTACGGCGACCGCCCCGAGAGGTGGTGGCAGGCGCCCCTCTACGCCTACCGCGTCAAAACGCGACAATCGGAGCTTCGCCGTCAGCTCGCCGAGCGTCGGCACGACCTCGTGAGGGCGCGTGAGGCATGCGAGGAGGCCAAACTTGCCTTCGCGGAGCGCGCGCGTCCGGTCGCGCAGAAGGTCGAGCTCTTCGCGAATCTTCTTGCGTCGATTGCCGTCGCCGAGCGGGTCATGCTCGAACGCGACACCGCCCTCTCGGCCCAAACGGAGGCGCACGATGCACAGCTTCGCGTCATCGAAGGTCGGGTCGTCCAGCTCGAGGCCGAGCTCGTGGATGCAAAGTCCGAAGAGAGTCGAGCGGAAGAGGAGCTGGCCGCGGCCGAAGCGATCCGTCAACGGGCCGAAGCAAAGATGAAGCGGGTCGAGATCGAGATCCGGAACATTGCCGTTCGCGCCGACGTCGACGGCGGTAGCAAGCGCGTCGTCGCGAAGGGGGCAGGCACGCAGTCATGAGCGACGGGGACGACGCGCGCGCGAGAGCAAACGGCCGTGTAGGCGAGGTGCTCAAGGACAAGTGGCGTCTCGACTCTCTCGTAGGAGTCGGCGGCATGGCTGCCGTGTATGCAGCCACCCACCGGAACAAGAATCGTGTCGCGGTGAAGATGCTTCACGCGCAGTTCAGCGGGGAAGAGTCGATCCGGACGCGCTTCCTTCGCGAGGGCTATCTCGCGAATACCGTGGAGCATCCGGGCGCCGTGAAGGTCCTGGACGACGATGTAGCAGAGGACGGATCGGCGTTCCTCGTGATGGAGCTTCTCGACGGCGAGACGATCGAGGCACGATGGGACCGCAAGGGGCAGCGCCTCGACCCCGGCGAGGTTCTCGCGATCGGCGACAAGCTGCTGGACGTGCTCGCGGTCGCTCACGAAAAGGGGATCGTTCACCGCGACATCAAGCCCGAGAACTTGTTTCTCACGCGGGAGGGCACTCTCAAGGTGCTCGACTTCGGCATTGCGCGCATCTTCGAAGGCTCGCGGGACAAGAAGGGAACTCAGGCGGGATACATCATGGGGACGCCCGCGTTCATGGCGCCCGAACAGGCGCTCGCGCATTGGGACGAGGTCGACGGGCGAACGGATATCTGGGCCGTGGGCGCCACGATGTTCACGCTCTTGAGCGGGCAGTACGTCCACGAGGGGCAAACCGGCAACGAGCAACTGATACGGAGCGCGACGACGCCGCCTCGGTCTCTTGCCGCGGTGGACCCGAGTCTGCCCAAGCCCGTTGTCGACCTGGTCGACCGGGCGCTGTCCTTCGACATGACGAAGAGGTGGTCGGATGCGAGGGCCATGCGGGAGGCCTTGCGCAAGACGTACCAGACGATGCGTGGCGGAAAAGCCGCGCCGGTCGTGAGGGTATCGCGGTCGGACGTGCAAGCTCAGAGGGAAGCGCCGAGTGCAGGAGTCCCCACGGCGGCGCCGAACGATCCGATCGCCGTCGCCGCGGAGCTTGCCGCACGCACCGCGGAGCGTGACGCTCGCGCCGCCGAGCTCGCGAGTGCGATGCCGGCCGTAACCGAGCGGACGCAGCAATTGGCGAGCGCGCGGCGAAGGGTGGCGGGCATCCAGCAGCGTGTTCTCGACGCGAAGAACGAGTCTGCGGCGCTGGCCGATCAGTTTCGCCGTCAAGTAATGCCCAAATCGAAGAGCGTCGGCGAAGCACGGAAGAACGTACGCGAGGCGATGGTACGTTTCGCCGAGGTGGCGCTCGCCGACACGGCGACGTTCGGGCGTCCGTTCGACGAGGCGCGCCTAGAGGTGGCGAAGCACGCGCGTGCAACCTCGGCGCGCGAGCGAGACGTGGCCATGTACGAGATGGCGTTCGGCGCCTACGACACCGAGGGGGTCAAGACGGGCTATCGTGTCGTTGCGGCGGCGGCGGCCATCGTCGTAGCCCTCTTCTTCGTGCCGTTCGTGGTGCGCGCAGTGATTGACGCCGGCTCGCCTCCGCCGCGCCCTGCGGCCACCACGGCCCCTT
>Ga0182024_10023899_pt1 | contig 10906 bp, 7 predicted proteins | sample P32metaG_FD_120480 | JGI IMG/M metagenome (GOLD analysis project Ga0182024, IMG submission 120480) | Permafrost microbial communities from Stordalen Mire, Sweden - P3-2 metaG (Illumina Assembly) | ecosystem: Environmental > Terrestrial > Soil > Wetlands > Permafrost | place: Sweden: Stordalen... | reverse complement strand
TTGAACAACGCGATCCAGAAACATTCAGGGTAGAGAATCTAAGTCAATGGGCTAAAGTAACTGATGCATTCTTGAATCCAAGAATTGTTGAAAGAATATTCAGTTCCTTTAAAGATAGTACCGGCATAGAACGTATTTTAACTCCACAGGATCAAGGTAAATTAGGTTATATATATTATGGTCACGCAGATCCATCAAAGAATAATAACAATTTTGCTGTAGTTGTAGCTCATGCTGAAGAAATTTATGATCCAGAAAATAATGAGACCTGGACTCACGTTATAGTTGACTATATTAACTGTTATAAGCCAGAAGATTTTCCAGAACATCAAATTGATTATATCATGATTGAAGATGATCTGATTGATGTTCTAGATAGATTTAGATCAATACGTAAATTCACCTTTGACCAATACGGCAGTTTCATTACGGTTGACAGTTTAAAGAAACGAATTAGGGCAATGCGTCCAGCACACAGAGCTATGATTTTAGAAGAAAAGGCTTCGCTACAAAGTAACATGCAGAGATGTGAGAGATTTAAGGCTGCTATTGGTATGAACTGGGTTCATTCTTTTAAGGACCAATTTGGTCCAGAAGAAACATGTCTCATGGAACAAGAGTTAAAGTTCTTGCAACTAAAAAATGGTAAAGTTCAGAAGATGAGTTATGGTCCAATTCGTACAGAAGATTTAGCCGATTGTATTATGCACTGCGTTGACAATCTACTAGAGGATAATTTCCATAAGCTAGAACTACGAGACAGACTAGGTAAGACAACTCTCGGAGTAGCAGCTATGGGTGGCTATCACAGTCATACTCCCAGCGAATTAGCGGGTGTTGGCCAAATGTCAGGTCGTCAGAAACTAAAGTCATTCTCTAGTTCCTGGAGGGCTTATAACAATCAAGGCCATGATCCAGCTAGAGGCAGACGTGAACGAGGATTCTAAAAAATCTCTCCCTGTCAATGAATGTCCTTTGTGTGGTAGAAAGATGCTACAAGAGCACGCACATCTCCGGTGCCCTTCTTGCGGATATCGGACTGCCTGTTGCTGGTAGTTTAACTATTTGACATACTATATTATATATAGTATAATATTCATAACACTTATATGAAACTATTAATTACTGGCCATCAAGGATTTATCGGAGGACATCTTTTCAAACGATATCCTAAAGAAGCGGGAATGGATAAGAGACTTGGACGTTCCACTTCTGAGTGGAGTTTACTCAATGGGGCAGTACAATTACGTAATCCTGATCTTATCGTTCATCTTGGAGCTAATTGTTCTACTCAGATTTCTTTACGTGATCCACAATTAGATTTTATTGATAATGCAATAGGAACTTTTAATATTTGCGAAGTAGCCAGAAAATACAATATTCCTATAATTTTTAACTCTTCGATGAAAGTGTATCCCGGAGAGGATGGGATCATTACTCCTTACGGGTTGTCTAAACTAGTTGGAGAACAATATATTAAGATGTATCATGATCTTTATGGTCTAGAATATATCATCAATCGTCCCTCCAGTGTTTATGGACCCAATCAAGAAGGTTCTGAAGATGGAGGGTGGTTTACTTGGTTCATTAAAGCTTATATCCAAAATAAGACCGTTACTCTCTTTGGAGATGGAACACAGACTAGAGATGTTCTTTACATAGACGATTGTGTAGACCTTTTAATTGATCAAATTGAGAATTTTGATCTCTATAAAAACAAGGAATATGATTTTGGTGGTGGTCCAGACAATGTTCTTTCCTTGAATAAATTACTAGAGACTTTGGATTATCAGCGAATTATAGAAGATAAAAAACTACCTGGTGACGTTCAACACTTTGCTAACGATAATATTGCAGTAGGTAAAATCAATGGCTGGTCACCAAAGGTTCATTGGACTGAAGGCCTAGAAAGGACTAAAGAGTGGCTAGAAAAATCGTTGTAATCCCTAATCATTTACCTCATCTTGATTTCTTGAAAGAGTGGGATGAGTTACAGGACATAGAACTAATAATCATTCAAGATATTGGAGATAAGGTTCCTTTGCCCAAGGAGTTTACTGGAACAGTTTATGACCACAAGGATATTAAAAAAGACTTAGGAAAAAATTCTTGGATCATTCCCACTCAATCCTCTGCCTGTAGATCTTATGGTTACTACAAAGCTTGGCAAGCGGGTGCCACATATGTTCTAACCTTGGATAATGATTGTTATCCTGATGGTTCTAGGTTTTTGTCAGGTCATATGGATAATCTAGAAGGTAATGCCACTTTGGATTGGGTATGTTCTAATGAACAATTTCAGTTTACCCGAGGATTTCCCTATGAAATAAGAGACAAGTCTCCTGTTGGAATTAGTCATGGACTCTGGAGTAACGTCCCGGATTTAGATGCTGCTACCAGTCTACATAATCCTAATTTAAGATTTGAAAGAACTCCTGAATCAGAAACTATAATTATTCCTAGACATAACTTTTATCCAATGTGTGGAATGAATTTAGCTTGGTTAGCAAAACTTACTCCAATTATGTACTTTGGTATCTTTGGTCCTGATTGGGGATTCGATCAATACGATGACATTTGGGCTGGAGTTCTGTCCAAGAAGATTTGTGATCATCTAGGTTATGCAGTTCTTTCAGGGTACCCTTCAGTTGAACATCGAAAGCAATCCAATGTATACACTAATTTAAAAAAGCAGGCTCCAGGATTAGAAATGAATGAGAATTTCTGGAAGAGTGTTCAAAAGATTCAGTTAACACAAAGTAATCCATTAGGTGCTTACGTAGAATTAATTCTTCAATTGCCCGATACCTTCCCAGGTGAACCAGAAGGATATACAAAGAAGTTTAAAGAAGCGGCAATTATTTGGGCTCATCTCTTTACATGATAACTATTCAACAAGAATTCAAGATTGTAGTCACCATCGGTGCTGGACGTAAGGAGTATATGGAATTACTACTTCCTCAAATCCTGAGGGAATATGACTACATTGATGAAATTAGATTTTGTATTAATACTACTGATGAAAAAAATCTTGAGTGGCTTTATGCACAAGCGGAAAAATATGATAAGATCACTTTAGATGAACGATTAATTGGACATCCTGAACGTGAGTTAGAAGGCAAAACTTATAATCCTCTATTACTGCATAAGTTTTGGGATGGGTTCAAAGATCCTAATACAATTTATATTAGATTAGATGATGATGTTCTCTATATCGAAGAAGGCTTTATCGAAAAAATGGTGAACTTTCGAATTAAAAATCTTGAATATCTATTTGTATTACCTAATACTATTAATAATAGTATTTGTGATCATATTCACCAAAGAATTCGTGCACTCAATATAACAGAACATATTGGGTACGACTGTGTTGATGTTAACGGAGTTGAAAATGGTCCAGTAGCTGTTAAGAAACATAAGAACTTTCTAGATAAATTATCTAACAAGACATTAGACGATTACCGTTTTTCTGAATGGATACTTTCTGAATATGAAAGAATATCTATTAATTCTCTTTGTTGGTTTGGGCGAGATCTTTTAGGTATTGGGGTAGATTGGAACGAAGAAATTGCGATTTCTTGCGATATTCCTCGCCAATTGAATCGTCCCAATATTATTTATGGAGATGTATTAATCGTTCATTTTTCTTTCCATACACAGAGAGAATATTTAGAAACAACAGATGTTCTAGAGTCGTATAAAAAAATCCTAGCAAAATGAAAATAGCTATAAGTTCTGTAAAAAAGTTTAGTCCCTATACTTTACCTATTATTATTCCCTCCCTCTTAAAAGCTGGTATTAAGGAATCTGAGATTGTAATCTTCGAAGGTGGATACCAAGAGAGGGATGTAGGTACCTATGGGAGTATTATGCACATAAGATTAGCACATAACTCTTTTGACTATACTGCTTTAATAGATATAGTGGAGAATGAATTAGAATCTGACTACTGGTTTTTATTACACGATACCTGTAAAGCAGGTCCTGATTTTGGTAAATTAGTAAGAGACCTTCCAGAAGGAGAACCAGATGTAGCATGTATGCTTCATTCTAATCCCGGAACAATGAATATTTGTGCTTATAAATATAGTTATTTATTATCAAAGAAAAAAGAAATTTTAGAATTGAAAAATATAAATTATGAAGATTTAGATGGTGCTAAGAGAAAAGCAACAGCAGCAGAGAATACCTTACAAGAAGGATATGTTCTTTACCATCCAGAATTATTTGAATTAAATCAAAAAGAAAACGTCCCTAGTGTTTATAAAGATAATGGTGTAAGTAGGAACGAACGTTACTTTAAAAATCTAGATATTACTAAATATCAAGCTAATTATGGAAGTTCGGTTTTTATTCTTGATCTCTAATTTTACAGAATGAACGGAGATGCAATATTCATTAACTCTTGTTGTGAGTAAATGAATGGATAGTCCAATGATATGGGTTGGAATAATGGTTGTAAATGAACTGGAATCCTATCAATTGTTTCATTAATTTTTGGATCACTTAAAAAGTTAATATTAGTAGAGTTATAAAAAGGCGTTTGAGTGAATTGAGGGACTATTTGTATTGCATTAATAGTTGTATAATCCTGTAAGAAAGTGATCTTCAAGTAAAAATTTTGAGTAAGTTGCTCCATACTAATCAATGTAAAAGCATCATTAATGCCAATGGTAATCGGATACCATGTAGAGTTATCAATACTGAATTCGTAAGAAAGTGGATTATAAAATATCCCAAACATGCTCAACTCGTATACTTCTGTAGAGTAACTTTGTGATAATACAGCATAAAATGACTGATTATTTATCTGGGGAGGCAATATATAATCAACTGTAAGATCAATCCATGTTTGTGTAGGCAACCCAGAGAAGAAATTTTCATCTAATAAAGCCCCGCCATTACTATACAGAGAAAGTGTATATGTGCCAGTGCTTGTGTTAGGAAGAAAAAGTCTAACAACAGTCGAAAGCCTCATACTATCCGTTAACAAAGGTGATGTCCATGAAGTAGTATAGCCATTGAATAAACCAGCTTGTGAATATGTAATTTGCCCACTGGTTGTTAGTGCTACATTTACTATATCAGTGTTGTCAGGTTGGTTTGTTAAGAAATTAAGATTGCTGATACCAGAAACTGTAAAGGTTTGTACAAAACTAGTAGAATCGTAATCAATAGTCATAGTAACTGTTCCAACGCCAGAAGCAGTTACTAGATAGTCATACTGGTTGACACTGATTCCCTCTACTGACGCACCACCGAGTGCGGTCGTACCATATGGAGAATAACCGAACGATGGGCCAAAAGATAGACTAGAAAGAAGTGGAATGTGGACTGGTGTTAGTCCAGAAATGATAACATTAGTACCGGAAGTTACAGCATCTCCCGACCATCCACCATCGATAAAGTTTGCCTCGCTAGAGGTTAATAAGTTATCTCCACCACCTAAAGTAGTTTGAATATAACTATTTCCATTAGATCCACTAAATGTATAAATACCATAATTAGGATTAGTTTGATTTGAAGTATATGAGACACCAGAGATAGTAAGACCCAGGAGAGTAGGAGAGTTACTCTTCAAAAGAGTGACATTTGAACTAAAGAAACTCTGCCAGTCAGTAGCAATGCTGCCTATATTGAAGTTTTGGAAACTTTGTACAGTTTTTAGATCAATTGTTTGTATTACATTTCCTGCATATCCAATATATCCACCGTATCCCGATACCAAAGTGGCCGTTGTTCCAGAATTAATCAATGAGTTGAAGGCTACTTGGTTATTATTTGGGCCAATAGCGAAGAAGTAATCAGTAAAAATTGCCATTACTGTGGAAATTCACTTTGATCTAAGTTATAAAAACTTAGATATTTAATGCCAACAAAATATGCTTCATGCCAGGTTTGATTGATCGAAACTTCCTTGTATGTGTGAGGTCCATATTGGTAGAATCTACGATTCATAAATGGAGTATCACCTACATTAGAGAAAATACTTCCTTCGTTTGCAACATCCTGTAAATTCTTATAGGAAACTGTAGGGTCCACTACACTGTAACTTGAGCTGTTATCCCCCAAATTAGCTAATCCGAGATTTGCCGGTGGACCACCATATTGATTCGGGCTTAATTGTCCAGCTAAAGCTCCATAGTTACTAGAGATACTTGGAGAAGTATTATAAAGAATATTAGGACTATTACCAACTAAATTATTATAAGTTGGTGCAGGTGAATCTAGAAGAGCCTGCTCTAAACCAAGAAAGTATGTATCAACATAGTCTGGAAATACCTCAATAACTCTATTTATAGCATCAAATGGAAGATTATAAACTTCAGGAACTAACTGTGAGAACTCTAATTTAAGATACCTAGCACAAATTGGATTTAACTGATAAATACCCTTATGTAAGGTTAGATCTTGATTAATAGGTGTCCAATTAGTATTATCTACACTCCAATATAAATTAAATGAACAACCAGTATATAAAGGATCTACGTACATCCTATTAACCACTTGAGTTTGACCAAAATCCAGTGTAAACCAAACGACTGCATCTTTAACCGGTTGAGGGGTACACTTCCAATATGATTCTCCAGTAACCTTTTCTTGATCTGGAATTTGAAAATTGCTATAATTATATACTACTGGAGTAAAGGTTTCAATAAATCCAAAATTATTCTGAGTAGTAAAATTATTTATTAGATTTCCATTAACTTCTAGATCTTCAATAGTTTGCACAACAAGTTTAGTTAAGAAATTTTGCACGCCGAGATTATACTGAGTCCCAGTAGGTAACTTATCTATAACTAACACTAAACTAGTGCTACTATCAAAATAATAAGGTGGTTCAGGAATTAAAATGCCTGAAGCAGTTATAGGGTAAGCAGGATATAATTGTTCTCCTCCATAATATGCTTGAGATATTTGATGACCCGATATCACAACAGGTTCAAAACCTGAAATAGTGGTTAATCCTGTCGATGGGAATGTCTCTTCAAAATTTATCCAACCCTGGCTATTAGTTCCATTCACTATTCCCTGAGCTAATACATATCCACCAATTAGTGGACTGTAAGTTCCACTAACTTGTAAAAGCACCCAAGCACAAGGTACATTCAATAAATCAAAGGTTACATAGTTTATATATGTAGTTCTACTAAATTGAAATGACAAGGCAAATCCAGTATTATAAACATCATCAACTAAAGAGCTGTACCAAGCTGTTGCTCCACCACCAGGTAATGAATTTTGAGCAGGTGGATTAATTTGATTACTATTTGGGTCCTGATATTGTGACGTTGTTGTATTTTGGAGAGTATCTAGAACGCCAGTTGCTCCGTATACACGATCAATTACAATACCATCTATGGACATCTCCGCTAATTGAGAGTTGTCTGGAAAAGTAAGTAGTGGGTTAAGATTGGGGGTAGTGAGAGAAATTAGTTATCCCCTCCTACTGGTTGCCATAAACTGTAGCAGTTACTGGAAAACTTGGATTACCAATTGGCAACGTAGTATTATATCCAGGTAATTCCCCCGTGCTTGCTAATGAGTTCAAGGGAATGATATCAACAGTTGAAATATTTAGAGTTACATCAGTTATTGATTCTTCTGTTAAAAGATGAGCAAAATGTGGTGCTTCCACATTTATATTATTTTTTAAGAAATATCTACTACTCACAGCAGTATTACCTGCATTAGAAACAGAAGATGGTGTGCTAATTCCATTAGCAATCACTTGACGATTTAGATAGAAAAATTCAGAATTTCCAGAAGTTACCGTATAACTTAAATTATTATATGGGTTTATCCCACTAGAAATTGTGACTATATTACCAGCAGGCTTTAAATTATAAAGACTCTGTAGTGTATCTCTCTGTAAGTCATTATTGAATGATAGATCACTAGGTACTAATGGGATAATTAGAGTTTCGTTAACGCCAAAACCTCTGGTATTATAGTTCGTACCAGAAATTGTTGTACCAGAAGTTGTTACATTCCAAATTTCAATCAGTTGATTTTCAAGAGAGTTTGTAGCATTAGCGATATTTCTTAAGCCTATTGGGGTAGCACCTTGTAAATACGAACTGCTAACACCATTTAGTCTTTCCCTATAGGCAGAGTCTTTTGATATGACATCTTCCCAATTATCAATACTTAATTGGTCAGTAAACGGATTATTAACCGTACTATACATTTCTGTTACTAATCTTCGAGTATTTAGAAGGACTCCAAGAATATTGTCTAGATCAGAGAATTCTAGATTTTCTTGATTAATTCTAGCGGATGTGTAAATTAGATCTAGTTGACCAGTCCCTGCTTCACCAAGAGCGATGCTCATTAATTTAGTTAAATTATCAGTTGGATTAAAATTGTATACGTCGTCAGGAAAGTTCCTGACCTTCCATGGTAAGGTTTGAGGAAGACTGAGAGGATAGACGACTGACATTATTATTTAGTTTTTATTTAGAAAGTATTAACGCCAAAAGTAGTTATGTTCATACCAAATAGTTGGGCTAATTGGTTATTAGCCAATAAAATATCTGATGTATATTGTACTGCATTGGTTAAAGTTCCATCAAGCGGGACACTTAAGATTCCATATTGACTTGGATTATCCGTTATTGTAGAGACTCTAGCAGAAGCTACGCCACCAACTCCATAGACTACTGATGCTAGATTAGAAAAGCTAATAACTTGATCATAAGAGACAGATTGTAAAAACTGTACTAAAGCGTTTTGTATAGCAGAATTCACAACAGGTATATTAGCATTTTGAACATAGATAACCGAAAGATTAACAGTAAGATTCAAATATTGAGCCTGTCGAACTAACACATTTACTCCTACAACTCTAGATTGCTGGATTATATCACTTACCTGAGAAACATCATAGTTATAGTTGTAAAAAATCGTTCCAACAGCGGTGACAATACCATCGTTAGTCCACGGAAAATAATCCTGTGATTGATATCCAACCTGTTCATTGCTATCAACTGCAATTCCGGTCATATCTAAGACGGACCCCGCCTTGTTAGTAAGATCATAAACTGGATACCCTACAGTCACAAAAGTACCAGTACATGTAATAACATTGGATGTTAATGCATTTGATAAATAGATAGTATTAGGAGTACCAGGAGAAAGACTAATTATATAAGTATTAAATGGAACTCCACTTAAAGTCGTTGTAGTTCCATCAGCTGTTCCAGATATTACCAATCCAGGATATAATCTAGAAATATTCGAATTTGTTGTGAGCATATTTGTTCCAACTGAACCCGAAATACCTGTTATATTTGGAGGATTTTCATTGACATACTCTGTACAAATTGGGATATTAGTAATACCGGCGAATCCAGAAATACTAATAAAGCTTATAAAAGAGGGTTGGTTCCCAGAGACTAATTGGGCTGGCCAGTTAATCGCTGGTCTATTAGGAAATCCAATGTAATAGTCTCCCATATTTGGTTCAACATATAAATTACCTGATATACAATTAACTCCATTGGCGTAACTAAAGTTATTTGAATTATATAATCCATTAGTAATACCACTAGTAAATACTATATTTGGACTAATGATTACTTGTGAAGTAGTAGAAGTTGCGTTATTACCATTGATGAATACATCAACAAAATTTGAATTAATTGTAGGATTAATTATTCTAGATGAAATTGGTATATATTCAGATTGCATCTGAAGCAATTCTCCAGTATATGTTAATGGAGCATTTAAAAGGTTCGGATTCAGAGTAACAACTAAAGGTACTCCACTAGAAGTAGGATAGTTATAATCTTGTCCATTATTTAATAGAGTCTGATTTACAGAACCTAAATTTTGTCCTATACTTTCTCCACCCTCTGGATACGTATATTTTGAGTCAGGTATTTGGGAAGTTATAGAGTTCCACCCACTAACGGAGCCACTACTAACAATCAAGTTAAAACCTGTTGGTTGATTAAAGGTAATTTTACCAACACCAGAAATGGTAGTTCCAGAGTAAGTAGCTGTTGTTGTTACCCCTAATATGGATAGACCACTAATTGCAAAAGCAGCTACTGCAGATAAGCTACTAGAGCCACTAAACAGTGTAGTGCTAGGATAAGAATAGTTAACAGTAAATATTGTATTACCAGAAACAGTGGTGTTTAATACATAGTTAGAACCATTGTTTACAATAGTTCCAGTCCATCCAACTGGAGATGCAACTATTTGTGAACCACTAACCGTTACATTTATTGGAAAACTACCATTAGTTAGATCTGCAGCATTTGACCCACTAATTGCTGTTAATTGTGCTTGAAAACTTAATGCTGGGATAAAAGTAGCATTGCCGCTTATTGTTGTCCAAACTTGATCTTGTTCAGTGTAAGTTTGCTGAGCTCCAACAACGTTAACCTGTGTAACATTGGGGTCCTGTAGAGCCATCTGTACATATTTGTCTACGGTTCCAGAAATATTAGCAAAAGCAGTTTGTATAAAACGAGCCTGTAACTGAGTATCGGTTTCAGTATCTGTACCACCTTGCGTTGGAATAAAGTTCGTAACTGATGGGCTACCTATTAATGCAGTAGTTACAGCGGTAATAGTTTGCGATTGGACATTGCTGAAACTACCTGGGATAACAGCTTGGATTGGAACTTGAACTTCAGTTTGACCAATTCCGATAAATGCAGTACCTACTGTGCCAAAAAAGATATTATTTCCAGTTACTGATTGAGATCCTGGTACATAGACCTGAGTACCAATAGGAATTGTGATAATCTGGGAGGCTGGTGAACTTATACTAAAGGATACAGAACCTACCGCTCTAGTTCCGAGCCTACGGTTAACTCCAAATATATTAACAAAGGAATCGAGAGCAATTCCAGATTTACTATTTACATCAAAACTATATGAAGTAAGAGTG
>Ga0182024_10023898_pt1 | contig 10906 bp, 11 predicted proteins | sample P32metaG_FD_120480 | JGI IMG/M metagenome (GOLD analysis project Ga0182024, IMG submission 120480) | Permafrost microbial communities from Stordalen Mire, Sweden - P3-2 metaG (Illumina Assembly) | ecosystem: Environmental > Terrestrial > Soil > Wetlands > Permafrost | place: Sweden: Stordalen... | reverse complement strand
TCTCCAGCGTCTATGTCGCCATGGTTCGGGCCGGCGAGGCGGGGGGATTCCTGGAAGTCGTCCTCACCCAGATCGCCGACTTCCGCACCCGGGAGTCCGAGCTCAAGGGCAAGGTCAAGGCCGCCATGATCTATCCCATCATCCTGGGCTTCCTGGCGATCGGGGTGCTGATCTTCCTGATGACATTCTTCATTCCCCGCTTCAGCGGCATTTTCGCGCAGTTCGGCGGCAACCTGCCGATGCTCACGCAGATCATCATCGGATTCAGCCACACGGTACAGCACTACGGCCTGTTCGTCGCGGCCGGACTGATCGCGGTGTTCTTCATCGCCAAGCGAGCGCTCTCCACGCAGGCGGGTCGGCGGAGAATGGAAGTAGCAATGCTATCGGCGCCCATGCTGGGCAGCGTCATCGCCCACTTTGCCCTGGTGCGCTTCGCGCGGATGCTGGGGACACTCGTGGGCGCCGGCGTGCCGCTGATCGCTTCACTGAAGGTGGCCCGCGAGGCGATCGGCAACCAGACGCTGGCCGACACCGTGCTTCGCGCCATCGAGGAAGTGCAGCGCGGCGCATCTCTTTCCAAAAGCCTGGCCAACAGCCCCCGTCTCTTCCCGCCGTCGGTGGTGGAGATGGTCGCCGTCGCCGAGGAGACCGGACGCCTGGATAAAGAGTTGCTGCGCATGGCGGCGTCGTATGAGATCGAGCTGGACCGCCAGTTGCGCATGCTCGTCGCCGTCGCCGAGCCGGCCATGCTCTTTTGCATGGCGGGAATGATCGGAACGATCGTCGTGGGCATGTTGCTGCCGGTGTTTAACCTTCAGGACCTGATTCACTGAATTTCGGAATCAACAGGAGCGTTTTATGACAGCCTTCAAAGTTCCTTCAGTCCTCGCCCGACGCCGGCGTCGGCAGGCATTCACCCTGATCGAGCTGCTGCTGGTGATGGTGATCATCGCGGTGCTTGCGGCCATTGTGGTGCCGCGCCTGACTGGCCGGCGTGAACAGGCCAACCACACCGCCGCGGTCGACCAGATCAGTAATTTCAAAACGTGCCTGAATACCTACGAGCAGGACACGGGCAAATTCCCCACCACGCTGCAAGCGCTGCTGACTAGCCCGGGCGATGCCGGCTGGAAGGGCCCGTATCTGCAAGCGGATACTTTGCCCAAAGACCCCTGGGGTCGTGATTACGTCTACACATGTCCCGGAACCAACGGCAAGGACTATGACATTTATTCTACTGGCCCCGACGGCAGTTCCCATGTGGAATAGACCCAATTGAAATGACCAGACAACCGTCCAATTTCCCGGGCTTTACCTTGATCGAACTGATCATGGTGATGGCGATCCTCGTGCTGGTCGCTTCGGTGATCGCGCCGTCGCTGCGCGGCTTTGGGATTGGACGCAAAACCAACGACGCGGGCAGGATGATCCTGGGCCTGGCCCAATATGCCCGCACGCAGTGCGAAGCGGAGGGACGCGCCTATCGGCTCAACCTGGACCAATCCGGCCGCGAGGTATGGCTGACCGCCGACACCGGTGGGGCGGTGTTTACGGCGCCCACCAACGAATTTGGAGATCGCTATTCCCTGCCTGAGGGTGTGCAAATGAGCGTCACCGTCAATCCGCAGCCCAACGCGCAGCTCAATGTTGCGGCCAACATTCAACAACAGACCGTGCAGGGGCCGCCGTTGCTGGAGCAGTCCGGCGCGCAGCCCAATCAACTGGAACAGAACCAGCACGATCAGGGTACGCTCTACGTCGAATTTCAGCCCGGCGGCCGAACCGATCCTGCCACCATTCACCTGACCGATTCACTGGGCCATGCCGTTGACGTGGTTTGTCAATCGGCGACCGAAGCATTCCACATCCCTGCGCCGGGGGAGGTGACGCGATGATTCGGCGTGGTTCAACCTCAGATGGGAGAATAAGCAGAATGCGGCGAGGCTTCACCCTCGTCGAGGTTCTGATCACCCTGATGTTTCTGGGAATCGTTCTACCCACGATTATGAAAGGGATTGCGGTAGCGAACACCGTCGCCAGCGATGCACGCCGGCGGACCGAAGTGGCGGGCCTGGCGCAAGCCAAGCTGGCCGAGATCGTCGCCGACGATCTATGGCAGAGCGGCAATCTCTCCGGCGATTTTTCCCCCGACTATCCCCAGTATCACTGGCAGGCAACCGCGCAGGCCTGGGCGGGTGATCAGACCGGCGTCGGAATGCAACAGATTGATCTGACCCTTTCCTGGGTCGCCCGCAACCGCCAGCAATCCATGATTTTCTCTACCCTCGCTTACGAAAGGACGCAGCAGTGAGCGCCAGGCGGAAAAATCTTGCGTGGAATCTTGCCAAGCCCCGCATGTTTATGCGGGGCCGCACCGGCTTTACGCTGTTGGAATTGGTCGTGGCCATGAGCATGGTCGCGGTGCTGGCGGTTTCCCTGTCCGAAAGCATGCACGTCGCCTTCAACGCGGTCAAAAGCGCCGACGTGGCGGTCGAGCCGTCGCGCACCGCGTCGATCGCCATGGATTTCCTAGGCCAGGACCTCCAGAACGCCTTGCAGGCGGGAACGGTTCTTGCCGGCAGCTTCGAGGGAACGCAGGGCCAGGACGGTCGCGGACACGAGAACGATGACCTGATCTTCTTCTCCACTGCCGACGGCCCCCAGCACGTGGATGCCAACGGCGAGATCAAGCAGATCGAGCTGACGATGGAACCGACCCCCGACGGGGACTGGGTGCTGGTCCGCCGCGTCATTCGCAATCTTTTGTCCCAGACGCAGGTGAACCCGGATGAAGAGGTCCTTTGCCGCGGCGTTTCCAGCTTCACCCTGCAATATTCCACCGGCAGCCAATGGAATCCCACCTGGGATTCGACGCAGGAGGACAACACGATTCCCGCAGCAGTGCAGGTGAGGCTGGAATTGCAGCGGGCCGACACCAAGGGAGTCATGCAGACGATCCCCTACACGCGGGTTTTCGCCCTGGGCTGCTCGACGGCGTCGACGGATCCAACGGTGAACTCGGGAGTTTCGATGCCATGAGGAACGCTGTCGTCGGACAACCCCTGGAAATTTCTCCGCTCCTGGTACCCCGGGAGAGGGGGAAAAAAGCGGGCGGCGTCGCACTTCGCCGCCGCCGGGGCGCGATCTTTATCATCGCCCTGGGGATCATCGTGGTGCTTTCGGGTCTTGTGCTTGTCTTCGCCCAGAATATGCGCACCGAGGGAATGCGCGCGGCCAATCAGGTTTCATACTTGCAGGCCGACGCCATCGAATTGGGCGCCGAGCAATGGTTCCTGGCCAATTGCGAAGCCTATCAGACCGACGCGCTGACCATCACGCAGATCCCCGCCGCCGCTCAACAGGTGGGCAATGGATATTTCTGGGTCCTCACCCCCGACATGACCGATTACACGCAATACCAATTTGGCATCACCGACGAGAGTGGGAAGCTGAACATCAACTCGGTAACGTCGGATGAGCTGCTATCTTTGCCGGCGAACCTTGCCCAGAACGTGGCCGATGCAATGGTGGATTGGCGCAGCCCCGTGGCCCAGGCCAGCTCGGATGGAGCGGAGACTCCGTATTACGAATCGCTCCCCGAGCCCTACGATTGCAAAAACGAACCCTACGAGACCGTGGAAGAATTGCTGCTGGTCGACGGCGTGACGCCGCAATTGCTGTTCGGCGCCGATCTCAATCGCGACGGCGTAATCAGCCCCGCCGAGCAGAACGCGGCCAGTGCCAACGGCACCATCAACACCGGCCAGGACCCGCGTGGCCTGTTTAATTTTCTGACGGCCTACAGCCAGCAGCCGGCCGCGCGCGGGCGCAATGGCACAGGATTGGTTAACATCAACACCGCCTCTGAAGCCGTTCTGATGGCCTTGCCGGGAATGAGCCAGTCCTCCGCCGACGCCATCATCAACCAACGCCAATCGACTGATCAGCAGACAACGAGTTGGATTTCCTCCATAGTTGGCCAGGCCGGGGCGCGGGCGCTCACGCCGTACATCACCGCCACTTCATACCAGTATTCGGCAGACATTGTGGCGGTCAGCGGCGACGGGCGATCCTTCAAGCGCGTGCGCGTCGTGCTGGATTGCCAGCAGGTGCCGGCCAAGATCGTTTATCGCAAAGACATGACATCGCTGGGCTGGCCGTTGCCTCCCGATCTGCGCGATGCGCTGCGGCACGGGCAACCCATACCGGCCGATGCCCAGGAGAACAATGCATCCAACGGACTTTGAAATGAACATGGGAGTGCTTTGAAACTGTCGCGCTATAAGATGGCTGTAAAGAAGGTCGTGGGCCTGGCGATCGGCGAGCGCTCGCTGTTGGCGGCGGAGTTGATCGCGGCGGATCCACCACGCATCGGGCGACTGGCGGAGATGGTCTATCCCGACGGGGTGGGCCTGGCCAATTCCGCCGATCTGGGAAAGGCGCTGGGCCAGTTCTTGCGCGACAACCAATTCACCGCCCATGCCGCGGTCATCGGAATCCCCGCCAAGTGGTTGGTTGTCAAATCCAAAGAGGTCCCGCCGGCCGATCGTGCCACGCTGATCGAGATGCTGCGCCTGCAGGCGGAGGCCGAATTCGCCGCCGATCTTAAAGATCTGGTTTACGATTTCGCCGGCGGCCAGCAGGAACCCACAGCCGGGGGAACAAGGTCCGTCTTGCTGATGGCCACGCCCAAAAAGTACGTCGATTCGGCCACCGCGCTTTGCGAAGCGGCCGGGTTACGCGCGATTGCGGTGACGCCCTCGGCACTGGCGCTGGGAGAGGCCAGCAGCCACGCCTCGGACAGCAATGTACTGGTCCTGTCGGTCGGCCCGGGTGGTTCGGAATTGTCGGTCCGGCAAAGCGGCGCCCCCAGCGCGATCCGTCATCTGCGTTCACCCAATCCGCAGCCGCCCTTCGTCAGCGAATTGCGCCGCGCCGTCTCAACGCTGGGGCCGGCATCGGCAGATCGCGAGATGATCCTTTGGAACGGCGCCGGCTTGGACGGCGGCGGTCTGGACGCCGCCGTATTGGGAGATCAGTTGGGCCTGCGCGTGCGTGGCGGGGAGGTGCCGTCGTTGGGTGTGGATGCCGCGGGGGCGGGGATGAACGGACAAGGCTCCAGATTCGCCGCTGCCATCGCCGTGGCCCTGGCGGGAATGAACGGTCCGGCGGTCGACTTCCTTCACTCGCGCCTCGCTCCACCGCAGCAGCGCAGCATGCGGCGAATCATCATCCTGGGCGTGCTGGCCGCGGTGATGGTTGTCGGAGGGATCCTCTGGGCGTACATCGATCTGCAGCATAAACAGGCGCACGTCGCGGATCTGCAAAACAAGCTGGCCCAGATTAAGGACCGCGTGGCGGATGCTCGCAAATTCGTGGACATGGTGAATTTTGCCCAGCACTGGCACGGGGAGAATCCCAAATATCTGGACTGCCTGCGCGATCTGACCAACGCGATTCCCGACGACGGGCAGACGTATGCGACTTCGCTGGATATAACTGCCGAGACGCCGCACATGGCCCTCACCCCGCCGCCTGGCGCGCCGGCGGCGCCGCCCCCCACAGCGCCCAAGACCCAGACGCTGCACGAATTGACCGTCAAGCTGGCCGGGCGCACTTCCGACGCCGAGAACGTGACCGCTCTGGTTGACCGCATGCGCCGCAACCCGGCGTTCGTCGACATCAGGATCGGGCAGGAAACCAACACCGGACGAAGCCGGGAATGGTCGTTTTCATTGACTTTCGACTACGTGCCGCCGGACCACAAATAAGCATTGGAGTTAACTTGAACCTGAACAAACGAGAAAAATATATCGCGATCGTCATGGGAATTGTCGTGGGCATCTGGCTTCTGGACACCCTGGTGATAGCGCCATATTCGGAGGAGCTGAGTTCGGTGGAAACGGCCAGGCTCAGTGCCCAGAAAGATTGGGACAACGGCAACCAGTTGCTGGCCGACCAGCGCATCAAGACTCCGCTGTGGCAGGCGATGCTCAAGGGCGGGCTGGTGCTGGATGAATCGCACGCACAGAGCCAGGCCCGCCAGGCCCTCGATGAATGGTCGCGCAGCGCCGGCATCACGCTCGACGCGACCACCCCCGAGCGCACGAGCCAGGAGGGACCCTTCCAGATCGTCAACTTTAATATCGATTTCAGCGTGCAGGGCCGCGGCTCGATGTATTCGATGGCCCGCCTGCTCTGGCTGCTGGAGACGGCGCCCATCCCAATGCGTGTCAACAGCATAAAGATCACCTCCACCAAGGAAGGCAGCGATGCGCTGACGGTCAAACAGTTGAGCGTATCGGCGCTGTATATGCCGCCGACCGAAAATTCCAAAGCCGACAGCGGCGCGGCGGCGAACCAGGAGAAGCGGTCATGAGGCGGTTAATCACCCTGATCATCCTGACGGCCAGCGGCGCGGCGATTGCCGCGCCGGATGCAACGACCCAGCCGGCCACGCGGCCGGGTTTGGCCACGGATTTGTCCGGCCAGCAACAGCGATGGGGATCGGACAATAATCGTTTCCGCAAACCACGCGGATTCTCTTCGGCAACCAGCCGGCCCGACGAACCCGATTTTTCCTCGTCCGCTACGATGCCTGACGATTTTGCGGTCCTCAACCTTCGCAACATTTTTTACAAAGGGCATCTGCCCAGCCCCGAGAGTGACAGCCAGGGTTCACGTTCGTTTGAGCCGCATTCAGTCGAGACCATGTACATTTTCAACGGCGTAACCATTACCGACGGCAAGCCTATCGCGTTCCTGGAGAATACCGATTCCGGGGCCGTCACGCAGGTGCACGTCGGCGACACCATCGCCCGGGGCAAGATCGTCAACATCGCGCTGGATAGCCTCGATTACCAGGCGGGCGGAAAAGTGACGCGCGTGCAGATCGCGCAAAACCTGGCCGGCGGCAATGGCTGGGGCACGACGGCAACCAGCGAGCCGTCATCGACCGGCTCGGCCACCACCGATGCCATGCTGGAGAAATTGCGGCAAAAGAGAATGCAGGAATTGGGCGGCAAATAAGGGATCACAGAGACGGCCCGTCCCGGGCCCCAAATGCCGAAGAATGAAAGGGCTATTATGCGAGGACTGAGGCGCTGTGCAATTCTGTTGGCCATCGCCGCTGCTGCGGCGGTCAATCCGCCCCAACTGGCGGCCCAGGACGCCGCGTCCGCTGCCGCCACCACCGAGCCGGCATCGGCGCCGCCACCCGCGCTGGCCTTGGCGCCGCTGCTCAAAACCCAGATCAAGGTGAATTTCCAGGACGCCAATGTCGACGCCGTCCTGGATTACCTCTCCAAGGAGGCCGGCCTGGTCATTGTCAAGGAGGCCAAGCCCACCGCCCGCGTCACCATTCTCAGCGAGAATACAATGACGCCCGATGAGGCCATCAGCCTGCTCAACAGCTTCCTCAAGGCCGATTCATGCACGGCCATCCGCACCGGCCGAATTCTCAAGATCGTCTCGTTCGACAAGATGAAGAAGACCAACATCCCCGTCTACACCGGGGACGATCCTGCTAAAGTTCCGCAGACCGATGATCTGATTACCCAGATCATTCCGCTCAAAAGCGTGGATGCGGTGAAGCTCAAGACCGATTTAGCGCCGCTGATCAGCACCGACGCGGACATATCCGCCAATGGCGCCAGCAACGCGATCATTATCACCGACACCGGCTCCAACGTTCATCGCGTTGTGGAGATCATCGCCAGCCTCGACGTGCAACAGGCGTCGGAAAACAACATCATCGTGAAGCAGCTCAAGTACGCCGACGCGACGGCGGCGGCGAAGTTGATCATGGACATCTTCTCGCCCACGACGACCACGCCAGGTCAGAACGGAGTTCCCGGGCAAAATCCATTTTTCCGCTTCGGCGGGTTTCCAGGCGGTGGGGGATTTCCAGGAGGAGGCGGCGGCGGATTTGGCGGCGGACCCGGCGCTCTCGCACGCGCAGCGGGTGGCGGCGGGGCGGCTCCCGGCGCCGCCCCCAACAGCGGCAGCACCGAAGGCGCCACCGGTCACGTCCAGGCTTCGGCTGATACGCGCACCAACACGGTCGTTGTCAGCGGACCCTCCGATACCATCAAAGTCATCGAAAGCGTCCTGACGCAACTGGACGCCAATCCCGCCGCCGAGGAAACCTTCTTCATCTATCACGTGAAAAATGGCGTCGCCGTCGATATGGCCAACACGTTGAACGGATTATTTGGCGGCACGGGCTCCACCAACACGACCAGCAGCACTGCCAACCGCACCACGTCCAGCAGCGGCACGGGCAACCGTGTGAGCAACAGCGGCGGCTTTGGCGGTGGAGGCGGGGGGCTGGGCGGCGGGGGCGGATTGGGCGGCGGAAGCAGCTTCGGCGGCGGCAGCTCGGGATCCTCCGCCAACCGCACCGTCGCTACCGCCGGAGGCGGTGCCAATTCGGGCGTTCAGAACCGCCCGCAGACCGCCGGCGGCACGGGGGCAAACGGCACGATCTCCGGAATTGAAGAGCTTGTTGGACAGGTCCTTGTCGTCCCCGACTCCGATACCAATTCCCTCCTGATCGCCACGGTCAGCAAGTATGAGGCACAAGTCAGGCAACTGGTCGATGAATTGGATCGTCCCGTGCCACAGGTGCTCATCAAGGTGTTGATCGCCGAAGTCACGCATTCCAACACCCTGAACCTGGGGACCGACTTCTCGGTCCTGGATGTTGGCGGCCCCACGCAAAAACTGAGCAGCACCCTGGGCGCCGCGGCGGCGGCAGCTTCGGCGGTCCAGCCCGGGGGACTGGTCTTCACCCTTATGGAATCTAACGTGACCGCCACCCTGCAAACCCTGGCCCAGGAAAATAAGCTCGACGTGCTCTCTCGGCCCTACATCCTGACCAGCGATAACCAGGAAGCCGACATTACCGTCGGCGACGAAGTGCCGTTTATCACCGACAGCTATGTCGATTCCAACGGCGGTACGCACAACACGGTGCAGTATCAGGACATCGGCGTGATCCTGGTGGTGACGCCGCACGTGAACCCCGATGGGAATGTTACCATGCTCCTCTCGCCGCAGATTTCCTCGTTGACGGGCCAGACGGTTACCATCCAGGCGGGCGTCAACGTGCCGGTCTTTGAGATTCGATCGGCCGATAGTTATTGCACGTGCAAGGATGGCCAGACGATCGTCATCGGCGGCTTGATGCAGGATCAGAACACGACCAGCATCAGTAAGATTCCGCTGTTAGGGGATATTCCGCTGGTTGGCCCAGTGCTCTTCTCGTACAACTCGATAAGCAAGACCAAGACGGAATTACTCATCTTCATGACCCCGCACGTGGCGCTGATACCCGAGCGGCTCAAGCCGATGTCGGAGGATGAGATGCGAGGTCTGAAGCTGACGCCCAACGCGGTTCAACCGGGCGTATTCCAGGATTACATGCGCGGGATGCAGCGTGGCGGGTCGACGACGCAGCCGTCGCTGTACGTGCCGCCGCCCACCACCCAACCGGACAACACTCTGCAACCCAGGCTCCCGGGCAGTGGGAACGGTGGACACTAGGAGCGTTTGGAATTCGGGCATTGCCGAGTTAACTGGGCATGCCACGATAAATTCAGATGGAAATGAGATCATCAATTTGTCTGCTGTCGGTGACGGCGGCTTTGCTCGTGCAGGCCGGCTGCACCTCGTCGCCGCCGCCGCCCAAAACCAGTGCTGCCGATTTTGCGTCGATGAATCTGCCCCCCGGCCAGACCGCCACTCCCGATGAAGTTCTGGGGACCGATCCTTCGGCCATGCGCCTGCAAGACATCGGCGGCGATTTCCTATTGTACATGCGCATCAACAAGCAAATGCCGGCGACGCTGGAAGATCTGCGCACCGTCGACGACCAGGGCAACGCCGCCACGTTCAATTCGCCCGCCTCGGGGCAGCCGTATCTATATGTTCCCAGTGGTTTGTGGCTCGCCGGGCATAGCCAGGATATCGTCGTATATGATCCATCGTTGACCAGGCAATCCAAGCGCTGGTGCCTGTTCCTGGGCGCGCCGCAGGCGAACGGTTCAGTTTCGGTGGATGTGGTCGCGCTGCCTGAATCGGTGTTCCGCCAATACAAGCCCAAGGGACAGTGACGGGATGGGGATGCAAAAGAACGAAATTAAATTCGAATGAGCAAATGAGTGCAGCTTTACGCCGCCGCAAGGCCTTCCAAGCCGGTGACTTGGCCCAGAGCGATCAGCGTCCATCGATTTTCGGGCAGGGCGATGAACACGCGGGTGGCCATCGCGACGACGAGATCAGGATTGGTCACATCGTAGTGTTTGCCGTCTGACGTCTTGATGCGGAAAGGCTGGAACGGATTCTTATCCAGTCTTTCCTCGATTTCCTGCTTTGTCATGGCGCGAACGATTCTACCTCACCACGCTGCCGGGCAGGAACCCTTCCAGCTTGCGGGCGCGCACCGGGTGCTGCAGCTTGCGGATGGCCTTGGCCTCCACCTGCCGCACGCGCTCGCGCGTCACCTTGAAGATGCGGCCCACTTCTTCCAGCGTGTAGGTATACCCGTCGCCGATGCCGTAACGCAGCTTGATGATCTCGCGCTCGCGGTAGGTGAGCGTCTTGAGGACTTGCTCGATCTTGTCCTTGAGCATCTCCTGCGTGGCTGATTCCACGGGATTGTCGGCCTTCTCATCCTCGATGAAATCGCCGAAATAGCTATCCTCGGATTCACCCACCGGACGGTCGAGGCTGATCGGATGGCGGCTGATCTTCAGGACGCGGCGGGCCTCGACGACGGTCATCTTGGCGCGCTTGGCGATCTCCTCGATGGTCGGCTCGCGCCCCAGCTCCTGCATCAGCGCTTTGCTGATGTTGCGCAGCTTGCTCATCGTCTCGATCATGTGCACCGGAATGCGGATGG
>Ga0182024_10023897_pt1 | contig 10907 bp, 8 predicted proteins | sample P32metaG_FD_120480 | JGI IMG/M metagenome (GOLD analysis project Ga0182024, IMG submission 120480) | Permafrost microbial communities from Stordalen Mire, Sweden - P3-2 metaG (Illumina Assembly) | ecosystem: Environmental > Terrestrial > Soil > Wetlands > Permafrost | place: Sweden: Stordalen... | reverse complement strand
AGAGCGACCCCAGAGAGCACGGATCGCTCGCCCCCAGCTGCGCGACCGCGGCAGGGAACAAGGGAACAAGGCGAGCGGTCAGCAAGCGAGCGTGCCATCCCACCCTAAACGCACGGTGCGCGTTTAGGATGGGGCAACCATTTTTGCGCTGATCGATGAGGCGCGAGACCGCGAGAGAATTCCTAACTAGAACTGGTGAAATGCGAAGAAGGCCGCAGCGACCAGGAAGCCTCCGGCAACGGCGTGATTCCAGCGCAGGTGCGAGCCGAAATAGTAAGTGGCGAAGACGCCGAAGACCGTGAGCGTGATAATTTCCTGAATCACTTTGAGCTGCACGGGAGTGAAGCGGCCGTAGCCGAGGCGGTTGGCCGGCACCTGAAAGCAATATTCAAAGAAGGCGATGCCCCAGCTGACCAGAATGACCTTCCAAAGCGGTTGCTGGCCGTATTTCAGGTGACCGTACCATGCGAAGGTCATGAAGATGTTTGAGCAGATGAGAAGAATAATTGTCCACATTCCTTTATTAGATACACGAAAAGGGGCAAGCGTTGTGGAAGCCGCGTGGACTTTGTTGGCTTTTCGAGTGAGGGTGAACTGACGGTGCTCAGCGAAAATCTCGAGCGGCTCGAAGCGGCGATTGGTGCAGCTTGCCGTGCTGCGGGGCGCGCGCGCGGCGAAGTCGAGCTGATGGCGGTCTCGAAGACTTTTCCGGCAGAGGCGATTGCAGAGGCTGCGGCGCTGGGGCTGACGCTGTTTGGCGAAAATCGCGTTCAGGAGTTCAACAATAAGGTGTTGCGTGCCGCAGAGGCCGGAACGTGGGCGGTGGACGAAAGATTGAGTTTTCATCTTATTGGCCATTTGCAGTCGAATAAGGCGGCGAAAGCGGCAGAGATTTTTGATGGAATTGATTCGCTGGATTCGTTGCGGTTGGCGGAGCGATTGAACGATGCGGCGGGGAAGATTGGCAAGCGGCTGCCGGTGCTGATCGAAGTGAAGCTGAGCTCGGAAGAGGCGAAGGCTGGAGTTGAGCCGGAGTCGAGCGAAGCGGCGCAGCTGCTGGAACGGCTGCCGGATTTCGCGCACCTTGAAGCGCGGGGCCTGATGACGATTGCACCGTGGGGCGCGCCGGAAGATGAGACGCGCGCGTGCTTTCGCAGCTTGAGGATTTGGCGGGACCGGTGGGCGGCGACACATCCGCACTTGAAGCTCGATGTGTTGTCGATGGGCATGAGCGGAGACTTTGCTTTGGCGATTGCTGAGGGCGCTACGCGCATTCGCATCGGCACCGGGCTGTTTGGCGCGCGCCAACCGTTGGCGGAGCGGGGAAGCCAGGAGATTGACTGATGCTGCGCGGAACAGAAATAGATGGTGGATTGAACTAGCGCTTGGGCGCGGATTGCCGCTGAAGTTCCTGCTGAAATGCCTTCTCGCGATCGGTGATATAGGCCTTGTATCCGGCTGGATCGATGAAGGCGTTTATGTCGCCGTCTTTCCAGCGCGGATATTTCTCAACGAGACCGAAGTAAGAGCCGTGCGCGCCGAGAAAAATGTCGCAAGGCAGTTTCTCGAGGACTGCAAAGCCGCGCTTGTAGTCGTTGGCGATTTGCGGATAGGCTTTGTTGCCGACAAGCTTATAGCCCGGGTTTACGTTGGGGCTGCCGACAATTACGACGTGCAGAAAACGACTGCCCTCGGGTTCGTCGAGGGTCCAGGTCGTCGTTCCCTTGGTGTGGCCCGGCGTGAGGTGCGCAGTGAGAACGGTGCCGCCGAGGCTGACCATTTCACCGTCGTGGAGAATGCGATCGACGTGCGCGGGTGGATAGCGGTTAGATTTCTTTGCGCCGTATTGGAAGTCAGTCCTGCCGCCTGACTCCACGACCGAAACGTCGCCAGCCATCACGAAATATTTGGCGCCGGTGAGATGGATGATTTGCGCGCTGCCTGCGCAATGATCGCTGTGCGCGTGGCTGATGAGCAGAATTTTGATGTCGCTGAAGTGGAAGCCGAGAGATTCGATGCTTTTTCGAATCAGTGGCACCGAGGATTCAAAGTCCGAATTGATGAGGATAAGCCCATTCGGCGTGGCGATGAGGTAAGAGCCGAGATCCTGGCTGCCGACGTAATAGAGATTTCCTGCGATGCGGAAGGAAGGGAAAGGCGTGGTCCATGCTGGATTGTTCTGGGCGACGAGCAGGGCGGCGGAGGCGAGGAACGTGAGCAGCGCAAAGTGGAAGGCATATTTTGCAGTTTTCATTGGGTGTCTCGATTGCCGGCCTGATTGGCCAGCGTTTCAATGGCCCGCTCGAGGTGAACGCCGCGGGAGCCTTTGATGAGAACAACGTCGCCGGAGCGAAGGTTTTCGACGAGCCACTGGCCTGCGGCTTCGGCGTCATTGAGAAAGACCGCGGGCACACCGCCGGCGCAAGCGGCCGTGGCAAGATGCTCTGCATTGCCCTGCACTGCAACGACGAGATCGAGGCCGGCCTCAGCGGCGGCGCGCCCACTGGCGATGTGAAGCGCGGGACCTTGCTCGCCTAACTCGAGCATTTCTCCGGCTACCAGGATGCGGCGGCCTTTAGCGGGGCGTGCGGCGAGGGTGCGAATCATGGAACGCAGCGCCTCAGGGTTGGAGTTGTAGCTGTCATTCAGAATGGTGGCGCCTGCGATCTCGACGATCTGGCCGCGTTTGTCGCCCGCGGTCAAAGAAGCAAGCGCAGTGATGGCAGCGTCCAGATCGACTCCGGCTTCAAGCGCGACTGCCAATCCGGCGACGGCATTGAGCGCGTTGTGCGCGCCGAGTAAATGCAAAGTAAGGGCGGCCTCGCGCTCGCGGGCGCGAAGGTGGATGTGCAGACCTTCCTGATCCTCGGTGCAGGAGAGAATTTGCGGATCAGCGCAGGGTCCGGCGCCGAAGTAAACGACGCGACCGGGAAAATCGCGGCCAAACTGCGCTGCGTATGCGTCATCGCAGTTGAGGAACGCGACGCCATTCTGGGGAAGCGCTTCAACGAGTTCAAACTTTGCGCGGGCGATGCCGGCCTGGCCATCGGCAAAATTCTCAATGTGCGCGGAGCCGATGTTGGTGATAACGCCCCAGTCGGGCGCGGCGATACGCGCGAGTGCGGCAATTTCGCCGGAATGATTCATGCCCATTTCGACGACGGCGAATTCGTGCTCCGGCATCAAGCGCAGAAGTTGCAGAGGCAGTCCGAAATTGTTGTTGAGGTTGCCCTCGGATTTGAGGACATGAAACTTTGCGCCGAGCGCGGCAGCGATGGCTTCCTTGGTAGTAGTTTTTCCGGCTGAACCGGTGATGGCGACAACGCGGCGTCCCCACTGGCGGCGCACATGGTGGGCCAGGGTCTGCATGGCGGTGAGCGGGTCTTCTGCAATGAGCAGCGGATGTGCGAGCACGGCATCGGGCAGGGAAGCGGCGCGTGCGCGAGAGACGACCGCGCTCACGGCTCCGCGCTCGAAAGCTGCGGCAACAAAGTCGTGGCCGTCGAGGCGCTCACCGCGCACGGCAAAAAAAAGCTCGCCGGGAGCGATGGTGCGCGAGTTAATCGAGTAGCCGGTCGCGACTGGCGCGCCTGCATTGGGCACGCTGGCCGGGGCTTCGAGCACCGCTCCGGCGCCCAGTGCCACTTCTGCAAGCGTGAGGTTCATTGCCCTACACCATAGCCCAATTCGGTGAGGATGGAAAGCGCAACCTCGGCGTCGTCGAAGGGGATCGTGCGGTCCGCGAGGATTTGATCTTTCTCGTGGCCTTTGCCGGCGAGGAGAACGACGTCGCCGGGTTTTGCGGCTTCGAGCGCGAGACGAATCGCCGAGGCGCGATCCACTTCGATCGTGTACGCGACGCCGGTTGACTTGAGGCGTGGCTCGATCTCGGCAAGGATCGCTGCTGGGTCCTCAGAACGGGGATTGTCGCTGGTGGCGACGACGAAATCGCTGCCTTCGCCGGCGGCCTGACCCATCTTCGGGCGCTTGGTGCGGTCGCGATCGCCGCCGCAGCCGAAGAGAGTGATGACACGCGCGCCGGAAGCTGCGGTCATCTGGCGGGCAAGCGCAGTCAGATTGCGAAGCGCGTCGTCGGTGTGCGCGTAGTCCACAATCACGGTGAAGGGCTGGCGTGCATCAACGGATTGGAAGCGGCCGGGAACTGGCCGGAGCGTGGGAACCGCGGTGGCAAGATGTGAGAACGGAACTCCCCGGGCATGGGCGGCAGTAAAGGCCGCGAGCAAGTTGAGAATATTCACCTCGCCGGCGAGCCGCGAGCTAACGCAAGTGGATCCGGCGGGAGTTTCGAGCTGAATTGTCGCGCCTGAAGGCGTGAGCACGTAGCTCGCGGCGCGCCATTCGCCCGCGCCAATCCCGTAGGTGCGAATCTCGGCGCCTGCATTGCGTGCGGCTGCGGCAAGTTCTTCTGCGCGCGCGTCATGAGCGTTAATGACGGCGACGCGCGGAGGCGGATAAACCGTTCCATCGAAGAGCAGGCGCTTGGCGGCGAAATAATTGTCCATCGTCTGGTGGTAATCGAGATGGTCGCGCGTGAGGTTGGTGAAGACGGCGACGTCGAACGGAATTCCGATCATGCGGCCCTGGTCGAGGGCGTGGCTTGAAACCTCGGTGACGAGCTCTTCCGCTCCGCGCGAAACACCTTCGGCCAACAATTCGAATAGATCGCGCGATTCGGGGGTGGTGTGAACCGATGGCCGCGTCTCACCGGCGACATGATATTCAATGGTGCCGATCAGAATGGTAGAGCGCGCGGCGGAGTTAAGGAGCGATTCGGTGAGGAATGCGGTGGTCGTCTTGCCGTTCGTGCCCGTGATTCCAGTGGCAGCGAGCAAACGCTCGGGATGGCCGAAGAAGGCTGCGGACGCCTGGGCAAGCGCCCGGCGGCCGTGCTCGACGTGAAGGAGCGGCAAGTCGGGTTGATAGACGGTTAGATGATCGAATTTGTGCGCAGAGTCAGTAACGATGCCGAGAGCACCGGCGGCGATTGCTTTGTCGACATAGCGATTGCCGTCGGTCGAGCCGCCTTTCATGGCTACGAATACCGATCCCGGCCTCACGCGGCGCGAGTCATACTCGACGCCGCTGATCGCCGCGTCGGAGCTGCCGGTAGAGCCGACGGACGCGACTGCGGAGATGAGATCGGGCCACTTCATTCCGAGTTTGATTGTAGATTGTGCGGGCGATGCGGGCTTGAAGCGGTCAGCGTTTGCAGCGAACAACAATTTTGGTGCCTACGGTAACCATGGTGCCGGGAGCGGGGGCCTGCTCGCGCGCGATGCCGTCGCCTTTAATTTTCACTTCAAGGCCGGCGCTGCCTGCCTGGTGGGCTGATGCTAATGGGCAGGGGGGGCGCCGGGGCTGCCAACACCTGCTCAAGGTTAGGTTCCAGGATTCCGATTTGACTGGCCGCTATGTGATTATCATCCTTGTATATAGAAACGCCATCGATTTGATAGATGCACGGGCCGCGATTGCACAGGCTTTTGCGCGGGTCGAAGATGTCAGCTCCAGTGGCTCTCGAAACTTGGAGGATCTGTTCGCTGAAATCGGGGGAAGGCCTCTTTTTCGCGACACGGGTAAGGCCGAATCTTGAGAAAACCGCGTTGTGAATTTCGAGACTCGGAATGGGCACATCGTATACCGGAAACGGCATACAAATGATCACTCTCTTGCCGAGCGACTGCAATCGTCGAACTTGATCGGTCAGTTCCGCGAAGAAGAGGGCCCGAAGCATTTCGACAGAATCACCCGTGACGCATTCTCCGTTGACGGTTCGGCAAATCAAGTGGTTGTCGTATAGCCACCAACCGAAAAATCCGATGAATACCGTATCGATGTCCTGCTCCTTCGCTCTTGTCATCACCAAGGGGAAGAAAGCGTCGCAGTGGAAATCCCCTCCGGGTACATTCATATTTTCAGTTGGCGGGCATCCGTTAGCAACCGCAAAGATAGCGCCGCGGCCCCGCAGATCTCCTTCGTCGTACAAATAGTTAACTGCGGGATATAGCTGTTGAACGTGAGAGTCGCCCCAAAACAGGATTTTTCTGCTGGCATTTGGTCCAATAATGCACAGATTGATGTCGGTCAATCGGTGGGGGTTTGTCATCACGTTTTCACAGGCATCCGGAAAATCATTCCGCCGGGCCGTGTTTTCAACGAAAAGGCTCCGCGTCGGGGCATCGTAACGTTGTGGAAGGCCACCGGTTCTAGTGATGGTGAGTCCAATGGCGAGGCAGACGAGGCTGACTGCCAGGCTGAGTTTGAACACCTGCCGCCTGGAAAACGATGAATCACGACCGCGGAATGGGCTTTCAACGAATTCGAAGGAGAGAAATGCCATTAGAAACGAGCCACAAATTACGCATACCTTGGCGGTATTGCCCAGATCGTCGATGAGAAAATATCGAGCGAATACAATGAGTGGCCAATGCCAAAGATAGAGAGAGTATGAAATGACGCCGATGAACACCAGCGGCGGAAAGCTCAAGACGGCGCTCGCCCAAGAAGCGCCCTCCTCTCCCGCATAGATAATGAGGCAGGCGCCAGAACACGGAACGAACGCACTCCAGCCGGGGAAAGTGGTTTGACTCGTAAATAAGAAATCGGCGCAGGCGATCAGCGCCAGCCCAGCAATTCCGGCAAGTTCTCGAACTGGCCTTAGCTTAGGCGGTGGAATTAAGTTCAACGCGAGCAGGGAGCCCATGAGCAATTCCCAGGCTCGAGAAGGGAGAATGTAAAATGCGACGGATGGATGGCGCCGAGTTAGCCAGATACTGAGCGCGAAGGAAACAATTGCGAGAGCTAACAAAAACTGTACCGTGCGCCGTTTTTTCCACCGCACGAGCAAAAGCAGGAGACCGGGAAAGAGAAAGTAGAACTGTTCCTCAACGGCAAGGGACCATGTGTGCAGGAGAGTTTGCAAGTCAGATGAGAAGGTGAAATAGCCGCCAGATCCAGAATGGCGGAGAAAATAGAAATTACTAACGAAACACGTCGTGGCAAGGACCTCTTTTGCGAGGGCCGTGAAATCGTCAGGAACGAATGTAAAAATTGCGATCAGTAAACAAACAGAGATGAGAAAGAAGAGCGCGGGGAAGATACGACGCATTCGTCGCTCATAAAAAGAGGCAAAGGAAAATTTACCAGCGACGATATCTTTGGCGATGATAGAGGTGATCAGATACCCGGAGATCACGAAAAAAATATCGACTCCGACGAAACCGCCCGTAAACCTCCAGATACTTGTGTGAAAGAAGAGCACCGACAAAACCGCAATGGCGCGCAGGCCATCAATATCGGGCCGGTAATTGCCAGATTGGGCGACCGATGATCGAAATCTGAAGCGCATGCAGTGCCCGCTGACGCTAAGGCGAAGTTCTCAGTATGTTTTTCCGGGTAGAAGGGTACCACAGCGTCGTCGGAAAACAGGTCCGCATGACTTGACCACGCTATCGACACAATGAAGGAATCGGCTTGGATTGCCGACGACCTTCACTTGTTGCGAGGTTGCTGTGTGCTTAAACTTCCCAGTAATTCATGGAGATATTTTCGATCTTACAACTCTGCAAGCGGGCTAAAGAAACAGGTCATACTAACGTTCGCAGCGGACTACGATTTTGGTGCCGGCGGGAACCATGGTGCCGGGCGCGGGGGCTTGCTCGCGCGCGATGCCGTCGCCGGTAATTTTCACTTCTAGGCCGGAGCTGCCTGCTTGCTCGATGATCTCGCGGATGGGCATGCCAATGAGCGAGGGCACGCGCAATTGCGCGGAGTCGGCGATGACGACGGTGCCGGGTGGCGGCGCCGATTTGGATGGCGGCGGCTGAGATTGCGAGAGAGTATTGGGGGAGGGCTGACTCGGAGCACCGGATCTCGGTGGCGCAGGTGAATTCGCAGCCTGAGCCGGCTCAGCGGGCGCGGCCGCTTTGGCTGCCGGTGCTGGCGCAGCGCGGAGCGGATCGTCGGTGGGCAAATCGTTGGCGGCATCGTAGAGGGCCTGGATGTTTTCTTCCTCTGCTGGAGCGTCGTCCTCTTTGATGGGCGCGTCTTTCTTCGAAGCGAGGTCGACAGGGCGCAGGTCGATGTCGTGCTGCACGCCGAGATATTCGAGCACCTGCTGCGCTACTTCGGTGAAGACTGGCGCGGAGACGTCGGCGCCGTAGTAAGCGCCTTTTGGCGAATCGATGACGATGGCAACCGCGATCACAGGATTGTTGACTGGGGCGAAACCCGCGAACGAAGCGATGTGCATGGTCTTCGAATAGGTATGCGTGATGGGATCGATCTTTTGCGCGGTTCCCGTTTTGCCGCCGGAGGAATAGCCGTTTAGCTGTGCCGACTTCCCAGTTCCAAATAGAACTACGCCCTCCATCATTTTGCGCATCTGGGCGGCGGCCATAGTGCTGATGACGCGATGCGAACCGGGCGGAAGAGGATTAGGCATATCCTCGCTCGCGTGGATAGGGCTGGCCACGAACTGTGGAGTGGTAGACACTTGCGGTGGGGCCGAACCCTGGTTAGTTCCTGCGGCTGGAGCAGTTTGGTCTTGCAGCGGTTGGTCGGGCATCAGAATGTGCGGCGGCAGGTAGGTGCCTCCGTTGGCGATGGTGGAGACCATGGTGACTAGTTGCAGTGGCGTGACCGCGACTTCCTGACCGATGGCTATTGAGCCAATGGAGGAGCCGTTCCATCGCGCGGTGGGACGCAACAATCCGCGCGTCTCGCCCGGCAGCTCGACGCCTGAGCGTGAGCCAAAGCCAAAGGCGCGGATGTACTGATAGAAGCGATCGGGGCCTATCTTGAGCGCGAGCTTGACGGCGGCGACGTCGCTGGATTCCTCCAGCGCCTTGTGCACTGGAATCACGCCGAAGTGTTCACCCTGGTTGTCGTGAATCACGCGGCCGGCGAGCGTAATCTTGCCCTCCTGGCAATCGATGGGGTCGTCGGGAGTGGCCACTTGCTGATCCATTGCGGCGGAGTAGGTGACAAGCTTGAAGGTCGATCCGGGCTCATACACATCGCTGACCGCGTGGTCGCGAAGCTGGTCGAGCGTGGTGTGTCGAATCTGATTGGGGTTGAAAGTGGGGCGGATGGCGAGAGCCAGAATCTGCCCGGTGTGCACGTCCTGGATGACTACAGTACCGTTCAGCGCTTGTGTCTTCGCCATCGCGTGATCGAGGGCGCGCTCGGCCATGAACTGAATGTTCTCATCGACGGTTAGAACGAGATTCTGTCCGGGTTCGGGGTCTTGTTCGCTTGAGCCTAGAACCTTGCGGCGCGCATCCATTGCGGTGTACATCAGTCCCGGACGCCCGTGTAACTGGCTGTCGAATTTTTCTTCCAAGCCTCCCAGGCCACCGTCGTCGGAGCCAACGTAGCCCAGCACCTGAGCGGCGAGCTGGCTGTCTGGGTAGGAGCGCGCGAACTCCTGCTGAAAGAAAATGCCCTTCATCTTTAAGCCCTTTACCGCGGCTGCTGCCTGGGGTGTGACCCGGCGAGCGATCCAGGCAAAGATGTGGCCGTCATTGAGCCGTGCGGCAATTTGCGATTCGGTTGTGAGCGCGTCTTCAGGATCAGTGTGGACCAGGCTAGCCAGAGTACGTGCGGCGGCTTGCTTGTCGCCGATCTGCGAAGGATCGGCGTAGATGGAAGGGACCAGGACGGTCATGGCCATCTCGCGCAGGTTGCGGTCATACAGTACGCCGCGGCGCGGAGCTACTTCAAAGGTGTGCTCCTGCTGCTTGGCGGCGCGCTCGACGAAGTCCTGGTGACGCACGATCTGCAGCCAGAAGAGCCGGCCAGCGATGGCGCAGGCCCACACAAGAAAGAAGACGCAGATGACCAGAAAGCGCGTCCGCTTGAGGGGCACGCCTTTAGGTGTTTGTGTACGGCTGCGGATGGCTGGGACGGCTGCCGTCATGTCGAGTGGGTCCGTTTTGGCTTGTGTAGTTTTGCTATTGCACTACTGGCGTTGGCGGGGCCACCTGAGCAAGGACAGGAGCGCCGGAAGCAGGACGGGCATCAGAGAAAATGACCTGACCGGGTTGCGGCTCGGCAAGCCCGAGCTGATGGGCCATCTGGTCGATGCGGCCGGGTTGCGTGAGCTCGGCCTCGCTGAGGTGCAACTGGCGATTCTCTTCGCGCAACTGGTCGAGAGTTTGCTTTTCGCTCTCTACGCTGTAGCTGCTTTCAATGGCGCTGAAATGCTGCAAGCCGTAAATCATGATGAGAGAGAAGAGCGCGACAACGGCCGCCGAGAATACGCGCATCTCGCGCACGCGAACTGGGTCGGAGGCCTTCACGAGGCGAGTGTTATCAAAATGCTTTGCGAAGTAATACTCCGGCAAGCGCACGCGGCGGCGGAGCTGAGCCTGCTGCGCCATCATTGTCGCGTTGTGTTCGGCGATCCTCGCCCCCACGCCACGTCCAGCCTCGAAATAAGTTGTTACACATGCCGCCATCTCAAGTTCTCCTCGCTCTGCCTGCCTATTTCCGTTCCGCCGCTCTCAGCTTGGCGCTGCGCGATCGCGGGTTTCGGTTGATCTCTTCTTCTGTTGCGGTCACGGGCTTCCTGGTTAAAACATTCCAGATTCCCTTTTGCGCGCCTTCCCGGATGTTGTCTTTCGCGATGCGATCTTCCAATGAATGAAAGCTGATAACGACGAGCCGTGCGGAGGGCTTAAGCAACTTTGGTGCGGCCTCAAACAAAGCCCGGATTTCCTGCAATTCCTGATTAACGAAGATTCGCAACGCTTGAAATGTTTTTGTAGCCGGGTGAATAAATTTCATTGGCGGGACGGCTGAGGCTACGATCCTGGCTAACTGCACCGTTGATGTAACCGGCCGCCCCCGCACAATGGCTCTGGCGACTGTCCGCGACCTCCTTT
>Ga0182024_10023896_pt1 | contig 10907 bp, 7 predicted proteins | sample P32metaG_FD_120480 | JGI IMG/M metagenome (GOLD analysis project Ga0182024, IMG submission 120480) | Permafrost microbial communities from Stordalen Mire, Sweden - P3-2 metaG (Illumina Assembly) | ecosystem: Environmental > Terrestrial > Soil > Wetlands > Permafrost | place: Sweden: Stordalen... | reverse complement strand
TAAGGAGCGGGTGCGTGAGGACATAGTGGTCGTGCAACGCGGTCGGGCCGGTAGGGCCGACCGTCAACGAATACTCGTCACTGGGCGCCGGGATCCCGGAGTCGGTGGTCGTCGCCGGAGGCTTGCTGTCGCTGTCGCTAGCAGTTGGATTGACCTCGCTCATGACTTGATCTCTATTCCTGGAGGGTGAAATCTGGCGCTCGCCGCCTTCAGACGAAGCCTTCGCACCGTTGCTGCCTGTGGTGCTCTTGGGTTGCATGAGAGAGCTCCCGTCGGGGCGTCCCGACGAGAGCTCTGGGATCCGTCGAGTTACACGCCCCGGCGACCGCGGCGGCGGTAGCCGAAACCGCCGGTCAGCAGGAGGACGAGGAGAATGATGACGATGAGTGTGAGCATGTTCACCTCCCGACTCTCATTTGGGTTTGCTCGCGCATGAGTGCTGCTACTTCTTGGTTCTGTTGCGGCCGGTGATGGTGTCGGCGACTTTGTCCACGACGTGGCGCTCGAGTGGGAGCTAGCGGTGGGCGCGGCCGAGTAGCCGTGCGATCAGTTCGCCCACAGCAGGTAGACGACCGCGGCGATGCCCCAGTTCACAGCGATCGCGACCCGCGCGTTGTGCAAGCTGAAGATGCCGTCAAACGGACCGGCGAGCGAGCGCGCCCATCCGTGGACCGTCGAGACGATGCCGTTGGTCAGATTGGCCTTGAGCAACACGAGCAGAATCCCAGCGACGATGATCAGCACGATGACGCTGACCACCAGGCGCAGGACGCGCGCGAGCAACCCCACCCCGGTCGCGAACCGCCCCGGGCGCCCCGATAGCCAGCAAAAGCGTTAGTTCGGCGAGCGGCATCTGCGACTAGACCTGGCGATGTACTGGCCATGGCGCAGGCTGCGAGGACGCGGTCCGCGTCGGATCTGTGGGCGGACCGGCGCGCGTCGGCTTCCGGCATCGGGTCGATGACAGGCAAACCAAGTGCAACCGGCCTCGGTGTTGACTACGGCTCGGTTCCTTGGTCTTCGATCCATGTGTCGAGTTGCTTCCACCAGTCATAGATCCAGGCGACCTGTGCGTCAGGATCGAGTGGTCGCTCGGCGGCGGGCGCGAGCCACATTCGCGTGTGAAATGTCTTCCCGAGCGGCGGCTCGTGCCAGATCTCGCTCGGAAACGCGGCGAGGCCCAGACCCGAGTGGGCGCCGAAGATGACATCGGCTTCCGGGTTGCCGCGAATGCGGCCAGCGCTCCGGTGGGCCGAGGCGGAAGCACGTGCGACATGCGCTCCGCTTTCGCTGCCTCTCTCTGTCGCCCAGTGCGCCAAAGCTTGCGGATCGCTCGACGGCGGCGCTCGGGCGTGAAGTTGCCTCCTTCGGGGAACAGCACCAGCACGCCGCGACGCCCGAGCCCGGCCGCGACCTCCTCTATCCGGGCTTCGCACTCCTCCTTCTCGGATGTGTCGAGGACCGCGTGGGGGAGCCGATGCCCGATCAGATCGACACACGGATCCAACGCCACGCTCTGCTTGAACACCACGCTCGGCAAACGATCAAAACGAGTGAGCAGACGATCGATCACAAGGATCGTGTCCCCCGGACCGGCATGCCGGCTGAAAAACAGCAGAGGCCCGTCGGACTCGAGAGCGCGGCTTGCCTCGGTGGACTCCTCTGCCGGCACGCGGATGTCAAAAAACGCCAAGCAGCGCCGTGCGAAGCCGTGGACGAACCAACGCAGAAGCCGATAGTGCAGTCGCTGAAAGCGTCGCGTGCCCAGCAACAGGCCCCCGCCGCTGGCCAGCCAGAGCGTGGCGCATGCGATCAGCGTCGAGAACTCCAGCGCGAAGTAGGTAACCACCAGCCGCGCGAAGATCAGTGCCTGCGGACGGCCCATCACGGCAGACACGAGCGCGGCGAGTGCGAGCCAGAGCGGCGAGAGCGCGAGGCACACGACCGACATCACCAGCCACACGGTGACCGTGATGGGACGCCGGACGGGCGCGGGCGGCATCACAACTCCCGCAGGTAGCGCAGCGAGGCTTGATAGGAGGAGTCGATCTGCTGCTGGACGCCGCGAGCTATACGCCTGACGCGAAGTTGTCCCGCGAGGTCGTTATAGGCAGGAGCCGCGGAACCGCCCGTCGGAAGGATGTGGAGCCGCACCCCCTCGGGAAGCGAAGCCAGATCACTCGCAAACCGATGGCGCCGAGCTACTTCAAAGGCCACCAATCCGACCTCCCAGGGCCAACGGGGAGGCTGAAGCGGCCTCTCTAAGCGACCGACCTGAAGCACGTAGATCGTCTTCGCGCCGAGGGATCTACGACGCCGTCGAAGGCCTGCGACTTTGTACGCTCCTACAAGATCGACGAGTCGACGCGTGAGACTCGCGCGTAGCCGCTTCGCCGCTGCTCCGGGCACCTGCTGGCCCGGCTGCGGGTCGCTGGTTTCAGCGAAGAGGAGTCGCAGTCATGCTCGTGCTGGGTTCGGCCGAAGCCGTTGCTGCCGCTACCGCCCCGGCCCTTCGGGGTCGCGCCCACGGCCGCGGTTGAGGCGGGGCAGCTTGGTTGCGCGCGATTTGAGCGCCGTGCCGGGCGGGAGCGTCCGGCCGGCACCGGGCGTTCGGCTGGTCGCTGGTTGACGGAGCCGTGCTTCGCCGTCGGGGTCGTTGAAGGCGTTGGTGGCGCTGAGTTGTTCGGTCGCGACGCGGATCGATGAGTAGTCGACCGCGGCGGTGTAGTCGTGGGCGAACCTGAGTGCTTTGATCAGGATGCTGGGGTCGTCGTTGCGGGTGAGCCGGCGGAGCGCGCCGAGGTAGTCGTCGCGGTAGACGGTCGGGATGATCATGCGGGCCTGTCCGCCGGCGACGAGTTCGGCGTTCATCATGATTCGTGCGATCCGGCCGTTGCCGTCGTTGAACGGGTGGACCTCGGACACCAGGAACATCATGTAGACGGAGCGCTCCCAGGCCGTATCGAGCGACGCGAGCCGGTCGAACCCCGCGCGCAGGGTTCCCTCGACGAGCGTCGGAGCGACGAACTCGCTCGCGCCGGCCCGGTTGGGATCGACCTTGAACTGGCCGGGGTGGGTTTCCGGCCGGCCGGCCATCACGACCTGGTGGCGGTGTTGGAGGATCTCCAGAAACTGGGTCGGGTCGGTGGCGGTGGCGGACATTTCGGCGAGGTCGCTGACGATCTCGTACGTGCCGGTCAGGTCGTGCGCGTCCGCGGGGCGGGCGGGCGGTATCTCGCCTTGGTAGACGACCCGTTCGGCGACGTCGAGCGCGAACTCGGTCCCCTCGATGTAGTTGGAGAAGTACGCCTCGAAGAACGGCAGGTGCAACCACCGCGGGTCGGACGGGTCGGCGGGACGGTTCTGCGGGGCGGCCGACCGGAGCGCGTCGGCGAGCAGCTCGAGCCGTGCCACACGGTCACCGTCGTAGGGAAGGCCGGCCTGTCGGGCAGCCAACGCGGGCGACTCGACACCCTCGACGGTCCGAGTCCCGACGGCCGCGCCGATCAGGTCTGCGAGCTGCTGAACACGTGCCGGCTCGACCTCGAGCGTGGTCGCGAGCCGCTCGGCCTCGGCACGGATCTCGCGTAGACGGCGTGACCCATAGACGCGGGCGAGCCGGTCGATCCAGTCGCCGAGCTCGCGCCGATCAAACGTCCGGCCGGGCCGCCCGCCCATGCTGCGCGACGGCATCAGGTTGTCCAGCAGCCCACGCGCGACAGACGCCTGATACAGCCCGCCGGGGAGGAGGATGTCACCGTCGACCGAACCGGTGCCCCGGCGGGTTCGGACCGTCAGGCCGGGCAGGATCAGGTCCCGTGTTCGCGCCGGCCGCGCGAGGTACAGCACGCCGTCGACGGGGCCGGCGAGTGCGGCCGAGCGGTCGGTGATCACCGCACCGGGGAGCAGATGCCCGACGATCGCGCGCCACTCCGCCCGGACCACCCCCAGCGGATCGCCGGTCAGCGTGGTGTACACGCCGCGTGTGAGGCGCGCCAGTTCGCCGCGCGCGACGCGGCCCGAGAGCGTCGACGGCGATGCGTCACCTGCGAACACCAGCGTGCTTGCCACACCAAACCTTCCTCGAAACACAACTTCTGCGCCGTAAGCCTATCAGTCGGCGAAGAAAGTGCGCCCTAAGACCGATCCTGTCGGGCCTCGGGAAAGCAGGGTCAGCGACCGATTCCATGATTCTGACCGACATCCGGCCGGCGCGCTGGCCGTGCGGAGTGGCGCGCAGCCCATCCGGGCTCGAGCTGTGAGGCAGGCCACGGGTGGGGGTCGAGGTGATGGGCGAGCGAACCGGTCGGGTCGCGATGGGGCGGACGCTCGATCGCGAGCCGTTCGCTCCCGCCGCGCCGCATCGCGCGGGCGAGCGCGTCGAGCACGTCTGCGGGCTCTCGGGCGGGTGGCGCGGGCGCGTATTCCGACCGCTCGGCGATCTCCGCGCCGTGGTCGGCGATCATGTGCAGCGTCGTCTCGCCGCGGGCGCGCGAGAGCACGGTGTAGGCCCACTCGCGGCTGAATTCCTCCGGGCGGCCGACGACGATCGCGGCCTCGACGGTGGCGCCCTGGCTCGAATGGCCCGTGATCGCGTAGGCGTGCTCGAGATAGTCGCTGACGTAGCCGCGATCGAGGACTCGCTCATGTCCGGTGTCGGTCCGGACCATGACCCCGCGGCCGTCCACCGCCAGGGCGGTGATGGTCGCGGTCGTGCCGTTGTCGATGTCGAGGCGGCGGTCGTTGCGGCGGGCGATCACACGGTCACCGACTGTCCATTCGCGGCCCCCGATCCGCACCCCAGCGTCGGCGAGGAGCCCGTCGGCGCGCAGTCTGGCTCGGGCGGAGGTGTTGAGCTGCTCGCGGGTGGCGTTGTCCCGCGCGATCATCACCACGCCCGCCGGCCCGTGCTCCGCCCGGAGGCGGGCCCACTCGTCGGCGACCGCTGCGGTCGCGTCGCGTTCGCTGGCGTGCAGTGTGATCGCCTCGGCCTTGTGCTCGACGTAGCGCTCTGGCTCGCCGTCGTGGAGGGCGGCGAGCGCGGCTCGCTCGGCCGGGTCGCGCTGACGGATCACCTCGCGCAACGAAGGCCCGGGGCGGCTGCGGGTGAGCGCGGCGAACCAGCCGCCGGCCTCGACGCTCGACAGCTGCCCCGCATCACCGACCGCGATCACCTTCACCCCGGCCCGCTCCGCATGCTCAAACACCCGGGCGGTGATCCGAGTCGCGGCCATCCCGGCCTCGTCGAGCAGCAGCACGCTGCCACGCGGAAACCCACCGCGCCGGTCAAGCACCCCAGCCAACGCGTGCAGCGTTCCGGCGTCCACTCCGGCGGCGTCGCGAAGCTCCCGGGCAGCGCGTGCGGTCGGCGCCGCGCCGAACACCGTTACCCCAGCCCCGGTGTAGGCGTCCGCGACGGCGCGGAGCATCGTCGTCTTCCCCGTCCCCGCGAGCGCCTGGACAGTCTCGACACCCCGCCCGCTCCTCGCCAACGTTCGCACCGCCGCCGACTGGCCCGCGTTCAGCCCCGAGCCTGCGAGCGCGCGGGCGACGACGGCGTCAGGGAGGATCGCCGTTCGGTCTTCCTGGCGCCGCTCGGCGGATCCGATGATCGCCCGCTCACACCGCAGGAGACCGTCCGTCGTGAACACGATCTCGCCGGCCTCAGCCGCTTCGAGCGGTCGTACCGACGCGTCAGCAAGGTAGTCATCGGTCGCGCGCTCCAGATCGGAAGCCGCGATCCCGCCGGGGAACTCTCCCGCCAACTCGGCGAGCACATGCCGACGAGCGAAGGTGTTGTGACTCCCCGTCAGACCCCCCGGACCGGACAACCGGCCCACCACCGCGCGCCGCACCGGCCGCGGCGCCAGCGCCGGCCGGCGCGCGACCAGCGCACGCAGCTCCGCCGGACCAAAACCATGCTCGGCAGCGCGAGCCCGCGCGTCCTGACGCCACAACTCACCATCAACCGAAGCGGTCTTTGCCCTTCGGGTGGTCAGCGCGATCGTCTGCATCGCCTCCCGTGACAACGACCGACCGGCGCCGACGAGCTCGGCTGCGCGCTGCTCGATCTCGGCCCGCCGCTGAGAGAAGTGTCTGAGCACCCCGGCGGGCACCCCGTCGATCTCGAATAGGCCACGGCTCGTCCGCGACCACGCCACCCACGGCAACCGCTCCCGCACCTCCACACGCAACACCGCCCGGTACACCGCACCGGCCGCCGACTTGTGCTCGAACAGGCCGCGCGCGTCAAGCGCGGTGAACCTGCCGTCGGCCCGCGTCAGGTTCGCGACGACGACATGCGTATGCAGCTGCGGATCGCCGGCCCGAGACAGGCGATGCCGATATGCCGCAGCCACAAATCCCTCACCGCGCACCCGCTCAGCACCGGCATGGCCACGGCGAGTGAAGCACGCCTCCCGCTCCAGGTAGCCGACCGCCGCAGCAACGGCCCGCTCGTGCACCTCGGCCAGCGCGTCGGACATCCCGCCATCCGCGATCGCGAACAGCACCGAAAGGCTCTTCGACGCCGAGAACGTCAGATCGATCGCCGCGACCTTCGCACGGTCCGTCATACGACGCAGAACCGAACCGTCTACCGGATGTGCGCCGGCCATCAATGCCATGAACCCATCCCGCGACACCCGACCACCAGCCTCCAGGCCCAGCGCGACCGCGCCGGTCCCAATCCACAAACCCGGGACCTCTCCGCGGCCGGCGTAGTACTCCTCCGCTCCGGCCGCGACCTGCCGCTCGTAGTACTCCAGCTGCCCCGCCGACGCGCCCAACTTCCCGATGCTCAGCATCGCCCACCGACCCGCCGACGCGGACACAAAACGGACACAGCAGACCGACAAGCGCCGCTCATGACGGCTCAGGCTCGCAGAGGTCAAACAGCTGCATTTGCAGGTCATCCGTCGCCCGCGGTGACCGCTCGTGGTCGTCCGTTACCCCCTCTGGGGTCTCTGATAAGGAAGAGGTCCCAGGTTCGAGTCCTGGATCGCCCACTGGGGAAACGCCTGCAAATCATGATTTTGCACGCCGGCGACTGAGCCGGATGATGAGCCCCTCCGATCGAGCGTGGAAGCGATCTGGAAAGCCTCCGCTGTTGCTCCCGGGGCGACTCGGCACGCATGAGGATGAGCCGATCACGTCGCGCCGCGAAGAAGCGAGAAGGCTGGCCGCGGCCGCGAGAGCACCAATCGGCACTAGGAGAACCTCGCCATTCTCCTCGAGCACTGGTCCGACGACCTCACGGCACGCTTCTAGCGCGGCCGTCGCGTGCGCTTCTTCGACCTGATTGGCGGCCACGCTTACGCCTGGCCGGTGGCCGGCGGCGTGGCTGCTGCTCTGGTGCTTGCAACATCCGTGAATGCGGCTAACTCGGCGCGAACAGCAGCGCCCCGGGCCGCCGCTCGAACTGGCTCCGGTGGATGAGAGCGAGCGCGCGGTGGGACCGCATTCACTCGACCACGCGTCGCGATGCGCCCCGGGCCGTGCCAGCCCCCGGGCGGATTCGGGTCCCCACGCGACGTCATCTCCCGCCAGTGCCCCCCCCGCTTCGTCGCGCAGACTGGCCTACGGGAACTCTTGCAGGGCGCCCGAGCCCTGGATGTACCACCATCCGTTGATGAGTGATGTATCGAGGGTGGGGCCGACCGGTCCCTTACCCCAGTAGAAGTCGTTGTAGTTGGTGATCCCGAACGTGGCCCCGTCGATGTCGATGTTACAAATCGGCCCCATCGCGGCTGGCGTGCCCATCTGGTTCGCGATCGCGGCGTTCAGCCATCCCTGCACCACGGTCTGCGGAGGAAAAACCTCGATGCCCAGACCCGGAAAAGTGAAGCCGAGAATGTTAAACGGGAAGTCCGTCATGAAACCGACACCGTTGTCAGAGGCTGTGGTCTCGAAGCCGAGCATGCTGTGTAAGCCGTTGAATGCGGGGCCCCAGCGATTCCAGGGGTCGGGCGCGCTACTGTCGTCCTCAAGGATCTGACACGCGTACATCGCCAACCATTGAAGGTTGTCACGCGGGTGCGGAGCGCCCCAAGACCCGCTGTAGTCGACCGCGTATCCCTGACTGCCGATCCCGACGGTGGTGCCGGGACCAGGGGCGGACAGAGACGCGCCGCTGCCGGTGTTGTAATCCTCCGTGCTTGCGCCGGGATACATTTCGCTAAAGCCCCAAGGATTCCCGTCTCCGTTGTACAGCATGATGTTCGTTGTGTTGATGCCCCAGTTAGAGTGATCGGCATCTCCATTGATCCATGGTGACGGCTCGACTGATCCCGGAGGGCTCGGCTCGATGTAGTCGCCCGGCCAGGACGAGTCCTCAAGCCAGCAGAACCGCTGCGACCCTCCGCCCTGTCCGGGCAGACCCATCGCCTGCTGCCACGCAATACGCTCGGGCGCGTAAGAGCCATCGCCGCTCGGTCCGGGGTCGTTGGGGCTTTCACACCCGTAGGTCACCGAGCTGTGGGTCTCTTCGGCCGGCCGCGCCGTCACCCTAATCGAAGCTCCGGCCTGGACCCTCACGCCGTTTGCGTCCACCACCGTCACACAGACCTGTTCTGTCCGCTCCAAGGACTGTGTCGCAATAAAAGGCCGAAGATCTCGAGTCACCGGCTCATATTGGACCGAGGCCGACAGATCCCTCGACACCTCCGGATTCGACCCCGCCCACAGATAGGTGTACGGCGGTGTTCCGCCTGTGGCGACCGCACGCGCACGCACACGCGATCGCTCGGGTGCGGTGACAGCGAGATTGACCGTGGGTACGTAGCGGGCATCATCGGTGGCCGGCACGAGGTGCACGCGTGAGGTTGCTTTCCGTTGCTCTCCCGTCCTCGGGCCAACGACGGGCTGGGTGATCGTCAACGCGTACCAGGGAATGACGGCACTCGGACGGGCACGCTCCGGCCCTCCGATCCAAGACCGCAGTGGTGGCGCCCAGTACACGAGCGATACGGCAATCTCGGCCTCATCGGGCAGCCGGCAGCTGAAGCGATTCTGGATCTCCTCCTGAGGGACGATCCGCACGGAAGGTCCCCTCACAAGCTGCCGGGTTGAGTACACCATGCGGGTGACCTGACCTTCGTGATCGAAGGAAATCTGCACTTGGGCGCCTGGCCCAACGAGCAGATATCCCTCGAGCGTGAAGCGGTAATGACCATGTGTGTCGAGGAGCGTCTTTGTCTCTTCCGGCGCCTTGTGTTCGTCCGCTATTGACACTGTCTTGAAGGTCGTGTGACCCACTACCGGCGTAGCGTGCGCCAAAGTCAGGTCCGCTGCATCCAGCGCCGAAACGACCGAGTTCAAAGCTTCCTCGTACGGCGGGTTACCAAGGCTCGTGAGAGCTGCATAGTCGATCGCTCTCACCTCAATCGGAATCTCGGGGTAATGGTTTGTCGTCGTTCGCCGACGCGCCTCGACGAGCTCCGGATCCGTGAGCGAGATGGTCGGCACGGCAAGATATCTGTCGGTATCGATGAACGATGCGACGCCCTCGTGCCACAACATTCGCCTGCGTGGAACACCCAAAGCCTCGGCCAGTCGGTGCGCTTGCTGTTCGTCAATCCCAGGCCGCGCCACTTCGTAGACAGGAAGCTTCATCTCTAGGCCCGACCGCCCACGTGCCGTCACGACACACCCCGAGTCAGATCGTCATTCGCGACATCCTGACGCCGCAGAGAACACCCCGAGACAGTCGCGATCTAGCTCGCGGCGACAGGCGCAAGCGTTCCAGACGACCGAGCTGCTGTCAACCCGCCGGGTCGCCATCTCACACACTGTCAAAGTCTGCGTAGCTTTGGTGAGTACGGCGAAAGGTTAGTTAGAGTTAATTTGCTTTTCAATCAAGACATGTGCTTGACACAAACGTCCGTCATTACCAGTTCGTCTCCCACGGCGTGGCTGTGTTGCGGATCGTCGTGGGAGCGGTGTTTCTCGGCTTCGGAGCACTGAAGTACTTTCCCGGGGTCAGCCCGGCGCAGAACTTGATCGAGGCGACGACTCACATCTTGTTCTTCGGCTTGGTGCGGGAAGGGTGGCGATGGTCGCCGTCGCCACCCTCAAATGTTTCATCGGCGCCTCGTTGATCGTAGGGCGCCCGATGCGCGTGGCGCTCTGGCTGCTGGCGCTCGAGTTCGTGGGCATCCTCTCGCCGCTGGGGCTACTCCCTGCCCGGCTGTTCTCCGGCCCCACGGGAACAAAACGGACCCTCGGGGCCCCATATGACAGAGTTCTTCAGCTGTGGTGTGCCAAGCCAGAGTTCGTCCTCGCGCCGCCTCGGTTGAGCGCGACGCCTGAGCGCGCAGGATTGAGGTGACACGAGGCCGGTGGGGAGTGGTCTTGGGGGCGGCCGGCATGCTCGGGCTCGGCGCGCTGTGGGTCAGCCTGACCAGCAGTCACCCGGCCTACGATCCGTTCGGCTGGCTGGTTTGGGGCCGCCAGACGCTGCACTGGAACCTCAATACTGACGGGGCGCCCTCCTGGAAGCCGCTCCCGTTCCTGTTCACGCTCCCCTACGCGCTCTTCGGTCACGCACAGATCACCCTCTGGACGATCACCGCGAGTGCCGTCTCTCTGGCCTCCGTGGTGTTCGCCGCTCGGATCGCCTACCGCGTGGCCCGGCCGCCGTCCGCGGCGCCTGGTCGCGCCTGGCCCGCTCTGGTCGGGGGCTTGGTCGCGGGCCTCGGAGTGCTCGGGATCAACGGCCTCTCACATCAGATGCTGATCGCGACCTCGGATCTGATGGTCGTGACCCTCTGCCTGGCCGCGATCGACGCCCACCTGTCCGGGCGCCCGCGACTCGCCTTTGCTCTGATCGTCCTCGCCTCTCTGGGACGTCCGGAGACGTGGCTGTTCGCTGGGCTCTACGCGGTCTGGGCGTGGAGAGCGGTTCCATC
>Ga0182024_10023895_pt1 | contig 10908 bp, 10 predicted proteins | sample P32metaG_FD_120480 | JGI IMG/M metagenome (GOLD analysis project Ga0182024, IMG submission 120480) | Permafrost microbial communities from Stordalen Mire, Sweden - P3-2 metaG (Illumina Assembly) | ecosystem: Environmental > Terrestrial > Soil > Wetlands > Permafrost | place: Sweden: Stordalen... | reverse complement strand
CGGAGTGGATGCCGCGTACGCGCAACCGGCGCCGCGATGGAAACAATTCCACTTCATCTTCCGGCCGCAGCGTTCCTGAAATCAGAGTGCCAGTAACCACGGTCCCAAAACCCTTCATCGCAAACACTCGGTCGATCGGCAATCGCACCCACCGCTCGGGGTCCCGGTCCGGCGCTTGCTGCGCGGCGCGCGCGAGTTGGTCCTTCAGTTCCGGGATTCCGGCGCCGGTTCGCGCGCTCACGGCAACGATCGGTGCACCCTCGAGGAACGAGCCGCGGAGAAACTCCTCCGCCTCTAGCCGCACCAAATCGAGTACGCCCGCGTCCACCGCATCGGATTTGGTCAGAACCACGATCCCCCGAGCGGTTCCCAACAGCTGGCAGATGTCGAAATGTTCGCGCGTTTGCGGCTTGATCGATTCGTCGGCGGCGATCACCAGCAAGAGCAGATCGATCCCGCCCGCGCCAGCCAGCATGTTGCGCACGAATCGCTCGTGTCCCGGCACATCCACAAATCCCAGGCGCGCGTCATCAAGATCGAGAAACGCAAATCCCAGATCGATGGTAATTCCGCGGCGTTTTTCTTCTTCCAGGCGATCCGGGTGGGTTCCAGTGAGCGCCTCAACCAGCGTAGATTTGCCGTGGTCGATGTGCCCAGCCGTTCCAACGATGACATGTTTCATGACAGGAGGAAATCTTTTTGCCGCAAGGCCGTGAAAACTTCTACTGCGTAGCTTGATCGATCTCGTCCCGAATTTTCTTAGCCGCACTAACCGGATCAACCGCCGCGGTAATCGGCCGACCGACCACCAAAAAATCCGCTCCCGCGCGCACCGCCTCCGCTGGAGTCGCCACTCGAGCCTGATCGCCAACGGCGGCAGCCGCCGGACGAATACCCGGCACCACGATTTTCAACTCCGGTCCGCACGCCGCGCGAATTGCGGCCACATCGTGCGCTGACGCCACTACCCCGTCCAGCCCCGAGGCCTGCGCCAATTTCGCCAGCTCAATCACCCGCTCCGCAGCCGGACCGGCAATCCCCAGCGGTACCAACGCCGCCGAATCCATGCTGGTGAGAATGGTGACGCCCAGAAGCAGTGATCGCGCCTCACTATTCCCCGCTGCTTTCCGGGCCGCGCGCATCATTTCCACTCCGCCTAGCGTATGCAGGGTGATTAGGCGGATTCCAGGCAATTTGGCGGCAGCTGCAATCGATCCGGAAACAGTATTGGGAATATCGTGAAATTTCAGATCGAGGAAGATTTCAAAGCCAGCCCCGGCCAGCTTTTCCACCGCTGGCGGACCTTCCGCAGTGAAAAGCTGGCTGCCTACCTTGAATAAATCGACGGTTCCCCGCAGTTTCTGCGCGAGGTCCCAGGCCTGGGGAAAATTATCGAAGTCGAGGGCGACGATGAGCTGCGATGGCGGGCGGGCGGGTGCTATGGGAGCTCCAACAATTCGACCCTAACCCGGGACAGGCCCCGGTGTTCGAACCCCAGGCGGCGGGCGACGGCATAAGAAACGTCCAAGTCGCGCCCCTCCACGTAGGGTCCGCGGTCGTTAATACGCACGATGGCGCTGCGGTGGTTTCTCAAATTGATAACGCGCACCACCGAACCCAAAGGAAGGGTCGGGTGCGCGGCCGTGGCGGCGTTCATGTCGTAGGTTTCGCCGTTGGCCGTCGGCAGTCCGTCAAAATCCGCGCCGTACCAGCTCGAGATACAGGTCCAAACCTTTAGGGGCTTGGCCGGGAGCGTCAGCGCCAAGGTTCCCGCTTGCTCGGCGGGCCCGATCGCTTGAGTGGCTGGTTTAACCGCCGGTCGCAACCCCGGCAATATGAACAGACAGACCATGGCTAAGAACACCGCTTGCAAAACGAGAAAGATTCTAAATTTCATTGGCCTCCGCCTCTAAATAAGACCTCGCTAGCTTAGCCTTTTAGAACCCTTTGGCCAATACATTTAACGCTGTAGACTTCCCCGTAAGTCGCTGATTCTGGAAATATTTACACGGCTACAGTACTGCTCTAACCCGCTCACTAGCCGTTCCGAGGCGGTTGGATCGACGAAATGGGCCGTCCCAACCTGTACTGCCGTCGCACCCGCCAGGATGTATTCCATCGCGTCTTCGGCTTCGGTAATCCCGCCTAGCCCAATCACCGGGATCTGGACCGCCTGACACGCCTCGTAAACCAACCGCACAGTTATAGGTCTTATGGCCGCACCCGACAACCCCCCAGTCGTACTACCTAAACGCGACCGAAAAGTGTGTACATCTATACACAGCGCCGGGTAGGTATTCGCGATGGTCAGCGCGTCAGCGCCGCAACCCTCAGCGATTCTTGCGATTAGCCGGATCACCCCGACCATCGGCACCAGCTTCACCCACAGTGGACGCTGGGAGGCTGCTCGCGCGGCGGTCACTAACTCTTCCAGACTCTTTGGGTCGACTCCGAACTCCGATCCGCCGTGCTGGACGTTGGGGCAAGACACGTTCAGCTCATAAGCTGTAATGCCCTCAGCATCTTCCAGGACTCGAATCACCTCTACGTAGTCCGAAATGGCGTGACCGAAGATGTTGGCGATGATGACGGTTTGCTGGTACCGGCGCAACACTGGGAGCTTCTCGGCAACGAAGGCGCGGACTCCAATGTTCTGCAGGCCTATGGCGTTGACCATGCCGCTGGCGGTTTCGCACATTCGCGGCGGGGGCGCTCCAGCCATGGGTTGGGCCGAAAGGCCCTTCACGACGATGCCGCCCAAGGCGTTCAAATCGATCAAATCGGCAAATTCCACGCCATAGCCGAACGTACCGCTGGCGGCAATTACGGGATTGCAGAGAGAAAGGGAACCGACGCGGACGCTGAGGTCCACACCCGACCGAACTTCACGGGCTGTAACCGTCTGGGACACGGTGCCGGAAGCATATCACGGAGGTCAAGGATTTCTGGTTTTCGGGAGGTCAAGCGGTGGGTCGGTCTCCAACTAACGAGTCGGGAGCCAAACGCACGCCAAGCGCGCGCAATTCAATTCCGCGGCTCTAGGTTTGGTCTCCTTCCCCGAAATAAGACGGACGGCTGCGATAAGTAAAATCAATGCGCAACCTAAAGCACTCGCAGCCGGCACAAACATGAGGATAGCGCTTGGCCCATGGACATTCACGGCGACGACTACGCGCACCAGGAACGTCAAAATTCGCAGTCCTATTCCCATCCAAAGCATGTGTTTTAACGACGCTCGGCGCGCCCAAACCGCGCCGCCATTCAATGTCCCCAACGGCCCGAACACCGTCAAGGAAATGCCCCAGAGCGCAGCGGAGTCAAATACGTTCGAACCGAGGCCAAGGCGTTCAACCGTTTCAAGCTGAGAGTAGAGAATTGCTCCGAGCGCCGACGCTGAGGCACCGCCTAGGACCAACCGCCGCGCCAGTAGAGGATTTGATGCCCCGGCAGTTTACTGCCGTTTGGCGCCGGTTCGGTAAACGCGGAAAGCGGAAGGTGAGCTCTACGGGATTTGTGCCCCAGATTTTGCACCAAACCTGGGGGTCCGGGACGCGAAATCGCACCAGGCGCCCGCCGCAGACCTGCGCAGACCTGAGACCTGCGGACAGAGACCTGCGGGCTGCTCCCTTCCGGGCCCGCGCTGTGTTAGGATGTGGCGCCAATGAGAGTCGTCGAAAAGCGTCAATTGCTTTCCGCAGAAGAGATGGACCGGACGCTGCAGCGTCTGGCGCACGAAATTGTGGAAATGAGCGGAGGAACCACCGATTTGGCGCTGATCGGGATTCGTCGCCGCGGCGTGCCGCTATCGGAGCGACTGGCCCGATCGATCACCGCGTTTTCCAGCGTGAAGATTCCCGTCGGTACCCTGGACATCACGCTTTATCGCGACGATCTCTCTACCGTTGCGCCCCAGCCGGTGGTGCAGTCCAACGACATCAGCTTTCCGGTGGACGACCGCGACCTGGTGCTGGTCGACGACGTGCTGTACACCGGACGAACCGTCCGCGCCGCGATGAACGGCCTTTTCGATCTCGGCCGGCCACGGCGCATTCGCTTGTGCGTGCTGATCGATCGCGGACATCGCGAACTGCCGGTGGAAGCTGCGTTCATTGGCCGCACCGTCGATACAACCGACACCGAAATCGTGGAAGTGCGCTTGCAGGAAATCGACCACGAGGAACGGGTGATGCTGGTGGACCGCGTTTCGTAATCTGTTTTGGGCCCCATCCAATAGGAAAAAGGTGTGATTCACAGCTTTCGAAATCTGCTCGGAACCGAACCGCTTACCCGCGATCAAATTGAATTTATTCTGGATCAGACCCGGCCTTTCCAGGAATTCCAGCGGCATCCGCTAAAAAAGCTGGCCACACTCCGCGGCAAAACCGTGGCCCTCGCGTTTTTTGAGCCCTCCACGCGCACCCGCATCAGCTTCGCCACCGCTGCTTCGCGCCTCGGCGCTGACACGATGAACCTGCAAGCGGAGTCCTCCAGCCTGAAAAAAGGGGAGTCGCTGCTGGATACAGTGTGGACTCTGGAAGCGATGAAGCCTGACGTGGTGGTGATGCGCCACAGCTCGTCCGGCGCCGCCGATTTCGTGGCCCGGCACATCGATATCCCGGTGATCAATGCTGGCGACGGTTCGCACGAGCATCCCAGCCAGGCGCTGCTCGACGCGCTGACCATTCGCGACCGCAAGGGCTCGCTCGATAATTGGAATGTCACCATCCTCGGCGACATCCTGCACAGCCGCGTGGCCCGCTCGAATATCCACCTGCTTAGCAAATTTGGCGTGCGCATCACTCTGTGCGGCCCTCCGATGTGGCTGCCGCGGGAACTCGAATCTCTTGCTCCGAATATCCGCCGCGTTACGCGCATCGAAGACGCGCTCGACGGCGCGGACGTGGTGATGGTTCTGCGCGTCCAGACCGAACGCATGCACGAGCCGGCGCTTCCGGTGGACGAATACATTCGGCAATATCAGCTCACGCCGGAACGGCTGGAACTGGCGCGTTCCGATGCACTAGTGATGCATCCGGGCCCCATGGTTCGCGGTTTGGAAATTGATCCGGCAGTGGCCGACGGTCCGCAGTCCTGCGTGCTCGAACAGGTGACCAACGGATTGGCGGTTCGCATGACCCTGCTCTTCCATCTCATCAGTGCGCCGGCAAAAGACACACCACACCCAGCAAAGGAATCGCATGCTTCTGATTAAGAACGGGCGCGTCGTGGATCCCGCGAGCCGCACCGAGAGCGCCTTGGATATTTTGATCGACGGGGAAAGGATTTTGCGCCTGGGCCCTAGCCTCGCGGCGGACGGCGCGGAAATTTTCAACGCCACCGGCTTGATCGTCGCTCCCGGATTTATTGACCTGCATTGCCACCTGCGCGTGCCCGGCCAGGAACTCTCGGAAACCATCGAGACCGGCGCGCGTGCCGCGGCTCGTGGAGGCTTTACGGCGATCTGCCCGATGCCCAATACCCAGCCGGTCCACGACAACGCTTCCGTCACTCGTTTCATGGTTGATCGCGCGAAGGCTGGGGCTGCGGTGCGCGTTTGGCCGATCGGCGCCGCGTCCGTCGGGAGCAAAGGCGAAGCACTGGCTGAAATCTCGGCAATGCAGGATGCGGGAATCGTAGCCGTCAGCGACGACGGAAAACCCGTGGCCACCGCGCGGCTGCTCCGCCAGGCCATGGAGTACTGCGGCCCGCTGGGCTTGCCGGTAATCGATCATTGCGAGGACGTTTCGCTGGCTGCGGGTGGTGTGATGCGCGAAGGTCCGCGATCCATTCGATTGGGACTGAAGGGCATGCCTGCTGCGGCGGAATCGATCTGCGTGGGACGCGACGTTGAAGTCGCCGCGCTTACCGGCGGCCGTCTGCACATCGCGCATCTTTCTACCGCGGCTTCGCTCGAACACGTGCGGCGCGCCAAGAAGCAGGGCTTGCGCGTCACTTGCGAAGTGACCCCGCATCATTTCACATTGATTGACGAAGACGTGCAATACGATTCCCGCTACAAGATGAACCCGCCGTTAGCTTCGCGCGAAGACCGCGACGCGTTGCGTGAGGGCCTCGCCGATGGTTCGGTGGACGCCATCGCCACCGATCACGCCCCGCATCATGCGGCCCTCAAAGAAGTGGAATTCGATCGCGCGGCATTCGGGATTACGGGATTCGAGACGGCGCTTGGCCTGGCCCTCGATGAGCTGCTCGATCCGGGGCGAATCCCGTTGTTGCGCCTGGTGGAACTCTTCACCACCGGTCCGGCCGGAGTGCTGGGCAAGGAGCGCAAAATCGCTGCCGGCGAGATCGCCGACCTGACGATTTTTTCTCTCGAGCATCGCTGGAAGTATGTGGCCGCCGAAAGCGCGAGCCGCTCGCGCAACACGCCGTTCGACGGCCGCGAATTCCGCGGCTGCCCGATGGCCACGGTAGTCGGCGGCCGCGTAGTCTATCGGCGTTAGCTGCGCTCGAAATCCCGTCGATGGCAGTCGCCTTGTTGGTTCTTGGGTCGCCGCGGCCAAAAGTGGCGGCGCCACAAATGCTGCAAATCAGCACGTGGTGATCGCGTTGGGGGGAAAGTGTTTGTGGGCTGGAGTCCGCGCAGCCCCGCAGAGCGGCGCTAGGCGACGAGCTCCTTGTTCTCGGAAGCCTGGGAGTTCTGGCTTTGCGGCCAGCACCATTTCTCGCAACGGCGCCATCTCGTTTGCAAAAAAATAAGGGCGCTGGAGGAAGTTCCGGCAGCGCCCTGTTAAATTTTTCGGTGAAAAACTAATTTACTCGCGCGTCGCATCCGCCTGGATACACCGCATCCAGGGCGCACCAGAGGGCCTTGGCGGCGCGCTCGCCTGCCGCCAGAATATCGACCGCGTCGGACGCCGGCTGCTTAGCCAACCAATCGCCCCAGGCGGCGCGGTGGCGGATGTCAGCTTCTTCGTGGACTGCAAAATAGGCGAGTGCACTGGGATCTTCGATTCCGTAAAAGCGCCGCAGGCCGGCGATTTTCTGGGTGCAGATTTCCGGGACCTGCGATTCGTAGACGTAGAACGCGGCGACGGCCTGGGCTTGCGAGCCAAATCCGGCTAGCTCATCGAAGGCATCCAGCAGCGCGGCGATTCCCGGCAGCGGCTTGGCTCCCTTCAGCATGGAGTCCTCCACGCCTACCTCGGCGGCGAACTGGCGCCACAGCGCGGGGTGCGGATTTGCCGGATCGAGTTCCTCGGCCAGATTGTCATTAATCAAGTCGCGCAGCTCGCCGTTGCAACGCGATGCCAGAAGCGCCAAGTGCAGCGGAAAGGCTTCCACGTGCCGGTAGTATTGCTGTGCGTAAAGCTTCAAAGATTCGCGGGAGAGGGTACCCTGGGTCCACGCCTTATAGAACGGATGCTTCAGCAGAGAGTATTTCTGGGTGAGGCGATCGAGGCAGTCAAGAACAGAGGGAGGGGCCGGCTTGCGCATTCAAAACTCTCCTGGAGCCAAATCAGCTATTGGGATGTCTGGGCGAGATGATGCTACATAAATCCATCCGGGAAATCTACTAAATCTCGAGATATTTGCTCGGAGCATAAATGCTGCGGAGGGCACTGGTCGATGCGCTAAGCGGTAAGAGCGTGTGCAGTCGGCGCTAAGAACCAACAGACGCTCGAACCATAGAAGCGTAAGCGCCCTGCCCACACCTAAGACTGAGGTGGGCGGCGCCGCAGCCTAATACCAATTCAAAACGCCCACCCTTCCCATCTGCCTTCGCGCACCGGCGGCGCTACGGCAGACTAGAAACCTGAGGATCAGAAAACCGTAGAGGCTTGAAGTTAAAACCGAAACCGCGCGCAGTTGCCGTTGGTGTTTAGCGCCCGGTGCTAACGGCTGACGGTGTCGATCTTTGCCGCCAGGATGAAATCACTTTCGGTTAGGCCGTCGATTTTGTGGGTGTACGAAGTGATCTCCGCTTTGCCCCAGGTGAGCAGAATATCGGGATGATGGCCCTCTTGCTCGGCGATGGCGCCAACGCGGTTCACGAACGCGAGCGCGGTCTTGAAATCCGGAAACGCGTAGGTCCGATTGATGTGGTGTTCGTTCACTACTCTCCACTCCGGCACTTCCTCGGCCAGGGCGGCGAGCTCGGCGCCCTTCAGAGGCGGCACTCCGCCGCGGCACGGAACACAATTTTTGCTGGCTAGTTCGGTCATCGCTTCTCCTTCGATCCGTCTGCAGCGGGAGGTAATGCAGGCAGTGCGATTGTACCGGATTCCCGGCGGCGGGTAAGAGCTTTTGCAGCCTGCTAGCTGATCAAATTCCGATGGATGTCACAGCGACGTCGGCCGCGTGACGGCCCGAATAGACTGTTTCGGGGTTCACCCTAACAGTGCTCGGACCGAAGGAGGCCTAGATGCGAATTATAGATGCGATTTGCACGCTCGCTAGTAAACGCTGGCGATGTTAGACAGCACCACGGGGGAGGTGGTGGAGACGATCCTGACGCACCAAGGCAGCAAGGTGCGGGAGTTCTATTCCACGCTACCACGCTTAGGGCGCGTGGAATTAGGTGATCCTCGGGCCAAGGACCTGGCGAAACGGATCCATCCGAATTCACCCTAATGGCAACGGAGGGCTGACATCACTGCTCCTTTCCGTAAGCGGCTCACCGCAGACTGCGCCACCACCAACCAGTTCCGCGCGGCGATTATTCCTATTTCTGGTATCCTTGGGCCCGCTTTTCCCTGCACATTCCGGAGGCGCACACCGATGGCTGAAGAAATCAGCGAACTTCACGAACAGGCGGAACACGGATCTCACGATCACTCTCTGGCGCCGGTCACAATCACCATGGCGATTCTGGCGGTTTTGGTTGCTGCCGTCTCGCTGCTAGGGCATCGCTCGCATACCGAAGAGCTGCTCAATCAAACCAAGTCCACCGATCGGTGGGCGTACTTCCAGGCCAAGGATATCCGACGCCACAATTACGAGCAGTTTTTGGATGAGCTAGCGGTCCTGCCCGCCAAGAACGCGGACGATACCGAAAAGATGCGCGCCAAGTACCAGAAGGAAATCGACCGCTACAAGGACCAGGGAAAGGAAATCCAGGACGAAGCGACAGCCCTAGAAAACGAAGTAAAGACCGCGCAGCGCCGTGCCGACCGATTCGATTTGGCCGAAGTGATACTGGAAGCTGCGCTGGTCATTACCTCGATCACGATCTTGACCAAGAAAAAGGGATTCTGGGGACTGGGGATAGTTATGGCGGTCGCCGGCTTGGTGGTAGCCGCATCGGGGATGCTGATCCACTAGGACGGATGGACCGGAAATAAGTACGACGATTCGTCCGGCTATTGTTTCTTGTGCCGGGCGACGTAGTTGGCGATGTAGCCGGCGAAGACTTGTTCCAGCTTTTGGGTTATGGGGCCGGGCGCGCCTGTGTAGATGTGTCCGGCTAGTTCACCGACGCCTAGCAGGCTGCGGTTGGTGGAGGAAATAAACACTTCATCAGCGGTTAGCAGGTCTTCCGGCCGCAATACCCTTTCTTCCGCGGGCACTCCGGCACCCGGGGCCATTTCCAGCAGCAGCGCTCGTGTTACTCCTTCCAGGCAGCCCGAATCGATGGGTGGGGTGAGGACGCGCCCACCCTGCACGCAGAAAATATTGGCGGCGGTGCATTCCGACACTTCGCCGCGCTCATTCAATAGCACCACTTCATCAAATCCGCCCTCGCGGGCTTCCTGCAGGCACCAGACGTTGGTCAGCCACGAGGTCACTTTTACACCCGCCAGAGGTGACGCGGCGTGGCGGCCATTCTCGCGCAGGGCTAAAGTGGCGGGCTCGCGGTGCTCCGGCAGACCCGCGGTGTAAAGGATGAGATCGACGTCGGGAAATTTTTCGTCGCTGCGCCATGAGCCGACGTTGTTAAAGATGACGTAGATGCGCAGCGAACCTTGATCGACCTGGTTGGCTTGGATTAGTTGGGCGATTTGCGCGCGGAGTTCGGAGGGATCGAAGGGAAAAGGACAGCGGGTGCGGGCGGCATCCTTTTGCAGGCGCTTCCAATGACGATCGAAGGCGAAGGGCACGGTGTCGATCACTTTCAGAGTGGAGAAGAGGCCCCAGCCGCTCAGCAGTCCACCTTGACCGGGCGACAGGCGAACTTGTTCGATGGGCAGCAAACGGCCATTGTGAAAAACGTTGCGGTGAATCATCCGCCCTCCCGAGCCGACTCGAATTCTATCGTACATCCGTGATCGAATAGCCGGTCTCGCGCATGGTGGTTTCGCATTCGCGAACATCGTTGTGGCGGCGCCACCACAGCGGCCACCACCGCAACGTCTAGCGTCTATTCCGCAAATCTGATACGGTCCTACACCTTGGGAGCCAAATTGGCTCCCTGGACTCATTGGGCGAGGAGGCATTCGTGGCTGATAAACCTTGGAGTTCGACGGCACCCCCGGGTGAATTTCGTCCCTACGTGGACACCACGCAGAATCCCGCTGAGTTTAGTCTGCGCGCGATCGTGCTTGGCGCGCTTTTCGGCATTTTATTCGGAGCGGTATCGGTCTACGTCGGACTGCGCGCGGGGCTCACCGTCTCCGCTTCGATTCCGATCGCGGTGCTTTCGATCAGCATCCTGCGCGCGTTTGGCCGCGCTACCATTCTCGAAAACAACATCGTGCAGACCACCGGATCAGCCGGCGAATCGGTGGCCGCCGGAGTGATCTTTTCCATTCCTGCGCTGATCTTCCTGGGTTTTTCGCTGAATGCCGAATACTGGCGCATTTTTTTTCTGGCACTGATGGGCGGTTGGCTGGGCGTCTTGTTCATGATTCCGCTGCGCCGCCAACTGATCGTGAAAGAGCACGGGAACCTCACCTACCCCGAAGGCACTGCGTGCGCCGACGTGCTGGTTGCCGGAGAGCGCGGCGG
>Ga0182024_10023894_pt1 | contig 10908 bp, 6 predicted proteins | sample P32metaG_FD_120480 | JGI IMG/M metagenome (GOLD analysis project Ga0182024, IMG submission 120480) | Permafrost microbial communities from Stordalen Mire, Sweden - P3-2 metaG (Illumina Assembly) | ecosystem: Environmental > Terrestrial > Soil > Wetlands > Permafrost | place: Sweden: Stordalen... | reverse complement strand
AGGTCTCCACCACACCGCTTTGAACCTCCCGACCCGCGCTGCCAAGCGATGATCGCGGAAAACCGGCCGAAAAATCCTTAGATTTTGCGGGAGGTGCGAAAGTCAGGCTAGGTTGCAGGAGAGCGTTCTGATGGACGGTCCCCGTTGCTGCGCGATGCCCGCACTCCTAAGATGCGCCCGCTTACCCGGAAACCCTGATGCCCGAACTCAGCCCCCTCGTTCTCGCTAACTCCCAGGCAGCCTTTTCAAAGGCATGCCAGTTCATGCCCGGCGGCGTTAGCTCGCCGGTCCGGGCGTTCAAAGCAGTCGGCGGGACTCCGATATTCTTACGCTCGGGCGACGGCGCGCACGTCACGGATGTGGATGGAAACCAATACATCGACTATGTCGGAAGCTATGGCCCGCTGATCGCTGGCCATGCCAACGAGCGGGTCGTGGCGGCATTGTCAAAGGCAGTGGGCCGGGGAACGAGCTTTGGAGCGCCGACGGAATCGGAGACGCAGCTCGCATCCGTCATCGTCTCGGCTCTCCCGAGCGTCGAGATGGTGCGGTTCGTCAATAGCGGGACCGAAGCGACGATGAGCGCCGTGCGGCTCGCCCGAGCCGCGACCAATCGCGATTTGATCGTCAAATGCGTCGGCTGCTATCACGGCCACTCCGACGGACTGCTGGTGCAGGCCGGGAGCGGCGCGCTGACGCTGGGGATGCCGAGCAGCCCGGGGATTCCGCAATCGATCGCGTCGTGTACGGTGCTCGCACCCTACAACGACCTGGCCGCCGCCGAAGCGGTATTTCAGCGATATGCGGGAAAGATCGCCTGTTTCATGATTGAGCCAGTGGCGGGGAACATGGGCGTGGTGCCGCCGGCCGAAGGATACCTGGCCGGCCTGCGCAAACTATGCGACGCACACGGCGCGCTGCTTTTGTTCGATGAGGTGATGACCGGCTTCCGCGTCGCCTGGGGCGGGGCGCAGGTGCGCTTTAGTATTCAGCCGGACCTCACGTGCCTTGGAAAAGTGATCGGTGGCGGGCTTCCCTGTGCCGCTTACGGCGGCCCGAAGCGCCTGATGGAATTGATCAGCCCCGCAGGCGCCGTTTACCAGGCCGGCACGCTTAGCGGCAACCCGCTGGCCATGGCCGGAGGCCTGGCGACGCTCGATATTCTCCGCGAACCTGGAGCGTACGAAGCGCTCGAGCGCCGGAGCGCCATGCTCGCCGAGGGATTGATCGATGCGGCCGACAAGGCCGGCGTCCCGCTGGCGCTCAACCGCGTCGGATCAATGCTCACGCCCTTCTTCGTGCGCGAGAAGGGCCTGCACGTGAGCAATTTCGGCGAAGCAACTTCCGGAAGAACCGACTCCTATGCCACGTTCTTCCACGCCATGCTTTCAAACGGCGTGATGCTCGCCCCGTCGCAATATGAGGCGATGTTCGTCGGTCTGGCGCATACTGATCGCGTGATCGAGGAGACTATCTCGGCCTCGGAAAGGGCATTCGCGGCGGTTGCTGCGATGCCCGTGTGACCGTCGCGACGACGAAACGAGCCTTCGGCTCGACCGGGACGACACGCCCCGGCTCCGATTGAGCTTTTAGTCCCGCTCCAACCCAAAGCGCCACGCTTTCCGCGAGAGACGGCCCGTCCCCGGGCCGTGAGAACCACTCCCGTCAGCGCGACGCCCCTTACTTCTGCGGCTCCCCCGACGCCTGCTCCAACGGCTTAATGGAAATATTTCGGAACTCCACCGGATCGTTGTGCCCGGCAAACCCAAAAAACCCCTTGGTCCGCAGCAGCCCCGGATGCTTGCTGTTGTGCATGAATTGTGCGCCGTCGGCCGGGTCCATGTTGCTCACATCGGCATCGACGACCGTGGTGCCGTTCAGTTCGACCTTGATCGCGTGCCCCTTGACGATCACGTGCTCGAAGTTCCAATCCCCGACGGCACGCAGATGACCGACGTGGGCCGGTACGACGCCATAGATCGAGCAGCAGTATTGCCGAGGGTCGAGGTGCTCGTACTGTTTGTCAGTGTCGTCGAGGATCTGTAATTCACACATGCCAACGTAGGCCGTGTCGCCTTTGCCGGGATAGCGAATGGACAGGCCGTTGTTTCCGCCCGGCGGGAGTTTGAACTCCAGTTTCACGTCGAAGTCGCCCAACTCCTGGTTGTAATACGGCCAGCCGCCCTTGCCGGGCTTGCAGGTGATCGCGCCATCCTTCACCTCGTAATTCTCCACTGGGCCGGCCCAGCCGGTGAAGTCTTTGCCGTTGAAAATACTCTTGTATCCGTCATCACCGATTTGCTTGTTGAGCACTTCATTGGCCTCGGCAGTGCCGATCTCGCGAACGTAGATGTTGCGGAAGCGGATTTCCGAGCCGTGCGTTTGAAGCTGGATTTCGCCAGTCGGCAGGATCGGAATCGGGTGCGGCTCAGTCGTATCCTTGATCTTATCGTCGAAATAATTGTCCAGCACTTGTCCGTCGACCGTCAGCTTGTCATTGAACCAGACCCAGACTTTGGACCCGACCATCTTGATGTGAAAGGTGTTCCACTGCCCGACCGGGTTGTCGGCCTTCATGAGCGGCCACTTGCCGGGATTGCCATCGAAATCATTCCAAAGCGCCCCCGACCCCTTTGGCGCGCCGAGATTGGCAACGCTCGGATTTGCCGGATCCCAGATCTGCACCTGCGGATAGAGGCGAAGATAAATCCCCGAATCCCCGTTGTGGCTAACCATGAGCCAATCCGCCCACATCTCAAAATCGCCGTACGGCTTGTCGGTGGTGAGAAACACGCCGTGCCCATCGGAGACCAGCTCGCCCTTCTCGGCATCGACGCGCCAGTGCTCCTGCATGCTCTGGTTCCACTGCTGCCGCATCTTCTCATGCTCTTCGGGCGGCAGCTTGGCCTCGACATAGCGGCTGTAATCCCCCTGCCGCCCGTGCCAGCCGCTCAGGTCTTTGCCATTGAAAAGATTGGTGAAGCCTTCGGGTGGCGTGTTGAGCGGACGATCGGCCGCTTGAATGGTGACGCAAAGACAGCTCAGCAGGATGCCCACAGCCGCGATGGTTCGATGCATGGAGTGCTCCTCGGATCCAATAGTAACGATTGCGATGCGAAAGCCGAGTTATACAACATGGTCACTGAAGTGACCATGCCGGCGAACGAATCACGGTAGCACTTGCGGGACGAGGGCGCACTTCTAAAATCACCGCCCTTGCCCGAGCCGACCCAATCCATCCTGCTGCTCCACGTGACCGGCGAAGACCGCCCCGGCATCACCGCCACGCTGACGCGCATCCTTGGCAATCAGAACATCGAGGTGCTGGACGTCAACCAGACAGTTATTCATAAGACACTCTTGCTCGGGATGTTGATCCGCATCCCGCCTACGGTTGAATCGACTTCGGTGCTAAAGGATCTGCTGTTTGCCGCTCATCATGCCGACCTGCGGCTGCGGATGTCGCCGGTGGACGATGAGCAATACGATGCGTGGGTCTCGCGGCAGGGCAAGCCGCGATACATCCTCACGCTGCTCGCCCGCCGGCTGGCGGCACAGCACCTGGCGGCGGTGTCGTCGGTGCTGGCCGATCAGGGGCTCAACATTGACATTATTACCCGTCTGTCCGGCCGCCCGCCGCGAGTGGACGACGGCCAGCCGCGGCGCGCGTGCGTGGAGCTTTCCGTCCGCGGCCAGCCGAGCGACGAGGATGCCCTTCGCGCCGCACTGATGGGCACGACGCACGAGCATCCCATCGACATCGCCTGGCAGCGCGACAACATCTATCGCCGGATCCGGCGGCTCGTCGCCTTCGACATGGATTCCACCCTCATCCGCCACGAAGTCATCGACGAACTGGCGCGGGAGGCGGGCGTTTATGAGAAAGTGTGCGCCATCACCGAGGCTTCGATGCGCGGCGATCTGGATTTCAATCAGTCGCTCGCCCAGCGCGTCGCGATGCTCAAGGGCCTCCCCGAGTCGCGATTGAAAGAGGTCGCCGCCCGGCTCCAACTGACCGAAGGCGCCGAGCGCCTCATCACCGCGCTCAAATCCTTCGGCTACAAAACCGCAATCATCTCCGGCGGGTTCGGCTTCTTCGGCAATCATCTCCGCCAGCGCCTCGGGATTGACTACGTCCGCACCAACGATCTGGAGATCGAAGGCGGCCTGCTGACCGGCCGCGTAAAAGGCGAGATCATCAACGCCCAGCGCAAGGCGCAGCTTCTCAAGGAAATCGCGGCGCAGGAAAACATCTCGCTCCAACAGACCATCGCCGTGGGAGACGGCGCCAACGATTTGCCGATGCTCGCCGCCGCGGGTTTGGGAATTGCATTTCACGCCAAGCCGATCGTCGCTCAAAGTGCCAAGCACAAAATCTCCAATTTAGGGCTCGATTCGATCCTCTACCTCATCGGGGTGCGAGATCGCGACCTGCTTGAATAAAAGGTGCGCACGCGCAAGGTAGAGACATTTTTTGGTTTCGGGAGGGCGAGGCTCCTGCCGAGCCGGATTTTCGAGCGGGCCTTGGCTCGGCAGGAGCCTCGCCCTCCCACAATGATTTTGCCCTGTCCGCACACGTCGATCGCATGCCGGCTTCTTCAGTTCTCCGCCCCGGCGCGGTATAGAGGCGGCTGGAGCGACAGCCAATGGGGTATATCCCACATTTCATGAACTACGGCGCAGCGCTCGGGGCGGCGGCAATCGCGATCCCGGCGCTGCTCGTCCTCTATTTCCTCAAGCTCCGGCGCCGTGAGATGCTGGTGCCGTCCACCCTGCTGTGGCGGAAGGCGATTCAGGATTTGCAGGTCAACGCGCCGTTCCAAAAGCTGCGGCGGAATCTGCTGCTGTTGTTGCAACTACTGATTTTGCTCGCGTTGCTGCTCGCATTTTCACGGCCCGTCACCAGCTACCGGCCCCCGCCGGGGGCGGTGAGCGTGATCCTCATTGATCGCTCGGCGTCGATGTCCGCCCGCGACATGGACGGTGGCCGCACGCGGCTGGAGGAAGCCAAACGCCGGGCGATCGACCTCGTCGATTCCATGAAGAAGGATTCGTCGGCGATGGTGATCGCCTTCGATTTCGGCGCCGAGACGCTCCAGTCGTTCACCGCCGATCAGGTGGCCCTGAAGAACGCGATCAAATCGATTCAGCCGACCGACCGGTCGACCAAGCTCGCACTGGCGTACGAGCTGGCGGATGCGTCGATGTCGTTCAACCCTGACCAGTTGCGGACCAACGCACCAATGGCCGACGTCTACTTGTTTTCGGACGGGCGTGCCCTGGACGCTGCCGATGTGGGCCTGCGCGGGCAACTCCATTTCGAGCGGGTGGGAACCGACACCGCACAAAACATCGCCATTGTCGCTCTGTCGGCCAAACGCAATTACGAGCGCCCCACGCAGGTGCAGGTGTTCGCCCGGCTCCAGAATTTCGGGACCGAGGCGACCGAAGTTCCCGTGCAGCTTAGCGTCGACAATCAGGTCGTCGAAGTCACCGGCGCGACGCGGCAGACGGCGTTCCTGCTGCCCGAGCGATGGACCAAGGACGACCGCGACAAGTGGGAAGCGCAGAACGGCCGGCACTCCAGCGACACCGTGACTTTCAACCTGGAACTGACCACCGAGGCGGTCATCAAGGTCGAGCAACTGCACAAGCAGAACGATGTGCTGGCGGCCGACGACGTGGCGCAGGTGATCGTGCCGCCGCCCAAGCAGCTCGATGTCCTGCTGGTGACGGACGGCAACTATTTCCTGGAGCGGGCGATTCAGAACATGCACCTGAAGTCGCCCGACATCCTCCAGACGGCAACGTATGAGGAACAGAAGCCTTCGAAGTATGATGTGATTCTGTTCGACCGCTACACGCCGACCTATCTGCCGGCGGCGGGGAACTTCGTCTATTTCGGCTGCGTGCCTCCGCCCAGCCCTGGGCCGGGCCAAAAGATCACCGCGGCCAACGATGCTTCGGGAAACCCCATTCTTCTGTCCGACCAGGAAATCCTCGATTGGCAGCGCGACAATCCGATGCTCAAGGACCTGGCGCTTAATCGCATCTACGTTTCGCAATCGTTGAAGCTGAACGTGCCATTGGACGCCCAGACGCTGATCGACGGGCTCAAAGGACCGCTGGTGGTGCTCGCCCGCGACGGAAAGCGGACGAACCTGGTCGTCGGCTTCGACGTGCTGCAGAGCAACTGGCCCTTCGAGGTCAGTTTCCCGATCTTCCTGCATCGCGCGCTGCAATACATGGCGATTGGGAGCGACATGGACGTGCGACAATCGTTCGCGCCGGGAGCGTCGCCGGTCATCCCGCGGGCCAACTTGCAGCGCATCGGGCCGGACTTGCACACACTGAAGCTGATCGGCCCCGACCGCACCCAAACGCTCAAGATTCCCGACACCGGCGACTTCGCCCTGCCGCCGCTGGATCACGTGGGCATTTATTCCACCGAGCCGGCGGTCCCGCAGTACGAGAAGATCGCCGTCAACCTGCTCGACAGCAACGAGAGCAACACACTCCCCCTCGCCGCCGCCCCCGGGCAGGCAGGCGCCGAGGTCAAGGACGTAAAAGACCAAAAGGCCCGCCGCGAGTGGTGGTGGTATCTGGTGGCCCTGGTGGGATTGCCCTTGTTGTTCGTCGAATGGTGGGTCTACACCCGCCGCGTGCATCTGTAGGCCGGGGTGTCATGCCTCTACTGCGTCCTGCCGGCGCGAACGCCGGGTAAGGGCTGTCCTATGGGCACGGGAAATGTGCCAGCCACGGTTCTTGTTAGCCACTAAAACCGCCACACGCTCTGGGATATGCACTATTCTTATCCTATGCGATTGGCGATTTTGACGCATCTTACCGCCCCGGTTGCGACGCACAACGACTTGTTCAATAGGGCCGCCATCGTCAGTACCTTAGCCTGAGCCGTTGGTTCGAATTGACAGTTCGGCCGCACATCCAGAGGAGCCGTTTTTGAAAACTGAAACTGCAACGCGTCTGGGAGTCCGGGCAGGGCTAATAGCCGTGGTTCTGCTTGCGGCTGGCCGAGGGATTGCCGCTCCGGCGTACCCGCTGAAGGTCTCCGAAAACGGGCGATATTTGATGGATGCCCGCGGCAAGCCGTTTCTCATCGCCGGAGAGTCGCCGCAGGCGATGATGGTCAATTGCTCGCTCGAAGATGCGGCATTGTTTTTTCCGAACAGGCGTTCGCACGGGTTCAATTCGATTTGGATCAACCTGCTGTGCCGCAAGGGAACTGGCGGACGAGAGGACGGCAGCACGTATGACGGTCTGCGGCCATTCGACACGCCCGATGATTTTTCGACGCCGAATGATGCGTACTTTGCGCGATGCGAACGCATCATGGAGCTTGCCGCCAAGGAAGATTTCCTCGTGCTGCTCGACCCGTGCGAGACGATCGACCACCTGAAGCTGATGACGAACAATGGCCCGGAGAAGTGCCGGGCCTTCGGGAGCTATCTCGGCAAACGATTCAAGCGGTTCGATGACCTCATCTGGATGAGCGGGAATGATTTCCAGTCATGGAAGGAATCAAAGAACGACGCGATGGCACTCTCGGTGGCCCGGGGAATTCGAGATGAGGATCGCACTCACCTTCAGACTGTCGAGCTGAATTACCTTGCCAGCACGTCGCGCGACGATCCGGCGTGGGACGCTCTGATTGATTTGTCCGGCGCATACACCTACTACCATCCCTATGTAGAGGTGCTGAAGGACTACAACCGAAGCCCGGCCAAGCCGGTGTTCATGGTTGAATCGGACTACGAGTTCGAGCGAGACAGCACGCCGGCGGTCCTGCGTCGGATCGAATACTGGTCGATCCTGTCAGGCGCCACCGGCCAACTATATGGCAACGCATACACCTGGCCGTTCACGGCCGGCTGGAAGCAGAAGCTGGATACGCCGGGTGCGATCCAATTCGCGCACGTCAAGGCGTTTTTCGAGCCGCGGACGTGGCACCTGCTGGTCCCCGACCAAAAGCACGAGGTGGTCACCGCCGGCTACGGCACGTTTGATGCCTCCGAAACGACCGGCAGCGTGTATGGCATGACTAGCGACTACGTCGCCGCCGCCCGCGACCCCAACGGCGATCTGGTGATCGCCTACCTGCCGACGCGAAGGACCCTGGCCGTGGACATGACAAAGCTCCGCAGCCACGCCACGGCCCGCTGGTACGATCCCGCCACCGGCATCTACCACCCCATCGAAGGCTCCCCCCTTCCCAACACCGGCCGCCACAACTTCATCCCACCGGGCAACAACGCCGACGCGGACGGGGACTGGGTGCTGGTTCTCGAAACAGATCCACCCAAGGATTGAACGCCGCCGGCCCAAAAATGGCGATGGAAGCTGACCAGAGTGAACTCTCATCGGGGAAAGAAGAGGCTGACGTTCACCGATCGTGAATACATCGTGTCGAGGATGTAAATCACCCGCGTTTCACCTTAATTTTGGCAGGACGCGGTCCACGTCCCACACATCGCCGCACGTCTTGCATCGCTCACGTCAGCGACACTGGCCCGTCCCCGCAGAGGTTGGAGTTGCCGAATGTTTCGAGGTGGTGGCCAAATCCGTGCGCCAGCGCCATCAATAGACGGTTGTGGGCGACCTTGTCGAATTTGAGCGATTGGCCCATTTTGAAGTCCAGCCCGCCGCCGAGGAGGACGAAGGGGATGTTGTTGAGGGAGTGGGTGTTGCCTTCGCCCAGCTCGTTGGTCCAGACGATCAGGGTGTTGTCCAGCAGGGTGCCGGTGCCGCCGGGCTCGGGGGTTTCGGAGAGGCGCTTGGTCATGTAAGCGACCTGTTCGCAGAACCATTTGTCGATCTTGGTCAGCTTTTCCTGGGTGGGAAGCTTGTCGTTCGGTTCGTGGGAGAGAGCGTGGTGCCCGTCATCGATGCCGAGCCAGCGCATGCGGGCTTGCCCGACGGAGTTGGTGTATTGCAGCGACGCGACGCGGGTAAAGTCGGCCGAAAAGGCGTTGACCATCAGGTCGATCTGCTGCTTGCTGATCTGCGGGATGTGGTCATTATCCTGGCGCACGCCCGGCTCCATGACCGGCACGGGGTGGGCCGCGGCGTCCTTGGACTGCCGCAGTTCCTCCTCCATCTCGCGCACGAACGTGGCATGCTCGTCGAGCAGCCGCCGGTCTTCCGAGCCCACCGCGCCGCTGACTTTTTTCAGGTCGTCATTGACATCATCCAAGACGCTCTTGAGCGCCTCCTGGTCCTTGGCCCGGCCGTAAAGTTTGGCGAAGATCTGCTGCGGGTCGTCGATCGGGCTAATCGGTTTATTCGGCCCGGCATACGACCAGCGTGTCCAGACGTCGGCGCGATCCGGGACCATGACGCCAAACTCGAGCGATCCGAATCGCGTTCGAGCGGCTGAATCCTTCTGGAGAAAGTTCTTGATCTCCTGGTCGATCGAGATCCCCTTCGACCAGCCGGCGGGGGTATCCGAACCACCCAGGATGTTCCCCGGGAACAGCTCGATGCCGGTCAGCAGGCAGCCCATGCCCCGCATGTGGTTGTCGCCGTCACCGCGAAGCCGATCGCACACGCCGTTGAGGATCAGCAGCTTGTCCTGATACGGCTGCAAGGGCGTGAGGATTTCCTTCAGCTTGAAGTCCGAGCCCGCTTCATCCGGCCAGAAGTTCTTCCGGACGACCCCGTTGGGGCTGAAGATAAAGACGATTCGCTGCTTGCGCTTCTGCTGATTGGCGAACGCCATTCCCGGCAAATTGAGAACGAACGGAATCGCCGCGGCGCTAAGGCCGAGATCGCGAATGAATTGACGGCGGGTACGCGACATAAGGACTCCCATCTAACAGGCCCGCATTAGCGGGCGACGCCGACTGACGGCCGCTGCGCATCGACTTGCGATGCGACCACCGCAATCTCAACCAGCAGCCCGCGGATGTTATAGCCGGACCGGGCGAATATCTCTGCAAGCTCTTTGGGCCTTTGCAGCCCGTACGCACGCACGGACTGCTTGACGAAATGCTGGAACATCTGCTGCGCGAAGGCATCGTGCGCCTCGTCGCTGTTGGCCAGGAAGGCCGCCAGCTCCCGCGCGCCGGTAAAGTGCGCGACCGACCCGGTTCGCGTCTCGTACTGACCGCTCACGTCGATCGTCTTGCCGTTTTCGATTTCCCGATGCCGGCCAACGGCATCAAACTGCTCCAGCGCAAAGCCCAGCGGGTTGATCACCGAATGGCAACTGACGCATGACTCCTGGCTCGTCTGCAGCGCGATCCGCTCGCGGGTCGTCAGATCGGGGTGCGATTCGGGCGGAAGCGGCGTAAAAGCGGTGTTGGCTGGCGGGCGCAGCGTGATGCCGAGGATCCCGCGAATCATGAACACGCCACGGTGGATCGGCGAGCTTTCGCCGGGGTAAGCGAAGGTGGCAAGCATGTACGGCTGCGTCAGCACGCCCGCCCGACAAGGATCGAGCTTGACCTTCTCAAAGCCCGCGTCGGCCGGCACGTTAGCCCCATAGAACTTTGCCAGCCGCCCGTTCAGAAACACCTCTTCCGACAGCATCAACTGGCGAAAATCCGCGGCGTCGCTCGAAACGATCTCGTCCAGGAACAGCTCAAGCGACGTCCGCAGATCGCCCGCAATGGCCGGGTCGAAATCCGGGAATCGCTTGGCGTCTTTCACCAGTTCGGCAGGTTGATCGACGCGCAGCCACGCCAGCAGGAACTGGCGGAGCTTCAGTCGGGACCGCGGGTCGTCGAGCATCCGCTCTGCCTGATGCGCGATCTCGTCGCGGCTGGCCAACTTGCCGGATGCAGCAGCAGCGAGCAGCGCCTGATCCGGCATCGAATCCCAAAGCACCAACGCCAAGCGCGACGCCACCGCGTATTGATCAGACCGGGGCAGCGCGCCTGCGTCGAGGTT
>Ga0182024_10023893_pt1 | contig 10908 bp, 12 predicted proteins | sample P32metaG_FD_120480 | JGI IMG/M metagenome (GOLD analysis project Ga0182024, IMG submission 120480) | Permafrost microbial communities from Stordalen Mire, Sweden - P3-2 metaG (Illumina Assembly) | ecosystem: Environmental > Terrestrial > Soil > Wetlands > Permafrost | place: Sweden: Stordalen... | reverse complement strand
TGACACAGCCCCGGACCCGTCCGGGGCAACGGTGAAATGGTGGGGTAAGAGCCCACCGGCGGCCGGGTGACCGGCCGGCCAGGTAAACCCCGCCCGGAGCAAGGCCAAACAGAGACCGAGCGCCTCGGCGCTCAGGAGCTGCTCGCTCCCCGTGTCTCAGGTGGGCCGCTCGAGGCGCCGGGCAACCGGCGTCCCAGATGGATGACCGTCCCTTGCCTGCCGCGCAGGCGAGGACAGAACCCGGCTTATCGGCCGGCTTGCACCCCCCTCATCGCGCGCTGCCCCCACCCGCGGATCCGGCCAGGATCCGCTGCGTCTCCTCCACCGCCAGGCTGTCGACCCGTTCATTGCCTGGATTGCCGCTGTGGCCACGCACGTGCTCGAAACGCACCCGCGCGTCGATGAGGGGATCGATGGTGGGATACAGGTCGAGATTCTTCTTGCGCTTCCACGACCCGGTCAGCCAGTTGATGACGCCCAGGCTGTCGGTGCGCACCACGATCCGCCACGCAGGATCGTCGCCGATGCGCGCGCGAATGCCACGAAGCGCCTCGCGAACCGCCTTCAACTCCTCTCGATTGTTGGTCGTCTCACGCTCACCACCCGCGGCCTCGTCAACGCCGCCGTCCGGCCATTCGATCCTGTATGCCCACGCGCCGGCACCGGGGTTTCCCGAGCAGGCTCCGTCGGTGTAGGTGACCACCGTCGATGTCATGGAGCGAGGATCCGGTCGCAATTCGCACATTGGGTCAGCCCCGTCCCGGTGCGCACCGCGCGACGTTCCTCGTTGGACACGGGCATATGGCAGCCGGCGCAGAAGTCGCCCGCCAGACCGGTCACCGCGGGACGGCGATGCGCGGCGATGCGCGCGTACAGCGAGAGATCGGCCGGGTCGGTGTCGGCCCGCACCGCGTCACGTTCCGCGTTGAGGACATCGCGCTCCGCGGTCAGCGATTCGAGGCGCGCGCGCATCGGCTCCATCGCATCGGCGCGCTGCGATTCGCGTGCTGACACAAGGGCGGAAGCGCTCTGCAGGCTCGCCTGCGACTGGTCCACCTGCTCCATGCGCTCGAGCGCGTCGTCCTCCGCCGTGGACAGCTTCGCGCGCATCACCTCGAGCTCGCGCTGCATCTCCATGAGCTCTGCGGGGTTGCGCACCGTGCCTCCGTAGAGACGGCGGTCGAGCTCGCGAATGCGACTCTGCAGCGACGCCGCATCGAGCTCCGCAAGCCTCGCGGCGGTACCGAGCGTGCGGTGCTCCTCCTGCGCCGCGGCTTCGGCCTTGCGCAGGCGATCAAGCTCGGGATCGCCCCTGAGTGAAGCCTCGACGGTGGTGATCTCCGAGCTGAGCGCCGCGATGCGATCGTCGATCTGCTGAAGGCTGAGCAGGGCCGACGCGCGGCTCACGCGGCCATCTCGTGAGACACGCGGGCCAGAAGCTCCAGTGAACGCTGCGCTGCGCCGGTGTCGATCGACGCCGCCGCCACGGCGACCCCGTCGAGCAACGTGGTGACATGGTCGGCTGCGACCAGCACCGCTGCGGCGTTGAGCAGGACGACATCGCGCCGCGGCCCGCGCTCGCCGTCGAGAACGGACCGGATGGTTGCGGCGTTGGTTGCCGCATCGCCGCCTCGAACCGCATCGAGCGGAGCGGGCTCGAGCCCCACGTCGCGCGGGTCGAGGACGAAATCGCGGACGCCCTCGACCGTGACCTCGTAACAACGCGCGATTCCGCCGACTCCAAGCTCGTCGACGCCGTCCGGCCCGGTGAAGACAAGCGCGTGGACGTGTCCGAGTCGATGCAGCACCTCGGCCATCATGGGTGTGAGCCTCGCATTCGAAACCCCCAGCAACTGATGGCGGACGCGGGCCGGGTTCGCCAGCGGGCCGAGCACGTTGAACACGGTTCGAATGCCGAGCTCGCTGCGGACGGGGCCGACATGACGCAACGCAGGATGAAACGCGGGCGCGAAGAGAAAGCCGATGCCGGCCTCCGCAACACAACGTCGAACGCCGTCTGGCGACAGCGAGATCACGACGCCGAGTGCCTCGAGCACATCCGCGCTGCCGCATCGCGACGACGCCGCACGGTTGCCGTGCTTCGCGACCGGGCATCCGGCGCCGGCGGCCACCAGCGCGGCGGCGGTCGAGATGTTGAAGGTACCGGCGCCGTCGCCGCCCGTGCCGCATGTGTCGACAGCCTCGACGGGCAGCGTCACCGGTGTGGCATGCGCCCGCATCGATTCGACCATCCCGCTGAGCTCATCAACCGACTCGCCCTTGGTGCGCAGCGCAGCCACCAGGGCCGCCACCAGGACCGGCGACGCCTCTCCCTCCATCATCGTGTCCATCACCGCTCGCGCGGTCGCGACATCGAGAGAGCGGTCGGACACCACCGTCTCGAGTGCCTGCCGCATCACCTCCGCACCCATCGCGGGCGACGGTAGCACCGAGCGTGAGCGGCGCGGTCCATATACTCGGAGGTGTGACCGCGCGCACTCTTGCCCCCTTCGACCCTGAGGCCGTCCGCCCCTGGCGCCTCGGCGATGGACCGCGCGGAGCACTCCTCATCCACGGCTTCGCCAGCACGCCGCCAGAGTTGCGTCGTCTTGGCGAGGTGCTGGCAAGCTGTGGCTATCGATGCTACGCACCGATGCTTCCCGGCCACGGCACGACGCCTCACGACCTCGAGCGAACGCGCTGGCAGGACTGGGCGGCCGGCGTTGCGGCGGCGTTCGATGAGCTGGCCTCGCAATGTGATGACGTGGTGGTCGCCGGTCAGTCGATGGGTGGCACGCTCGCGCTCCACCTCGCGGCACACGATCTGCGCGTCCGCGCCGTCGCCACGCTTGCGGCGCCGATCTGGCTGAGCGGACCGTTGCCACCGCTGCTCCCGGTGCTCAAGCGCGTGGTGCGCTGGCATCGCGCCGGTGACGATGTCGATCTCTGGAATCCCGACGCGATCGAGGAGCTCCACAGCTACGGCATCCGCGCCACGCGAAGCATCAACGAGCTTCGCCGCCTGTGCGCGGTGGTCCGCAAGGAGCTGCCCGAAGTCCGTGCTCCGGTGCTGGTTGTGCACGGCGAGCGGGATCGATCCATCGATCCCCGCTGTGCCCGAGAGATTGCGCGTCGGCTGGCCGGCAGCGCGGCGGTACACCTGGAGATGCTGCCGCGCAGCGGCCACGCGATTTCCGTCGATGTCGATCGTGACCGTGTCAGCGAGGACATCGTTCAGTGGTTCGAGCGCTTCGTCCCGGCGGCGCGAGCGCCTGCGGCCGTGGGGCGATGACTCAGCCGGAGTCGCGCGTGGACTCCAGCAGCCGTGCGGCGATTTCGGGGTCGATGACGGGATTCGCCGGGGGGCCCGCATCAAGGTCGCGATGACGTTTCGAGGTGTGGCGTTGCGGCACCGGCGCGCTTTCGCGCGCGGTGTCGCGAATCACGTCACCGCAGCCTGCACAGCGCAGCACGGCGGCCGACATTCCCTTGCCCGCGTACTCGCGATGCGAGAAACGCACGTCGCCACCGCACTTCGCGCAACGCCGGCGGGGCTTGGTCTCGCCGGGGACGTCGGTGCTCATCGACTCAAGCCTACGGCCTTGACGGCACGGTGAGCTCCGACCCCGACGCGAGCATCGTCACACCGAACCTCGTCGATCGGCTGCGGCTCGCGGTCCGCGACCCGGCCGGCGCACCGCTTGCGCCGGACGGCCTGCGACCGGCAGCGGTGCTGCTCCTGTGCGACCCGGCGGCGCCGGGCGTCCCCCTCCTCTTCGTGCTCCGGTCGGAGGAGCTTCGCAATCACCCGGGCCAGATCGCGTTTCCCGGCGGAGGGGCCGAGACAGCTGACGCGGACGTGGTGGCGACGGCTCTCCGCGAAGCCGGTGAGGAGTTGGGGATCGGGGCCGAGAGCGTCGAGATCCTCGGCGCGCTGACCACGTTCTCGACGGTGGTCTCGGGACGGTGGCTGACGCCGGTCGTGGGCCTGCAGCGGGGGCCGATCGAGCTCAGGTCCGACGACTTCGAGATCGCTGAGTGGTTTCACGTCGACATCGCCGACCTCATGCTGGCGCCGCACACAATTCGCGAGGTCGAGCGCGACGGCATGCGCCGTCAAGTTCACTACTACGAGGTGTCCGGCCGGGTCATCTGGGGGGTCGCCGGGGCGATCGTGTACGAGTTGCTCGAGCGCCTCAGCCGGACCGACTGACCTCAGGCCGCCGCGCCGACGATCTTCTGATCCTGAGCGAGAGCGACCGCGACGGCGAACGCCGGATCCACCGGCGCTGCGGAATTGACGACGAGGACGATCGCGATGACATCGCCGTCCTGAAACGCGACGCCCACCTGGCTGTACCCGGTCAGCGTTTTACCGATGAACTCATCAGCCTGGCAGCCGAGGCGTCCGACCGTGGAGACGCTCGTGACCGACGCGAACTGCTTCTTCGCCGCGTCGCGCAACTGTGGATAGTCCGCGCTTGCGCTGAGCGCCGAAGGATCGAGAACGACGTCGTCCTCGATGCGATATGTGTTGGTGGCATTGGCAAATCCGCGCTGATCGCTGTTCGGGGTGTTGTTCATCTCGCCGTCGGTGATCTGCTTCAGTGGTGGGCCGCCGAACGGGATTCCACTCACCGTGAGCGCCAGCCTGGTGACTGGCGAGGTTGACGAGCTGAGCTGCGGATTCGCACACGCCGATGCGGATGCGGACGGTGACGCCAGTCCCGACGTCGGATCGGCTGATGATGCCGGGATGTTCGCGGTATCGCCGCATCCGGCGGTCAAAAACGCCACGACGGCGCAGGCGCCGACCACCAGTGATGTACGCATAACGAAGCTCACTCTCAACACCCCTCCCATCCACCGTAGCACAGGGTCACCCGGTCAGCGGTATCGCGGATGCACCACAAATGGGTTGCCGCGCATCTCCTCATTCACGGTGGTGCGCTGACCGTGGCCGGGGTAGACCACCGTATCGGGAGGCAGGGTATAGATACGGTTCTCGATCGAAAAGATGAGCGCCGGCCACGATCCGCCGGGCAGATCGCAGCGACCGACACCGCGGTGGAACAGCGTATCGCCGGAGAGCAGGTCGGATCCAATCCTGAAGCACACCGACCCGCGGGTGTGCCCCGGCGTGTGCACAACCTCGATGTCGAGGCCATGCCAGCGGAGCAATTCGCCGTCGCTGAGGTCCTGTTCGCACACCACATCGGGCAGGTCGTCCGGAACGCCTGGAAGGTACCGAACCGCGTCGAGCTGTTCGCGATCATCGGGATGGATCGCGGCCTCACATCCGAATGCGGCCTTCACAGCCGGGACACCGCTCACATGGTCCGGATGGCCGTGAGTCAGGAGAATGCGATCGCAGCGCAATCCCCGCTTCTCCAGCAGGTCGAGCGTCTGCGGATACTGCAATCCCGGATCGACGACGAGCGCGTCGGTCGTATCGCGCCGGCGCAGCACGTAGCAGTTCTGATCGAACGTCGGGTCGACGACGACGGCCAGCTCGATGAGGTCGCGCAGCGTGTCGGTCACGACCGAAAGACTACGCGGGGTTGGCGTTGATCGGGCCCAGAACGTCCGAAGCGGTGATCGGAAGCACGAACCCCGCACCATGCCGCTCACGACGGCGTGGCGCATCGGACTCGACCAGCGCACGATCGAGCACCTCGCCCACGTTATCCACGGGAACGACCTCGATTGCATCGAGGATTTCCTTGTCGATCTCGTACAGGTCGCGCACGTTCTTCGCCGGCAGGATGAAGGTCTTCAGCCCCGAGCGGTGCGCGGCGAGCAACTTGTCCTTGACGCCACCGATGGGAAGTACCTTGCCCCGCAGGGTCACCTCGCCGGTCATCGCGAGGTCGCGGCGCACGCGCCGCCCCGACGCCACCGACACCATCGCGGTCGCCATGGTCACCCCGGCCGACGGCCCATCCTTGGGGATTGCGCCTGCTGGGACGTGCACGTGGATCGCATGGGTGTCGAAGAAGTCTCGGGGTGCGCCGTACTCGACCGCGTGGACCTTCGCCCACGACAGTGCAGCACGGGCGGACTCCTCCATCACACTGCCGAGCTGACCGGTCAACACGAGTTCGGGCTTCGTCTCGATGGCGAGCGCCTCGACGGTGACGATGTCGCCGCCCACCTCGCTGACCACCACACCGGTCACGGCACCGATCTCGTCCTGCTCATGGGCTTCGCCGTAGTCATGCCGTCGCGGACCAAGCAGATCCGAGAGGTCCTCCGGGGTGATGATCACGGGAGGCGTCTCCCCGGCCGCGAGCTTGCGCGGCACCTTGCGAGCGACCTCGGCGATGGTGCGGTCAAGCTGGCGCACGCCGGCCTCACGGGTGTACCCGTGCAGCATCGCGACGATGGTCTCGTGCGGAATCTGCAGCTCCCCCGCGTCGAGCGAGTGCTGATCGAGCTGGCGAGGCACCAGGTGGCGTTCGGCGATCTGGACCTTCTCCTGCTCCGTGTACCCGGTGATCCGGATGATCTCCATGCGGTCGCGGAGCGGCGGACTGATCGTATCGACGATATTCGCCGTGGTGATGAACAAGACCTGCGAGAGGTCATACGGAACCTCGAGGTAGTGGTCGGAGAACTCCCAGTTCTGTTCCGGATCAAGCACCTCGAGCAACGCCGCCGACGGATCACCACGGAAGTCAGCACCGACCTTGTCGATCTCATCGAGCATGATCACCGCGTTGCGCGTTCCGGCCGTCCGCATGGACTGGATGATCCGTCCGGGCAGTGCACCGATATACGTCCGACGATGACCGCGAATCTCAGCCTCGTCGCGGATTCCGCCAAGGCTCATGCGCACGAACTTGCGGTCAAGAGCTCTGGCGATGCTGCGACCGAGCGACGTCTTACCGACGCCGGGAGGGCCTACGAAGCACAGGATCGGCGTCTGAAGCGTTCTGCGCTTGGGAGCAGTCACGAGTGCGGCGGGTACGTCGGGTTGGGAGGGCAAGTCGGGAGCGAGTGGCGAATCGGGAGGGGGTGGCGACTCAGGAGCGGGTGGCGACGCGGGGGGAAGCGCCGATCCGTGGCTGGGCGCCGAGATGGTCGTTCCCAGAACGGACGACGATGTGGAGTCAGACCCAGCCTCGGAGCGGCGAGGGGTCCCCGCGTCGACAGGACCCGCGCTCTCCGACGCGGCCTTTAGCCGGATCCGGTCGCGAACAGCGAGCCATTCGAGCACGCGGTCCTTCACCTTCGTGAGGCCGTAGTGGTCTTCGTCGAGAATGGCCGCGGCGCGTTCGATGTCGAGTGTTTCTGCGGGTGGGTCTATCCAGGGGAGGTCCAGGAGCCAGTCGACCCAAGTTCGGACCATTCCCATTTCGGGGGAGGCGCTGGGGATCTGCTCCAGGCGATGGACTTCTTTCAGGACGCGCTGCTTGACGTTGTCGGGCATGCCTGCTTTTTCGACGCGGGCGCTGAGGTCCTCGTCGTCTTCGCCGGCGTCGTCGAGCTCGGAGAGCTCCTTGCGGATGGCGCGGAGCTGCTCGCGGAGGATGTGCTCGCGCTGCGAGTTGTTGATGGTTTTCTGAACGTCTTCGTGGATCTTGCTGCGCAGCTGGGCGACTTCGACCTCGCGGGCGAGCAATGGGATGAGCTTGCGAAGGCGGACGAGGGTGTCGGTCTCCTGGAGGAGGGCGACGCGATCGTCGAATCCGAAATCCGGACAGGTGCTGGCGATGTCGGCGATCAGCTCGGGCTGCGACGCGCGGGCCATCGCAACGGCGGTGTCGGCTCCGACCTGGGCTCCGGCGTTCACGTACTCGGCGAAGAGGGTTCGGACCGACCCGAACAACGCGTCCACCTCGGTGCCCTCGACCGGTTCGGGTGGAAGCGGCGTGACGGTTGCGATCCAGGCGTCACCGGAGGCGTCGAAGGCGTCGATGCGGACGCGCTCCTTGCCCTCGACGAGCGCATGTGCGCCGCCGCCCGGAAGCCTACGGAACGCGCCGACATGGGCGATGACGGCAATGGCATGCACGTCATTGATGGAGGCTTCATCGCGCTCGGCATCGCGCTGGATTGCGAGGACCACCCGCCCGTCGCCGTTGACGGCGGCCTCGAGCGCGGCGACCGAGCGCGGCCGGCCGGCAGCCAGCGGTGCCAGTTGCGACGGGAACACCACATTGTCCCGGAGCGGTACCGCCGGGAGGGTCAGGGGCGCCGGGCCGGAAGCGGCCGGATCGGGCTCGGCGGGCGCCGAGGGCTCGGCATCGGGCATCCCAAGAGAATAGACGAGGCCTTCCGGGGTCAAACGTCGATTGCGAGTGACGTCTCCCAGTCGCGACGCCAGGCAGCGGCGTAGTACGCGGCGGCACCCGGATGATCGATCCGTAGCCCTGTCTCCCAGTTGCCGCCGAGGCCGGCCGCGCTCCAGTTCGCCGAGGAGACCAGCCCCGCGCCGTCGGCCACCATCCCTTTGGCGTGCCCCGACGTCGATCGTTCCGGGTCCATACGCCGAACCTGAAAGGGCAGCGCGGCGAGCAGGTCGACGTCCTTCGGGTCGGGTATCGCGCCAAGGAGGAGCGCGCAGGCCACCCTCCTGGAGGACGCCTCGGCCATCAGATCGAGCACCTCACGAACCGGCAGCGCCCTGGGACGCGCGTAGGGAACCGTGACCAGCACCCGTCGACGGGCGGCGGAGACCAGATCGCCCAGCGTCTCCCAGACCGCCGCCCCGCCGATGACCAGGGCGAGCCGGCCCGATGGCGCGCAGAGGAGCTTCGGAGCAACCTGAGGCATTGGAATGCCCACCGCCGGCGGTGTGACGTCGGGCGCAACGGCCCAACCTGCCGGCGGCGCCGTCGCCTTGGTCCAGTGAGCTTCGAACGCGTCGTCCGCGGATCGATGCAGCCGGCGTTTCTGGGCTGCGGTTACCCACCACTCCCGCGTCCCGGCGAGCGGCGGCCCAGCAGGAGGCAGGCGCAGATGAGGATCCCGGGGCGCATCACGCCACAGGAGATTGCCGCTGCCGACGGCGACCGTCCCGTCGACGATGAGCAACTTGCCGTGGGCGGCGTCGGCTCCCACGCCTGCCACCCGACACTCGGCACCGCCATCGATCAACGCGCGTGCAGTCGCCGCGTTCCCATCGGAAACGTGCGCGTCGAGCACCAGGCGCACACGCAGGCCGCGCTCCGCAGCGCGGACCAGGGCCCATCGATACGACGGCCCGACCTCGTAGACCGCGGCATCAATGCTGCGGCGCGCCCGCCCGAGCAGTCGCATCAACACAGTCCCCGCGGAATCCGGGCCAAGCGCGCAGGTCATCGCGCTCACGGCGGCGCGAACGCGCTGGCGTGGTCGCACGGCACCTGCCCACTGTATGGACGGCGCACGCCCACGCAACGCACGATCCAGCAGTCACCCGCGCTGCACGCGACAACGTCACGCCGTCGCGGGGCCGACCCTCGCGGCGAGACGCTGCAACTCCACGTGATGCTCCTTGACGTGGGCGATCACGTCGTCGAGCACGGTGTCCTGCGCCTGAAGGTGCGCCTGCAACTGCAGGCATTCGCTGAGGATTGACTCTGCGTCATTGAACGTCTGCTCGGAGCGCTTATCGGATGCCTTGCCCTGGATGTTCTGGCCCACGATGATGATCGGCAGCAGGACCAACTGGATGAATGTCTGTGCGATCCACGCAACGATGACGATGGCCTGGCCACTCGCAATCGCCGAAGGCAGCGAGACCAGCGCGATGAGCGTGAAGATATAGGCGCACCACATAGTCCCGACCACCGCCGTGATGATCAGCGCGACCTTCCCGTTGATTCCGGCGCTTTCGTCCTTAACCTTGACCGGCTTCTCGTGCCTGCGCTGAGCGATGCGCGGATGCTCGACGCGGTGGAACAACTCTTCGACCTTGGGGATCGATACGGGTGCCGGGCTCGGTGCCGGTGGGACGGGTTGGTCGGTCATGTCAGATCTCCTCGCGTGGGTGCTGGATGTGGACGCCCAATTGCGCGGTATCGTGAACGATGCAGGAGGAGTTGAGTGAAGGTCGCTAGTCGCGGATCACGAGCGATGTCGCAACATCGCCGGCGGACGCGACCGGCGAAGGCTCCATGCAGGCTGACGCTCGACGAACTCGTACATTGCGGCGGGGCGTCCCGGCCCTCCTTTGGCGAGCGTGCCGGTGGCATGCACCAGGCCCGACTGCTCGAGCTCGCGCCGGAAGTTCGACGGCTCGTAGGTCACGCCGCTGATGGCTTCGAACACCCGCCTCGCCTGCGGCATGGTGAATCGCTCGGGGAGCAGGCCGACCGCGATGTTCGACCACCAGAGCTTGCCACGGAGGCGCTCGACGGCATCGACGACGATCCGGGGGTGGTCGAAGCCGAGCGGCGGGAGCGCGTCGACCGGTTCCCAACGCGAGCTGGACTCGTCTGCACGGAGCACCGCCGCGTCGATGAGGGCGAGGTAGGCGACCGTCGGAATCCATCCGCGCGGGTCGCGCTCCGGGTCGCCGTAGGTCTCGAGCTGCTCGAGATAGACGGCGCCGACCCCGGTCTTCTCGGTGAGCTTGCGCTGGGCGGTCTCCTCGGGCCGCTCGCTCGGGCTCATGAACCCGCCGGGCAGCACCCACGTCCCCGCAAAGGGCGCCTCGACCCGCCGCACCAGGAGTACGTGGAGGCGCCCGGACAGCGGCGCGAGCACCACGGGCACGGCGTAGATGCCCGCCGGGGCCGGAAACCCCGACGAGTTGACCGCGGTCATGCCGGCGGCGGCGCCGGAGTCTGCTCCTGATGGCATCGCGATTGATTGTGGCGACGCGCTAGGCTGCACGTCGATGGAGAGCGGGAATATCACGACTGCGGAAGGCTTCCGCAGCGCCTACGCCGAGATCTTCGCGAATGTCGGCATGCTGGC
>Ga0182024_10023892_pt1 | contig 10908 bp, 6 predicted proteins | sample P32metaG_FD_120480 | JGI IMG/M metagenome (GOLD analysis project Ga0182024, IMG submission 120480) | Permafrost microbial communities from Stordalen Mire, Sweden - P3-2 metaG (Illumina Assembly) | ecosystem: Environmental > Terrestrial > Soil > Wetlands > Permafrost | place: Sweden: Stordalen... | reverse complement strand
GAGGGCGTATGAACGATGCCCTTCACGGCGGCGAAGATTGAGGCGTTCCATGCCAGCGTGATCGTGGTCATCGGAAGCCGGCCGGGATCTGGGTCGTTGACGTTGGGCTCCTCGGGTTGAACTGAAGCCTCGCCCGTGGGAACTAGGCGGACTTCCAGTGCCTGTGGTTTGACGATTACGCGCCCGACATGCCGCTCGATCAGTTCGCGATCCGCAATTGGGGTCGGATGCTCGCCTTCGCCAATTGAAGCAAGGCTTTTGCGGATGCCGTCGAGCACGAGCGCAATGATCAGCGGGGAACGAAGATTACAAGGAAGTTCCGCTGGCTCTAACCGGCGAACCCCGGTGTTAGAATGGGAAGGCGAACCTCTCGCACAGCCAATCCGCGTTGCGGATTCTTTTGGATCGGATGAAGGCATATCGATCCCAGAGATCGCCGGCCAATAATTCGGTCAACGCTTCGGGAAAGCATCCCTTTTCCCGCAGTGGCTCCATCAACCGCTTGAGACGCGCCCCCTCAAAGTGCAGGATGATCAGGCGCAGCAGGTTGTAAAGATAGTCGCGCCACTCGACCCGGAAATTACACTCCTCCTTGAAAATGTGGCCGACCTCCACTTGGGGCACCATCACGACGGAAAATCCGGCCAGCCAAGCTCGGATCGAAATTTCAATGTCCTCGACGCCGTATCGTCGCATGGAATCAAAGGCTCCTAAAGACCAGAATACGTCGCGCCTCATTAGCATGCAGCCGCCGCCTGCCAAAGGGACCTCGTAAGGCGCGTCGCCTTGTTTCCCCAACCACTCGACATCGAGTTCTTCGCTAGCGAACGTCAATCCGAAACCGCGCTGCCCCTTGGCTCCGGCCACGCTGATGCAGGGGGCCGCGATGCCCGTATCGGCAGAGCTGGCGACGGGGACCAACTTCTCCAGCCAGCCGAACGATGGGAAGCAGTGGGCATCCATGAAGAGAATCAGAGGGGCCTCGACGGTCCTTGCTCCTGTATTGCGCGCCGCGGCAACACCGTGCTGCGTCTGGGTCAGCAGGGAGACATTGGGATACAGCTCGGGAGCGTTGCGCAGGAAATCGGCGCCGCCGTCCGTGGAACCGTCGTCCACAACCACGACCTCGTGCGGCACAGCGGTGCTTCCCCGAAGGGCTTCCAGGGTCAAGAAAAGCCTCTGTCCCTCGTTATGGACAGGAATGACCACGGAGACCACAGGCCAGGTCAAAGCGCCGCCTCGGGCCTGCCGGCGAGTAACGAACGGCGCAGCGATTCATAAAATCTCCAATCCTCGTTCGGCAGATAAGACGGCTTTTCCAGTTTACGCCATGAGTCCGGCTCGAGGTGGTTCCCGGCTTGAAACTGCCAGGTGTTCCTTCCGTGGCGGATGTAGATAAAAACGGCGCTATTGGGCACCTTCAAGATTCGCGCGCCGCGTTCGGAGGCATCGACGAGGAAATCGGCGTCTTCGGCGAGGTCCAAGGCCGGGAATCTCGCGCCTTCATCCCAGACCTTTTTACGGTAGACCAACGTGCCACCCGGCACATCCTGGACGAAAAGACGCGCATGGAACTCGGGAGTGAGCCCCCAGAACTCGTCGCTTTCAAGATCATAAATGACGCCCGTATCCATGCCGGTCATATCCGCATGCTGCTCGAGCAGGGGGGCGATTTGATGCGAGAGCCGATTTTTACCGTGCCAATCATCATCATCCCAATGGGCGATGAAAGCTCCCGCCGCGAAAGAAACCGCAGTGTTTCGCTTTTCTCCGGTCGTCGTGCGGCGGTCGAGGCGGATGTAGCGTATTCTGGAGTCCGGCGGGATCAAATCGTGGATGCTGTCCTTGCCGTCATCCACGATGATTAGTTCTCTGCGCTCGTAGTCCTGCCGAAGGAAATAGCCGATGGCTTGACCGACGAATGGACGGCGGTCGCGCGTCGGCATGATGCACGAGACCATCGGAGGCCGGTCCGTCGTAGGCCGGTCGCCATCAGCACGCTTTTCTTCGCGCGTCGAGATCAGCGCCGGCGGAGCGAAAACGTGGCAAGCCTCCCCGAGGCAGTGCTCAAAATTTCTGGCGCATTGACCCGGGAGTCCCAGCTTGAGACCGCAAAATTTCGCCTGGTAGCGTTCTTTGGCCGCGGTGAAGCGCTGTCTGAAGTACGGATCGTGCGGAAACCAAGTCAGGCGATGAACGTAGGAGGCCTTCACCCAAACGGTTTTGTAGCCGGCACGGGCCGCCCGTGTCGCGAAATCGATCTCATAGCACGGACCGAGACCGTAGCCTTCGTCGAACGGGCCAATATTCGCCGCCACCTCGCGTTTGACGGCGAAACAAAAATCGGCTGGATTGTGCAGTTCGTCGAGATAGCTCAGGCGCGTTCCGAAACGATCGCGCAAACGCAAGGCGTACCTTGAGATTTGAAAATCGTCCCAATCCGGCTGCGCCACGACTTGCTGTTCGTTCCACGCGAGCGACGTCGAAGGTCCGGCGATACCGTGATCGGTCTGTGCCTTCAAGACGCCGATAAGTGGAGGCAGCCAGCCAGGCGCAGGATGGCAGCCCTCCTGCACTAGGACGAGGTATCGCTCCGTCGCCTCCTTGAGCAGGCGATTGGCGCAGGCGGCCGGCCCAAGCGGATAGGGGTGCTTCAAGACGGAGAGGTACTGCTGCGACCCAAGGAACCTTTCCGTGTCGTAGTCGACGCCGTCAGCGATGACGACGAGTCGATGGGGATAGTGCGTGTTGTTTCGGACCGCGTCGAGAGTCCGCCGCAAGTGCGGTCCGCCGTAGGAGATGATCCCTATCAAGACTTCGGAGTGCGTTCCCATCGGGACCGGCCTAACGCTCCACGAGCACATCTATCGGATATCCGCTCGGGCTTTGGCAGCTCGTCCGCACCCGCTCCCCGTAGACGGCCCGAACCACGGTCCACCCGTCCTCGGCGCGCAGCGCGACCCGTGCCCCGCGCGAGCGGGAAGTGATTCGCAATTGAGCCGAAAACTTGACCGGTGGATTCGCCCGGGGGTTTTCAGGCCACGGTCCGCAGAGTGCCGTTTGGCCTGGCGCAACGAGACAGCGCCGGTCCAGCCCGGTCGCGGGAATCTGAATCAGCACCTGCCTCGTCGGTTGGGCGCTCAATAGAGGTCCAAGGACGTCTTCATCGGAGCCGGGACCGAGCTCCGGCTCGGGGTCTCCCCGGTAAAAAATGGCCATGAGAAAAGTTCCCACGGCGAAACGCAGCGTTTCTGTGATTCTATCCATGCTCTAGACCATCACTCGATATTTGCATCGGCCGTTGGGGAGCTCTCTGTTCACCCAATCCGCGACTATCTGGAAATGACGCTCGCGGAACCCATACGGCGGGCCCGCCAAGTAGCCCGTGTCCATAACAGAATTCGGGTCGCGCGGAGACACCGTATTGCGCCAACCTACGGCCGGCAGATTCCCAATTATATCCTCGAAGATTCCGCTTATGCCCGACGTCGGGTATTCATCGTAATTGCCGAGCACATGGCCTAACTCGTGGACCAGGGTATCGGTGTTGTCGGATATGTACACGTTGATATCATACATGACCTTCGAACGTCCGGTGCCTGTCTGGACATTGACCGCCTTATTCTCGCCCGAGGTGACCTGCTGAAGCCTCACCTCGATGGGGATGGGCCTTTTGCAGCAGCAAGTGCACCCCGCCGCCTGGTCGCAAACGAGCCGCGCCGCGCGGTTCCAGTGCCCCGCCGCGGCGGTGAAGCGCGCGATGAAGGCCGTCTGGGCGGTCGCGGCGATGCTGGAGTCGAACTCGTATTTCACACTCAGGGTGATCACGCAGCGGCAAGTCTTCTCGCTAAATGTGATGTCGAAATTGGCCACGAAGATTCCCCTGAGATCCGTATGGAGCTTCTGGATCTCAATCGCATCGGGGCATGGCCGCGGCGTCGGCGTCGGCGTCGGGGTCGGAGTTGGGGTCGGCGTGGGTCTTGGAGTCGGAGTGGGTTTTGGAGTCGGAGTGGGTTTTGGGGTCGGAGTGGGCTTCAGGGTCGGCCGCGAGGTTCTGATTTCCCTTGTCGCGTCGCCCGTGCTGAGCGGCCTCGGAGTCGGCGTGCGTTCCCGCGTATGCGTCTCTTCGGCAACGGGCGCACCAGCGCCATTTCCATTTCCACCCTGCATCACGAGGCTGACGCTCTCGAAAGGCAAAGGCGACGAACCGAAGACTTTATCGCTCATCGCGCTGAAGAGCGGTGAAGACGTCAATAGCGAAATATCCGTCTCCGCGTCTCTGAAGAGCCCGATCATCGCGCGTTGGGCGGAAGAGAGGATGTGCTCGCCATCGAGAACCCCTTCGAGCAGGGCGCCTCGGCGGTGCGTGAGGATTTGTTTCGCGGCCGCGGGGAGCAGTCGCTGCCTCTGGGTGCCGTTGAGCGGCTCGAGAAGCGCCGGGAACTGCGGCAGGCCGATGGGCCGCCTTGAAGCGAGGTCGGCGCACAATTTGGTCGCGGCGCCAGCCCAGAAAGGAACGATGATAGAGAGTTGCTCCAGGAGCGGTTGATGAGAAAGATGGAGAGTCAACGCGCCACCGTCGTAGCGGAACTCCAGGCCCTCCACGCACGGGATCGCCAAGAGGGCGACCACCGGAACCGTGGTTTCGGCAACGAGCCGCAGGTCTTCGCGCGACGGATTCCTCCCGCTGAAATAGAGCGTGATGTCCTCTGATCGCGGCGAGAATGAATCCGCGATCAGGCCACGAACCTCCGAGAGTATTGTGGCGACGCCGACTTGAACGGGGCAGGTCGCCCTCTCTTTGTTGAAATGAAGCTCGAAAACGACCCGTTCGGAATTGTGCGTGAGGGTTATCGGGAGACCAAAATCGCGCGCGAGCTGAGCGACAAGTCTATCAACGCCCAGTTCCTGGAGAGTGTTGACTGTAAATGCTGGCGGTTTAAATAAAAAAGTCTCCCCAAGAACGAGCCAGCTATCGGTTTTGTCGGTCTTGGAGAACATGGTGGAGTTCATTCACCTGGCGCGTGCGTGCAAAATTATATCCTTGATAAAATCGATCGCGGCGCTGAACCTATTTTGACTGATAGGAATCTCCTTTTTCGGCACGGGCCAGAGGATAACTGTCCAGAGGCGTTGGGACAAGAAAAAAGCCCTTCGAATTCACCGTGGAATGAGGCCTCTCCCTGCGAATTGCCTTCGCGCGCCACCACCGCGCTCGGCGGCATTGTTGGACATACACAGGCGATTTCTCTTAAGGACGACCCCTCTCAGGTGCGCGAGGCCGCGATGGCAATTTCCTGCATTGCCCGCCGAACCCGGCCGAACGAGATACGCTCCTGCTCGAACCGGATCCCGTCCCCGAGCCGATTGTACGCGTGAGCTTCAAATAGCTCGCGTTCGTCGGCTTCGAGCCGAATGAGCGGGCCGCGAAACGGTGTCTCCTCGCGAACCTACAATTGGCCGCGCGCCAACGCGCGCTAAATCCACTGTATGGGATAGCGGGTTCTATAAGGATCGGCGGTCGCGAGGATGCGCTGACGCCGCCTGAGATTGTGCGTGAAATTTCCGACGGCATTAAAGTCGCGCGGCTCGACCTCATCGACAACGGCGGGCATCTGACGGCACTTGAGCAGCCAAAGAGGGTGAATAAGATTATGAAGACGTGGCTTGCCTAATTCGGGAAAGGTGAAGCTGGCGTTGAGCGCGGCGGATGTGCCGTATCTTGCAGCAGCTTGACGATAGCCAGCGGCAAGAGCGGAAGATCAGGATTTTTATTCGGTGAAGTGTAGGGGCCGCGAAGATAGCCAAGAGTCAGTCTTTGAACATCCGCTGACACATTGTTGTTGAGCAAGGCTTTGTTGAGCACGTCGATAACGAAAGGTGCCCCGGCTATTGTCGGGGATAATGTCACGTATAGAAGAAACTCGATATCGGAGATTTTACCGTCTTTATGAATCTTTTCCAGGGTTTCTAAAGCTATTATGTCGCCGTTCGAAGCCAGAGAAGAAGCGGCGGGATCACGGATTTCGGGGCGACCGTCATTCAAGGAATATCGAAGCGCATCAATTATTTTATGCGAAAGACTATCGGTAGCGTTGTCTTCGGCCTCTTCGGCCTGCTCGCCCAGGAAAATGGCTGCTTTAGTTGCTTCCTCGAGGGGCGCAGCGGGATTCATGATCAATTCTATCGCGATGTCGATGTTTTCTTCCCATGTTTTGGTAGGGTCCGGAATTTCTGATTTCGCGCTCGTCAGCGTAGCTCCAACGTAAACAGCGAACGCGAGCAGGGCCTGACGTATTTTTCGTGGACGATGCATTTTAAATCATCCGTGATTTTTTGCGCGGTGTTTGGGCGTAAAGCACAGGCTGGCAAGCGCTCGTCGATGAGCTCCCGGGCGGACGTAAAGGCCACGCCCGACCCGCATCAGTACCTTCCGTCCTTCAAGCCGCCTGAGCGCCTGGCCAACCGCAGCCCGGCTACCAAGGCGCAGAAATGCCTTGGCGTTGATCAAGGCACCCTCCGGAAGCGCATGGGCCTCCTCCAAGATTGTTTTGCAATCGATTGCATGGGCATCCTCTGTCAGAAATATAGCATATTTTCTGACATGGCTCGAGCGACCGTATTAGCGGGACCGCCATTTCCAAGGATTCCAGCAGGTTGCGGTAGCCAATCCGATGCAAAGGGTAATGAGAAAGAGCAGCTTAGAAGGGACTTCCCGACGCGCGCATCATATCGAAGGTCGCACGAATTTCTGCTGTCGGATCAATGCAAAGTGTTCTAAATGTATCGACTAAGCCCAGCCAGACGCGGCAGGTCCATTCCGATCACATGGGTGACGGTTTATTCCGGAGACATGGGTAACACTTTCGTCACGGCGCTATCGGGTGGTGGATGCCGCCTTCTCAACTCGATAGAATGGCAAGCTATGGCATCGATCGTGAATTTCGCCGACAAGCGGCCCGCGTTCGATGTGGCGTTGATCGTAAACGTGCACCGGGCTCGGCCGTATCTGGCCCGGACCACGCTGTCGATCGAGGAAGCCGCGCTGTTCGCACAAGCCGAAGGCGTGCGAATCCAGCTCGTGCTCGTGCTTGACCGGCCGGATGTTTCCACGAGCGATTGGGTCAGTCGCTACGACTGGTCCGCCTTCGACGGTCACGAGATCATCACGGTGGACCATGGCTCGCTCGGGCCGGCACGCAATGACGGCTTGCGGGCTGCGCGCGGCGAATTCGTCATGTTGCTGGATGACGATGACCTGATTTCATTCAACTCGATCGTCGAATGCCTTCGAACGGCGAGAAAGGAAGGATCGCGCTGCATCGTCATTCCGCAATACGTGGTCAATTTCGGCCCCGGTTCGCTGTTGGCAAAATACAGCGGAAGCGACGACATCTCGCCGCTGGCGCTCATTTCCGATCATCCTTACGTGTCGCGTATCTTCGCTCACAGCTCGATCAGGGACGCGCTCTCTTTCGCGGACGTTCCCCGCGGAGGTGCCTACGCCTTCGAAGACTGGCACTTCAACGCGACGGCTTGCGCGCTCGGCTACCGATTCCGCACCGCGTGCGACACCATCTTGTTCTATCGGCTCCGCTCGGATGGGCTGAGCCGACTGGCCAGAATCGAATCGTTGAATCAGATACCTCCGTCACCCTTGTTCGAGCCGCGCACCTTTCTTCGGCTTTATCGAGACAGCGATTTCTCGCGTCCGGCGCATGAGCCCCTGCCATTCGACGAGCATCAGATCCGTCGTGAGTTTCTCGACAGCCCGGTTCTGCGCGAGCTGGTGGAAGCGGCGCGACGGCTCGAGCCGGCGATCAGCCTCAACGAGGCAACGCCGGCCTGGTCCAACGCCGCGGGAGGGTTGCGGCTGGGCGCGGCTTATCTGCGGGCATGCGAGATCGTGCGAAATCGGCGGTTCAGCCACGTTGTTCTGCTCGACTCGTCCGTCGCCTGGCAAGATATGCGCTATCTGGCAGACGTGTTCGGCTTTCTGGAGAGCCAGGAGGCCGAGTTCAGCCTGCTGCTCCTCAGCCCGTCTCCGCTTCAGCACAAGCAGTCGCTGTCAGACCATGTCGTCGCGCTGACGGCAGTGGATCTGGGCTATTCCGCAACAACGCCCAGCACCGAGGAATTCCAGCTGATAGCGTTCCGGCTGATCGTGGCGGTGGCGGCCGATGCTCATGTCCACATGATACCGGGGCGGTTTCCGCACGAATTCTTTGCCAGATATCGCCGCGCGCTGAGCCGCCAGCGCAAGTGCTACTATCGATTCGAGCAGGGAAGCGATTTGATGCCCGATTCCGCGGTTTTTCAATTCGTCTCCGATTTCATCGACGAGCTCGATGTTGCCATCTATCGAAGCGATGCGGTGCTCGAAAGGGACCGCACGCGGATCGATCGAGGGGCGCAGAAGTGGCGTCTGCTGAGACCCCGGAGCCACTCGCCCGCGGCGCGTTCCGCCGCGCTCGCGCCGCCGTCTCGCCGACTGCTCTACCGTCGTGGCGATCCGGCTTCCGCCGGCGCCGATCTCCTTTTCCTGGTCGCCCGGCACCTCGGCCTGGGCGTTCCGGATGTGCTGCTGGACGTGGTGCTCGACGACTATCCGGATGCCGGTCATCTCGATCGGGTTGCGCTTTTTCCAAATCTTCGCGTCGTTCCTGCAAGCGCAATCGTCGATGACTCGCAGCCCTACGATGCGGTGATTGTCGAAGATCATGGATATTCGGACTGGCAGCGCGGCATCTATCCCGTCCCCATGGTTGTTCTCCAAATGGCCGCTGAGGCAACCGACGCGGCTGCGGAGCAGGACGGCCGGATCCGGATCCGCGAGCCCTCAAGCGAGCGGGCCGCGGCGGCACTCGCCCGAACAATAAGGCGGTTCTATTCCGATGCGGCGTGGAGCAGGCAATTGCGCCAGGCGGCAGTCGCTTATGTTCAAGACCGGCATGGCCCGAAGTCATTCGCCACGATGGCGGCGCGCGCCCTTCAATGAAACGTGGTCAGGGCGCTCCGGGTGATATCTTCCATCGGCAACCGAGATCTCATTCGGGTTGATCAGGACGAAAGCAGATCGACATATTGCGCCGTCATCGACTTGAGCGAGACTCCAGCCGCAATGGCGGATGCTCGCGCGGCGGCCCGCAGCTGATCCTGGCGCTTCCGATCGCAAGCGAGGTCGCGAATAAGCGGTATCATGGCCCGAAAATCATTGCTCGGGACAAGGTAGCCGTTGTGACCGTCGACGATGACGCGCCCGAGATCGCCCACCCGCGTGGCCGCAACCGGGCATCCCATGGCGAGCGCTTCCAGCACGACCAGCGGCATACCCTCCACGCTGGAAGGCAGCACCAGCAGATCGCTTGCGGCATAAATTTCGTGCACCGCCGCGCGGTCGATCTTGGGCATCCGGCGCACCGCCATTCGATCGCGTGCGATCGCCGCATCGATCTCGTCCGCCAGCGGGCCGTCGCCGACCATCAAGCCCTGGACCGGTATCGTCTTGCGAAGCGTATCGACGATCTCCAGGAAGGCCCATGGTCGTTTCTCTTCGGCGATGCGGCCGACGAATGCGAGGATAAAGCAGTCGATTCGGAGATCGAGCTTTTGCTTGGCCTGGCGCCGATCGACGCGCTCCGGAACGAACTGGTCGTCGATGTCAACTCCGTTGGGGATAACCGATATCTTCCCTTTCGGCACGCCGCGCTTGGCCAGCACCGCCGCGACCGGATTGCTGACGGCAACATGCCGGCTGATCGCCGCGCTGACTTTCACGGCGCGGTCGACGTGCCCCACCTCGTTATGCAGGATATCGACCGTTTTCAGCCATGGCATCTGCCGCTTCAGCTCGGGAAGCGCGTCATAATAATGCGTTGAATTGTGCGAAAGCAGAACCTGCGCACGCCGGGAGCGGGCGATCGTCGATATGAACTCGACGATGGCTTCCTGCGGGACCAAATCCGCCATGTGGAAGATATCGGCCGTAATCCGCGCGAATTCCGCTTCCAGCTCATGAGCGGCGCGCAAGGTGGTGACGATGGTAATGGACCATTCCGCTGACAGCCGCCGAAGGATGTCCAACAGCATCATTTCCGATCCGCCGAGCACCAGATAGGGCACCACCACCAGGAGGCGGCGGCGGCCGTCCTCGGGCGCTCGAGATGGGGTGGCGAGCATCCAAAACCGTGAACGGCGGCGCGACCAGGCAGCCGGGCTCGGCGTCCTGCGCTCCACATAGGCGGACGACTTTCGAACATGCGCCGGCCATGCAACAGCGACGCCGGGCCGCTCCGCCGGTCCATATCTCGCCAACGGCTGATTGATCGACCTGCCGCGGACGGAGGCGCGAGCGAGCGCGGTCCAGAACGCGGATTCGCCCGCCTGGCCGCCGCGTTTCGGCACCCGCAGTCGCCGGGCGGTGCGGCGGCGGAACACGGCATGGGGAACCACCCACACCGGCATCGAGGGATCGCGCGCATCGAAGTCGCCCGACGCTCTGGCCGGCGCCGCCTCGGATGATTCCAATTGTCCATAGGCCATGCCGAGCGCGGGATCCGCCTCAAGCATGAACATGCATTTTTCGAGATAGGTCGAGGCTATTTCATCCCCGGCTCGCAGGAAGCAAGCATAGGTTCCGGAGATATTATCGAGGCCCTTTTTGATGACCTCCGAAAATGCAAGATCGCCGACCGGAATTTCGCGCGCATGCGCTCGATACCGATTGCGCGTCGAAACACTGCTCGCGTTTGAAGTCTGCCGAAGAACCAGGATCTCCATGCGGGCAAGCGTCTGCCCCTTTATCGACGTCAGGGTGCTGGCGAGGAGGTCGTCGTCTTCGCCGGCAAGCACGATCACGCCGATCGGGGGCTTCAATCGCGGAAGCAGGGTGTCCCGATAGATGCGCTT
>Ga0182024_10023891_pt1 | contig 10909 bp, 9 predicted proteins | sample P32metaG_FD_120480 | JGI IMG/M metagenome (GOLD analysis project Ga0182024, IMG submission 120480) | Permafrost microbial communities from Stordalen Mire, Sweden - P3-2 metaG (Illumina Assembly) | ecosystem: Environmental > Terrestrial > Soil > Wetlands > Permafrost | place: Sweden: Stordalen... | reverse complement strand
CGGCCGGCGATCGTGCTCGCTGACGAGCCCACCGGCAACCTCGATTCCGCGGCCGGCGCCGCGCTGCTTGACCTGCTGGAGGAACTCAACGCCGGCGGGGCCACCATCATCGTGGTCACCCATGACCACACCATCGCCGCCCGGCTGCCCCGCCAGATCCGCATGCTCGACGGCCGCATCACCGCCGACACCGCCTCGGCGCGCGCCGAGACCACCGAACGGCTCGCGGCCCGGCCGCGGCCCGCACCGGAAGGAACCCCATGACCACGAGCCGCCACCCCGGCCCCGGCCGGGTCCCGGCAGCCGGCGCACTGGCGCCGGCCAGCGCGGCGGTGCGCCAGTGACTGCCGCCGCCCACCCCGCGGCGCCGGTGCCGGCCCGGCTGCGGCCCGCCGACCTGGCCCGCCTCGCCGGAGTCGGGCTGCGGACCCGCAAGCTGCGGGCCGCGCTGTCCGCGCTGGGGATCGCGATCGGGGTGGCCGCGATCGTCGCCGTGCTTGGCCTGTCCGCGTCCTCGCAGGCCGGGCTGCTCGCCGAGATCAACGCGCTGGGCACCAACCTGCTGACCGTCACCAACGGCCAGAACTTCACTGGCGGCACCGCCGAGCTCCCCCTTGCCGCGCCGGCGATGACCGCGCGGCTGCCCGGCGTCACCCAGGTGCAGGACACCGGCACCGTCACCGCCAGCGCCTACCGGTCCCCGCTGATCCCGACGATCGACACCAACGCGCTGACCGTGGATGCGGCCAGCCTCGGGCTGCCCGCCGCCGTCGGCACCAGCGTGGCCCAGGGCGCCTACCTCAACGCCGCCACCGCGAACGAGCCGGTCGCGGTCCTCGGCGCGGCCGCCGCGCAGCGGCTCGGCATCGACCGGATCTGGCCCAGCGAGCGGATCTGGGTGGGCGGCAAGTGGTTCTACCTGGCCGGCATACTCAAGCCGGCCGTCCTGGCCCCCGAGATCGACTCCTCCGTCCTGGTCGGCTACCCCGCTGCGCAGAAATACCTGAACTTCGACGGGCACCCCTCAGCGATCTACCTGCGCACAAAGACCAGCGCCGTCCGTGCGGTCGATAACCTGCTCGCCGCGCAGGCGAATCCGGAGAACCCCGAGCAGGTCAACGTCTCCCAGCCGTCATCCGCCCTCACCGCCCAGGCCGACGCCAAGGGCGCGTTCAACGGCCTGTTCCTCGGCCTCGGCGCCGTCGCGCTCCTCGTCGGCGCGGTCGGCGTCGCCAACATCATGGTCATCTCCGTCCTCGAACGACGCTCCGAAATCGGGCTGCGCCGCGCACTCGGCGCCACCAAAGGCCATATCCGCGTCCAGTTCCTGTCCGAGGCCATCCTGCTCAGCCTGGCCGGCGGCGCCGCCGGCGTGGCAGCCGGCGCACTCGCCACCGCCATCTACGCCCACGCCAAAGGCTGGGCCACTGTCATCCCGCCGCTGGCCTGGGGCGGCGGCCTGGCCGCTGCCCTGCTCATCGGCGCCGCCGCTGGCCTCCTCCCGGCCCTCCGCGCCGCCCGCATGTCACCAACACAGGCCCTCTGGACCATGTGACGCCGCCACTCCCGGCTCACCGCAGCGCGCTATCCCCCGGTACCGCGGCCTCGCACCCCGGAAAGACGCCAGACCCGATCCCTGGGCGCACGGCAAACTGCGGGCGGCACGTCACAGGCGCCAGCGTGCTCGCAGGACGGCGAGCTAGCGGCGGAGGAGCCGTCGGCGATTGTCTGCCGGTCTTGACCGTGGAACGGAAAATGATGGCCAGATTTCGTCCGGGCCAGGAGCATCGACGGGCTCTGCGACGCTGTTGATGGCACTCTGCACGGCGCGCCAGCCCCGGCAACCGGCCGGAAGGCAACAGCGAGGGGCCTGACCGCCGGATCCGGCAATCAGGCCCCTGGCCTGCTACTTCACGAGTAGCTCCGACCGGATTTGAACCGGCGCCACCGCCTTGAGAGGAACGCGCGGCACTGTTCAATCTGGTCCGGCAGCGTGCCCTGCTAGTCAGCGCTCTCCGGCACAACGTCAGGCTGTAAGCACCACAGCGCCGTTGCTCACATCGAGGTGGAACTCGATGCCGGTCCCTGCGGTGATCCTGGCCAGAGTCGACAGCATCGCCAAGCCGACGATAGAACGCTCGCCAGGCACTTCGGCCTCCGCGCGACCGCAGCTCCCGGAGACGATCGCATCGCGGACGGCACTCGAATGCGGGTACCCGAGCTCAGGGCCGAGTGCCTCCAGCTTCTTTGCCGCGTTCAGGACGGCCGCTGTCCGGGACCAGCTCGACCACGTCATCGTGCAGCTTGGCCATCGCCTGGTCGAACGTGGCGAGCCGGGAACCTCGGGCCCGGGCGAGCTGGACAAGGTAAGCGTCGGTTACCTGGCGATGGCCGATGATTCCCTCAATGGGAACACTGGCGTACTCGACATCATCGGGCCAGAATTCGTGCCGTGGGTCGGCGGTGGCCCCGCTGAGAACTGCTTGCGCGGTGGCGGCCGATAGGCCTTCGCGGATGAGCAGGCGCATGAGGCTGCCCTGGGTAATTGGGCAGGTCGCGAAGTTCCCGCTGATGCCGACAAACCAGTTCTCAGCTGCCACGTGGTGGACGTGATCGTCGACGAGCAGGGCGATGAGCACGTTCGCGTCGAGCAGGACGGTCACTGATCGTCGTCCTCAAGCCGCCTTACGTCCTCGCTGGTGATTGTCTTGCCGAGGTGCGCGACGGGTAGGCCTGTTCGAGTACTTCTCGCTATCTCACCAGGCTTGCCCGAGCCGAGTCCCCGGCGGATAAGCCCGGTGACAGTCTGGCTCAACGACTGATGGGTATCTCTGGCGATCGCGACCGCCAGAGCGTGAAGATCATCAGGGATGTCGAGGGTAGTGCGCATACCAGCACTATAACTTCACTTCATCATGATGCGATGATGCATGCACTTGGTCACCGGCGATCGCCGGTTGTACTTGCCTCGGCCACGACGACACGCTGCGCAGCCAGATGGAGCAGGAGACCCTGCTCGACAGGATCGCCGATCACAGGACATCGCGACCGCCATCGTGTTCCTGGCCTCGGGCGGCCTCCGGGCTACATCACCCGGAAGGTCCTCGAGGTCGTCATGGACCATCTTGATCTTGATCTTGCGATTTCGGACCTCTAAAGCGCGTCATATCGTTCGGACAAGCGCAGCCCGGAACTCCGGTACCGCAGCGTGCCGCCCGGTCCCGTATCCGGCCGCTGTATACCCGACCGCCCTGCGGTCATCGTGCGGTCAAATGATCAAGGACCCGACCGCCAGACTCGGCAATCAGGCCCTTGGCCTGCTACTTCACGAGTAGCCCCGACCGGATTTGAACCGGCGCCACCGCCTTGAGAGGGCGGCGTCCTAGGCCGCTAGACGACGGGGCCAGGCACTGCGCGACGATCAGCGACCGCTGCGCTGACCAAGGCTAGTGTACCGGCTGGAGCCGCACCAAACGACCGCCGGGGCCACCGAACTGTTGCCGGCCAGTCCGCATGTTCAGTAAAAAACATGGTAATTACCCCGCCATGGCGACCTTCATCATCATCCTGATCATTGTCGGACTCATCGCCGGCGCCATTGCCCGGCTACTTGTCCCTGGCCGAGACAGCATCGGAATCCTGGGCACCATCCTGCTGGGCATCGTGGGATCTTTCCTCGGCGGGTTCATCGAGAACCTGTTCCAGTTCCACCGCCTGGCGGTCCACCGCTGGCACACGACCGGCATCATCGGCTCGATCATCGGGGCGATCGTGCTGCTGCTCCTGCTGCGCGTGACAGGGCTCGAAGGGGGCCGTCGCCGCCGCCGCGCCTGACCGGCAGCCAGCTCGCACCGGACCGGATCGCCGGGGCCAGCTGACCTCGGCGATCCCCGACCGCCCGCCGCGCCGCTAGCATCGCGCTGTGCCCCCTGCCCCTGACATGCCCTCTGTCACCGACGTGGCGATCCCGCTGCCGGGCGGCCAGCTCCTGGTCCAGGACGCCGGCCCGCCGGACGGGCTGCCCGTTCTCGTGTACAACGGCAGTCCGGGCTCCCGGCACCTGCCCCCCGCCGCGCTGCGCCTGGCCGGCGGCAAGGGCCTGCGGCTAATCGGCGTCGACCCGCCCGGCTACGGCGGATCGACGGCTCAGCCCGGCCGACGGATCGCCGACAGCGCCACGGACGCCAGGGCGATCGCGAATGCTCTCGGGATCACCCGGCTGGCAGTCTGGGGAATCTCCGGTGGCGGCCCCATCGCCCTGGCGTGCGCGGCGCTGCTGCCTGACCTGGCCTTCGCCGCGTGCGTGTTCGCGTCACTGGGCCCCTACGGCGAGCCCGGCCTGGACTTCCTCGACTTCCTGAGTGAGGCCGGCCGCGACGAGGTGCGGCTGTTCTTCGCGGACCGTCCGCAGGCCCGGGAAATATTCCGGGCGGACGCGGCCGAGCAGTTCGGGCGCCTGTCCGTGGCCGCGGGATGGCTGAGATACTGGGGTGACAAGGCGGAGGCCGACGCCGCGCACAGCCGGGAGGTGGCCGAGTGGCTGGCGCTGTGCTGGCGGGACGGCATGCGTGACGGGGATCAGGGCTGGTGGGATGACTGGGCGTCATATCTACAGCCGTGGGGCTTCGACCTCGCCGCGATCAGGGTGCCGGTGCAGTTGTGGCACGGGCTGGGCGACGCGTCGATCCCGGCCACGCACGCGAAGTGGCTGGCCGACCGGATTCCTGGCGTCGATGCCCATTTTCCGGCGGACGACGACCATGGCACCATCGAGGCCAACCACGGATCGCAGGCCTACGACTGGCTGATTGCCACCGCCCAGGGGAGCTCCCCACCGGGCAGCAGGAAATCACCAGAGAGCGTTTGACGGTGACTTGCGGGTGTGCGCTCACGCAGGGGGCACCAGAGCAGATCCGAAGAGATGAGCCGGAAAGATAACCGGCTCCGGGAATTGCATTAACCGCTGGGCTGGGGTACCAGGACTCGAACCTAGACTAACGGGGCCAGAACCCGTCGGGCTGCCAATTACCCCATACCCCATCGGACCGGGCAGCCAATGCCCGCTCGCGCCTGTGCAGCATAGCCGAAGGCGCGCCCGCCGGCGAACGAGAACCCCGCCCCCGCCGTACTGGGCCGCCGGGGCAGGCAGGAGGGATGATCGGACCATGGCCGCGAGCAAACCAGCATTAACGGATACCCCGGGGCTCGTCACCTTCCTTTACCGGGCCGACTGGTCGCAACTGTGCCTGTCGGCCACGTTCAGCGCGCGGGCCGAGCAGCCTCGCGTGATCCGGATACCCGGCGAGGACAGCCGGCCGCCGGCCGGTAAGGCCGCCGAAACTGACGAGAGGGACCCGAGAGAGACCTGGCGGCTGGCCACCGAGGCGCCGGAGGTCCCGGAGGTCTATGAGGAGGACGACGAGGACGAGGACTACGCCGACGAGGACGAGGGCTACGCCGACGACGTGCCGCCGCACTGGCGGGACAGCCTGAGCAAGGTGCTCATTGCTCCTGGGAAGCGATACCGCATCGAGAATGCCCGGCCCGGCCAGGACATGCTCCTCGTCCGTGATCGCGAGTCTCTCTGGCGGGTCGGCCCGGACGAGGCAGTGCGAGTGCCTGAATTAGGCCTGGCCGCCGCATTGATGGACTTGCTCGACCCGTGCTGGCTGATCAGCTGCTTTGACCTCGAGCTGGCGGCGGCCGCTGAGGCAGCGGGGCGGCCTGCCTACCGGGTGACTGCCGCACCGCGGCCGGTCACGACCAGCACCCGCGACTATCGCTACGGGCAATTCGACCGTGTTGACGTGCTCGTTGATGCTGAACTCGGGATCTTGCTGCGGCGAGAAGCCTTCTCCGGCGGCCAGTCGATCGAGGCCGCTGAGATGCGCTCGCTCACCCTCGACCCCGCCGCGGCCGGTGATCCTGGCCAGTTCAGGCCGCCTCCCGGCCTTCGCAGGACGGACCCTTACGCGGACGCCGGCAGGCTCTTCGGCATGTCCGGTCCCGGCTGGCGCGTCGTCAAGACCGGCGCGAAGGCGGCCGGTGCCGCCCTCGCCCACCGCATCCGCCGCGACGTCCGCGCGCAGCCCGCCCCGGCAGCCACCTCGCCGCCGATGCCGGAGCCAGGTGATCCGCCCGCGGCGGGCGAACCTGCGCTGGTCAGCGACGACCTCGTCAACCTGCTGCACCGGACGGGCCTGCCCCCGCAACGCTTCGCCGCCGGGGTGCGCAAATGGTCCGACAGCGAGCTCATGCTGCGCGGCGCGGCCGCCTACCGGGCCGCGCAGCCGCAGGGGCTACGAGGCGTCCTGGGCCCGAAGGCGGTCTGGGATGCGCTGATCCGATGCGCCGCAGCAGATCAGGTTCCAGACGGCACGACTGCGGGTGTCCCTGCCGGGCAAGTACCGGATCGACTGGCTGGCCGGCGACTGGCAGGCCAGCGTCAGCGCGTGCGACGGGGCGCGGCAGTGGCGGGTCTACCCCAACCGGGTAGTTACCGAGCCGGCCAAGCCGCTGAACGAGGACTGGTCCGACCTGATCGACCCCGCGTGGCTGCTGGCCTCCGGCTGGCGGCTGTCCGCGGCCGGAGCGCAGGACGTCGGCGGCCGCCGGGGCTGGCGCATCCGGGCCGACCCCGCGGAGGGAAACGACCTGCAGGGCATCCAGGGAGCGCGGATGTTCCCCCACGCCGCCGTGGTCGTCGATGCCGAGCTCGGCATCGTCCTGCGGCTTGCCTTCCTCGTCGATGACCGTCCGGCCGTCTACTTCGAGCTGCACGACGTCACGGTCCCCGCGGCTGATGACGCTGCCTGGTTCCGGGTCGAGATCCCGCCGGGGACCCGCGTGGTCGAGGCCTCCAGCGTGTTTGACTACCTCGATACCCCCCGGCCGTTCCGGGCGGCCTGGACGGCCGGCAAGGCCGGCCTGGACGGAGCCTCCGCCGTGGCCGGCTGGCTGAAGGGCACGCACGGCTCCTGACCCGTCCGCAAGGGGCATGATCGGACCATGGCCGCGAGCAAACCAGCATTAACGGATCTCCCGGGGCTCGTCGCCCTCCTCTACCGGGCCGTCTTCTGCTCCCTCGACGAACTCAAGACCGCCTTGGAGGACTGGATTACCACCCGGAACACCAGCACCCGGCCCTTCAGGTGGACCAAGACCGCCGATCAGATCATCGACCGGATCTGCCGCTACTGCTCGCGCATCTCCGGACCGGCTCACTAGCGGCCCGCGTCGCGGGATTTATGCCGGATCCGGCAAGATCAGCTTCGAGAGCCGCCAGTCCGGAAGGGTACGCACATGCCGTGGTTTGACCTGCCGCTAGAAGACCTTCGGGAATACCGCACCGCCGCCGTGGAGCCCGCCGGCCTGGACGGCTGGTGGTCGGCGCGGCTGGCCGGGGCGCGGGCGGCCGCCCGGCCAGCCGCGCTGACGAGATACCGGCCCGATATCTACGGGCCGATGGCCGTCTACGACGTCGAGTTCTCCGGCGCGGGCGGGGACCGCATCCGCGGCTGGTACCTGCGGCCGCCAGATGCGGGCGACGAGCCGCTGCCCGCCGTCGTGCGGTACATCGGATACGGCGGCGGCCGCGGGCTGCCAGCCGACCACGCGCTGCTCCCGGCGGCCGGATTCGCGGTGTTCGTGATGGACACTCGCGGCCAGGGCGGCCTGTGGACCGTCGGCGCGACCGGCGACGCCGGGCCGGGGCCGGAGTACTCCACGGTCATGACCAGGGGCATCGCCAGCCCAGAGAGCTACTACTACACCAGGCTTTACACCGATGCCGTGCTGGCCGCCGAAACCGTGGCCGGCCTGGCCGGGGTCGACGAAACCCGCATCGCGGTCAGCGGCGGCAGCCAGGGCGGCGGGCTCGCGCTGGCCACTGCCGCGCTGCTCGGCGACGCGGTCGCCGTCTGCCACGCGGACATCCCATTCCTGTGCGACATCGGCCGCGCCGTCACCCTGACCGCCGCGATGCCGTACGCGGAGATAGCCGAGTTCCTGGCCCAGCACGTCGACCTGGTGCCAGTCGCGCTTGACACGCTGCGCTATATCGACTGCGCGCTGCTCGCCCGCAGGATCACCGCCGACTGCCTGTTCAGCGTAGGACTGATGGACGATACCTGCCCGCCGTCGACCGTGTTCGCGGCCTACAACGAGGTCACATCCCCGAAGGACATCGCGGTTTCCCCGTTCGGGGTGCACGAGGTGCCGTCGGCCCACCTAGAGCGCCAGCTAGGCCACCTCCGCGGCCGCCTCGGCGCCTGACCAGCCCGACAGAACCACACCATACCAACCAAAAACAACCCATATTGACCGCGTTCCGCCTGATGGATGCCTAGTTGGTCCGCGCCGGCGCGGACCAACTAGGCATCGACGGTCAGTGGAGCCGTCAGGAGGCCGGGGCATCGGTCAGCGAAGGCCGTCAGGAGGCCGGGAGCGCCGGCCAGCGGAACCGTCAGGAGGCGGCGGCTACCGTCAGGACGCGGCGGCTGCCGCCAGGCTGATCGCGTGCTCCAGCCGGGCGAGCGTGCCCTCGCGGCCGAACAGTTCGATGGACTCGTACAGCGGCAGGGCGACCCGCCGTCCGGTGACCGCGACCCGCACCGGGGCGAACGCGGGCCGCGGCTTCAGCCCGAGTTCGTCAAGCAGCGCGTGCTTGAGCGCGGCCTCGATCGCCTCAGCGGTCCAGGGTTCGGCATCGGCGAGTGCCGCCTCGGCGGCCTTCAGCACGCGCCCGGAGTCGGCCGTCAGCGCCTTCGCCGCGTCGTCGGGATCGACCGTGAAGTCGTCGTCGCTCAGAAGCAGGAACCCCAGCAGCCCCGCTGCCTCGGTGAGCCGGGAGATCCGGGTCTGCATCAGCGGTGCCGCGGCCGCCACCAGCCGTTCCTGCGCTGGGGCCGGGGGGTTCGCCACCAGCCCGGCGCGCTGCAGGAACGGCGTGATCCGCGCGACGAAATCGGCCAGGTCCAGCGCCCTGATCTTGTCGCCGTTCATCGACTCGAGCTTGCGCACGTCGAACTGGGCCGCGTTCTTGTTGACCCGCGCCAGGTCGAACTCCGCCGCCATCTCGGCCAGCGTGAACGACTCCCGGTTCTCACCCGGCGACCAGCCGAGCAGCGCTAGGTAGTTGCACATGGCCTCGGGCAGGAAGCCCTCATCCCGGTACCAGTTCACGGACGCGACGCCGTTGCGCTTGCCCAGCTTCTGACCGTCCTGCCCGAGCACGAACGGCAGGTGCGCGAACAACGGGAAGTCCGCCTCGGCCACGCCCATCGCGCGGTACACGGCGAGCTGGCGGGGGGTCGAGGAGAGCAGGTCCTCGCCCCGCACCACGTGGGTGATCTTCATCAGCACGTCGTCGACGGCCACGGCCAGCGTGTAGAGCGGGCTGCCGTCGGCGCGCTGCAGCACGAAGTCGGGGACGAACGCATGATCGAAGGTGACCTCGCCCCGGACCAGGTCGGTGAAGGTGGTCGATCCGTCCGGCATCCGCAGCCGGAGCACCGGCTGCCTGCCCTCGGCCTGGTAGGCGGTCACCTGCGCGGGCGACAACTCGCGGCAATGCCCGTCGTAACCACTCGGGCCGCCGGCCGCGCGGGCGGCCGCCCGCCGCTCGGCAAGCTCGTCGGACGTGCAGTAACAGTGGTAGGCGTGCCCGTCGGCGAGGAACCTGGCGGCCCAGTCCGCGTAGATGCCCAGCCGCTGGCTCTGCTGGTAGGGCCCGTACTCGCCGCCGGCCTCGGGCCCCTCGTCCCAGTCCAGGCCGAGCCAACGCAGCGTGCCCAGCGCGGATGCGATGTACTCGTCGGTGACCCTGGCCTGGTCGGTGTCCTCGATCCGCAGCACGAACGTCCCGCCGGTGCGGCGGGCGAATGCCCAGTCGTACAGCGCGGTCCTGATGTTGCCGACGTGCAGATCGCCGCTGGGTGACGGCGCGAAGCGCACCCTGACTTGCTCGTTCTCAATCACGGTCAACCACCCTGTTGCTGAGCGTTCCGATGCCCTGGATCGTGACGGCCAGGTTGTCGCCGTGGGCCAGCGGCCCGACGCCGGCCGGGGTGCCGGTGAGCAGCACGTCGCCGGGCAGCAGCGTCATGACGGCCGTGACGTAGCAGATCAGCTCGGTTACGTCGTGCCGCAGCTGCGATGTCCGCGCCTGCTGCTTGACCTCGCCGTTGACCGTCGTGGTCAGTTCCAGGTCGACGCGCTCGGAGAGCTTGACCGGGCGGGCCACCGGATCGCCGGGCCCGGTCACGGCCGTGGACGGCTTCAGGAAGATGACCGGCTCGGACGGCGGCTCCGCGCCCATCTCCCTGGCGTGGTCGGCGTAGTTCTTGCCGATGGCGATCACCTTGGTCGGCAGCACCGGCGCGAGCAGCCGGACCTCAGGCAGCGGGTAGCGGGCACCGGTGAACCGCACGCTGTCGGAGCCCACCCCGAACGGGTGCCCGTGCAGCTCGGCGACCTGCAGCCGCTCAGCATCCTGTCCTGGTGCGGCACCTCCCGCCCCATCCGGGGATACTTCCTGGACGACGCCGTAGGCAACGTCGTCGTCCCGGCTGAATCTCGCGATACGCACGTCTGTCTCCACTGTCCGGCAAGATCGTTTGAGTAGGCACGGCCTGCCCTAGAGCCTACTGAGCGGCCACTGCCAGCGATGAACTGGTCGCTAGCCGGCATAGCTGACTGCGGCGGCGAGGTTCTTGCCGCCGCAGCCGTGGTGGCCGGGCAGCCCGACCCGGTCGGCCGGCTCGGTGTCCTGCGCGCACACGTTCCGGCTCCAGTCGTAGGCGTCCGCGCCGATCCGGAATGCATAGCTAACGGTCAGCCCGAACTCGGTGGCGGAGATGCGCCGTGACCGGGAGACCCGGGAGCCGCCAGCTCCCAGCCGCAGCCGCTT
>Ga0182024_10023890_pt1 | contig 10909 bp, 14 predicted proteins | sample P32metaG_FD_120480 | JGI IMG/M metagenome (GOLD analysis project Ga0182024, IMG submission 120480) | Permafrost microbial communities from Stordalen Mire, Sweden - P3-2 metaG (Illumina Assembly) | ecosystem: Environmental > Terrestrial > Soil > Wetlands > Permafrost | place: Sweden: Stordalen... | reverse complement strand
TTTGTTAACCAAGTGGGAGTTTGATCAAAGCAAAATGATAGCAACAATCAGGAGATGAGACACATTGCCCTTACTGAATCTCTCCTAGAATTACTCACCAGCTAGATCCAGCATATAGTAGCCTGAATCTAAAAATTCCTATTCACATCGCATCTGTTGAACTTATGAGAGGGCTTTAAGATTTTGAATGGCAATTCCAGCATCGATGAGGTGAGAGACTTCCTATCATCACGTAAGGCAACAAGGCAGCAACGTTTAGGGCTAATCGCTTGACCGATATAATCGACGTGGGGAAATTTCGATCTTTTCTCTTTCAACGACCAAAGCGCAAATCCTCACCATTAGAATCCAAAAATTCTACTGGAAGACTGTCATAATGTCGAAAATCACAGTCGGTAAGTTATGCTCCCGTCATACATCGCACTGAGTATGTCGACTGACGAAGTCTACCCCTCCCAGCCGGAGTGCGTTCCAACGTCAAAGAGCTACTAGAGTACTCTCTGGAGACCAAGAAGCGAAACTTCCTCGAGACTGTAGAGCTTCAGATCGGCCTCAAGAACTATGATCCTCAACGTGACAAACGTTTCTCTGGAACCGTCCGTCTTCCGCAGGTTCCCCGCCCAGGCATGACCATCTGGTACGTTCGAACAATATTAATGGCGAATGCTGGTATTACGTGGACCTTCGGGGCTAACAGGAGATCAACAGTATTCTTGGTGATCAGCATGATATTGATCGTGCCAAGCACGGCGGAGTCGATGCCATGTCTGCGGACGACTTGAAGAAGCTTAACAAGAATAAGAAGCTGATTAAGAAGCTTGCTCGCAAGTACGATGCCTTCGTCGCTTCCGATACCCTTATCAAGCAGATTCCTCGTCTCTTGGGTCCTGGTCTTTCAAAGGGTATGATTCTTCACCCCCTCGCTGTTTCACCAGCACAACTAACTTGTTTCCGCAGCTGGCAAATTTCCCACTCCTGTCTCCCACAACGAAGATCTCTCCGCAAAGATTACCGAAGTCAAGTCAACCATTAAGTTCCAGTTGAAGAAGGTTCTTTGCATGGGTGTCGCAGTCGGCAATGTGGGTATGACCGAGGATCAGTTGATCTCAAACATCATGTTGGCCATCAATTACCTCGTATCGCTGTTGAAGAAGGGATGGCAGAATGTTGGCAGCTTGACAATCAAGGCTTCAATGTCACCACCCAAGCGCTTGTACTAGATTTTTTGCTGCTGGTTACGTTGACACAGGCGAACAGAGAAGTAAGGCTCCTTGCTTGAGCTAGATAGAAATCCAATGCAAGCATGAATCTGCAACACAAACTTTCCCTTTCTTCATGCCGTGGACGATCATAAGATGCCTTTTACACAAAATAGCAAATTTGACGTCGTAAAGATGCCATAAATGGTTACAGACATGCAGAGATTCCATTCCACTATTCTTCACGTCATAGACCGCTACTGCTCCCATACACAACTTGGACCACGAAAAGTGAAGATGTTTAGCACTGAGATGTCCGAAGATTTCAGGTGATTGGCATGGTGATCAAAGGACTGTCTCACGCAAACCTATGCTCCTAACAAACTGTAACAGCACAAAATCATTAGTGTTACAATTAACTAGGAAAAGATGCACGGTTTCAGAAGGGTAGGCAAACGGGCTAAAGTATCACAGATCGATTTTTCACACAACAAGTTCACATAGCCAGACGAAGATCTCACCCTACACAGGACAAAACAACATATACAGCCACCTGCCCTTGCCCACCCAACACTCCTTTCGCCATAATTTATGTACGCAAAGGTATATGTAGAGACCATCCCACATTTCCGATCCGGAAGCCTGACGACCGCAGATGGTAGGAAAGAACGATCACGAAAGTTTTCTCGAGGGAGCCGGGAACGGAAGGAAACCCATTTGCCAGTCTTGCGACGGTGGATAACCCTCAGCAAGCCACCGTAGTGGAGCTCTCATGTAATAATGACGATAGTCATTACCACTACTGATAGATGAAGAAGAAGAGAAAAGTTGGGTGAATTGAGATCGAGTAAGTTAGCGAGACTTTTCGTGGGGGGCTAGGCTTAATGCGGTAAGCGGGAGGTTTTCATTTATGCCTGAAATATAAGGATAAACTTAAAATTCACTTGAATTTCTTTCGAACTCGCCGTCCCAGCCCTTTCTGTTTCGTATAGCCTTCTCCTATCTCATGCTGCCAACATTCTTGACGACTGAACGCCCTTGGCTGGAAGAATGATTTTGTCGAGTCATACTGACAGATAGGCGTTCGTGGTGTGTGATGGCCCAGAGCCATGCTGCAGCATGCATGCTCGGATGGACTTCCCTTATCTTGATCTTGGCAGGCCTCTTGCTCGCCATTTAGGTGGGTTCCTCTTAGCTAATCCACACTTTTGTCCCGCGATTGAGGCGTTAATATGACGACTCGGCACTTTTCCGGGTCGTCATATAGCAGACTCTGCATCTTAGAATTGATAAGCACTGGTGAGCAGGTCGTCACTGTCGTGCGCCTCGTTTTCCTCTGTTGGAGTACATCTATAAGTCTAGCTTTAGTAGATACAGTGGAATGGAGTCGCTGGTCGCGATTACTTCTTTACAGAGGCGGTATCCTCTGAGTGCCTGGCCTCTTTGCCTTCGGGTTCTCATTGTCTATCATTATCATTAGTACTGTATACGTCGTTTGCCTGATAGCGCCGGCCACGTCGTCCGACACTGTACAGCTCGATAGAGTCGAAGTCTTAACGAGCTCACAGGTGGCTTCTTCGAAGCCAGGTCCGACCATGGATCAGTCAAATATATCAGCTATGCTACCGGGGAATAATCCGATAAATAATGTCGACGCCATCGAGCTTGTGGCTCTTCCGGAAATAGGTGGCCAGCCCGAGGTGAAAGATGAAGAAACTCAAGGAGCAAGAATCGAGAGACTGGGCCGACAAAGGCCAGAACAGTTTAAAACCTTATGGGCCGAAATTGGGTTCGTCTTTTCAATCGTGATGTCTCAGGTCATGACTGTAAGCCTCATTTCTAATCGTCTTGAGACTCTCATCTCTATTCCGCAAACCGTCCCCGAACGATGCTTTCATTATTATTAGAACATCCTGTCACAATTAGGGTTCCTACGGTTGATGAATGTCTCATCACTGACGAATCTCCCGTATATCTCCTCTCTTTATTTCACCGGGGCTTGAAAATATGCCTTAATGACTCCAAGTTTCCTTTTATGTTTTGTTTGGTTGCCTGGGTTTCGCCTCTTTCGGCGTACAATTAGACTTCGGAATTATTTTCAGACCTGTTACCCCAACTGTCTCTGACAATTGACAGGAGTATTTCGTCTCTGGCTTCAATGTCTTGTTGCCGACTTTGTCAGCAGACCTTGACATTCCTGAAGCGTCGCGAACTTGGCCTGCGAGCGTATTTTCGTTGACCGTGGCCGCGTTCCTGTTAATTTTCGGACGACTTGCTGATATGTACGGCGGCTATCCACTCTATGTTGCTGGCACCATCTGGCTTGCAATATGGAGTTTGATCGCGGGCTTTTCAAAGAACGCCCTCATGCTTGATTTTTGCCGGGCATTGCAGGGACTGGGACCTGCTGCATACTTGCCATCAAGTGTGATGCTTCTTGGTAGCATTTATAGACCTGGTCCTCGGAAGAATCTAGTGTTTTCCATTTATGGTGCTTGTGCCCCTTTTGGGTTCTTCGCTGGCATCTTCTTCGCCGGCCTAATTGGTGAGTATACTACCTGGGGAGCATATTTTTGGATTGGTACGGCTCTCACAATCATAACTGGTATCACTGCAGCTTTAACCATTCCATCGGACATGGAGGAACGGCGAGGACTAGGCATTAAGATGGACTGGCTTGGTGCTGCCCTGAGTAGTATTGGCCTTATTATGTTCACATACGCTATCGTCGATTCTTCTCATGCTCCACAGCAATGGAAAACGCCATACATATATATCCTCTTCATTGTCGGTTCCCTAATTTTAGTTGCAGCAGGATATGTCGAATTTTATGTTGCCTCCAACCCTCTACTTCCGTCATCCCTGTTTCAGGTTCCCCAAATGCCTGCTCTTATCATTGGTCTCTTTTTCAACTTCGGCTCCCTTGGCATTTTTCTTTTCTACGCAACATTTTACATGGAGCAGATTATGGGAGCAACTCCTCTTCAAGTAGTTGCATGGTACATCCCCTTCGCCCTTGGCGGCTGTATCATCGGGACTTTTGGAGGTTTTGTGATGCACTTATTGCCCGGGACAGTCTTGATCATAGTTGGTGGAACTGCATTTGTTATCGCACCATTACTTTTTGCAATTGCTCCGGTGGGGGCTAATTATTGGCCCTACATTTTTCCAAGTATGATCTGCGCGACGTTGGGGATTGATATTACCTTTAATGTTAGTCTTGGGCATGAAACCGAAGACATCCAGCCACTGATTCAATGCAGGTTGCAAGTGTCTTCATCACCACCAGCCTACCCAAGAAGCAGCAAGGTCTCGCAGGCGCTGTCATCATGCTAGTGCTCAACTTGGGCATCGCGGTGTGGCTGGGCTTTGCAGATATAGTTAATACATGCACACTTTCTAATCTCGGCGAGAAGAAAAGTTACCAGGCTGCTTTGTGGTTGGAAGTCGCATGCGCCGCGGCGTCGCTTGTTACCTTTGTGCTGTTCGTTAGGTTGAAGAAGGCCGAGAGTGCTATGACTGCTGATGAGATAGCTGAGTTAGAGATGGAAGAGAAAGCTCCAGGGGAGGGAGGAGCAGCGGAACCGTGACATAGAGGCAGGGGAACGTTTCGAGTCGTCGGTTACAGGTGTTATGGCATTTGGCATTAAATGTGGGCGGAGATATATACGTGGATGGAACTCCACTCTACCACCCTACTTAATCGTTAGAAACATTGCTCATATATTGCGGCTTCAGAAAATATGATGCATACAAGAGGTCGATGATCGTGATGTCTAAAAATGGTAAGCGTGGTGTAAATCACTTGCTTGAAACCACAATGTTTCAAATCCTCCAAATATTTCGTAAGACAGACTCTATATAATATACACCTCCTAGAAGCGCCTAATTTTAATTTCTTTCAAAACCTTTTTACATTTCTTTACCTCAAGGATTATATTGTTAAGAACTTTAAAAGCCGAGGCGACCCAAAAGGCGGAGCTGTAATAGGCCGCATCTAGTGTGATAGGTGCTCATTCATCCACTTTACAACTCCAACAGTAATCCAGACGTTGATCGTCACTTTTCTTTGAACGAGAAACTAGTTGATAGGTGGTTCTTTGTGTGACCTGTACTTCATTGGATATTTACTGTCGATCCGTCTAACAGGCGGCCCTGGGAAGTTACAATTTTGCAAGAGCAAAATTCAACGACATCGAAAGACAAAAGCTCTTTGTTAGCTGTTACACATTCCATCAAGATGGTGTCTACACTCCCTAAGCTCACCCTGGTAGCGGGTTTGCTTGCTATATTATATCAAGTATTTTTCAAGAACTTGCTATTCACGATTCTAGGAGTGGGTAGGAGAGTACATCCACTTGAATCATTCGGCGTGCGCTGCGAGAAGATTGAGGAACCTGGTCTGGAGGCTTGTGAAGATATGTGGTTGCATGAACCAAGTGGGCTCCTTTACATGGCCTGTTCAGATAGTCTGAGTAAAATACAATGGAATCCGTCGTATGGCCGATCTTATTCCCCATTTCTAAAGCCTATGCTAATTCATCCAGGATCAACAAATTGAATGCTTCTGGAAGAGGGAGGAATGACCGAATGGCCATCCTAGACACTAGAGCTTCTGGACCGGTAAGCCAGAGGCTCAAATGGCTGGATCTGGTCGACTTCCCTGGCATTAACGGCGATGGAACCGTCAACTTCCAGGGTTTCGACGTGTATGTTGGAGAAAACGACCCGCCGACTCTGCGCATGCTTCTGGTCAACAACCGACCGTTCCTGGATCCTGTCTCAGGAGCTCTCCTAGATTGCACTAAACTCGGCGCCAACGCAACCATAGAGCTATTCGAAACCACTCTAGGAAGCACAGAGCTCCACTATGTAAAGACCTACCACGACCCAGCCATCCAAACGCCCAACAATGTCGCCTTTATAGGCCCTGACGCCTTCGTCCTCACCAACGATAGAAGTGTAATCCACGGCTTCGTATGTCCCCTTCCCCCCTTCCCATTTACCTTCCCTTCCGTCCCCGTTGAGCCTCCCGAGCAAACTAACCCCCGGCCCTCCAGCGCCGCCGACTGGACGCCCTCATCGGCGGCGGCAGCGTCGCCATCTGCAATACCACAACTGCAATGTGCCACATCGCCCTCTCCACCGGCTTCAACTACCCCAACGGCCTCATCCGCGGCGCCGATAACCTCATCTACGTGCCCACCGTCATGACCGGCGAGATACACGTGCTCTCCCTCGTGCCACCGTCCGCCTCCTCCTCCTCCTCGGGGCTACCTTCACTAAAACGCCTCAATGTCCTCCAAACTGGCTATCCGCTCGATAACCTCTCGCTGGACAAACGCACGGGGGACATTTACGGCGCGGTGTTCACGAGTGTGCTGAAGACGTTGAAGTCTTTTAAGGATCCGTTTGGGTTGAATCCGCCGAGTGGGGTGTTGAGGGTTAGACGCTTGCCCGGGCAGGGGTTAGAGTATGAGATTACGAAGGTTTTGGAGGATGATGGGAGTGTGTTGCCCGCGTCGACAGTTGCGGTGCATGATGCGGGTGTGCCTGAGAGGTTTTTTATGGGAAGTAAGTGGTATTTTTTTTTTGGGTGTTTTTCTTTGCTATGTCAATGAGCGCCGTTGGAGGTTGATGAAGTGGACTGACTGGATTGTTTTAGGTGTTTCTTCACCGTTTATCACTATTTGCGAGAATATTCGAGGCTGAGGAGGTACGCAGAACATAGGTATTGCTCATTCCGTGACTGATCATATAAAAGGTTTTGATATTTCAGTTGGTGGCAGCTGTATGTATGTACCTCAAGATTTTGATTATATTGCATGATATATAAGTCATCATATCCGCGCTTTTGGTCTCCATTTCGCATAAGGATGATCCTCTGAAGATGGTATAAGGTGATCAACTGCCAGAGTATTCACCAATCCAGGATGAACCTGGGAGAGATCTGTCACGCCACACATCCGCATTGTAGTTTCTAGCTCATCTTTCAAGACTAGAAAGAGAGTCAGAAAATCAGTCTATGTAGGAATTATCCGATGGGTAGATTTTGACTCACTTTCAATATATTTCTGCACGCCTTCTTGGCCGTAATTGAGCGCAAATAAGAAGCCTCTGCCTATGCCAACCGCTTTCGCACCCAGACACAGCGCCTTGAATATGTCTGTCCCGCGCATAATCCCTCCGTCCACATATACTTCCATCTTGTCAAAGACTTCTGGGCAGCACTTCTGTAGCTCTAGCAACAGTAATATCGGTGGTGGCGATGTGTCCAAACTTCGTCCGCCATGATTACTCAAAATTATACCATCAATACCCTCCTCCATAGCCCGCTTTGCATCCATGGCCGTCTGCACCCCTTTGAGCACTAGTGGTAAGCTTGTGCATTTCCTAAGCCATGGTATGTCATCCCACGATAGGGTAGGGTCAATGAATCCGGCCATTATCCTTCCCAGCGAGCCACCTTTCTTATCATTCTTCGCTTTCTCCCCACTCATGGGTGCGCTCATGCTCTCATCGGCTTTGACTCTTTCGTCTGCCTCCCGTTTCCCTGCTACGGGCGCATCGACCGTCACAAATATGGCCTTTGCGCCAAGCTTCTCCACGTGCTTCAACAGCCTCTCGCTTTTCTCACGCTGCTTGTCCACATACAACTGGAAGAAGAATGGCATCTCTGTGCCATTTTCCTCTCCATAAGGTCCTTCGGTTGCAGCTCCAATGATCTCTTCGACTGGGAAACTCGCGGCTGTAGATATGCATTGCGGCACCCCAGCAATTTTACATCCTCTAGCTAGTTCCTTTTCTCCCTCCGGATGTACCATTTTCACCAATGCAGCAGGGCTACAGAATATGGGCACGGCCATCTTCTGTCCTAACATTGTAGTGCCAGTATCACAGTCTTTGACATTCCTTAGAATCCGCGGTCGTAATCCCAATTCTGAATATGAACTATTATTCCGCCGCTTGGTGTGCAAGTCCGTCGCAGCGCTGGAGTAAAACGCCCATGCTTTTGGAGAAAGTGTTCGAGAGGCAATAGCTTCGAAATCGTAGGTATTGATCAGGGTGTCGAGTGAAGGTTTGGCGGATGAAGGATGCGCAAGGGAGGGCGGTGGCTTTGGCCAGTCGGAGGATGGAGAGATTGTGATCTCGTCGAGAATTCCGAGGTGTTTCGATTGTGGAAGAGAGGTTTTGATTAGGGATGGAGCGTGGATTTCGGAGTAGGAGGCTGTTGCATCGCGGCCCGCATAGCGGAGGATGACTTCGTATTGTCGTTAGCCTTCATCTCTGTGGGAGAGGAAGATACACACTCTCTGCTCCTCCTGGATGCTCCGGTGCAAAGTCTGTAAGGTCATAAACCACACCATGGACGACTATCCAGAGATCATCGAGGCTGTTATGCTTTGAGATCTCCCACACGGAGATAGAGGCAGTCATTGTGAAGAACTGATTACAGCTTATCCCCTCAGTCTCCAGAGACACATTAGTAGCCCAATGGAGGTAGTTGGGTGAAAGTGAGCAATATTGTAAACTGAATGAGCTATGTCCTTCAAGGACATATTACAGCGGAATTCCCGCCGCTCTGAATGAGGAGAAGTTGAATTCGGGTCTTCAGGGAAGCACCCGCCGGTGTCGATTGACATTGTCGCCGCTTACCTATTCTGGTCTTTCATATCGGAATTAGACAATATCAGTAACTTACGTGAAGTTTGTACACGCAGAGAGGCTGAAGGCAGCTTATATTTGAATTGAGACTTGTTTAGTGATTCAGCCAGAAGAGCGGGTAAGTTGGTCTAAGGCATTATTAAGGTTAATAGTTGCTGCCTTATGATCGGCACTCGACGTCACTATTGTGTATCCTTAATTCCCCGGCTTTCATGCCGGCAATGATATCACCTCAACTATGAGTAAGTACGCTGTAAGTAATTTTTCTATAAAGGTCCTCAAGCTTTTATCTCCTTTCAGTAAAAGTCCTGGTTATGTCAGACCCAAAGAATCCAAACATTAAGAGCAGAAGCACTCCACAATGGGGTTTGTACCAGCGACAGCTCTTTTGGAAAGACAATCAGGGAGAGCTTCCGCCATTTAGCACCGAACCCGAAGATCTTGAAAGGCTTGCCAAGAAGGCGCTGAGCCAAGGCGGCTGGTAAGCACCCAAATTTTAGGACCTTCTTTCTCCGTCAATCATTTTTGCTCCCCTTTGCACCCAATGGCGATTGAGGTTGTGGATAGATATTATGCATCCTCAAATGCTGGTCAATCTTACACGCATCTTACCAACCGCCAAGCATCCTACCGCCACCGTATCATTCCCCGTATGCTCGTTGATACAAATGAGCGGGATACGGCAACGACAATCTTTGGCCATAAGGTTTCTGCTCCAATTGGCTTCGCTCCCATTGGCATCAACAAGATCTGCAACCCCCTTGGAGAGCTTCCAGTTGCTAAAGTAGCCAAGGAACTTAAAATCCCGTATTGTCTCTCAGCAGGCAGCAGCCCCATCGAGGACGTTGGAAAGGCAAATGGTGACGGGATCCGATTCTACCAACTATACATGCCTCACGACGACGAGCTTGCTCTCAGCCTCTTGTAGCGTGCTCATGGTTCTGGATTCATAGCCTGTATCTTGACGCTTGATACCTGGCAGCTAGCATGGCGCCATCATGATGAAGCGACCAGCAACTACGCCTTCTATCATGGCATTGGAGCTGACCTCGGACTCTCGGACCCTGTTTTCCAGAAGCGAATGAATGAGGCAGGCATTGATCCAAAGACACAGCCGAATGAGGCCGGTGCAATGTAGATTGACAATGTCCGGCATGGACGAGCTTGGACTCGGGAAAAGCATACTTTCTTCGGCTGAACGACTCAATAGGCTGGATTGAGGACAGCATACACCCTTCTGCCAATCTTTCTTCTTCACTCTCGGCATAAGTCATTACGCAAAAGATATCTGATTATGTTCATACTTTGTGACATACACTTCATGAAAGTTGCGATTGCTACCGTCGCCATCTTGTCTGTTGCTGGAGTGCCAAACAATTGCCAATATCTGACCAGACAGAATTGTAAATCTCCCAATTCGGTAATGGCTTGGTATGATAGTCATCTCTCGAGAATAGAGCTAAACGCCACAACAGACGATGCTGGGGATGCTCCGAACAACCCAACGCCTGCGTATACGGAGAACCGCGGAGAGCTCGATAAGCACCGCGTTACCCCTCATGTAGCATGGGGTCTCTGGATTTTTGAAATGTATGTGACATTTCCTAGTGACTTCAGCAATTTCTCTCACCTCTTATTATCCAGTTCTCCATGAGAATAACGAAAGCAAGAAAACACGCAACTAAAACATTCTGCCCAGCCCTTCGAGCTATAAAACCTTGCATGGCACACTATAACGCTAACACAAACTAGATACATATACATGGCCACTATCGCCCTTGCCATTATCAGCGTTCTCAACATCAAGCACCACGGTTATGATCTCGAGACAAAACCAACACTAACTTCCAAGCCCAGCGCTACATCCATAGACACACTCTCTCAACTTACTCAAGTCTAAACCCCATGCCGTGAACTCCCTACTATAAACAACACCACCGAACTCGCATCATCTGTTTCAGAACGCAGTTCGCCGATTACGCCCCCCCTCCCGGCTTCGCGGTAAATACCAGTTTTATGCAGGATGATGAGATGGCAGGAGTAGA
>Ga0182024_10023889_pt1 | contig 10909 bp, 10 predicted proteins | sample P32metaG_FD_120480 | JGI IMG/M metagenome (GOLD analysis project Ga0182024, IMG submission 120480) | Permafrost microbial communities from Stordalen Mire, Sweden - P3-2 metaG (Illumina Assembly) | ecosystem: Environmental > Terrestrial > Soil > Wetlands > Permafrost | place: Sweden: Stordalen... | reverse complement strand
GGACCGATGACCTATCCATTGACGCGTTCGACCCGTGCCACGACGGCTTTGGCACGCAACTGGGCGATAATAGCGCTGAGATGCTTCAGGTCATAGACCTCGAGATCAATGGTGAGTTCGGTGAAATCCGGCGACCGTCGCGACATGCTGATATTGTCGATATTGCCGTCATGCTCGGCGATCACGGTGGCGACCTGGGCCAGGCTTCCGGGCTCGTTGACATTGTCGACCAGAATTCGCGCCGGAAAGCGCTGCGGCGTCGAGTCGTCGACGTCCCAGCGCACGTCGAGCCAGCGCTCCGGCTCCTCCTCGAAATCCTTCAGCGCCGGCGACTGGATCGGGTAGATGGTGATGCCTTCGCCCGGCGACACGATGCCGACGATCCGGTCGCCCGGCACCGCGCCGCCGTTCGGCGCGAACTTGACCGGCAGGTCGGAATTGAGGCCGCCGATCGGAATGGCGGACGGGCTGCGGGCCGGGTCCGGCGGCGATTTGAGCTTCAACTTGACCGCGAGGCTCTTCTTGGCGCCGAACCGCCCGATGCGTTCTTCCTTGTAATCGGGATACATCGCGCGGGCGACGTCGGACGCCTTCATCTCGCCGCGTCCGACCGAAGCCATCACGTCCTCGATCGAGGCGCGCGCCAGCCGCGGCAGCGCGCCTTTCAGCTTGTCGTCGACGTATTGGATTTTCGCGCGCGCGAACAGCCGCTCCACGATGCGACGGCCGAGACCGACATATTGATCGCGCACCGCCGTGCGGGTCGCGCGCCGGATCGCCGCACGCGCCTTGCCGGTAACCGCGAGCGCTTCCCAGGCCGACGGCGGCGCCGCCTGCGCTTTCGAGGTCAGGACCTCGACCTCGTCGCCGTTCTGCAGTTCGGATGACAGTGGCGCAAACTTGCCGTTGATCTTGCAGCCGACCGCGCTGTTGCCGACATCGGTGTGCACCGCATAGGCGAAGTCGATCACATTGGCCTGGCGCGGCAGCGCGATCAGCTTTCCCTTCGGGGTGAAGCAGAACACCTGGTCGTGAAACAGCTCAAGCTTGGTGTGCTCGAGAAACTCCTCGGGATTGGCGCTTTCCGACAGGATCCCGATGGTGTGGCGCAACCAGGCAAAGGCGTTGGATTCGCGCTTCAGCAATTCGGTCGGCGAACCGACGCCGTCCTTGTAGAACGCGTGCGCGGCAATGCCGAATTCCGCGATCTGGTCCATATCCTCGGTGCGGATCTGCAGTTCGACCCGCTGGTTACCGGGGCCGATCACGGTGGTATGGATCGAGCGATAGTCATTCTGCTTCGGTGTCGAGATGTAATCCTTGAACCGTCCGGGCACCACCGGCCAGGTGGTATGCACGACGCCGAGCGCGCGGTAGCAGGCTTCGACGTCATCCATCACCACGCGGAATCCGAAGATATCCGACAGTTGCTCGAACCCGACCGACTTGCGCTCCATTTTGGTCCAGATCGAAAACGGCTGCTTGCGTCGGCCATAGACATGCGCCGTCATGCCGTTCTTCTGCAGGTTTCTGGAGAGCTGGCTTTCGATTTCACTGATCAGGTTGCGATTGCGCTCGGCCAGCGAATCGAGCCGCTGCATCACCACCGCATGGGCTTCCGGGTCGAGGGTGCGGAACGACAGGTCTTCGAGTTCTTCCCGCATCTCCTGCATGCCCATGCGGCCGGCCAGCGGCGCATAGATATCGAGTGTTTCTTCGGCGATGCGGCGACGCGCCGCCGGCGGCACGAACTCCAGCGTGCGCATGTTGTGCAGACGATCGGCAAGCTTGATCAGGAGGACGCGGACGTCGTCAGCGATCGCCAGCAGCAGCTTGCGGAGGTTTTCGGCCTGCTTGGCCTCTCGCGAAACCAGTTCGAGCCGCTTCAGCTTGGTGAGGCCCTCGACCAGCGCGCCGATCTCGTGCCCGAACACCTGGTCGATTTCGGCGCGGGTGGCCTCGGTATCCTCGATGGTGTCGTGCAGCAGGGCCGCGACAATGGTGGCGTCGTCGAGCTTGAGGTCGGTGAGGATCGCGGCCACTTCAAGCGGATGTGAAAAATAGGGATCGCCGGACGCGCGGGTCTGCGCGCCGTGGGCCTTCATGGCATAGACGTAGGCGCGGTTCAGCAAATCCTCGTTGGTGTCGGGGTTGTAGGATCTGACGCGCTCGACCAGATCATATTGCCGCATCATGCGCGCCCGCGGCGACTTGGCCGGCTTGGCTGCGGTGGCCGCCGACGCAGCCGGCAAAGGCGCCACGGCGACCGAATCGGTCGCGGCCTGCATCTGCCGTGGGGTGCGGCGCCAGTTCGCCATGAAATCACTGCCTTCGCGCGGGCCACGGAAGCCGGCCCACCTCATCCTGCGTCGTGTTGCATTTCCGGGCCGAACCGCCGCCGTTCCGGCCGGAACGCGCGGCTTTCGGATGCCGGACCCAGTCTACCGCCAAACCGGCCGTTCCCCGATCAAATCGGAGACAGCCGCTGCCGAATTCGCCTGCGCCGGCAACAGATGCAAGGTAACCATGAAAACCTCAACAAAAGCAAAGGCCCGGACAAATGTCCGGGCCTTTTGGTGAATCCGATCGGGTTGGGATACCCGTGGTACAATTGGGAGGACTACTCGTCCTCCTCGGGCTGCTCTTCCGGGGGCGCAAGGCCCTCGAGGCCCTTCAGAAGCTCTTCCTCGGTCATGCGCTCAACCGCGACCTCGGTGTCATCGGCATCGACGCTGGCGCCCGCCGACCCGATCAGGGGTACCGTATCCGGCTCCGGTTCGTCGACCTCGACGAATTTCTGCAATGAATGAACCAGTTCCTCGCGCAAATCTTCTGGCGAAATCGTCGAATCGGCAATTTCACGTAGCGACACCACCGGATTCTTGTCATTGTCGCGATCAACCGTGAGTTGCGACCCGGACGAGATCATACGGGCGCGATGCGCCGCCAGCAGGACGAGGTCAAACCGGTTGTCCACCTTGTCAATGCAATCTTCTACGGTGACGCGCGCCATCGACTGTCGCTCCGTTAAATGGGACCGAAAATATGCTGGTTATGCGGGCTAGTTATAGGGCGCGGCGCCTTTTCGCAAGGCCAATTTGTGATTTGGCCTCCGCAATCCGCTCTGCTAACCCATCTCCGGGGCCAGAAAGGCCGGAGCGTCCGGACACAGCCAAACCCGTGGCGAATGCTGTCCTGACAAGAAATCGCTTCATTGCACGTCAAAGGTATAGGTCTTTTGCCCTTGCCACACCGCATTTGAGCGGTGTTTGCTGAGGCTGGATCAAACCGAGCTTTGAACGGCATGTCTTGGATCGCGCGGCCCTCGCCGCGCCAAAAACGTTAACAACATCGCGAGAAAACTTGATGTCACCAGCTTCCAACAAGATCGCGCTCTTTATAGATGGCGCCAACCTCTATGCGACTGCCAAGACCCTCGGCTTCGATATCGACTACAAGCGGCTGCTCAAGGAATTCCAGGGCCGCGGTACGCTGGTGCGCGCGTTCTACTACACCGCGATCATTGAGGATCAGGAATATTCATCGATCCGTCCGTTGATCGACTGGCTGGACTATAACGGCTACACCGTCGTCACCAAGGCCACCAAGGAATTCATCGACGCCAGCGGCCGCCGCAAGGTCAAGGGCAACATGGATATCGAGCTGGCGGTCGATGCGATGGAACTGGCCGAGCATGTCGACCAGATCGTGCTGTTCTCCGGCGACGGGGACTTCCGCTCGCTGGTCGAAGCAGTGCAGCGCCGCGGCGTCCGGGTGACCGTGATCTCGACGATTTCGAGCCAGCCGCCGATGATCGCCGACGAGCTGCGGCGCCAGGCCGACGTCTTCACCGATCTGGTGGAACTGCAGTCCAAGCTCGGCCGCGATCCCTCCGAGCGTCCGGCCCCGCGCGAGCCGCGTCATCACGCCCCGCAATTCCTGCAGCGCGCGACCACGATGGCGCCGAGGGGCGATGACGACGATTTCGACGATTGAAACCGACAAGGCGAGCGACCTGCCGCTCGCCGGCGACACCGAACCCGGTCCCGATTGCCCGCACTGTCCACGGTTGGTCAGCTTCCGCGCGGCGGCGCGCGCGCGCGAACCGGCATGGTTCAATGCGCCGGTGCCCTCGTTCGGGGATCCCGATGGACGATTGCTGATTGTCGGTCTCGCACCCGGCCTGCAGGGCGCCAATCGCACCGGGCGACCGTTCACGGGCGACTATGCCGGCGACCTGCTCTACGCGACCTTGCTCGAATACGGGTTTGCCAGCGGGGTCTATCAGGCAAGGCCGGACGACGGCCTGAAGCTGGTCGATTGCCGGATCAGCAATGCCGTGCGCTGCGTGCCGCCGCAGAACAAGCCGCTGCCCGTGGAAATCACAACCTGCCGGGCATTCCTGTCCGCAACCGTCGAGACCATGACGCGGCTGCGCGCAATCGTGGCGCTCGGCCGGGTGGCGCATGATTCGGTGCTGAAAGTGCTGGCCTTGCGTGCCGCCGCGGCACCCTTTGCCCATGGCGCGATGCATCAGGCCGGATCGATCAGGCTATACGACAGCTATCACTGCTCGCGCTACAACACCAATACAAGGGTGCTGACGCCGGACATGTTTCGCAACGTGTTCGCCGCCGTGCGCGCGGATCTGAGCTGACGGCTCGCTTGGTCATGGCCTGGCGCATCTTCGCTTCGCCATCCCGGCATGGCGGCATGGCGGCAAAACCGCAAGCTACACCGGATTCTTCTTGAGCCACGCCAGCACGTCGGCGGCGTTGCGGTCGGGCGGAAACACCGGATAGAACACGCGGGTGATGCGGGCGGCGTCGATGATCAACGCGAGCCGCCTGATCAGGGTCAGCCCTGCCACTTGCATGGTCGGCAGATTGAGCGCACGCGTCAACGCGAGCTTTTCATCCGACAACACCGGGAATGGCAGATGCAGCCGCGAGGCCATTTCGGTCTGATAGGCGTTGCTTTGCGTCGACAGCCCGAACACCTGCGCCGCGCCGGCCGCCTTCAGTTCCGCGAACAGGTCGCGGAACGCGCAGGTCTGCGGGGTACAGCCCCGCGCGCCGGGAATCATGTCCCAGTCATCGACCAGGCTGATCTTGCCGGGTTCGCCGGTGCGCGGGTAGGCGAACACCACGGAGCGTCCCGGCAGCGCTGCCAGCGTCACTGCGGTGTCGTCGGTGGCGATCAGGCTCAATGGCGGGATGATCATGCCCGCAAGGTGCGCCGCCGCGCCATCGTCGGCCGGCGCCGGAATTTTGCTCCAATCGACCTCGAGCAGGTTCTTCTGGTTCATCGCAGCTTCCTCGGCCTAGCCCCGCGCCCGCATCAGGCGGCCCTTCTCCCGGCTCCAGTCGCGCTTCTTTTCGCTTTCGCGCTTGTCGTGCAGCTTCTTGCCCTTGGCGACCGCCAGCAACAGCTTGGCCCGGCCGCGCTCGTTGAAGTAGAGCTTGAGCGGAACGAGCGTCATGCCCTCGCGGTCGACCGCGCCCATCAGCCGGTTGATCTGCTTCTTGTGCAGCAGCAGCTTGCGCGGCCGCTTCGGCTCGTGATTGAAGCGGTTGGCCTGAAGATATTCCGGGATGTTGGCATTGATCAGCCAGATCTCGCCACCCTTGGAGTCCGCGTAGGATTCCGCGATCGTGGTCTTGCCGTTGCGGATCGATTTGACCTCGGTGCCGGTCAACGAAATGCCGGCCTCAATCGTGTCTTCAATGGCGTAATTGAAGCGGGCCTTGCGATTTTCGGCGACGACCTTGATCGCGCGCTGGTTTTTCTCCGCCACGTCAGGCCTTCTTCAGGAGATCGCGGATCTCGGTGAGCAGTTCCTCCTCGCGAGTAGGCTTCGGCGGCGGCGCGGGAGCGGCTTCATCCTTGCGCTTCAGCGTGCTCATGAAGCGAACCACCATGAACAAAACGAAGGCAATGATAATGAAATTCAGCGTCAGCGTCAGAAAATTACCCCATGCCAATACCGCGCCCTGTTTTTTCGCATCGGCAAGATTGCTTGCCGTTACCGCTTTCGAGAGGCCGGTGAAATAGTTCGAGAAGTCGAGCCCGCCGGTGATCGAGCCGATGATGGGCATAATGACGTCGCCGACCAGCGAGGTCACGATAGCGCCGAACGCGGCGCCGATGATGACCGCAACCGCGAGGTCGACCACATTGCCCTTCATCGCGAATTCACGGAATTCCTTCAGCATCTGCAGCCTCTTCTGTTCAGCCCCGAGAACCTGACGACTGCTCGCGACGACACGGCAGTCTAGTTGATCAGCCCCGCATGCACCATTGCGCTGCGCACCGCAACCCTCGTCGGCTCGGACACCGGCACCATCGGCAACCGCAGCTTCTCGTCCATCTTGCCGAGCAGCGACAGCGCATATTTGACCGGCGCCGGATTGGACTCGATGAAGAGGTTGGTGTGCAGCGGCATCAGCTTGTCGTGCAGCTTGAGCGCGGCAGCGAGATCGCCCTTCTGCCAGGCGAGGTGAAATTCGGAACACAGCCGCGGCGCGACATTGGCGGTAACGGAGATGCAGCCATGACCGCCATGGGCCATGTAACCGAGTACGGTGGCGTCCTCGCCCGACAACTGGTTGAAGTCTCCGCCCATCGCCGCGCGCTGCTGCGAAACCCGCACCATGCTTGCGGTGGCATCCTTGACGCCCGCGATGTTCTTCAGTTCGAACAGTCGCGCCATCGTATCCACGCTCATATCGATCACCGAGCGCGGCGGGATGTTGTAGATGATGATCGGGATTCCGATCGCATCGTTGATCGCCCTGAAGTGCTGGTACATGCCTTCCTGGGTCGGCTTGTTGTAGTACGGTGTTACCACCAGCACGGCATTTGCGCCGGCCTTTTCGGCGTGTTGCGCCAGCTCGATCGCTTCCTTGGTCGAATTGGAGCCGGCGCCGGCAATCACGGGCACCCGCCCCTTGGCCTCGTCAATGCACCATTCGACGACGCGCCGGTGTTCATCATGGCTGACCGTGGGACTTTCGCCGGTGGTTCCCACCGGCACCAGACCATGCGTCCCCTCGGCGATTTGCCAGCTCACCAGCGCGCGGAAGGCGGCCTCGTCGAGCGAGCCGTTCTTGAATGGCGTGACCAGCGCCGTGAAGGAGCCCCGAAAATTCGTCCTGGCTGCCATGAACTCCTCCGAATACGCGATTGACGGTGTTGCCGCTGAGGGAATAGTCGATTCATAACGGGTCTGGCGATCCGGCGAAAGGCCCTGATCCGGCGCGATCCGGCCGCGATTTTGCCGCGGAACGGGCGCAGACCTCTGCGGTCGCGTCGTATTAGCATTTTGTCCATATATTCAATCAAGTAGTCCTAAGACATCCGCGCTTGAATGATTCGTCGCGAAGGAACGCTGTGACCCGATCCGCCCGCGCATCGCTTTCGAAGGCTTTATCAACAGCCTTGACGGCTGGTCTTGCGCTGGCGGTGGGATGGTCGGCGCTGGCGACGACTGCCTGGGCCAAGCCCAACGTCCCGCTGCCGAAGCCGCGGCCGATCGCACGCAGCGTCGTTCCGAAGACGACGTCCGCCACAAAGACCTTCGCCAGGACGACCGCAACCCCGATGCCAACCGGACATGCGGCGCCGGCGATCGAGCCGGCAACGCGCCAGCATGCGGCCCTGCCACCGCTGCGAAAGCCGCCGCCCGCCGCCGCGGTGGCTGCCACCTCGACGACGTCGCCGGCCGACGCCGAGGCGCTGGAGAACGTCATTGATCTCGTGCGCAAGAACAAACCGGCGGACGCGACCCCGGTCGAGGCGGCGATATCGGATCCGGTGGCGCGCAAACTCGCGGAATGGATCATCCTGCGCAGCGACGACAACGGCGCATCGGTCGAGCGCTATCGCGCCTTCATTGCCGCCAATCCAAGCTGGCCGTCGCAGACCTTCCTGCGCCGGCGCCTGGAGGCCGCGCTATGGGACGACCATCGCGACGATGCCACCGTATTGGCCTGGTTCGAACATGAATCGCCGCTCTCCGCCAAAGGCAAATTCTCGCTGGCGCACGCGCTACTCGCGCGCGGCGACCGCGGCAATGCGGAGCGCCTGGTGCGCGACGCCTGGCGCAACGACGCGATGTCGGAGGAGACCGAAAACGCGGCGCTGGAGCAGTTCGGCGCGTTGCTGACGCCGGGCGACCAGAAGGCAAGGATGGATCTTCTGCTCTATGGCAGCGAGCACGAGGCGGCGCTGCGGGCGGCCAAGCGACTCGGAAGCGGCGAGGTGGCGCTGGCGAAGGCACGGATGGCGGCCGATCGCAAGGCATCCAACGCCAGGGCGCTGCTCGAGGCCGTGCCGCGCGAGCTGCATGGCGACCCCGGCTACGTCTTCAGCAAGATTCAACTGCTGCGGCGCGAAGAGAAATATGCCGAGGCCGCGCAGCTGATGCTGAGTGCGCCGAGGGATCCGGCCCGTCTGTACAATGTCGATGAATGGTGGATCGAGCGGCGGCTGCTGTCGCGCAAGATGCTCGATATCGGAGAGAACCGCACGGCGTATCTGATCGCACGCGATGCCGCGCTGCCCGCGCGCGATATCTACAAGACCGAGCAGGAATTCACCGCCGGCTGGATTGCGTTGCGCTTCCTGAGAGACCCGGCAACGGCTGCGCAGCATTTTGCGCGCATCGGAGTAGGCAGCGTCAACCCGACCACGCTGGCGCGGGCCGGTTACTGGCAAGGACGGGCGGCCGAAGCCGCCGGCCGCATCCAGGAGGCGCGCGCCGCCTACAGCACGGCGGCGGTACAATCGACCAGCTATTACGGCCAATTGGCACGCGCCAAGCTCGGCCTGCCCCAGATCGAGCTGAACGGCGCGCCGGCCGCGCGCGGACGCGGCATCGAACGGCTGGAGATCGTCCGCGCGGTGCAATTGCTGTACGCGCTGGACGAACGCGAAATCGCGGTCCCGATCTTCGCCGACATCGGCGACAATGGCGATCCCGACGCGCTGGTTGGGCTTGGCGAGCTGGCCTCGCGCAATGGCGATGCGCGAGGCCAGCTGCTGCTCGGCAAGGCCGCGCTCAACCGCGGCCTGCCATTCGATTTCTACGCCTACCCGGTGAACGGAATTCCACCGTTCAAGTCGATCGGCCCCGAGGTCGAGCAGAGCGTCGTCTTTGCCATCGCCCGGCAGGAAAGCGCCTTCAATCCAGCCGTGGTCTCGCCAGCGCAGGCCTACGGCCTGATGCAGGTGACGCCGAACGCCGGACGCTATGTCTGCAAGAAATATGGCGTCGGCTTCGATCTGGCGCGGATGAAGACCGATCCGGTCTATAACGCGGCGCTCGGTGCGGCCGAGCTCGGCGGCCTGCTGGAGGATTATCGCGGGTCCTACGTCATGGCGTTTGCGGCCTACAATGCTGGTCGCGGCAGTGTCAAAAAGTGGATCGAACGTTACGGCGATCCCCGTGATCCCCAGGTCGACGCGGTCGACTGGGTCGAACAGATTCCGTTCTCCGAGACCCGCAACTATGTGCAGCGGATCATGGAGAATCTGCAGGTCTACCGCGCGCGATTTGGTGGCGGCACACGGCTTCAGATCGAAGCCGACCTGCACCGCGGCGCCAACCTCGAATAATCCGTCGCGAGCGCCATCGCCGTTCCGCCCCAGCCATCACCCTGTTCCGGCCGCAAAATTGCCGATGACTTCGCGGCAAAATCGGCCGACAATGGCTGATATCTCCGAGCCCGGCGGCGCGCCGGGCCCTCCCCCGTAGCGATCACCGCGAGGATCCCTCATGACATCATTGAAACTGCTCGGCCTGGCACTCGGCGCATCGCTGGCGCTGTCGAGCGCCGCGTCGGCCCAGGACATCACCATCGCCGTGGCCGGCCCGATGACGGGCGGCGAATCCGCGTTCGGCCGGCAGATGAAGAACGGCGCCGAACAGGCGCTGGCCGATCTCAATGCCGCCGGCGGCTTGCTCGGCAAGAAGCTCGCACTGGATGTCGAGGACGATGCCTGCGATCCGAAGCAGGCGCGCTCGGTCGCGGAAAAGATCGCCAGCGCCGGAATTCCCTTCGTCGCCGGCCATTATTGCTCGTCAGCGTCGATTCCGGCTTCGGAGGCCTATGCCGACGGCAACGTGCTGCAGATCACGCCGGCCTCGACCAATCCGCTGTTCACCGAGCGCAAGCTGTGGAACGTGGCGCGGGTCTGCGGCCGCGACGACCAGCAGGGCTCGGTCGCCGGCGATTACATCGCGAAAAACTTCAAGGGCAAGAACATCGCCATCCTCGACGACAAGACGACCTACGGCAAGGGCCTCGCCGACGAGACCAAGAAGGCGCTCAACAAGGCCGGCGTGACCGAGAAGATGTATGAGTCCTACAACAAGGGCGACAAGGATTTCAACGCCATCGTGTCGCGACTGAAGCGCGACAACATCGATCTGGTCTATGTCGGCGGCTACCATCAGGAGGCAGGCCTGATCCTGCGCCAGATGCGCGATCAGGGCCTCAAGACCATCCTGATGGCGGGCGACGCGCTGGCCGACAAGGAGTTTGCCTCGATCACCGGGCCGGCCGGCGAAGGCACGCTGTTCACCTTCGGTCCAGACCCGCGCAAGAAGCCGACCGCCCAGGCGATCGTCGAGAAGTTCAAGGCCAAGAACATCGATCCCGAGGGCTACACGCTCTACACCTATGCGGCGATGCAGGTCTGGTCGGGCGCCGTCAAGAAAGCCGGCACCACCGATCCGAAGAAGGTGATGGACACGATCAAGGCCGGCTCCTGGGATACGGTGATCGGCACGCTGCAGTTCGACGCCAAGGGCGACATCAAGCAGCTCGATTATGTCGTCTACAAATGGGATGCCAGCGGCGGCTATACCGAGGTCAATCCGAAGGGCTCCTGAGCTCGGGCCGAT
>Ga0182024_10023888_pt1 | contig 10909 bp, 10 predicted proteins | sample P32metaG_FD_120480 | JGI IMG/M metagenome (GOLD analysis project Ga0182024, IMG submission 120480) | Permafrost microbial communities from Stordalen Mire, Sweden - P3-2 metaG (Illumina Assembly) | ecosystem: Environmental > Terrestrial > Soil > Wetlands > Permafrost | place: Sweden: Stordalen... | reverse complement strand
TATGGTCCGAAGTCGGAGACCTTCGGTCCAGCGATGAAAAATGACATTCCATAGTGGTTTCGTTTGATCGTAACTCATTCCTTCTCATGAGGGGAGCGCGGCCCGCGCAGCTTTTGTCCAGTAACTCGCTGGTTTTTACTGGCAGGAACTGCGAACTCCTGTCGAAATCAGCACTTCGGGCCATAGCGGACTGTCCCCGAGGCGAACCCCCCCGAGGCGAACCCCGGGGCAAGTAGCGTCTCATTCAGGGTCTCGGAAGGCGTGCTGGTAGCCGCTCCTGCTGACCAGTCCAGAACTGTTCTCAAGCCTGAAGATGGTGTTTGACTCGCCGCTTTGCCTGCGCATCTCAATCGAGAAAGCACCGGGCGTCTGACCGCCGTACGCCGACACTTCGGTCCCGTCATCGAGCTTGATCACGACCGTTAGCTCCGACGCGACTCCAGCCTTCGACCATCCGTTCTCGTCCCTATAGGCTCTGTTGTCGAGATGGTAGAAATGTTCAATGCCGCCAAGCCTGCGCGATTCCTCCTGGGTTGCTCGCTCAAAATGGTCCCCGGCCCACCAACAGAGACCTCCCAAAGCTGGGAAGCTAGCCCAGATTCGACCCCCGATGGGTGTCAACATATTCGGGCCGCTTCCGGGCCGCCGGTCCGTCAGCTCCAGGACATGCCGTTCCACAGCGGACGAAGTGACCCGTATAACATACATCGTTCCGCGCCAGTCATTCGGTGGTTCAATGTAACGGAAGAATTCTCCCGCGATCATCAGCGGATATCCTATCCATTTGACGTGCCATCCGAGCCTCTCTCTATAAATGAACAAATACGCTTCTTTGCCGTTCCAAACCGCGTCGCCGGCCGCATCCGCGCGAATTAAGTGCGCGCTTAGACCGGCCGATAAAACAACGGAGATCGCAACAATCCAGATTACGAGGGTAGACCTCGTGAAATTCAGCCGGGCCTTCAATTGCACGAGGTCGATTGGCATACGTTGTTCAGGATGTAGTTAGTGAAGTTTCCCGAGTAGTCCCAGTATGCGTTGAGCAGCGGTCCATTATAGGTTGAAAGATCCACAAGAGGTATCCCTCCTAGGCTGGTGGCTAAGTTGCTCCCCTGAGTCGAGCGGGTGGCACTTCGGGGCACTTCGGGGACAGTCAGCTATGGTCCGAAGTCGGAGACCTTCGATCAGCGGTTGAAAATGGCATTCCATAGCGGTTTCGTTTGATCGTAACTCATTCCTTCTCATGAGGGGAGCGCGCCACGCACGTTTCTTGTCCAGTAACTCGTTGGTTTTACCGGCGGGAACTACGAAGTCCTGTCGCAATCAGGCACTTCGGGCCATAGCGGACTGTCCCCGAAGCCGATCCTCGGGAGCACTTCGGGGACAGTCAGCTATGGTCCGAAGTCGGAGACCTTCGGTCCAGCGATGAAAAATGACATTCCATAGTGGTTTCGTTTGATCGTAACTCATTCCTTCTCATGAGGGGAGCGCGGCCGCGCAGCTTTTGTCCCGTAACTCGCTGGTTTTTACTGGCAGGAACTGCGAACTCCTGTCGAAATCAGGCACTTCGGGCCATAGCGGACTGTCCCGGAGGCCCGGAGGCCCGGAGGCCCGGAGGCCCGAGGCGAACCCCAAAATTCATTCGCAGTTTCACTTGGACTGTTGGTTCGGATACTTTACCCTATCTTTGTTGAGCAAGAAAAGTCCTCGGACATAGGTTTGGCCTCCCTCCTTCTCTGTGAGCATTCCGATCCTAGCTCTTTCCGGGCCAAAGACGAGGGACCAGTCATTGTCGTCGGGGCCCGGCGTATCACTCTGCTCGATCCCTAGGGAGACCCTCGGACCGGTCTCATCCTCCATCAATAGGAATGGTTTCCCGTATGGGCTCAGATAAAGCCTCACGCGTGTCTTTCGGTCGGCCCCGCTCATCTTCAGAAGGGGCATGTCGTTGCCTTGCAATCCGATCGTAGTAAGCTGGTTATCCATGCCCTTGAGATCACCCGGAGGGCGGCCAGGCAGAGCACTTCCGCTCGAAAGCCCCCGACTTCCAAAGGTCAATACAAGGTTCTGGCCTCCATCAACGCCCCAATACGAAATCACCTGTCCTGCCTCGTTCACCAGTTCAAAGCTGTGAGCTCGAACAACGCCCTCTTTCTGGCTTTGGTCGCCCACCCGAGGTATGCGCGAGCCCAGCATACCGCCAAGGAAACCGGCGATCAGTGCCGCCGCGATAGTAAGAATTGGTTTCATTTGAAAGCCTTTCGTTTCACCATTTTGCTGAATTCGCATGGCAGGATTGGGGCGCGCTTGGGTTACTCGGTGTGCAGGTGCAGTCTGTACTCAGCCAGTTTGTGATAGTAACTGTGGCGTTAGATCCAGACGGACGCCATAGGCCGTTCGATGTGAAGTAGGCGTTTCCGTAAATGTAATTATCGTATTGCCCGGCATATGCATGAAAAAGGATCTCATGAACCAGAGTGAACTCGGGGCGTGACCCAGATAAGACACTTCCTGCCAGAATGACGGGGCCTTTGCCAAGGACGGGAGTTGCCGCGGTTGAGCTGCCGAGCTCGTTGGTAAGGGTCACGTTGCCACCAAACGTTGGCGAGGTGATTTCATCGAGCTGCAGGCTTCCGACGCCGCCATCGCTGACGTCGTAGAAGTGCACTAGGTTTTGCTCATTCACGACCGCTGCCAAGGAATAACCGGCCACAATCAATGGCATTCCAGCGGAATTTCCGAGTACCGCTTTGCAGTTGGAATTTGAGAACTTCTGCCAGAAGGCTTTTGTGAGGATGTTCTTGACCTTATTGTCTGCGGTCGAATCAGTAGGAAGCGGTGCGGTCTTGCTACGGGACTGGTTCGCCTGCTCAAACTCCCAAAAGCCGACCGCGTAGAGAAGAGGGTTCGCCTGTACCTGGTACAGAGCGAAGCCGATCTGGTAGGCGTTGCCCAGCCAGGAGTAGGTCGGCAGGTTCGCGATCTGTCCGGTTGCCTGGCCGTTCTGATTGTAGGTGGTTCCGGACTGCCCGATAAATCCTCCGTCGGCGGTGGCGATTTGCGGGGTTTCGTTGGGGACCACCCAGCGGACGTTGCCGGTGGCGTCGAAGGCGACCATGTTGGTCTGGGAATAGGTTGGGGCCGGCCCGGGGACCGGCACCGAGCCAACGAACGAACCGTCCTGAGCTTGCAGCACCGGGGTCACGAGGTCCGTCTGGCCGGGTACCGTTGGCCCGGCGCCCAGCGTCACGCTCACGCTGGTGCCCGTCGTTATCGCCACGCCGTAATCCGGAGGAGAACCGCTCTCCCCTGACGAGTAGGATATGCTCCAAATGCACAATACGCCCGTGTCGCCGTTGGTGATCATATTGGCCTCGGCGGTCGCGATCTCGGCTTCTGACATAAATTGCGCCCCCGAGTAGTCCTGGATCGTTAACGTGTTTGAGGAGCCTGCGCTGGTTATCTGCAGCAATTTCAGGTGAAGGGCTGTCAGCAGTAGTTGACTACCCCCAGGATATGTGCCACATTCTGCATAAAAGTAGGCCACGTACGCGTTACCATCGCCTGCGATCATGAGCTTAAACGCGGACCCGTACATGTCGACTCCGGCGAAGTTACCCCCGGGCGGACAATTGCTGCTCGCCCAGGTGGGGTTCATAGGCACGCTAAATTTCTGCGTGCCCGTGGTGGGATCAATTCCGACCACCGAACTGCTGCGGTCTGGGTTCGATTGGATGGCGAAGATGGTGCCATCGGTATGCACGACCGGCGGGCCGAATAACTGACCGCTGGCAAAGTTATAGGCAGGGTACGGTTGCCCGGTAATCCCATCTAGCTTCGTGATCGATCCACCCACCCCGTTCGCGGCGAAGTTAGCGACGACCAGTCCGCCCTGGAAGTCCGCCAAGACAGTCGGAAACGTTGGTAGTGTGGCGGTCCATGCGGTGTTCCCAGCGCTAGTAATCGCCGCGACGGTTCCATCGTTCTGCAATCCAAAAATGTCCGCCACACCGGTCGACGCGGGCACGGCGGGTATGATCGAGGCGAAACCCGACCCGTCACCCGAATTTGTCCAGAGGACCGTCCCGACTGGCGGCGGAGGCAGAGGTGCTGGGATCACGGCAATCCCCATGGGACTCAAATATTGACCGCTGCCTATGCCATACGAGCCAAAGGTTGCAAGGTACGTCCCGGTCGCGCTGAACTCTTGGAGGTTATGGTTGGCCCAGTCAGTAACCCAAATGTTACCAATGAAATCCGTGGCTATGCCGAGTGGGGTGTTGAACTGTCCGTTGCCCGTACCAAAAGAGCCAAATTTGGAAAGGTAGGTCCCGTCCGGGCCGAATTCCACAACGCGGCTGTTCAAGGTATCGGTTATCCAAATATTGCCGTTGACGTCGAATACGATGCCGGTGGGCCAATAGAGCTGCCCGTTGCCCGAGCCTTGAGTGCCGAATTGGGAAAGATAGGTGCCGGTTGAGCTGAATCCTCAACGCGATTGTTGCCGGAGTCTGTTACCCAAATATTGCCGTGGGCATCGATGGCGATGCTCGAATATCCATACTGTGAAGCGAAAAATTGGCCATTGCCGGTGCCGGGCGAACCAAACTGAGATAGGTAGGCGCCACTTGAGCTGAACTCCTGAACGCGGCCGTGTCCTACGTCCATTACCCAGATATTGCCGCTGGCATCGATCGCCAGGGCGTACGGTGCATTGAACTGCCCGTTGCCGGACCCGAAAGATCCGAACTGCGAGAGATACGTGCCATTCGCGCTAAATTCTTCGATGCGGTTGTTCTGAGTGTCCGCTATCCAGATATTGCCACTGGCGTCTATTGCCATGCCGCCGGGATGAGAGAGCTGACCGTTGCCGGCGCCCTGAGAGCCGAACCGGGAAACAAACGCGCCGTTGGAACTCAGGACGCTGATCGCGCCATAGTCCTGGTCCACAACGTAAATATTTCCTTGTGCGTAAATAGCCAGGGAAAAAACGCAAAAATGAAACAATAGAGGAAGCTATTTAACGTCCGCATAGGCATACTATCGGAAATAACGCGCCCGAACTTCATGGCAATCCAGTAGCACGAACGGCCCTGCACTTGCCCCTCGCAATCGTGAGCCGGAATAATCGGGACGGACGAGAGCGCCCCGCGGCGCGGCCATCGCGCAGGCGAAACGAGATAGCCGATCTTTCGGCAAATTGCCGCATACGTCAACGTGAGCGTCGCGAATCCGCCGGAAAAGCGACCGCAGCTTCTAGAAGAGTCGTAATCTTAATCAGGTAGGACTTGAGAACCCATGAATCCGGTACGCATCGGCGGATACGAAATTCTCGGTGAGCTCGGCCGTGGCGCGATGGGAGTGGTCTATCACGCACGCGATAAGGCGATCGGTCGTTCGGTCGCTATTAAAGTGATCCGCGTCGACGCCGGCACTTCTCTTCACGAAGGCGCGCAACTGCGCCAACGCCTGATTCGCGAAGCGAGCGTGGCCGGCAATATCTCCCATCCCGGCATCGTCACCGTGTATCAGCTTGGCGAGGAGGGCGAGAACGTTTTTGTCGTCATGGAATTCGTGGAAGGAGCGTCGCTCGAGCACCTTCTGACGAATAACCCCTCGCTGGACCGCGCTTGGGCTCTCGATATCCTGGCCCAGATCGCCGTTGCACTCGATTGCGCGCACAAAAGCAACGTGGTGCATCGCGATATTAAACCCGCGAACATCCTGGTGCGTTCCGACGGGCGCGTGAAGATCGCCGATTTCGGAATCGCGAAACTCAACGCGGAGGCGACCGGCGGCATGACCGGGACCGGCGTGAGTATCGGCTCGCCCGCCTACATGTCGCCGGAGCAGATCCGCGCTACCCAGATCGACGGCCGATCCGATCAGTTCGCTCTAGGCACCATCGCGTTTCAGATGCTCGCCGGCCGCATGCCCTTCAAGGGCAGTACGGCACACACGCTGATGTATCAAATCGTGACGGCGGATCCGTTCGAACCACTGCCTGGTGACATACCGCTCTCGCCGAACGTTCGCGCCGTCCTCGCCCGTGCACTTGCGAAAAACCCCCACGATCGTTTTCCGGACTGCGCGTCGTTTGTTCAGGAATTGACGGCAGCAGCCGGAGCAAGGACGATCGAATCGCAAGCCTCCACCGTAAAAATCGTTCCTCCGTCGATTCAGACGGTGAAGAGTAAAAGCTGGATGCTGGCTCCCATCATCGGTGGATTCTTAACGTTGGCGCTGGTCGGCGCGGTGGTGTACTGGTATAGCCACCGGACTCAGCCGATTGCGGATGGAACGGACTTGCTAGGGACACCAAACGCCCTGTTGGCAGCAGTCGCCTCCGGAAAAGTCGATGTCGTGAAATCGCTTCTTGCCAAGGGCGCGAACATCGATGAGGCAGACCACGACGGCACCACGCCTCTGATGCTCGCCTCCGAAGACAGCGCGAATATGGTGGAAGCTCTGCTGGCCGCGGGCGCGCATGTCGACTCGGTGGACGCGCGCGGGCGCAGCGCATTATATCGAGCGTCGGCCGCGGGCAAAGTGGACGCGATACGGCTGCTGCTCGACCGCCAGGCCAATATAAACCAGCGAGCCAGCGACCTTTCGACCCCACTACTTGAAGCCGTCACCCATGCCAGGCTTGATGCGGCCCGGATGCTGATCGAGCATGGCGCGGACGTGAATTTGGGAGACTCGAATAGCACCACCCCCTTGATGGCTGCGGCGAAAACGTCGCCTGACATCCAGAATCCAGCCGATTTTATAACATTGCTGCTCAAGCACGGCGCGAAGCGGGGATTAAAGGATTCACGAGGCCGCATAGCATTCCAGCTCGCTATAGAGAGCAAAAATGCAGCCGCGGTGGCATTGTTGAGGTAAAGGGTTGCGCTAAGCGCCCTTAATTGACGCTAATTCCGTTCTTAAGGACGTCCCCAACGCCTTAATTGACCTTAATTACGCCGCGCAAAACGGCCAGGTGTCGGGTCCGGGAATGCTCAACTGAACGGGGTATTTGGGCTTCCAGTCCGCGATATTGAACACCTTTTTCGAAGTGGGTGAGCAAGAAGATTCAGGTTCCGCGGACGGCGGATTCGTTCTCGGGAATTCGATGACGCTTTCCATGGGCCGTTGGAGAGCAACCTTAGGTCCATCTCAGGAAGAACCTTTTCAACGAGATATCTTAAAACGGCGCAGGCAAGATTCGCACTGTGTGCGGAAATGTCAGGAGGTAGCGATCGGCTCCAGATCGCCCATCAGCTTATGCAGCACCAGCAGAGCGATCAAATAGAAGCTGCTCATCATCATAAACAGCGGCGTGTATCCGACGAACTTCACCAGAAATCCCGGCACGATGGCCGAAAAAATCACGCCTCCCAGGCCTCCCATGCAACCGCCGATGCCATTCACGCTGCCGAGCGCGCTCTTCGGAAATACATCGGATGTCGTGGTGAATAAATTCGCCGAGAAGCCCTGATGCGCCGATGTCGCGAGGCTGAATAACGCGACCGCAAGCGTGGCACTTGGCACGATCACTCCCGTCGCCGCGATCGGCATCGCCGCCGCGCAAATGAACATCGCGGTTTTGCGGGCTTTGCTTTTGGTCCATCCCCGCTTCATCAGGAACCCGGAAAGCCATCCTCCGCCCATGCTCCCGAAGCAGGCCACGAAATAGATGATCGAAAGCGCGCGCGCATAATCCCGATCCTTCATGTGACGTTGGTCGTGCAGGCAGAGAGGCAGCCAGAACAAATAGAACCACCACGCCGAATCGGTAAGGAATTTCGCGATCGCGAAACCCCAGGTCTGCTTGTAACGGACTGCCTCCATGTAAGATATTTTGACGATCTTCTCTTCCACTTCAACTTTGGGCGGCGTGCGATACGTCATCCACCAGAACAGCAGCCACAACCCGCCCAGGGACGCAGTGAGGAGAAAACAGGTCCGCCATCCGAACGCGTGTTCCACCGCCACGAAAACCGGAGGCCCCACAACCTGCGCCAGATTCGATCCCGAATTGAAAAGCCCTGTGGCCAGCGCACGCTGTTCCGCCGGGAACCACTCCGCGACACCTTTGATCGCCGACGGGAAATTTCCAGCCTCGGCGAATCCCAGCAACCCCCGAAACCCGCCAAGTTGTAGAGCCGAGCCGGCGGTTGCAGTCAGGCCCGCCGCAATCGACCACATCCCCGCAGACACGGCGAAACCGGCCTTCGTGCCCAGCCGATCCACCACCCGGCCCATTACCAGATACCCGACCGTATAGGCGCCTAGAAAAGCTCCGGTCAAATAGCCATAAATCCGATCGTCAATATGCAGTTCCCCGCGCATCGCCGGAACCAGAACCGCGAAAATCGTGCGGTCCATGTAATTGATCAATGTCGCGAAAAAAAGAAGGGCGAGTATCCACCAGCGCATCAAGTTTAAGATTATGTCAGGTTTATCCGACTCCCGGCGCGCCGGAAGCGTGCCGATAAGAAGATCGTGACATTGTGGCTCGCACTTTTCCTGATGCAGGATACCGGAACGCAGGCCGATCGCGCCCGCGCAGCCATGGAATCGTCGCTGGCGCAGCAGCGCGCCTCGGTTCAAAAGCAGGCTCAGATAGCAGGCGCTTCCATGATCCCCTGGACCCCTCCCACCGCTTCGGCGCCGCGGGAAAACGAGAGCCAGTCCATCATGTTCAACCCCATGTTCAAACCGCTCTGCGACCCGATCGCGCAGCCTGAGTTAACGGACATGATTGACAACGCATCCACGAAGAATGGAGTCGATCCCTCGGTGGTGCGCGAAGTGGCACGTCAGGAATCCGGCTTTCGCCCCTGCGTCGTCTCGCCCAAGGGCGCCGAGGGTCTGATGCAGTTGATGCCCGCAACTCAGGATCAATTCCAGGTAACCGACCCGTTCAACCCCATGACCAGCCTCGATGCGGGCACTAAACTCCTGAAGCAGCTCCTGGATCGCTACCATGGCGACCTCTCTTTAGCCTTAAGCGCTTACAACGCCGGAGCGGGAACCGTTGACAAAGCCGGCGGCATTCCCCAAATTCCCGAGACGCAAAGGTACGTCTCAAATATCCTGAGTCGATTAGATCAGTAATAGGACGGGGCGACATCGATACAAATAACAGATCGCCGAATCCCCGCCCTCACGGGACGGGGTTATAACCCCTGGCGTCAGCCAGGGGATTCGAAAGACCGCTCCTGATAGTCGCGGCTCTTTTTTTCCATCGAGATTAGGAGAGCCGCGACCATCGTAAAGGACATGCGACAGTTGGAGCCGGGTGGCAGCTTGACGTGTATTCCAAAACGCAGGTTGGCATTCTACTGCGGTGCTACTTCTTCTGCGCCACCAGTACCCTCGAGGGGTAACCCGTCTGCCGAACCAGATCGTCGGCGACAATTTTCAACCCCGCCTTACTGACCAGACCCGGCACCGATCGTTCCACCTGCTGCCCCCAAAACGCCGGCACCAGGCTCCCACAGACGCTATAGAGCCGATTGAATGTCGTCGCATTCTGCCCGATCACCACCAGGGAAAAACGACCGCCCGGCCGTAAAACCCTGGCGATTTCGCGGAGCGTCAGGCGGATATCGTCCTGACCAAGCAGTTCCAGCAGATAGCAGCACACTACCGCGTCGAAACTGGCATTCCGGAACGGCATGCTGCGCACATCCACCGCGCCACAATGCGCTTCGGCCGAGGGAAATTCCTTCCTGGCCCTCCGCTGCGTGCGGGCAGCCATATTCGGCGATAGATCCAATCCGAAGGTCTTGCCCTCCGGATTCGCCCTTACCAGCCGCCGGAACATCTCGCCCGATCCAGTAGCAATCTCAAGCACTTGCATGCCATTTTGAATCCCAGCGTGGCGCAGCAAGCACCGGTGGGCCTTGGAATGGAAGAAGAACGTGCTCGCCGGATAAATCGTGGACAGCCTGTCATACACCTTGCGGGTGCGCTCCGCGATGGTGCGCTGCATCCCCTGCGCGCGGGGCAGAGTTATGGAATAGTTCAGATCGCTCAAGAAAATTCGCCCTTACGAACCAACAGCCAGGGACTCGACTCTCACTACCGTACCACTGACCTGCTCCGGAAGTTCGATCCCCGTACTCGTTCCCTCACCCAATCGGCTGTCGATCCACATCTTATAATCGTCTCCGAATAAAACCTTCAACCGTTCGTTCACATTGCTGACGCCAATCCCCTGCTCGAACAAAGTCGCCAGCTTGCTTTCCGGAATCCCCACGCCGTCATCTTCCACCAGAATCTGGAATTTGCCCGCAGTCATTAGCCGGCTGCGAATCCGCACCGTTCCTCCGTCCACCTTGCTGGCGAGCCCGTGCCTGATGCTGTTCTCTACAATCGGCTGCAAAAGCATGCTTGGCACCAGCATATCCAAAGTGGCAGGGTCAATATCCTTAACCACGCGAAGCTTTTCTCCGAATCGCACCATTTCGATAGCAAGGTAGTCGTCAATAAACGTCAATTCCTCGCGTAGAGGCGTCAAATTTTCCTGCTGGCGAAGCAGCCGCCTCAGGATATTGGACAATTTATACACCACCTGCCGCGCCTGCTCCGGATCCTGGCGAATTAACGCGGTCACGGAATTCAGCGTATTAAACAGGAAATGCGGATTGATTTGCCGGCTCAGCGCCGCCAACCGAGCCTCATTGAGCCTCAATTGCTGCTGCTCCAGCTTTCTCTCGTTGCGATTGCTGTTCCACACTTTGATCGGCAGAACGGTCGCAAACAAGGTCGTCGCATAAACCGCAACGACGATCCAAGGCGGAAGAGGCATCCATTTCATTTGGAGCGCGAAGACCGCCGTGTTGTGCAGAAGCCCAATGCGGGCGATCCCGGATCGCAGCAACTCACAAATCAGAATCGCGATAATACACAGCAG
>Ga0182024_10023887_pt1 | contig 10909 bp, 9 predicted proteins | sample P32metaG_FD_120480 | JGI IMG/M metagenome (GOLD analysis project Ga0182024, IMG submission 120480) | Permafrost microbial communities from Stordalen Mire, Sweden - P3-2 metaG (Illumina Assembly) | ecosystem: Environmental > Terrestrial > Soil > Wetlands > Permafrost | place: Sweden: Stordalen... | reverse complement strand
TGGAAAACGTGAAAGTCGAAGATCTCGGCCGCGCGAAGAAAGTGACCATCGACAAGGACAACACCACGATTGTCGAGGGCGGCGGAAAGTCAGCGGAGATCGAAGGCCGCGTGAAACAAATCCGGGCTCAAGTGGAAGACACCACGTCCGACTACGATCGCGAGAAGCTGCAGGAACGCCTGGCCAAGCTGGTTGGCGGCGTGGCTGTGATCAAGGTCGGCGCCGCAACCGAAATGGAGCTGAAGGAAAAGAAGGCTCGCGTCGAAGACGCCATGCATGCTACCCGCGCGGCAGTCGAGGAAGGTATTGTTCCCGGCGGCGGCGTGGCCCTGATTCGCTGCATCGCCGCTCTCGAAAAGCTCAAGCTGCACGATGATGAAGCAATCGGAGTCAACATCGTGAAGCGCGCGCTCGAAGAGCCCCTGCGTCAGATCGCGCTCAACGCGGGAGAAGAAGGCGCCGTAATTGTCGGTCGCATCCGCGAATCGAAGGACGATAACTTCGGCTTCAACGCGGACACGAGCGAGTTCGGCGACCTGGTAAAGGCAGGCGTGATCGATCCAGCCAAGGTGACCCGCTTGGCGCTGCAAAACGCAGCCTCCATCGCCGGCTTGATGCTCACTACCGAAGCTCTGGTGGCGGACATCAAGGAAGACGAGAAGAAGGCGGCGGGGGGCGGCGGCGCTCCTGGCGGTCCCGGCGGCATGGGCGGGATGTACTAAACCTAAGCTGCGGAAACATTCAAAAAGGCTCCCGGTGCGATGCATCGGGAGCCTTTTTATTCCCGCGGGCGTTTTTTCGGTTCGTCAAGCGGCGGCGCGGTGAGGCCCCACCACGAGATGGCGCCGAAGACAGGCACCGTGCCGACGAACAGGAATGCGTTCGCGTAGTGATGAACGTCGAACATGTGGCCGAGAGCGGGCAAAACAAGTCCGACAATCGCCGACCACGAACCAGCCCCAATTCCGGCGACGAGGCCGGTCTGCTGTTTCGGATATGCAAGCGCGCTCGTTCGCAGCGAAACCACAACAACCCCTGCGGACACAAACATTGCCCAGAACATCAGGGCAAGCGCGGCTGCCGAACTGCGGAACGCTGTCATGCTCACTAGTGGCAGGCCCAGAATAGCAAACGTAAAAAAGAGCCAAGTCGGGCGTTTGTTACCCGCCGCATAGCGATCTGCAAACCACCCCCAGAAAAAATATCCGACCTCCCATCCAAACGGAGGAATCCAGAGCACGCGCCCGAGTTCCGCTTGTGTGAATCCCAGCGCGTGCGAAAGATATAGCGGAGCCAGATAGAGAATGGGTCCGAGCGGCAGGGCCCCAAATCCATAGGACGCTACGAGACTCCAGAAACGCCTCTCCAGCACATTAGGTATTGACCAAACTCCCGTTTGGTACCCGGAAAGATCGCCGGAAAAATCCACTGTCCGGCGCCAGAGAAAAACCCACAGAAGTCCTGCCACGCCCGTGATTATGAAAGCGGCGCGCCAGCCGTAGGCCAGCGCGATGGGGGTCACCAGAAGAGGCGTCACGATCGCGCCGAGGGATCCCCCGCTATACGCCAACGCGAGGCCGCGCGCTTGTTGTTTCGGTGGAAGCCAATCCATAGTGGTGCGCAGCCCACCCGGAAACGTGGCGCCCTCGCCAAATCCGAGCACGGCGCGCGCAACGGCAAATCCCAGAAAACCGGAGACAACTGCGTGAGCGCCGCAAGCGATCGTCCAGACGGCCACGGCGAACGTCATTCCGCGCCGAAGGCCAATACGGTCGAGAAGCGCGCCCCACACAGGATTCCCCAGCATGTAAGCGACGCTGAAAGAGCTGATGATCTGGCTGTATTTTTGAGCGTTCAGCTTGAGATCGGACAAAATCATAGGCGAGAGTACCGCCAGCGTCTGCCGGTCTATATAGCTAAGCAGCGAGCAGGCCATCATCATCGTCACGGGCCACCAGGCTTGCCGGAAAAAGACAGGGTTGGACCGCGGGATGTCGGTTTCTAGTTGTTCTGGTGCCATCCGTTATCCGCTCGAGCGCGCGCGATTGCTTCGGCATCACCGCAGTTGCCGTTGGGTTGAACCATTGACCCGCATCATATCGCAGAGCGCGCGCAAAACGTACAAAGGGCGAAAGGAAGGCCGACCGATACGCGAAGTTACTGCAAAAATCTGCAAGGATAAGCAAAAGGCTTTGTTGCGCGGAGAAGTGGTTGGTCAGGCCGATACTAGCGGTCGGATTTCCGGCGCTTCACGTTCCGTTCGAACGACGAGGTTTTCAATGTGCGTTTCCAGATATAGAAATTGTGCGCGTCAGAATACGTGGCGATCCTGATATCGCGCGTTTTGGTGGCGCGGCTGATCGAGGAACGCAGGTTGGCAACCGGAACCCCCTTGATTTTACTCAAGGGTATTTTGAGCGCCTGCGCTTCGGAGAGCTTCCCGATCTCATCCAGGATCTCCGTGATCAGGGTGTGATGCTTCCCTTTTCGTCCCTGGCGGAGCTCGTGAAGAGACACCCGTCCGTACTTGGAGCGCTTCGTGCCGCGTTCTTCCTTGTCCATGAAAGCAATCCTAGCACACCATAGAAGATCGGCGCGCTAGTATTTAGAGATAATTGAGATAGTTTAGTGATATTTTTGTGGCCGAAGAGCACGCAGAACACGGCCAAACTCAGGTCCCTCATGGGCGCGTACGCATGGCAACGTTCCTAGGAAGCGGCGGTTCTCCGCGATGCTCCTTCAGAACAGCGGGGTCCGGCATCGGGCACGCCGAATCCGAAGTGTTTTACCTCCCCGGTCAGCGCCTGCGTCTTCCTTGCCGGGGTGGGGGAACCTTCGATATAGTCGTTTGAGTATGGATACCGATAGGAATGCGCGCAAACCGCCATTTGCGACCGTCGCCGAAGCCATCGAAGATATCCGGCAAGGCCGGATGATCGTGCTCGTGGATGATGAAGACCGTGAGAACGAGGGCGACCTGACCATGGCGGCAGAGAAGGTGACGCCCGAAGCCATCAACTTCATGGCGAAATACGGGCGCGGGCTGATCTGCCTGGCGCTCACGGAACAGCGCTGCGAGATGCTCAATTTGTCGCCGATTTCTCCTCGCAACACCTCCGCGTTCGGAACCCCATTCTGCGAGCCCATTGATGCGCGGCGCGGGACGACGACGGGCACGAGCGCTTCCGACCGTGCCGTAACAATTCTGGCGGCCACCGATCCCGAAACGCGCCCGGAAGACCTAGCGCGGCCGGGGCATGTCTACACGCTGCGCGCGCGCAATGGCGGCGTGTTGGTTCGAGCCGGACAGACGGAAGCTTCCGTCGATCTCGCGCGGATTGCCGGCCTTGATCCCTCCGGCGTGATTTGCGAAATCATGAATGAAGACGGGACAATGGCGCGCATCCCGCAACTCACGGAATTCTGCCGGCAGCAGGGGATGAAACTGCTGACGGTAGCGGACTTGATTCGTTACCGCATGCAGCACGAGCGTTACGTCCGCCGGATCGCCGAATCCACCCTTCCTACCAAGCATGGGACTTTTCGAATGATTGCGTATGCCAGCGATGTTGACAACGAAATTCACGTCGCTCTGGTGCGGGGAAATGTCGCCAGCGATGAGGCCGTTTCCTCGGCACCGGCGACAAATGAGCCCACACTCGTGCGGATTCACTCCCACTGCCTGACCGGCGACGTTCTGGGGTCTATAGCATGCGACTGCCGCGAAATCATCGACCAGTCGCTCGAAGCGATCGCGAAGGCAAATCGAGGGGTGTTCGTCTACCTGCACCACACAGGGCGCGGGTTCCAGATCGACGCCCGATCCGAGGGAACCGCCGCGCTTCCGCGAATTCTTTACCATGACCGGGGACAAATCAACGCGGATCTCGGAAGGCAGCGATTGCTCCAGCACGAAAGCGGAATCGGTGCGCAAATCCTGACGGATTTGAAGCTCCGGAGAATTCGCGTTCTGACGAATCATCCCCGCAAGGTGGTCGCGCTCGAAGGGTACGGCTTGGAAATCGTGGACCAGGTTCCGCTTAGCATCAAATCGCGAGAAGAAGACCATCAGCTGCTGTAGTTTATTGCGAAGTCGATCGTGACGTTAGTTGCCCACCTGTAGTTCCCTATTAGCCACCACGTTGACCACGCCAGGATTTCACCTACGGCATACGAATTCGGGCAGGTCAGCCTAGGACGTTTTCTTCACCGGCGGAGGGCCAAGCGTGATGTAGCGCCGCATATTTTTGAGCTTTGTTTCGGAAATGCCGCGAACAGCAAGCAGGTCCTCGACCCGCCGGAAGCGCCCGCTCCGCGTCCTGAATAAAATGATCGCGTTCGCGGTGGTAGGACCCACTCCGGGTAACTGTTCAAGTTCCTTTACGGTCGCCGCGTTTATATCGATCGGCTTTACCGGCGGCTGTTTCTTTGCCAGTACATTCCCCTGTCCAAGCACGACGCATAAAACCGTCAGAACAAGTATCCACGAGCGAACGAAGGCTCGTTTCGCGTTCGAGTTCCGCGTTCTGACCATTGAATTCCACTCCCGATAGTCGCAATCCCAATCGCCGTGCAGCCTCTCAGCCAGACACTTGGTTCCCCTGCGTGTCATATTCGGTGACAGGCCCAAAAAGCGCGGCTTGCTCGGCAACTTGCGCGCGGTCGCCGACGACTATGATTTGCGCGTTCGCGGAATCAAAGTGACGGCGCGCGGCGGCCACGACGTCCTGCGCTTCGAGAGCGCGGATTCGCTCGCGATAGGTTTCTAGGTAGCCTTCGAGCAAGCGGTCGAGGTAGACGGTTGCGAGCTGCCCAAGAAGTCCATCCTGGGTGGCGACACCGAGCGAGAACACGCCGGTCAGATAATTCCGCGCGCTATCGAGCTCTTCCGGCGTCACCGGAACCGAGCGCATGCGATCCATTTCGTAGAACATTTCCGTGAGCGTCGCGGCGACAACGTCATTCCGCACGGCGGCATTCACGCTGAAATAGCCGTACTGCCGCAGAGGATTGAAGCCGCTGCGGGGGCTATACGTGTAGCCTTTCTGCTCGCGGATATTAAGAACGAGCCGCGAGTGAAACGCGCCGCCGTAAATCGCATTCGCGAGCACCACGCGATACCAGTCCGGATCGCGCCGCGTGATCGCTAGGTTTCCAAGAACCACCTGTGTCTGGACAGTGCCGGGCAGGTGCACGAGGTGAACGTGTCTTCCGACATGATGCGGCGGCGCAGGGAATTTTGGCGCCTCCGGCTGCGGAGCTTTCCAGCTGCCAAAAACCTTTTCGACCTGTTCGAACATCGCATCGATTGCAAAATCTCCGACGATCAAGAGCAGCGCATCGGCTGGAACGTAATGCTGCCGATAAAAATCCAAAAGCTGCTCGCGCTGGTAGTCCGCCACCTGTTCGGCGGTGGGAGCTATGATCGCGTAAGGGTGCCGGCCAAAGAGCACGCGCCGAAGGCGTTCGCTGGCGAGAAAGCCCGGCGTGGTGCGCTCGATGCGAAGTTCCTCAAATCGCTGGCGGCGCTCGCGCTCGAATTCATCGTCGGGAAACGAGGCGTTGCGGGCAAGGTCGGCCACCAATTCGAGCAAGCCATCGGAAAATTCGGCAAGCCCAGAAATGGAAATGGCGCTATTGTCCGCGCCCGCGTGCGAACCAAGGTCCGCGCCCATACGGCGCAAATGCTCCTCGATCCAGCGACTGGACCGCGAGGCCGTGCCCGTGCGGACCACCGTGGCCGTCATCTCCGCAAGGCCCGGAGACCGGTGCGCGACCACGGCATTTCCGCTGCGAAAGAAAAGCTGCGCCCCGATTTTTGGAAACGTGTGCGATTCGGCGAGAACCACCTGCAGGCCGTTCGGAAGAGTGCGCACGGTGCGCTTCGGCCACGCGACGGGACGCTCCGGCCCAAGAGGTGGCGCGGTCTTGGGATACGAAGCAGATTGGGCATGGGTGTTTGCCGGCGTTATCGGATTCATTGCGCACCTCCCATGGCGACCGGGCGACGGGCGACGACAGCGCGATTATGCGGCACCAGATATTTCTGCGCGACGGCTTGGGCACGTGCTGCTGTGACTTCGAGAAAACCATCGAGCACCGTATTGACGCGGTCGGGATTGCCGTCAAATAGCGTGAAACATGCAAGGTAGTGCATGAGGCCAAAGCGAGGCATGTGGGAGCCCATGCCTCCTTCCAGCATCGAGTAGTAATCCGCACGCAATTTTGTTTTCACGGAATCGAGTTCGTCGGCCGAAATTTCCTGCTCCCGCACTTCGCGGACGATGTTGTCAAACTCCCGAATCGTCTCCTCGCTGGTGAATTCCGGCTTGTGAAAAATGCGCGTGACCATCTGCGTGGGACCGTTTGCGTCGATCGCGTCCGCGCTACCGTCGGCTTCCACCGCGATTTGCTTTTCGAGGACGAGCCGGTGATGAACGCGCCCGGCGCGTCCGCCATGAAGAACCCGGTCCACGATTCCGGCTGCGTACCATTCCTCACTGCTGCGCGGCGGGAACGTGTAGCCGATGGCGATAGCGGGCAGCGGGCCGAACTTTTCGGGGACTTCGCCGAACCGCTCTTCCGTCTGCGGCGGCTCGGTCACGTCCGCGCGGGGCGGCAAAGGGCTTGCCGGAATATCCTCGAAATAGCGCTTCGCGAGAGAGAAGGCCTCGGCGGCGTCGAAATCACCAAGCATGAGAAGAACCGCATTGTTCGGCGAGTAATACGTGTGGAAAAAATTCCGCACGTCGCCGAGTGTGGCCGCGTCCAGATCAGCGAAATCGCCATAAAAGTTATGCGCGTTGGGCCAATTGCGGAACGCCACCGGCGGCAAATCCAGCCAGGGAAATCCGCCGTAGGGCTGGTTCATCACGTTCACGCGAACTTCTTCCTTCACTACATCGCGTTGATTGCGGAGATTCTCGTCATCCACTTTCAGCGCACGCATGCGGTCGGCTTCCAGCCACAAAACGCGTTCGAGCGCATTCGAAGGAACGGACTCGAAATAATTCGTAATGTCATAGTGAGTGGTGCCATTCAGCAGTCCCCCGGAGGAATTGATCAGCCGGATGTGTTCCATCTTTCCGGCATTTTCGGAGCCCTGGAACATCATGTGCTCGAACAGGTGCGCAAAGCCGCTGCGGCCCCGCGGCTCGAGGCGAAACCCGATCTGGTAGTAAACCCCCACCGTGACGACGGGCGCGGAACGGTCGGGCGACGCGACCACTCGCAAACCGTTTGCGAGCGTCATGTGTTCGATGGGAATATGAAGTTTCTTCAACGAGAACCTCCCCTGGAATATTTCAGCACCATCTTGAGCCGCGATCCGCATACGGCCGGCCTCTTCGAAAGAACCTTGCAGGACAGCAGCGCAAGAGCATCGTATGCTTCCTGAAATTCCGGCGGATAGCGGCGCAGCGCGGCCCTGTGCTTCGCAACAACCGCGTAATCCCGGCGCGCAATTGGCCCCGTCCACGAAGCTTGTGGACCAAGCCGCTCGAAATTATCGAGCATTTGGCGCATCAACGGAAGCAGCGTTTCTATCGCGCGCTTCCTGTTGAAACCGGCGCCCGTTAATATTCGCACTGCCGATTCGACGAGAGCTAGCGCATGCCCTGCAACGAGCGCGCCGGCGGCGTGGTACGCAGGCTTGTGCCGGCGGTCAATTATGACGGGAACGCCGCCCAAATCGCGGACAATTTGCCTGGCAATTTGCTGGACTATGCCTCGCGCCTTCCGATCGCCCTCAATGGCGAAGGTCACACCGGCAAGCCTCGGAACGCCCCGGCCAGTGAACGTCTGCATCGGATGAACCGAGCCTACAAGTGCACCTCGACGGCGAAGCGGAGCCAGCACGCCGCCACTCAGCGCGCCGCTGGCGTGTAAGATCACCTTGCTGCGGCACCGCCCGGCACCAAGTTGCGCCAACTTTCGCGCAACCGAACTGAGCGCGCCGTCGGGTGTCGTTAACAAGATCACATCCGAGGCGAACAGGTCGCGGCCTAGCCCTTCGTGTGCAACTCCAGCACCGATTGCGCGGACCGCGGACCGAGCAGTAGCTGCGGATTGCGTAACGACAGCGCCGATTCGCCAGCCTGACTGGCGCAGACCGCGAGCAAGCGTTCTGCCTACGCGCCCTGCGCCGACGATGGAAACCGACCGCGCCATTCAGCGTGATAGCATAGCGTGTTCGATCGATTGTGGGTGGAGGAAAGTGGACGTTGCAGCTTTTGCTGACGGTGGTTCTCGGGGCGGTCGCGCTGGGCTGGATTTTGGAAGCAATCGATCTTGGCCGAGGCGTTCCTTCAATGCTGTCACTTGACGACGTTGCTCCTTTGAAGGATACCGAGTGTCCCAGCGTTTCCATCCTGTTTGCAGCCCGAGATGATGAAGCGGAAAAAATAGCGGGCGCGCTCGCGACATTTCTGGCCCTCGATTATCCCCGCTACGATGTCATCGCCGTCGACGACCGATCGGAGGATGGAACCGGCGGGATTTTGTCAGCTGCGGGACGAGTGAATTCGCGGCTGAAACAGGTTCGCATCGATTCTCTTCCCGCGGCTTGGGTCGGCAAACCTCACGCCCTACGGAAAGCCTACGAGCGTTCGACGGGAGAATGGCTGGTTTTCACGGACGCGGACGTGCACTTCGCTCCTGATCTTCTCCGGCGAGCCATGGCATTGGCAGAACAGCAACGATGGGATCATCTGACGCTGCTCGGCTGCGCAAAGATGTTCGGTTTCTGGGAAAAGATCGCGATGACGTTCTTTGGAATGGGCTTCGTCGTCGGTACTCGGCCCTGGAGCGTCAGCAATCCGAAGTCAAGCGTGTATTCGGGAGTCGGAGCGTTCCAGTTGATTCGCCGCGGCACCTACGAAGACGTGGGAACGCACCGCCGGCTCGCGATGGAAGTCGTAGACGATATGAAGCTCGGCAAGCTCGTGAAAGAAGCCGGATTCCGCTCGGGGGTCGCGAAAGCGGGAGACGCCGTGAGCGTTCACTGGCACTCGGGCGTCGGCAATATAATCCGCGGAACAACAAAGAACTTCTACGCCACTACCGGCTTTCGGTTATCGATCACACTGCTGCAATTATTTGCGCTGCTGCTGATGTTCGTTGTTCCGATTGTCACGATCCCGTTCGTGCGCGGATGGACTCGTGCGCTCGATCTCATCGCGATTGTGCTGCCTCTGATCGCGCATGGAGGGGTCTGCCTGGAATTCCGAGTGTCTCCTCTCTACGCGCTGACGTACCCCATTGGAGCGTTCCTTTTCGGATGGATGCTGGCGCGGTCGGCGATTGTCACGCTTTGGCAGGGCGGTATCGTGTGGCGCGGCACGTTCTATCCGCTCGAGGAATTGAAACGGGGCGTGGTGTGAATATCGCGTTTGCACTTTAGTCCATGAATTATTATCGCGTTCGTGCGAAAAGTTTTTCGATTTGGATTTCGAGGCTGCTCGCGTTAGCGGCTTGCGCCACCACAATTCGCGTGACTATCGGAGAAACGGATACATGGCAAGCCCACTAAAGGGCATCAAGGTCCTGGAGCTGGGACACTTCATCGCCGGTCCCATGGCGGGGTTACAGCTCGCCGACCTGGGCGCGCAAGTAATCAAGATCGAGCGGCCCGATACCGGCGATCCGTTTCGCGGCTTCGAAACGGGCGCAAAGGCGAATAACTATAGCCACAATTTCTGCGCATTTAACCGGAACAAACTCAGCGTCACGCTGGATCTCAACAACACGCTCGGCCAGGAGCTATTGCGAAGTATGGCGGGCAAGGCCGACGTGGTCCTCGAGAATTTCCGCCCCGGCGTGACGAGACGCCTCGGAATCGACTACGAAGTCCTCCGGAAAGTGAACCCTCGGTTGATCTATTGCTCTATCGTGGGCTTTTCCGAGGATGGTCCCTACAAGGACCGGCCTGCGTTTGACACCGTCGGCCAGGCAATCTCGGGAATTCTGGGAATGTTTCTCGATCCAAGAGAACCCGTCCTGCGAGGGCCCACGATATCCGACCAGGTGACGGGAATGCAGGCTTGCAGCGGCATACTCGCCGCGCTCTTCGAACGCGAGAAAACGGGAATCGGCCGCCACGTGGAAATCACGATGGTCGAAGCCTCGATGTACCTGATGCCCGATTCGTTTACCGCCTACACGCAATCCGGCATCACGCTCGGCTCGGAAACGCGAGCCGCTTCTTCTCTAGCATTTGCCTTCACTTGCTCGGATGGCAAAATGATCGCGATGCAAATTTCGTCCGTCGAGAAATTCTGGCGCGGGTTTCTCACCGGCATCGGGCGCGAGGATATCGGCGACGATCCCCGGTTCAAGGGCCGCGCCGCCCGCATCACGAATTTTCAGGTCCTGGTTCAGACTCTCCGTCCGGTCTTCACCACGAAACCGTCCGCGTACTGGGTCAAGCAAATCTCCGACCAGGATGTTCCCTGCGCCCCCGTGAACTCCATTCCAGAAGCGCTGGCCGATCCCGAAGTGAAGCACCTCGGCCTGTTTCATGAAATCGAACATCCGCAATACGGAAAGATGACCGTGATGCGCAGATCGGTGCGGCTTGACGGCGAACGCGAGACGGAAGCTCTGCCCCCCCCAGCTCTTGGGGAGCATACCGAACGCGTTCTTCGGGAGTTCGGGCACTCGTCCGCGGAGATTGCCGCATTGCGCAGAGCTGGAATTATCTAAGAAGAACGATTTTCGCTGTGCGAGCCGCTCAGTACGCGCGGGCAAAAATCGCTTTTTCCTTGGCGGGTTGTCCGCAGTAAATGCAGTTTCCCGAACCTCCCGGCTGTTCCAATGGGATACAGCGCATGGTGGCTCTCGTCTCTTCCTTGATTTTGCCTTCGCATTCGCTGCCACCGCACCACCAGGAGAAGGCGAAACCGGTTTCGAC
>Ga0182024_10023886_pt1 | contig 10910 bp, 6 predicted proteins | sample P32metaG_FD_120480 | JGI IMG/M metagenome (GOLD analysis project Ga0182024, IMG submission 120480) | Permafrost microbial communities from Stordalen Mire, Sweden - P3-2 metaG (Illumina Assembly) | ecosystem: Environmental > Terrestrial > Soil > Wetlands > Permafrost | place: Sweden: Stordalen... | reverse complement strand
CGCCGGGACTACCTCCGACATATGCTTATGCTCTGAAATCGACATGTGTCGGAGCTCCCTAATCGCTCCGAATATCCGGCCTCTCGTCGACAAAAAACAAGGTGGGATCACCACAGCGCTTACCCTGCATCGATTGCTGTGCATTGCCGAATCCTGCGTTGACCATGGGGGCCCCCTCTCGGCGATGGCGTCACGTCAGATGTCCGCCACAGAGGAGATCGTCCCTACTCGCCATATATTCCCGCTTCGCGCGAAAAAACCTTTGATTCCTCCAATCCACGTCAAGTTATTCGAACCGAAAGACTTTTCGCCTTTGCCGTCGATGTGCCTTACGCCGACCGCGATGAAACTCGGTGCGGAGCTCTTCGCTCCCACTCGGTTCCTCCAGGATACAAATCGTACTTTGCTGAAGCACCTGGGCCGTCGCCCTTCGAGGCTCGGCGCTGCGCGCCGAGCACCTCTGGCTGACGGATCACTCGCACCGCCTGGGCCGCTTATTATGGCCTGCGCGAAACGCGATCCGTCATGCGCAGCCGCTCGCCGTTAAAACCTCACTCGGCGTTCTGCGCTTGGACCGTCCAGGTCGTGCCGACGTTGCCGAGACTGGCGGTCGAGGAAATCGTCGATGCGCTCATGAACCAGATGGCCAGATTGCCGCTGCCGTCGATCCAGAGAATGTCGCTCACGCCATCGCCGCTGTAGTCGCCGATTTCGGCGATCTTCCAGGTGGTGCCGGTCGATACCGCCCCCACGGTGCCGGATGATTGCAGCTGGCCGCTGCCATTGAGGAACCAGATCGCCACCGTGCCGGACGTGTTGTCTCGCCACAGAATGTCGGGAACGCCGTCGCCGTTGAAGTCGCCCATGCCCTGCACGACCCAGTTGCTCGGCACGCTGCCAAGTGTCGTGCTCGTCACCGTCGATCCATTCACCTGCCAGAGCGCGTAGGTGTACGGCGAGGCGGCGGTATTGCGCCACAGGATGTCGCCATTCGTCGCCCAGACGATGCTCCAGTTGCTCGACGGCGCCACGGTGCCGAGGCTCGTCGACGATGAGATCGTGCTGCCGTTCATGAACCAGATCGCGAGGTCGCCCGCGGCATCTTGCCAGAGAATGTCGCCGACGCCGTCGCCGTTCATGTCGCCGGTGCCCATGACGGTCCAGGTCAGCGGCACGTTGCCGAGATTTGCCGATGAAGACATCACGGTCCCGTTCATGAACCACATGTAGAGGTTGCCGCTGGTGTCGCGCCAAAGGAGGTCAGCCTTGCCGTCGCCGTTGAAGTCGTGCTGGCCGATAATCGAATAGGTGTTTTGCAGGGTCGCGACAGTACCGGAGCTCGCAATCGAGCTCCCGTTCATCAGCCACATCGCCACGGCGCTGGACGGGCTGCTGGTGTTGCGAAACACGATGTCACTGTAGCCGTTGCCATTGAAGTCGTGGATGTCGTTTGGACCGCCTGGCGCAGGCAGGCGCGCGATCCACGCCTGGTGATGGCCGCTGAGGTCCAGGGCATTGCCTGTGATTGTCGTTCCGGTAGCGGACACGGCGGTTGCGGACTGCAGCGTCCACCCCCCGACGGTCGCGCCGGAGTTGAGCAGGAGATTATAGATACTTTGGTAGCCACCGGCCGGCGTCCACCTGATAGCTCCGCCTGTGCCGTTGCCCACGACCACATTGCCGTTGGCGCTCACGCCATAGGCGGTGCCGGTCCCCCCCAAGTCCGCGGGGACGCCGTTGACCCAGCGAACCATTTCCTGACCCGATATTCCGGCAATGACCGCGCCGGAAGCGCTCACGGCATTGGCGTCGCTCATCGTGTCGCTGACGGACAGAAAGGGCAGGCCGCTCATGCTGCCTTGCCAAGTGAACGCTTGTGGGCTGCTGCTGTTGGTGCTTTGGCCGACGATCACCCGGCCGTTGGCGTTCACCGCATTTGCCTGGCCGGTGGGGCTTCCCGTGTTGGTAAGAAGCCCAAGGGCGGTAACTTCGCCGTTTGCAAAGACGGCCGGATCGAACAACGGACCACCACAATTGTTATCCTCCGCATAACCGACCGCCGTGGTGGATTGACTGGCGATTGCGAGGGCGTGAGTGGGATAATTTTGCGGACTGGTGCAGAGAAAACCTAGACTCTGCAGACCTGACCCACTGTCGATGAATGCCAGGTCGCTGGTGCTGAGGTTGTTGGTCAGCATGTACGTGAAGCTGGCATAGCCGACAATGTCGCCTTGCGCGTTGATGCCATACGCAGAGCTGTAGCAGGGAATTGTCTGGCTGCATTGCCCCGCGTTGAAGTAGCTCAGCCCGGTCATAGTCCCATTGCTCCAACGAAATGCCTGGGTATGGCCGAGCGTGTCGATGCTGTAGCCGACGACGACCGAACCGTCAGGGCTGATGCCCTGGCTGAAGCTGCCAGGGGTCGAGTTGGGCGGCGTATTCGCCAGGAAGCCGAGGGCCTGGAAACAGGGTACGGTGGTGCCGACGCAGTTTTGTGCCTGGACACGAACTGGCATGGCGACCCAGGCCAGCGCTACCAACAGCAACGCCAGGACGGCCGAGGAGATTGCGCGATGGCGGCTATGAGTGACCGCCGTTTCGATGATTGAATGATTGACGGGCATTACCACTCCCTCCGCGGAAAAGCGCGCTGGTGATGCTTGCATGCGATGAGAAGCCCCTAGCGACGATCAACACTTCGGCGCGTCTCGGTAGACAGCCCCTAGTTGAAAATTACCCCAGTAAAAGCGGTGTGGGAAGCGCCAAGTCGGTCCTGGCGCTTGGTGTGCCACCTGTGGCGTGTCCGTGGTCGGCATGGCGCGGAAAACATCGGCGCTGCGCGCCGGGCACTTCAGGGTAACGGGTTACTTGCGCGCACAGTCCATCTACGCCGGCCGTTTCAACGCCGCTGTGTCGATCGGCATTTTGCGCAGCCGCTTGCCTGTTGCGGCAAAGACGGCGTTGGCGACGGCGGGAACGATCGCCGAAGTCCCGGCTTCGCCCATTCCGCCCGGCGGTTCGCGGCTCGGGACAATGTGCACCTCCACGTCCGGCGCCTCGTTGATGCGCAGAATTTGGTAAGTGTCGAAGTTGCTCTGTTCGACCCGGCCGCCTTTGAGCGTGATTTCACCATAGAGCGCAGCCGTGGTGCCGAACATGATGGCGCTCTGGATCTGCGCGCGGATGGTGTCGGGATTGACCGCAGTGCCGCAATCGACGGCGCTGACGACGCGGTGGACGCGCACCGTCCCGTCCTTCGCCACCTCCACTTCGGCGACTTGCGCCATGTAGGTGGCGAACACGAATTGCAGGGAGACGCCGCGGCCGAAATTTTGCGGCAGCGGCTTGCCCCAGCCGGATTTCTCGGCCGCCAGATCGAGCACGGCCTTGGCGCGGGGCGACTTGTCGAGCAGCGCCCGCCGATAGGCGAGCGGGTCCTGCTTGGCGGCGGCCGCAAGCTCATCGATGAAGCTCTCGGTCACGAAGACGTTGTGCGAGGGGCCGACGCTGCGCCAAAACGCGGTTGGGATTCCCGGTGGCTCCGCCTGCACGTATTCGACGTGAAAGTTCGGCAGCGAGTAGACCAGGTGTATGGCGCCCTCGGTCGTATCGCCGTCGAGACCGTTCTGGAAGAACGGCGGGGCCCATCTGGCGATCACCGACGAGCCCGCAAACCGGTTCTCCCAGGCGATCGGCATGCCGCTGGCGTCGAGACCGGCGGATATGCGGTCGAACCAGTACGGCCGGTACATGTCGTGCTGGATGTCCTCCTCGCGCGTCCAGACGACCTTCACGGGGCTGCCGACCTGCTTGGCGATCTCGACCGCGCGCGCCACACCGTCGACCTCGAGCCGCCGGCCGAAGCCGCCGCCGATGAGATGATTATGCACCACCACCTTGTCCAACGGCAGGCCGGTGATCTTTGCGGCAATCGCTTGAACGCGCGCAATGACCTGGTTGCCGACCCAGACTTCGCAGCCGTCGTTGCGAACATGGACGGTGCAATTCATCGGCTCCATGGTCGCATGCGCGAGGAACGGCACCTGATAGATCGCCTCGACCTTGGTGGCGGCGCCTGCCATTGCCTTTGCGGTGTCGCCGATGTTTTGCGCCAGCGCGCCTGATTTGAGAGACGCTGTTTCAAGCTCGCTCACGATCGCCGCGGTCCCGAGCCCGGCGTTCGGACCGTCGTCCCATTCGATCTTCAGGGCCGCGAGTCCTTTTTTTGCCGCCCCCATGTGATCGGCGACGACCGCGACGGCATCGTCCAGGCGCACGATCTGCTGCACGCCCTTGACCGCCTTGGCGGCGGCATCGTCGACGTTCTTCAGGCGTCCGCCGAACACCGGCGATTGCGCGAGCGTAGCGATCTTCACGCCAGATGGCCGGACGTCGATACCGTAGATCGCCGTGCCATTGACCTTCGCCGGCGCGTCGAGCCGTTTGGCCGGCGTGCCGATCAGCTTGAACTGCTCGGAGGACTTAAGCGCCACTTTGCCCGGGACCGGCATGTTGGCCGCATCGGCGGCGAGCGCGCCGTATTTGATGCTTCTTCCCGTCGGCGGGTGACGCACTTCACCGTTTTGCGCCGCACAGGATGCCGGGTCGACGCTCCATCGCTTGGCGGCTGCGGCAACGAGCATCGTTCGCGCGATCGCTCCGGCCTCGCGCAAGGGCTGCCATGCCGCACGCACCGCATTGGAGTTGCCGGTCGCCTGGAGGCCGCCCAACAGCGGATTGCCGTAGAGCTTTTCGTTGGGCGGCGCGTGTTCGAGCCGCACCTGGTTGAGGTCTACCTCCAACTCTTCGGCGATCAGCATCGGGATGGAGGTGTAAGTGCCCTGGCCCATCTCGACATAGGGCATTGTCAGGACGACCTGTCCGTCGCTGTCGATGCGAATGAAAGCGTTCGGGACGAAAGTCTCGGCGCCTGCCGCTGTCGCCTCGCCGCTGGCAAGCGGCAGGCTCAGAGCGAGCAGCAATCCTCCGCCTGCCGCCGCGCCTGCTTCCAGAAAGGCGCGACGGGACAGACGATTCACCTGGCGCGATACTTCGGATTTGTTGCGCTGGGAAACACCTTGCCGCAGGGACATGGTCAGCCGCCCTGCCGGGCGTTCTGCGCCGCCTGCTTGATTGCTTCGCGGATGCGCACATAGGTGCCGCAGCGACAGATATTGCCGGACATGGCGTCATCGATATCGGCATCGCTCGGGTGCGGATTACCGGCAATGAGCGCGGTGGCCGACATGATCTGGCCGGATTGGCAGTAGCCGCATTGCACGACCTGGCCATCGAGCCAGGCCTTTTGGATGCGGGCACCCGCCGCGGTGGCGCCGACCGCCTCGATCGTCGTGATGTCGGACGAGCCGATGCTGTCGACCGGCGTGATGCACGAACGGGTGGGAGCGCCGTCGATATGCACGGTGCAAGCGCCGCACAATGCCACGCCGCAGCCGAATTTCGTCCCGGTCATGCCAAGGACGTCGCGCAACACCCATAACAGCGGCGTGTCGCCGTCGACATCGACGCTGTGCCCCTGCCCGTTGACTTTGATTGAAAAAGCCATGACCGCATCCTCCATCACCTGCAATTGTCTGTGACGTGACGGAGGGTCGCGCGCCGGCTTGGGTCAATCACGCCGCGCTGCCAGACGCGCCCTCCTCCATCACCCAGCGATCGTACGACGTTTGAGTCCGACTAGGCTACGCGCCGCGAGGATGTGGGGGCTTCCATGCGCGAACACAATGCTGGTCCGCGTTGACATGGCGTCCCCGTCGCGTGAACGTGATCGCCGCAATCTGCCGCTCGGCGGGCGCGGGGGATGGCATAAACATGCCCGTTTTGTAAAATCCTGCGCATAACGCGGATCCGCAGCGTTGGCGCATGGCATTCGTCGCCAACCGCGTGCGGAGGCAGTCATGGGCACGGGCAGTCATGAGCACGGCTGCAGTTGACGAGGTTCTGGCGAGACGTTTCCGGATCGATCGCCCGCCAACGCTGGTGGCGGGCCGGCGCCCGCGGGGTCAGGTCGCCTTCTCGCGCATGCGCAGCGATCAGCCGATGCGTGGCCGGTCCTTGGCGGTGCCGCCGGAAGCGGCGTTTTCGTTTCACGTTCCGCTCACCGCGCCGTTCTTCTCAGACCTCTGGATGGCGGGGAAACGCCAGTCTTTGCCGTTTGCGAGTTTGGGCGACGCATTTCTGTTTGATCTGAGCGACAATCCGACGGTCGGCCTTGATACATCCTTCGACTCGCTGCGCTTCTACGTACCGCAAGCGGCCCTCGACGAGATGGCGGACGAAGCTGGCATTCCGACCGTCAAAGGACTTCGTGCCCGGCAATTTGGCGGCCGTGACCTGGTCATGTACGGATTTGCGCAAACGCTCGCCGCCGCGATGGCTCGTCCAGGTGACGGCTCGGCGATGTTCTGCGAGCACATCGCGCTCGCTTTTTTCGCTCATATCGTTCGCGTCTATGGCGGTCTGCCGATCAGACGCTTCGCGCGCGGCGGACTGGCGCCCTGGCAGCTGCGGCGCGCTTACGAATTCATCGACGGCAACTTGGGCGCCGACCCTTCGATCTCCGACGTCGCGGATCAGTGCGGATTGTCGAGGAGCTATTTCAGCCGCGCCTTCAAGCGCGAGTCCGGTTTCTCGCCCCACCAATGGCTGATGAAAAGACGCATCGCGCGCGGCAAGGAGCTTTTGCGCGAGCCGGACCGGCGCCTCGCCGAGATCGCGCAAATTTGCGGGTTTGTCGATCAAAGTCATTTTGCCCGCGTTTTTTCGAAAATCGAGGGCCGCAGTCCTGGCCGCTGGCGGCGTTTCCATCGCCGCTAGCGCGGCGAATTCTTGGCGCTCTGGGATTCTCATCAAACTCACCTATTTATGGGTTCACCAAGCATTGCGGTTCATGGATCGGAAAAATAATCATGGCTTCGCCTGCGAGACCAACCATGGAGACGCGACGCGACCAGATGTTTCCCATTCTGGAGGCGTCGGAGATCGAGCGGGTGCGGCGGTTCGGCACCGTCCGCGCCTTCAAGTCCGGCGAGCCACTGGAACGAGTGGGCGAAGCCGGTCAAGGTCTTAGCTTTATTCTTGCAGGCGAGGTCGAAGTCACGCAGCGCGAGCGATCGGGCCATAGCAAGGTCATCGTCATCCATAGTCCTGGCGCGTTTCTCGGCGAGCTCGCACAATTGGCCGGCCGTCCGGCATTCGTGGACGCCTACGCGCGCGGAGACGTGGAAGCCCTGATGATCCCGCCGGATCGGCTGCGGGCGCTGCTGATCGCGGAGGCCGAGCTCGGCGAGCGCATCATGCGCGCGCTGATCCTGCGCCGCGTCGGCCTGATCGAGCTCGGGGCCGGCGGGCTGGTGATCGTCGGCCGCGCCGAGAGTGGCGATGTGCTTCGCCTCGAAACTTTTCTGCGCCGCAGCGGTCATCCGTATCAAACACTGAACTCGGACACCGACGCCGAGGCGAAGGCATTGATCGAGCGGTTTCACGTCGACCCCGAGCAGTTGCCGATCGTCTGGTGTCCGACTGGGCAATTTCTCCGCAATCCCGGCGAAAACGAGCTCGCCCGCTGTCTCGGCCTGGTCGGGCCGATCGATCCAAAGGTCTATGACGTCGCCATCGTTGGCGCCGGGCCTGCGGGCCTTGCCGCTGCGGTCTATGCCGCCTCGGAAGGGCTCTCCACGCTGGTTCTTGATTGCCGTGCATTCGGCGGCCAAGCCGGCACCTCGGCGCGGATCGAGAATTATCTCGGCTTTCCCACGGGCATCAGCGGCATGGCGCTGATGGCGCGCGCCTATAACCAGGCGCAGAAATTCGGGGTCGAAATGGCGATCCCGGATGAAGCGGCCGTCCTTGAAACGCCTCCTCCTTCCGGCCCGGGTCCTTTCGTCCTGAAGCTGGCCAATGATGAACGCGCCCGCGCCCGCTCGGTCGTGATCGCGAGCGGCGCGCGCTACCGGCGGCCGGCAGTGGCGAACCTGGAGGCTTACGAGTCCTCAAGCGTGCACTATTGGGCGTCACCGCTCGAGGGAAAACTGTGCGCGGCACAGGAGGTGGTTCTGGTGGGCGGCGGCAATTCGGCCGGCCAGGCGGTGGTGTATCTGGCGAGCCAGGCTGCCAAGGTTTGGCTGCTCGTGCGCGGCTCGGATCTCAAGGCCAACATGTCGAGCTACCTCGTCGACCGCATCAAGGGGTTGTCCAACGTTGAAGTGCTGACGCAGACCCAGATCACCGGCCTTGAGGGTGCCGATGGCATGCTGGAGACGGTCCGCTGGCGGCAGGGCAAATCAGGCGAGGAAACACGACACGCCATCCGTCACCTCTTCCTCTTTATCGGGGCAGACCCGAACACGGATTGGCTCGCCGGATCCGGGGTGGCGCTCGACCCCAAGGGATTCGTGCTGACCGGCGCGGAGGCCGGCGCCAACCGCCCCCTGCTGGAGACAAGTTGCCCGGGCGTCTTCGCCATCGGCGATGTGCGCTCGACCTCGGTCAAGCGGGTCGCCGCGGCGGTCGGCGAAGGTGCGCAGGTGGTGGCGGCCCTGCACGGATATTTGGCCGCGGCCGCCGAAGGCAACGATCGGCCCAAAGGTCAAACGACGGCTTGACCGCTTGCCGCCTGCGCTGAATCTCCGCGTGACATCCTCAGTCGGCATTCTGCGCTTGGACCGTCCAGGTCGTGCCAACATTGCCGAGGCTGGCGGTCGAGGCGATCGCCGCACCGTTCATGAACCAGATCGCGACATTGCCGGTGCCGTCAATCCACAGAATGTCGCTCATGCCGTTGCCGTCGAAATCGCCGGTCTGGGCGATGGTCCATGTGGTGGCGATCGGCACCGCGCCGACGCTGGCGGTGGACCGGATGCTGCCGCTGCTGTTGAGGAACCAGATCGCCACCGTGCCGGTATTGTTGTCGCGCCAGAGAATGTCGGCCACGCCGTCGCCGTTGAAATCGCCAAAACCCATGAACTGCCAGTTGCCCGGCACGTTGCCGAACCCAGCGGTGGCGACCACCTGCCCGCCCGCCACCTGCCAAATCGAATAGTTGCTCGACGTATCGACCCAGAGAATATCGCCGTACATGTCAGAGCCGACGATGCTCCAGGTGCTGGTCGGCACTGTGCCCAGAGCCGTCGTCGAGAGCACTGTGGCGCCATTCATGAACCAGACTGCGAGATCGCCTGAGCTGTCCTGCCACAGCAAGTCGCCGAGGCCGTCGCCGTTGAAGTCGCCGGTGCCGTAGACGCTCCACGTGGTCGGCACGTTGCCGAGGCTCGGGGTCGATGACACCGTCGTGCCGTTCATGAGCCACATGGCGACATCGCCGCTCATATCGCGCCAGAGCATGTCGGCATCAAAGTCGCCGTTGAAGTCGCGCTGGCCGATGACCGTGTACGCACCCGGTATGATGCCAAAACTGTGGGAGCTCGACAGCTGGCCGCCGCTCATCGACCACATCGCCAGGGCGCCGCTGGTGTTGCGCCACAGCAGGTCGCTGGTGCCGTCGCCGTTGAAGTCGTGCGCGGCGGTCGGGTTATGCCGGCTGAAGACCCAGGCCGCTCCGACGTTGTTGTTGTCGCCATTCCCACCCACGATCGCGGTGGTGCCGTTAGCCGACAACGCGACCGAGGTGCCTTGGAAGACGTCGGCTCCGACAGCGCCGGTGCCGACGCGCTTCGACCCTTGCTGGGTCCAGGTGCCGCCGCTTTGGGTGAACACCCACGCCGCTCCGGCGATATTGTTGTCGTCCTGCCCGCTCACGATCGCGGTCGTGCCGTCGGCCGACAGCGCGACCGCGATGCCTTGGTCGGGGCTTCCGGAGTAGCCGGAGCCGACCAGCTTCGTTTGCTGGGTCCAGGTGCCGCCGCTTTGGGTGAACACCCACGCCGCTCCGACGAAATTGTCGTCGCCAGGGCCGCCCACGATCGCGGTCGTGCCGTCGCCTGACAGCGCGACCGATTGTCCTTGGTAGGAGGTTCCGGAGTAGCCGGAGCCGACCAGCTTCGACCCCTGCTGGGTCCAGGTGCCCCCGCTTTGGGTGAACACCCACGCCGCTCCGACAAGACTGTCGTCGATATATCCGCCCACGATCGCGGTCGTGCCGTCGGCCGACAGCGCGACCGAGATGCCTTGGCGGGGGTGTCCGGAGTAGCCGGAGCCGACCAGCTTCGTTTGCTGGGTCCAGGTGCCGTCGCTTTGGGTAAAGACCCACGCCGCTCCGACGAAATTGTCGTCGTTATACCCGCCCACGATCGCGGTCGTGCCGTCGGCCGACAGCGCGACCGAGATGCCTTGGTTGGGGGTTCCGGAGTAGCCGGAGCCGACCAGCTCCGTTTGCTGGGTCCAGGTGCCGCCGCTTTCGGTGAACACCCAAGCCGCCCCAATGCCGTTGTCGTCGTTATATCCGCCCACGATCGCGGTCGTGCCGTCGCCGGACAGAGCGACCGACCAGCCTTGGTGGGGCGTTCCGGAGTAGCCGGAGCCGACCAGCTTCGTTTGCTGGGTCCAGGTGCCGCCGCTTTCGGTGAACACCCACGCCCCTCCAACATCGTTGCTGTCGCTATATCCGCCCACGATCGCGGTGGTGCCGGCGGCCGACAGCGCGACCGAGGTGCCTTGGTAGGGGGATCCGGAATAGCCGGTTCCGACCAGCTTTGGCCCCTGCTGGATGAACTGCGCCGCCGCCGGTTGCGCGCCAATGAGCGCGCCGAAAACCAGGATGGACGCAATGGCCTGTCCAATATGCGAGGACCAGTTTGGCCGCGATCCGAGTGCGACAGCCCTACGTGCGCACGCCGCGCACACCGCAAGCATCTTGCTCATGAAATGCTCCTGCCCAAGTGCGCCCCCTTGCGCGCTACGAGCGCAACGGCGCATGCAAAACCCGTCTCGGT
>Ga0182024_10023885_pt1 | contig 10910 bp, 7 predicted proteins | sample P32metaG_FD_120480 | JGI IMG/M metagenome (GOLD analysis project Ga0182024, IMG submission 120480) | Permafrost microbial communities from Stordalen Mire, Sweden - P3-2 metaG (Illumina Assembly) | ecosystem: Environmental > Terrestrial > Soil > Wetlands > Permafrost | place: Sweden: Stordalen... | reverse complement strand
GTCCGACTGTGCTACCGAGATGGTTACGTTCTTACCGATGATCTGGGTGAAGTCGATTGGGCCTTGCTGGGTGAGCAGGTCGAGATGGAAGCTGAACAGGCGCGAGATGGCCTCATGGCCGCTGAACCCGGCTAAGAGCAATACATCCTCGCCCAGCGGGGTGGTGAGGGAGATCAGGCGGCCTTCCTGCGAATGCGGCATTTGCGTGCTCGGTCTTCACCGACTCCAATGATTGATCAAATCTAACGCGATCGCAGCGACTACCGCGCCTGGTTCGTTCGTTGCCCTCTCAGGCCATCGTCTCCACACCGACTTGTGCTCCGGGCTGTTCATAGACAAAGTCCCCATTCTCCCCGATACCCACGTGGATGGCGCTCATCTTCTCGCCCTCAGCCATACCGCCCAGGATCTTCCGCGAGATATCCGGCAGCAGGGAATTGGTGAGGATGTTGTCCACGTTGCGCGCGCCGCTCTCCACTTCGGTGCAGCGGCTGGCCACCTCGTTCAGGAAGGCATCGTCATAAGTCAGCTTGACCTTATGATTTTCCAGGATGCGGCGCTGGATCTTGCCTAACTTGAGCCGGATGATCTGCTTCAGGGCTTCGTCCCGCACTGGATAATAAGGGATGACGACCATGCGCCCGAGGAAGGCCGGCTTGAAGATCTTGTTGAGCTCCGGCTTGAGAGCCTCGACCAGCCCGCGCGGGCTGGGCGCGGTCTCCGGATCGGCTACCAATTTCATCAATTGATCCGTGCAGGCGTTGGTCGTCAGGATGATGATGTTGTTCTTGAAGTCGATCTGGCGGCCTTCGCCGTCCTCCATGTTGCCCTTGTCGAAGACCTGGAAGAAGAGCTCCAGCACGTCGGGATGGGCCTTCTCCACCTCGTCAAGCAACACCACCGAATAGGGCCGGCGGCGGACCGCTTCGGTAAGCACTCCGCCTTCACCGTAGCCGACATAGCCCGGAGGCGATCCTTTCAGCGTAGAAACGGTATGCGGCTCCTGAAACTCCGACATGTTGATGGTGATCAGGTTGTGTTCGCCGCCATAGAGCAAGTCGGAAAGCGCGAGCGCCGTCTCCGTCTTACCCACCCCGCTGGGACCAACCAACATGAAAACGCCAACCGGCTTGTTGGGGTCGTCGAGCGATGCCCGCGAGGTCTGGACACGCTGGCTGATGATCTCCATCGCGTGCGGCTGGCCGATTACGCGCCGGCCCAGGTGCTCCTGCAGCGCAAGCACGGTGGTGATTTCATCCTTGAGCATTTTGCCTGCGGGTATGCCGGTCCAGGCGGCTAGCACCTCGCCCACAATCTGCGCGTCCACGCAGACCCGGATCAGGCCGGTCTCGCCTTGCAATGCGGCTAGCTGGGCTTCCAGGGCGTGCAGCTCCGACTTAAGCCCAGCCGAAGTGGCTGCGGCTGCGTCCGCTGTACCGTTCGCCGCATGCCCTTCCTCCAGCTTGCCGCGCAGTTCTCGAATCTTCACCACCAGCTCGCGCTCTTTGTCCCAGCGCTCCTGTAGAGCCTTGAGCTTGGTTTCGGCGGCCGTCTTTTGCTCCTCAATCTCGGCCAGCTTCTCCTGGTGGTCAGCGCCGACAACTGCCTCGCGGTCAAGAATGCGCTTCTGCACTTCGAGCGCGTCAATCTGGCGGGTAGTGTCTTCGAGAGCTGGCGGGGTGGCGTTCTGTCCCAGCGACAGCCGCGCGCAGGCGGTGTCGAGGATGCTCACTGCCTTGTCCGGCAACTGCCGGCCGGCGAGATAGCGGTGCGAGAGACGGACGCTGGCGTAGACCGCCTCGTCGAGTATGCGGACGTTGTGATGCTTTTCGAGAGAAGCCACCAGCCCGCGCATCATAATGAGGCATTGCGGCTCGCTGGGCTCCTCCACCTTGACCACCTGGAAGCGGCGGGCGAGCGCGGCGTCTTTCTCGAAGTACTTCTTGTACTCGGACCACGTGGTCGCGGCGATGGTGCGTAGCTCACCGCGGGCGAGCGCCGGCTTGAGCAGGTTGGCGGCGTCATTTTGCCCCGCCTGGCCACCTGCGCCGATCATGGTGTGGGCCTCGTCGATGAAGAGAATGATTGGCGTGGCTGAGGCTTTCACTTCTTCGATCAGACCTTTGAGCCGATTCTCGAACTCCCCCTTCACTCCGGCCCCGGCCTGAAGCAGCGCCAGGTCGAGAGTTCTCACATGCACGTTCTTCAGCGGCGGGGGTACATCACCCTGGGCGACCCGCAAGGCAAAGCCCTCAACCACGGCGGTCTTGCCCACGCCAGCCTCACCCGTGAGGATGGGGTTGTTCTGCCGCCGGCGGGTGAGAATGTCGATGACCTGGCGAATCTCCGCGTCCCGGCCAAGGACCGGGTCGATCTTTCCTTTGCGTGCGTTGCCGGTGAGGTCGACGGTGTACTGGTCCAGGTTTGGTGTCTTCCCGCCGCCTGGTTTCACAGCCTCGCCGGGCGTTGCAGCAGCAGGCGCCGTGGTCGTCTCACTGGAAAGAGCCACGATGCCGAGCAGGTCTTTGCGCAGCGCGTCGGCGTTGATCTTCTGGAATTCGCGGCTAACGTCGTTGATCAGCCGGGCGAGTTCCTCGTCCGAGACAAGCGCGACGATCGTGAAGCCGGTGCGCACCTGCCCGGCGTTGAAGTCGATGGAGCCGATCGTCCACGCGGTGGTCAGCATCTTGAGCACGGTGGGGCTTATGGCCGGCGTGCGTGCGTTGCCCGACTTCAGCTTGTCGATGCTGCGGGCCAAATCCGCGGTGAGCCTCGATTTGTCTATTTCAAAATGCTTGATGATCGCGGCAAAGTCGCCCGAAGCGGAATCGAGCAGCTTGGTGAGGTAGTGTTCGATCTCAACGTCGTAATGAGTGCGAGAGAGGCAGAGACCGGCTGCCCCCTCGAGCGCCAGGCGGGCGGGGTCGTTCAGCTTGCCAATAAGTGCTTTCAGATTCAATCCCATATAGGTTCCCCTTACAGAGTCAGAATGGTGTCGTCCGGATCGATACCCAGCGGAGCGGTTCTTAGCCATGACACCCAGCCAAGCCGCACCGGATTTGCCGCATCAAAATCGAGCTCGGTGCCGGGCGTCTGTGCGCGCTCGAGCACCAGTTGTACCTCAAACTCCAGGCATTGGTTACTGAAGAACCGGGTGATGGCGCGCAAGGCTTTATAGGCGCTCGCCTCGGGCAGGAAGTCGCAATAGCGTTCCATGCCGAGCGGGCCGAGGCGGATACGCACGCGCGCCTGCCGGTCCCAAACCGCGTCGCCCACCACCGCCCCAACGCCAACCTGCCGTGACGCCGTGTCCAGCTCGGTCATTGCACATTGCGTCGGCCCGTCCAGTCCATACCAGGCGCCGGTAAACTGCTGAATCTCCACTGGCACCTCAAAGTAATCCTCGATGATTTGCTCCAGAGCCACTGCGGAGCGCGACTGCATTCCAACCAGCGACACGTAGTGAAGCAGCGCTTCATCCTCAACCTCCTGGCGGCCGCGCAGACCGTTCGTGCCCAGCCCGATCAGGTCGAGAAGGTATCGCGTGAAGAGATCCCGGGAGCCGGCGGAATACGTGACCGGGAACCGGGATCTTTGCCAAGCCCGATAGAAGAGTGAGATGGCGCGATGATTAAAAATGTCGAAGAACGCAGAAACGCTATGGTCCTTGGCCCGGATCCGCTCCAGAATCAACTCGCTGAAGGCATACGGGAGAACGCCCGAAGGACCGGTGAGCCCCATGAAGTTCACCATCATCTCCGGCGGAGCATCATCGGAAAATTCCAGCGTCTGGATTGGGCTGGCGGGAAAACCGAGCTGGGGATTCACCCGGAAGTGCACTGCCTCATCCTCGGGATTCGAAAAACCTCCCACGGGCCGCAGGTCGGTGAGCCGCTGCAGAAGCGTGACCGCCTGGAAGAATTCAAAGGAACACGCATCCTCAGCGAGTTGATCGCCGAGCGGCGAGTTCTTCAGACGAGAAGTTTCCGGCCGGATCTCGGTTGCCATTCGTGCAGTGCCCCCTTTCTCTGCGGAGTAGCGACACTGAGCTGGGTAAAGCTGTTCAACGACGCACTGAGACCAAAGAACCTTTCCAGCACATTGGCAAACAGAAAGGCGCCACCGCCGGTGAACTGGTCCTCGTCAAGCTCCATCTCGATGCGCAGCCCGCGGGCGAAGCTCACTCCCTGCTCGGAGACCAGCCGCGTGAAATGCGGCCGGCTGCGGATGTTCAGAATGCTCTGGATCACATTCTGCGAATATGCCGTGCGGCCAACATCGTAGAGGCGCAGGATTTCCTGCAGCGCCTCTTTGCCCTCCTCAACCAGCGAAAGATAGTTGAGCGACAAGTGGGAAATAAGGCGCCACAATGCGCTCTTGCCCAGTTCGGGACGTACCGGCTGCGTAGGCTTGCGCAGGGCGACGATCCGCTTCATGGCTGCCGTGCCTTCCATCTCGAAGTCGCTGTCCTGGTTGCCAAAGGGCAGACGAGACGGCAGGTCACGATTGGTGCAGGTGGTGCGGACCGAGAGCACCGAGGCCCCGGTGTCGACATTAGCGGTGGAGAGATCGACCAGTGAGAGCGCCATTTCCGTCCCCTCATCGTTGGCGCGGTGCGAGGCGCGGCGACGGGCGAGCCAGAAGCAGGATCGATCGTCCTTCCGCGCGGAATGACGAAGGGAGTAGAACGGCTCGTAGCTGGTGATCTTCTGGTTGTTGGAGCTGATCGAGCTTACTTCATCGATGGAGAAGACTTCCATGGAGTAAGGCCGGCGCACATCGGGTGTGACCGTGTACTCATACTTGCGCCGATCCAACTGGATGGGCTCGGCGACCTGGGGGAAGAGGTTTACTACCGGAGAGCATCCCAGGCGGAACGTCTTTTTCGAGAGCTCAAGCTCGAGTCGCTGGATGCGGCCGTCGCCTTCCACCTGGGAGATGAGGAAGATGAATTCGACCGCATTCTTGAAACCGGCCGCCGGCAGGCACTCTAAACCGGACAGGTCGACGAAAAAGAATTTCTCCGGAAAGGCGAAGTACTCCATCAGCAGCCGATGTCCGGCGAAAGAAGAGGGCGCATAAGGGACCATCCCCTGATCGGGGGCAAAGCCGGCGGCGCTCAGGGCCGAGGCGGCCAGCGTCACCGGCGCCAGCCGCGATCCCGCAGAAAGATCGCGCACCATGATGCGATTAAGGCGGCTGAAGAGGAGTTCGTAGAGTATGTTGACCAATCCGCTCTCGCCATCGAGGTAGAAGCGCAGTTTGTCCAGCTTGAGTGTTTGGAAGCTGACGTCGGGTGCGCAGCGAAGCTCCAGGCGGATGGCCCAGGCGGAATCGTTGGTCTTAACCGCCGGCTGCAATCGACTGGGCGCGCGCCATTCCGCGGCGCTGACGGTGAGCGGCCACAAAGTTGTTTCATAGCAGGTGCGAAAGGTGCAAGGTACGCCACCGATCGGTTTCGAGTAGAGCGGCGAATTCCGCTCAATCTTCAAACCGCTGGTGAGCTTGCCTTTTTCCGGATCAAGCTGAAATTCAACCACCGACATGGACGGAAGCGGACGAACCAACTGCGGGTAGACGACCGTGAGAAGCGCTTCGGTGATCTCCGGAAACTCGTCGTCCATCTTGAGATGAACCCGGGCGGCGAGGAACGCGAACGCCTCGAGCAGCCGCTCGACATGCGGGTCTTCACATTTTGTGGGTTCCAGGACCAGGCGCGACGCAACCTTTGGGTGCTTTTCCGCGAACTGGGCGGCAGACTTGCGCAGGTAGTCCAGCTCCCGCTCGTAGTAGAGCAGAAAGTCATCGCGCATCGTCGCCCCCGGAAAGGCGGCAGTTGCCGCTTTTTAGCTCGATGACGGTATCGAAGGATATCGGTTCCGGAGACGGATCCATGCGCAGCATTGCCTCGATGCGCAAACGCACTTCGCTTTTCGCCGCGTCGGGGTGCTCGACCGTCACCAGGCGGACATTTGCCAGCCGCGGCTCGAAGAGATTGATGGCCGCCAGAATCTGGCGTACCAGCTTGTTACGGTCTCCGGAGGTGGCCATCGTCAAACCGGAGAGATCAGGAAGCCCGTAGGTGTAGACGGAGCGATTGACTTCCTTCAAACCTTCATCCGGTGGGTCCCAGATTCGGCGCGTGTTGAGTAGCCATTCCAGGTCGCGCCGCACGGCGCGTTTGAGCAGCCGCTCCGATTGCGAGCGGGTGGGGGGATTTTCTGTTTGATTGCCAGGCTCGAGATCAACGAGACGGTCGAGTACGGGGATGGTGACGGTCGTTTCGCCGAGGTTCCTTGCCATCGCTTACCCCACGCTCAATGCCTGGACAGGATCCAGGCGGCAAATACGTTCGAACATTTTTTGCTTATCACTGGAGCTGCCCTGAATCTTCTTGCTGTTGCGCATCAGCCTGAGCAGATCACCGGCGACCAGCTCAGGGTCTTCCCATGCATCGAGCTTGTGGGTTTCGATCATGGCCGCCACATCGTCGAGGAGCGGTTGCGCGATTGCATCTTTCCCTGCAGCTATAGCCAGCTCGATTAACTGCATGTTGCGGCGGAAGCGGCCCCGCCCGGACCGTTGGCGGGCGATTTCGCCCCGCATGATGGCGAATGCTTTCTCCTCCTGTCCGGCAGCCAACGCTTCCTTTGCCAGGACATACGCATCGGCCGCTTGGGCGAGCCAGCTGGGTGTGCCATTGAGGCTGGCGGGGGACGAGGAATTCGCTTCGTCGCCGGCCAGCACGCTGAACTGCAAAGGCGCTTTCAAATGCTGCAGCCAGGCTTTGGTCTCGGGATTCGCAGCCGGCGTATCGTCGAGCAAGGTCGCGTCCAGTAACTCCGGAAGATCGTTCAGCAGCGCACGAAGTTGCGACTCTATGGCGGTGGCTATGGGTTGGTACTCACTGCCCATAGCTGAGCAGGCGGCGACCGCGAGGCGCTGCAAGTCGAGCCAGGCGCGGCTGCAAGGCAGAGCCATGGCTTCTTCGCAGGCATCGAGCAACTCGCTCCACTTCTTTGCCAGCGCCAAGCGCTTCACCTTTTGGCGAAGCTCGGTGGGTGGCGCCTCAAGCAGTGTGCTGTCGCCCAGGCGCGCCGCGGTTCGCAACTCGCCCCAGCGCAGACCGCGCAAAATAAGGTAGGGCGCCGGGCTGAGCGGCTCCCGCTTGCGCAGGAAGGCCGCCCCTGCGGCGATGCTGGCCACCGCCTGGCGGCGGTCGGCGGGTTCCGCTACAGACATAGCGCTAAGGACCCCAGCTGCGGCCGGAGCGCCGGTTTCCCCATCTTCCGTCGTCTCAACCGCTCCCGCTGCTACCGGAAGTTCTTCGACGGGATCGGGTTCCTTCTCGCGCTTCTTGGTGAGCAGCGTGTGGACCGTGTGCCGGACTTCCGTAAGCGCTATCTGGAGTTTGCCGAAAGCGGGAGCATCGTCCCCAAAGTTCTCGTTGCAGAGCTTCTCCAGGCTTTCGAGTGCCTGCAGACAGCTATCAAGGTCTTTCTCCGCCGTGAGGTAGAAGACTTTGGGCGTCTCCGCGAAGGCTTTGTCGAAGAGCTCCGGCGGAATCTTACCTTCATCGATCAACTTGGATCTGGTCTTACGGTCCTTGTCCGTCTTGGTCTGATCTTCATAGCCAACGACACGAGAATCCTTATACGCGAACCAGGAATATCCGGCGCTGACGAGCGGTGCCGAGCGCAACGGAAAGTCGAGCATGGAGCCGATCCAGGAGAGAGGCTTGGCCCGGAGCTCGCGGTCTCCATCCTCAATGACCGGATAGATCGTCTCCCAGAAATGAGTCAACAAACCATGGCACAAAGTGATTCCCTGGCAGAGACCTCGGTAGTGCTCTGTTGCCAGCAGAGCTTCGCTGAGCCAAGCGGCCAGTTGGAGATCTTTGGAGACGGTTGCGAGCGTGTCCTGCGCCAGTTTGATCACCAGCGCGTAGTTCGCCGTCTTCCGTTCGCTTTGCCAATCGCCCTGCGCGAGCTCGTCGTCTTTGCGGCGGGCTTCCCGTATTTTGTCGAATATCAGCAGCTTGGTGTCGTAACGAAGATCGATGCCACTGGGGTTTTCACCGGCAATCGGAGCGAGGATATCTTCGCGAAGCGGCATAGTGGCAGCAACCTTTCACTGCTCAGACGGCACGACAGCCGGTTGGGCGAATTCGATCGACCGTACTTCGAGGAATGGAACTTCCTCGCCGTCGACCAGCAGCATCTTCTGGCCTGACGGATATTCCCGGCCCTCGTCGTCGGCCGCCCAATCCGTCATTCTCCCCAGCCAGACTGCTTCATCTGCATTCTTCCAGGAGAATGGGTAGATCGCCGGAATCAGCACTTCGCCGAGGTCCTTGCCCTGAAACGATGGCGCGGTCTGCACCAGGGCCGGAGTCCAGAGCGTGTCCCGCAGCCGTTGCGGTGGTCCCATTTCGACTGAGGCCACGTGCTCGAAAGGAATCCAGAGATAGGCGCCGGCGGCGAAGACTTCGAGCCGTGCACCTATATCCGGATCCGCATCGAGCAACTCGGTGAAAGCTTTCCCATTCAGCTCGCCTCGGGGGGAGGTCGTAGGGTGCGCCGGGAAAGTCTGTTTTTCGAAAATCTCGTGCCGCGTCTTCTCCGCATGGAGAGCTGCGTAGTAGACGATCGCGCCGGTTTCCGCTTCAGCGTTTTTGCCTGCAAGCACAGCGAGCTGCTTTTCCGCGCGGGTATATTCGCCCGCGAAGCAAAGCAACTCAAATAGAAAAACCCGTTGCGCTGTGTCGCCCGGGTGCTCGCGTAAGTGCGCGGTGAGCCACTTTTCCGCCTCCCGCACCTTGCCTGCCGCAAACAGCTCTTTGGCGGTTACCGGCACCGTGTCCCTGCTCGCCCGTGACTTACCACGGCTTGAGCTTGAGTACGTCAAACCCCTTGTCGATGAAGCCCTTCAGGGCGCCACCCTCTTCGGGGTTATAGCTGACCTTGATCTTGCTGAAAGCGAAGCTGATCGATTCCATAGGGTTCTCGCTGGAACCAGAATGCTGGATGGAAGTGATCAGCGCATCCTCCATGTGAATCTTGTAGTAGTCCTCCTGATCGTCGCCCATCGGCTTGTCGTAAACGATATCGACCTTTTTCAGGTAATTTCCGGTGACGCAATCGTCAAAGAGCAGGGGAGAAACCTTGTCGACCACCTTCATGATCGTCACGTCTCCCACGTTGGCCCGGCCGGATCGGGCTTCACCTCCCGATGAACCGGCGCCGATCACCGCGGTCTGGGTTGCGCCGAAGCTAAAAGAAAGGATGTCGATCGCGTCCTGCTTACTGGTGCTGGGTCCTGGACGGCCATCGATAATGAGATATGCATTAACTGCCATTTTCTTTCTCCTTCAAAAATTTCCCGTTAGGGACAGATTAGGGATTGCAGCAAATCAGCTTGTGCCCAGGACTAGGTAACGGTTTATTTCACCGCGGCGGGCAGTTCAGCCACCAGCCGCAGAGAAACGGTCAGTTCATCAAGTTGGAAGTGCGGACGTAGGAAAGCCACCGCGCGATAGACGCCTGGCTTGCCTGGGACCTCTGACACGTCGATGCGGGCTTCACGCAGCGGACGCTCAGCCTTGGCCGCCGGAGAAGCGGAATCATCTGGGGTAACGTACTTTGTTATCCAGCGGTTCAGGAACCTCTCCGCCTCTTCACGGGACATAAAGCTACCGATCTTGTCGCGCATCATCGCCTTGAGATAGTGGGCGAAGCGCGAGACCGCCATGATGTAAGGCAGCTGGGTAGACAGGCGAGAATTCGCGTTTGCCGAATCGGTGTCGTAGACCTTGGCTTTCTGGCAGGTTTGTACGCTGAAGAAGGCAGCATAGTCGGTGCCCTTGCAATGAACCAGAGGCACGAATCCAAGGTCGGCGAGCTCTTTTTCGCGCCGGTCGGTAATCGGTACCTCGGTTGGGCACTTCAATGCAATGTCGCCCTCGTCGGTAGCGAAGTTATGGGTCGGTAGACCCTCAACCAGCCCACCACCCTCGACGCCTCTCATCGCCACACACATGCCGTAGAGAGAGTAGGACTGGGTCATCCGCGTTCCCAGCGCGTAGGCCGCGTTCATCCATAGGTATTTCGAGTGGTCGGTGCCGTCAACCTGCTCTTCATAGCTGAACTCGTCGATTGGTTTGGTTTCCGCACCGTAGGGGAGACGCGCTAGTGTCCGTGGAAGCGTGAGGGCGACATAGCGGGAATCTTCGCTCTGGCGGAACGACTTCCATTTGGCGTACTCGCTGCTATCGAAGATCTTCGCCAGATCGCGAGGTTGGTCGAGCTGTGTATAGCTTTCCAGGTTGAGCAGGTCGGATGAAGCGGCGCTGACGAACGGCGCGTGTGCCTGGGCGGCGATATGAGAGATGCCCTCCAGCAAGGCCATGTCTTCCGGATGTTTGCCGAACTCGTAATCGCCAACCAGCGCGCCGAAGGGAGCCCCGCCGAAAACGCCGTATTCTTCTTCGTAAATCTTCTTAAAGAGAGCGCTCTGATCGAACTCCGGAGCCTTCTCGATGTCGCGCAGCAGTTCCTTCTTGGTGGCGTTGAAGACGCGAATCTTCAGCCCGACCCCGGTTTCGGTGTTGTCCATCATGTACTTCAACCCACGCCACGAGCCTTCCAGCTTCTGGAACTGAGAATGGTGGATGATCTCATTCAACTGCAGCGAGAGCAGGTGATCGATTTGCGCGATGCGCGCATTGATCATCATTTCCGCGTCTTTGGCGACGGTCATCGAGCCATCGAGTACCTGGGCTACAAATTCTTTCACCAGGTCTTTGCCGCGCTCGCGCGACGCAGTCTCTTTGCCAAACCGCCCCTGCTCGACGATCTGATCGAGCAGACTGGATTCCTCGGTCACAACCGCGGGCGCCGATCCCTGTTTAG
>Ga0182024_10023884_pt1 | contig 10910 bp, 9 predicted proteins | sample P32metaG_FD_120480 | JGI IMG/M metagenome (GOLD analysis project Ga0182024, IMG submission 120480) | Permafrost microbial communities from Stordalen Mire, Sweden - P3-2 metaG (Illumina Assembly) | ecosystem: Environmental > Terrestrial > Soil > Wetlands > Permafrost | place: Sweden: Stordalen... | reverse complement strand
TACTGGAACCTGCTTGAAGCGGAATTAGCGAAGGGCGCGCTCGAGGCAGCGGGAATCGAGTGCTTCCTGTTCGACGACAAATGGTGCGGATGGATTGGTTCAACGCGAATGCGATCGGCGGCGTGAAGTTGCGAGTCGATCGGGGGAACGTTGACGATGCGAATCGCATTCTGGACGAAAGCATCCGGGACGGAGAATCAGAGATGCAAGGTTGAACTAGAGCTGGGCCGCGTCGACTGTCTCTCGTGTTCGGTCGGTTTACGCTGCGACGGATTGAGATCCAAAACAATCGGCCACTGCCTCAATGCGTCAACGGCTGGACTGCAATGTATTGCGGGCCTCTGATCGCGTGGGGCGAGCCCGGAGCCATTTGGTGCGTTGTGGGAGTAATGGTAAAGACAAGCAACTTACCGCCCCCAACCCCATAGGTGATGGCGTATAGATGGTTGTCGTTATCCCAGAACAGTTGACTGATTGGATCCTTTGTAATCAGGTTCGTGTAATGTCTGATCGGGTTAGCTCCGTTGAAATGGAAGATCTGCAGCCCCTGTTGTCCGCCAACCGCAAGCAGCCTTCCGGATGGAGACATCTTCATGTCATTGGGGTTCTGGATCAGAGTCGCGGGCATATCCTTATATGTGCTCTTCGTGTTGAGGTTCCCGCTTGCGTCCGCGGTGTAGACGGCCAGTTGCAACGGCCCGGAAGCGCAACCGGGCGGGTTGGCAGGTTGCTCGATGATCGCCACATGATTCGCGTGATCGGTTACAGCCCAGTCGGGATAATAGAGACCTACTCCCGGGGGAGGCGTTGGCAGATTGAATTGAGTGTTGATCAGGTCGAGAAGTCCGCTGGCCTCGCGCTGGGATCCGTCGATGCTGTAATACATGCAGCCATCCTGACTGGCCAAATATGCGTACTCGTTATCGCCGATAAACGATGTGCCCGCGCTGTCGTTCGGGAGCGTGCCGGTGATAGCGTCACCCAGATAGTTGAGGGATCCGGATGATTTATCCACGCTGAAAGACGCCGTGTTGGTTTGATCGGAGTCGTTGAGCTCCATCACGTAAAGATCGCTGCCGGTACGGTCAAAGAACAAGTTGAATGCGGCCAGACACTGGTTACCCATCTGAACGCAGGGGGTCGAAGTTACATAGGTCAAAGCCCCGCCCGGTCCGATCTGCAAGGTATAAATTTTCGGATGGTTGTTCATGGCGTTCGTACCCATCAGGAATCGTCCGTTCACCGCCATGGGGCGGATGTTCCGCCGAAAGGGTGAGCCCGGGATCGGGGTCAGCGCGCCGTTCGAGCTTGCAGAATATCCCGCGATAACGTTCGGTTCTTCGTTTCCGGGATAGCTGGCCACATAAACATAAGCCACTGGGCCTCTGCTGGATAGATCGGATTGTGAACCGGTCGACGGTGAAAGTTGTGCGGAAGCGGACGCAGCGCTCAATGCTGCGCCGAGGCAAAGGATTGCGAAGGGTTTAAACATCGGGAGGCTCCTAGCGAAGGAGGTCTGTCCGGTGCCTTCGATGCAGAGAGATAATGGCCGGTTGTCTCGCCCATCCCGCCAACTTATCTCTCGGCGCGAAACGTGACCATTTGGTGACCGCTAGCCCAGAGAGGAATCTGACCGATCACCTCGGGTACTTCGTTAGTTGGCGTAACATCGCATTTCACTCATTTAACCTTGCGACGGGGCGCCCGGCTTGCGGCTCTAATCGCAGTTCGGAACCGGTTCAATAAATATCGCTACTCGGCTTTAAGTGAACTTGAGAGTGCGGAATCAGACGTGACAGCTTCGGCAGGCAGCTTCACAGTGACTAAAGCGCCGCCTTCCGGGTGGTTTGCAATCTCGATCGATCCTCCCACACGCTCGCAGACGGCCTTGCAAATGGATAGCCCGAGGCCGGTGCCTCCACTCTTGCGGCTTCGCGACGGGTCGCCGCGATAAAAAGGCTCGAAGACAGAAGCGCGGTCTTCCTCCGAGATGCCTTCACCCTGATCCTGAACTGTAAGCTGAACCGTTCCCTCGCCGGCGTGCACCGCAATTATTACCGTGCTTCCTTCGGGGCTATGCTGTAATGCGTTCAGCAGAATGTTCGAGCACAGCAGAAGCGCGTCGCGGCTATCGATGGGCACCTTCACGTCGCCGGTGAATTCCAACCTGACTTCAATCGATCTCAACTCTGCGAAAGGCTTGCTTTGATGCACAGCTTCCTCGATCGCATCGCGCAAAGAACAAAACTGGGGCGCACTCGATGAGCTGTAACTTTCCGGAGGTTGTTCCAATCGCGCCAGAGTGAGCATCTTCTGCACGGTCGACTCCAGCCGAGTGCAATCCTCCAAGCTTAGCGCCAAACCTTGCCCGTACTCCTCAAGAGTGCGCTTCCGCATCGACAGCAATTGCAGCGAGGACTTGACGATGGCCACGTCGGTTTTAAGTTCGTGCGCAGCATCATTGGTGAACCGTCTCTGCTGCTCAAACGAACGTTGCAGCCGCGCAAGCGCCGCCTCGAGAGCGGCAGCAAGCGGCTGCAACTCCACCGTTTCTTTCGCGCTATCAGGTGCGTGGAATTGCCAGTCGCTCGAACTGATGCGCTCCGCTTCTCGCGCCAGTTCGTGCACCGGTGCCAACCCCTTTCGCACCAGCCACGCCATAACGAACCCGGTGATGCCCATAAGGAAAGCGGTGGCAATCGCGAAGAACCGGATAGCCTCAAATACCTCATGCCAAAGGTGACGCGAAGGGGTTCCGTAGACGATGGTGATGCTGTGTTGAACTCCGCCGTTCGGTTGCCCCGGATCAACGATGCGAAGACCTTTGAGAACAAGGAATCGATAGCCCCGGCCACTCACTTCGACATTGCGAAACACCGGCGCTGCGGACGCTTCTGTCTCCAAACGTGGCGGATCGCCGGCGTAACCAAGCACTTTGCCGCGCTCATCCTCGACGCGAAATGCGGCATCCTTGGCCACCCGCACTCCGCGCATGTCGAGCATCACGTTGTCGGCTTCATCTTCTGTATCCTGAACCGCGCCCATTAACGATTCGGCTGTCGCCATGAGAGACGCATCGAAGGCCTTCAACTGCACGTGCCATTCATGAATGGTAATCGCCCCAATCAAGGCGATTGCGGACAGTAATTCCAGGATAAGGACAGTGACGACGAGACGGCGGGTGATGGAGACGAACCGTGTCATTGCGTGCCGTCCTCTCGCAGACGATACCCTCGGTGTCGCAAAGTCTCAATCAGCGGCTCAGCACCATTTACGTTCAGCTTCCTTCGCAGGTTCGATATATGCGCTTCAATCACGTTGGAGTGATGCTCCCAATCAAAATCGTACAGATGCTCCAGCAACTCCTGCTGTGAAACCACCGCGCGTGGCCGATGCATGAAGTACTCAAGAATTCGGTATTCTGTCGGCGAGAGATCGAGAGAGCGCCCCCGACGACTGACGGTTTGCTGCACCGTATTTAATTCCAGATCCGAAACCATTAACACTGGGGTAGAGACACCCTTCGCGCGTCGTATCAGAGCTTTGATCCGGGCAAGAAGTTCTCCCAGATCAAACGGCTTGCTGAGATAGTCATCCGCACCCGCATTCAGCAGATTCACGACCGACTCTTTGGTTTCTTGTGCGGTGAGAATCAGGACTGGAGTATGAAGTTTTCTGCGGCGCAGGTCTTGCAGGACACGCTGACCAGTCTTGCCAGGAAGCATGAGGTCCAGCACGACGGCGTCATAAATTCCCTGCTCCGCGAGATGAGATCCGGTTTCTCCGTCGGCAGCATGGTCTACCGCCAGTCCGGTTTCCCGCAGAGCGGCAACAATGTTCTCAGCAAGCCGCTGCTCGTCTTCGACCAGGAGTACGCGCATGAAATGAGAACCCAAAAGTATTGTCTCAAAGCTTGCTTAAATCTGGCTGAACTCATTTTGTCGTCTTTTTTCCGCGACAAACGGGCGTGAACAGGGACTTGGGCGGTGATTCTTTGAGTTGTGGACTGTAGCGAAAACCCGGTTAGCGTCTATCTGATTGGCCGCGAGCCAATGATGAGGATATCCACCAGTCTTCTTGCGCTTTGCTGCCAGTCAGGACCGGACGCCACGTTGGAGACGCCGACAAGTGCGCGGAGTAGATCGAACGGATCGAGATCTCTGCGTATGTCGCCGTGCCTGATCGCGCGTTTTACCAGCGCACCAATCGCTCCCTGGATCTGACTGCGTGAACCTTCATACAGCTTCGAAGGCCCTCCGACTAGCGAATGTAGCGCGGGGCCAATGATCTGCTTGGTGGCGATGTGGTCGACGAATAGTAACATCCATGCTCGCAAGGCCTCGATGGGAGGAAGGTTTTCGGAGAACTTCTTCTCGGCTGCGGCCAGTTTCTCTACCTCAGTCCGATAGACCGCTTCGATCAGTGCGTCTCTCGTAGGAAAGTGGCGATACAGAGTTCCCGCTCCAACGCCTGCCTCTTTGGCAATGTCATCGAGACTGGCGTTCGCGCCAGACCGGGTAAACGCCTGCTTCGCCACCTCCAGAATACGCTCGCGGTTCCGTTGCGCGTCGGTCCGCGGTTTGCGTGAGGCAATTTTCTTATTTTTCGTCGGCATAGCAAAAAAATTGTAACCGGAGACTACCTCCGTTTATCTTATCTATTGATACGGAGACACTCTCCGTTTTAGCCTGAACACGGCGGCCTGTCAATAGCGGCCCCCGGCTCCCCGGCTTCGAGATGAGGAATATGAATTCACTGGTTCTCTACAACCCGTCAAACTTAGGAGGAAAATAATATGCGTGTTTTTGTTACTGGCGCTACCGGCTTTATTGGTACGGCAATTGTCCGAGAACTGATCGACGCTGGTCATCAGGTGCTCGGGCTCGCGCGCTCAGACGCGGGCGCCAAATCCCTTATCGCGCTGGGAGCCGACGTACATCGCGGTTCGCTCGAAGATCTCGAAAGCCTTCGCAGCGGCGCAGCGGCTGCCGACGGCGTGATACACACCGCTTTTATCCACGATTTCTCAAACTATGGGCCGGCCGCCGAGGCGGATAGGCGCGCTATCGAGACTCTCGGAGGTGCGCTGGCAGGCTCCGACCGCTCGTTGATCGTAACTTCCGGGACGTTGCTCGCTCAGTCCAAAGGCTCGCTCGCAACAGAACAGGATGCGCCCAACCCTAACTTCCCGCGCAAGTCGGAAGAGGCGGCGCTGGCGCTGGCGGCAAAAGGAATCCGCGCCTCCGTGCTGCGGCTTCCCCCATCGGTCCACGGCAGCGGTGATCACGGCTTTGTGCCACGCCTGATCAGCATCGCGCGTGAAAAGGGCGTTTCCACATTTATAAGCAACGGGGGCAACCGCTGGCCCGCGGTGCATCGACTCGATGCGGCTCATCTCTACAGGCTCGCGCTTGAGAAAAACTCCGCAGCAGCCACCTATCACGGCGTGGCCGACGAGGGCATACCGACTCAAGAGATCGCTGAGGTCATCGGCCAGCAACTGAACATCCCGGTGGTCAGCAAGTCTCGCGAGGAAGCGGCGGACCATTTTGGCTGGATCGCTCACTTCTTTGGTATGGATGGCCCGGCTTCCAGCGCGCAAACGCAGGAACGGCTGGGATGGCGCCCTGTTCAGCCTGGGCTCATTGACGATCTGAACGCGGCGCACTATTTCGAACACGCTGCCGACGCCGTGGCTTTACACGGCTGACGCGTAACCGAATCCATGACCGTGACATCGAACCTGGTAATACTAAGGAGGTAGGAAATGACAAACATACTTGAGGCAACTTCATTTGGAGCAACTTCGACCACAGACGACGTTTTGTCCGGCGTGAATCTGAAGGGCGAACGGATACTCATAACCGGTGTTTCAGCCGGTCTCGGCGTAGAAACCGCACGCTCCCTGGCCGCGCACGGCGCTCAGGTTGTAGGCGCGGCGCGGGATTTGAACAAGGCCAAAGCTGCAACCGAGCAGGTGCGAAAGGACGCCTCGGCCAATGGCGGAAGCTTAGAACTGGTGGAACTCGATCTTGCCAACCTGAAAAGCGTGCGTGCCTGTGCCGACGGGCTGCTGGCGAAAGGTGAACCGTTGGACGTGATCATCGCCAATGCCGGAGTGATGGCCACCCCGTTCGGCCACACCGCCGATGGCTTCGAAACGCAGTTCGGGACGAATCACCTGGGCCACTTTGTCCTGGTCAACCGGATTGCATCGCTTATTCGGACGGGAGGACGGCTGATCAACGTATCCTCTGCGGGTCACCGTTACGCGAATGTGGACCTCGACGATCCAAACTTTGAACGCACGCCTTATGACCCGATGGTTGCTTACGGCAGGTCCAAAACCGCGAACATCCTCTTCGCCGTTGCGTTCGACAAACGGCACCGGGACCGTGGCGTACGCGCGGCCGCTGTGCACCCAGGTGGTATTCAGACCGAACTCGGCCGTTACCAGGATCCAAGCCGTATAACAAAGATGATCGAGCAGATAAATCAGCAGCGTGCAGCTCAAGGCAAAGGTCCCTTCCAGTGGAAAACGATTCCCCAGGGAGCCGCAACTTCAGTGTGGGCGGCCGTCGTTGCTTCCGCTGACGAGATCGGCGGCCAATACTGCGAAGACTGCCACGTGAGCCGTATCGTGCCAGACGACCTACCCGTCGGCATAAACGAAAGCGTGCGCAGATATGCGCTCGATCCAGACAACGCAGACGCGCTGTGGGAGAAAAGTGAAGAAATGGTGGGAGAGTCGTTTTAGCTTTCCTCATCACTACGAAGGAACACCGCACCAGGAGGAATGAAAATGATTGAACAAAAAGACCTCGCCGGCAATTTCACTCTACCCGGCAATTCGATGACATTAAATCGCATGGGGTACGGGGCCATGCAACTGGCTGGCCCGGGCGTCTGGGGACCGCCGCAGGATGTGAATACCGCCCTTGCTGTTCTGCGAGAGGCGGTAGAGTCGGGCGTGAACCACATCGACACCAGCGATTACTACGGACCTCATGTCACCAATCACCTTATCAAGCAGGCGCTCTATCCTTATGCCAAGGATCTCGTGATCGTCACGAAAGTAGGCGCTCGTCGAGGTCCAGACAAATCCTGGCTTCACGCTCTTTCCCGCCAAGAGTTAGTGGATGCCGTTCATGACAATCTGAGAAATCTTGGCCAAGACCGTCTCGATGTCGTCAATCTTCGGGTCGGCGGAATTACGGAACCGGGGCAGGAATCGATCGAGGAACCACTGACTGTCCTCGCCGAACTCAAGCGCCAGGGACTGATCTGGCATATCGGTCTGAGCAACATTACTCCCAAGCAGCTGGCTGAAGCTCAAACAATCACCGAGATTGTTTGCGTGCAGAACTTTTACAACGTGGCACACAGAAACGACGATGCTTTCATCGATGACCTGGCCGCGCGAGCAACAGCCTATGTTCCGTTTTTCCCGCTGGGAGGTTTCACTCCATTACAGTCATCGGCGCTTGACGCAGCCGCAGCGTCGCTCGAGGCCACACCAATGCAGGTTGCGCTTGCCTGGCTTCTCCAGCGCTCGCCCAATATCCTGGTGATCCCGGGAACATCTTCCGTCGAGCATCTTCGTGAGAACCTCGCGGCGGCGAAGCTGCAGATTCCTCCTGAACTCATTTCCGATCTCGATTCAATAGGAGGTCCTGCGCACTAGGAACGATCTCAAAAAGCAACGAATGAGATCAGCAAAGGTAAAGGATTTTTCTGAGCCGCGCTTTAGCGAATTGACATTCTTACATCCGGTCGTATCGTTAGGTCGACTCGGCGAAGCGAAGGATGAAGCTCCAGACAGCTTCTCATCCGAGAGGGGCTTCTACTCGCCGATTCTCCCTACTAAGAGTGTTTTTTTGTGAATGGTGCGGCGACTGTCTCGTGTCGCCAAGTGCGCGAGATATGTCGACGCCGATTCCGTTCGGTAAGAAAGCCTAGCCGCAAGGAGGGTTTCTTATGCAACTGGAAAACAAAATAATTTGTTCGATTTTGCCACCACACATTCTTCGCAAGCCGGCCGACAAACCTGAACTTCGCGATCGCTTTTTGCGGAACCTAGCAACCACTGAACAGTGGCGGGGTATCCGCCAGGCGATTGCCATGCCGCTGCTCGCGCAACAACTCTGCCGAACCCGCAGAAGACGAATATCCGCAAAGCGCGAACGTCTACCATACCGATTACTTCCATCAACAGGGAACGTGGGATTCGATTGTCGACTTTCTGGGAGCACAGACTGCTCTACTGAACTCGGGTGAGTTGCGCTCGCGCGTGGGGTGAGCTGTGGTTCCCTTCTCTATTTTGTATCTACGGAATGGTCCAGATGCATCCGTAGTTGCTGGGAATACTGAGCGGCTGTGCGGCGCCGGCAACAACGCCGATCAGATTCTGCGTGCCCTCGATCTGCTCGCGATAATTACCGTTAGTGGGAAAGGCGAAACTCGTCGTCTGCTGCTGACCTGTAAAATTGACGACAACTAGACTGAATGTGCCTCCCACCCGCCGTGAAAACGCCAGCAATCCCTTGGAGTTGAAATTATTGTAGTCGTTGTAGAAGTAATGCTGGCCGTCACTGAACTGCGTCCCGCCGCGGCGGATTTTCGTCAGCTTTCGAATCAGGCGGATGATCGGCTGGCCGTCATTGTCATAGAAATAGTTCCAGCGCACCGGACGGTAGAGCATCACGCGGCCGTAGCCGCTCTCAGGAATCCAATAATTTTCGCAAAACTCCTGGCCCTCCGACAGCAACGGCGTTCCCTTCGCCGTCATTAGCGCAATCAAATAAGGCTGTACTTTGGGCCAATTGCTATCCCGATCCCCTTGCTGGAGTAACACGTCATCCGGATCATTGTCGACCGGGATCGTACCGAAGTTGCAGATGAAACGCTGATGATCATGATTCTCGATGTACTGAAGGCCAGTCTTGGGCAGAGTGTCCGCGTTCACCGTCACTGACGTCGGATATCCGTTCAGCCCGAGTTGCAGTCCTAGTTGCTCGATGGCGCCGGAGTTGCCAGCGGCGCAGTTAGCGGCGGCGTAGAGAGTGGCGTCCTGCCATGTACCGGTGCTGTAACTGCCGTAAAGAATATCTGGGGGGTCGGGAAGATATTCGGCAATCTGGATCAGATTGATGTTCCCGGACGCATCGAAGAATCGCTGATAGTGATCCGTTGCCCCGGCCTTCGACTTGACATATTGGTACGTCGAATACACCAGGTTGGCATAACCTACTCCAGTGGGACCGTCGAAATACTCCGGCGCATCGTCGAATCGAAATCCGTCCACGTGAAACGTGTCGAGCCAGAATTGATTGACCGAGTAGTAATAATCCTGAGTAAGCTGCTTGGTGAAATCGCTTAACGTGCCGAACGCTCCATTGCCGCCGTTGAACGGGCTGGGGAGATCGTTCTGCAGGGCGCTGTAAAGCTGCGTGTACGCAAAGTCGCGGCCGGTGTGGCCGTACACTGAATCGACGATCACAGCGATTCCGTTCTGGTGGCAGAGATCCACGAAATTTTGGAAATCAGATGCTTTGCCAAAACGCTCCGCGACACAGAAATAGCCAATTGGATCGTATCCCCAATCGATGGTGCTCAGAACGTTTGAGACTGGCATAACTTCGATGCAGTTAATTCCCAAATCTGCCAAGTAAGGAAGCTGCTTGATAGTCCGACCAAGGTCGTCTCGAAACTCGCTGATCATCAACTCATAAATAATCGCATTCTTGAGAGGCGGCGTTTTCCACTTAGTTTCATTGGCGGAAAATGTGTACGGTGTACTTCCAACCGTAATGGCAGACAAGCGTCCAACACCAACTTCGCGCGAGAATGGATCGATTATGAAGTCGATATCGCGGCGCGTGGGACTATGAATGAGATACCTGTAGACGTAACGTCCGGGTTGCCCGAACGCGGAGGAGCCAGGTGGCGGTGGCGCTGCGTTTAGATTGATCTGCCCTGACCAGCAGTCGCCGTAAGTAGGATCGACAGAGTGAGCCTGCGCCACCAGCGCTGGCTGGGCGGCCTGAAGATACTGGTCCGTCTCATGAATAATTTTGACGGACACAGCGTATCCTTTAGCCGAATCGACTCCGGGCAGAAAAATTCCAAACTGGATGACCTTGGGAGATATTTCCCGCGCGCCCAACTGATTCATCGGAAGGTAATTCATAAAGGACCGCCAAATGTCAGCGACGAGGTTAGTTCGCTATTATATTCAATCATAAATGGGCTTCAGGTGGCGCAATCGATTGTCTCCATCCTCGCAGATAGCTCCCCTCGACCACTTCACTGGGCGGCCGAAGGTTTATCGTGCCTGTCGGCGGCAACTTCCTGTATTTATTATTGGTGATTTGAAGACTGGCTGTCGACGCACTAACATCTAGTTATGCCGGTTGAAACTGAAATCACTGCAGCGACCTATACGCCGATCCGCGCGCCTCGTGGCACAAACATCTCCTGCAAAGGCTGGCAGCAGGAAGCGGCCATGCGGATGCTCATGAATAATCTTGACGAAGAGGTCGCCGAGCGGCCGCGCGACCTTGTCGTGTACGGCGGAACCGGCCGGGCCGCGCGCAGTTGGGAAGCCTACCACGCAATTGTCGCGTCTTTAAAAGCATTGGAGAATGACGAGACTCTGCTGGTGCAATCCGGCAAACCGGTCGGCGTATTCAAGACGCACGAGTACGCGCCGCGAGTGCTGATCGCAAACTCGAACCTGGTCGGACATTGGTCTAACTGGGAAAAGTTCAACGAACTGGAGCGCGCGGGGCTGATGATGTATGGGCAGATGACCGCCGGTTCGTGGATCTACATTGGCTCACAAGGAATTGTGCAGGGCACCTTCGAAACATTTTCCGCGGCCGGAGAAAAACATTTTGGCGGGGATCTTG